>Ga0335080_10003186_pt1 | contig 16573 bp, 13 predicted proteins | sample Lox_Sample_34_FD_206720 | JGI IMG/M metagenome (GOLD analysis project Ga0335080, IMG submission 206720) | Soil microbial communities from Loxahatchee National Wildlife Refuge, Florida, United States - Lox_Sample_3.4 | ecosystem: Environmental > Terrestrial > Soil > Wetlands | place: USA...
GAAAACCAATCTCGAGCCGGAGCTTTCGGGCGGTGTAGTAAAGTTCCGCTTGAAGAACGTCCCAACCCAGAAAGCGTACGATTTACTTTGGCAAAGGCACCGCCTGGCGATTGCGATGACGCCCTCCGGAGATTTCGAAGGCCTGCGGTTTTCCGCCCAAATTTACAACTCGATGGATGAAGTGGACCGCGCCGTCGCCGCCGTGAAGGAAATCGTGGCCTGATTTGTAGGAGCTTCGCTGCTCAATGCGCCGGAAAATTGCTCTGCGCTGGTGAACATCGGGTTGCAAATATTCGAGTGGAGCTTCAAGAAATTCCTGCAACTGATAAGACCAGTTTGCCGTGCCGGCTTCAGGCAAAACCTGGTACTAACCAGGCGCGGCTTTTTGATTCGAGCCCAGGCGTTCCAGCGCCTCGATCAACATTTGCGGAGTAAAGGGTTTTTCGAGAGTGGTCAGCCGCGGGGCTCGCAACTCGCGTAAGTCGTACAGCGCCGGATGATAACCGCTGGTTGCCACTATCGCCGCATCCGGTTTGTGCTCCAGCACCTTACGAATCAGTTCTTCGCCGGACATGCCCTCGAGCGTCAGGTCCACAATCATCACGGAGCAGGCGGAAGGATCGCTTACAAAATAATCCCAGCCGGATTTGGCGCTGTGAAAGCCCGTTACCACGTGTCCTACGCGTGTCAGATAAGCACGCAGGCTTTCGAGCAAAGCAGGCTCGTCGTCAACCACCATGATATGCATCGATGTGGTACCTTTGGCGCGATTTTAGCAGAGATATTTCTGCAGTTACAGAAAATTCCGCCCCTGAAACACATATGATCCTCACATGAGGTTCCATACAGACTACCTGACATTCCGCACGAAAAAACACCGCGAATATGTAAATATCACCCCACAGGTGGAGACCGCACCGGCGAAACGAATGGCGATTCTCACTTGAAGAGCCTGCTGGTGCATCACCAGGTCATCGTACCGGTAACGGTCGGGAAGCTCGACTTTGGCCCGTGGCAGCAGATTTACTACGCCGAATTCGACGGACAGCGCGCCAAACGCGTCATCATTAAGGTGATGGGTGAGTGAGGAACTTCGCGCTCCCAGATGCCGTCCAAGGAGGCATGATGCGCCAAATCGCATGTTTACTTTCGTTTGCACTGGTTGCCGCAGCCGCCGACCTTCCCGTTCGCGAGGTGGTGCTGTTCAAGCACGGCGTTGGTTACTTCGCACGCTCCGGCCATTTGGGCGCGGGCGAATCCGCCCGGCTCGACTTCAAAGCCGAGGAGATGAACGATGTGCTGAAGTCGCTGACCGTGGAAGAGAAGGGCGGCGGCAAGATATCCGGCCTGCGTTACGATTCGAGCGAACCGCTCGATAAAAAGCTCGGGCAGTTCCCTTTCTCGATCGGCAATCAGCAGCCTCTGAGCGCGGTGCTCGACCAGTTGAAGGGCGCGCGCATCGAGCTGAAATTCGGCGCGGAAACGGTGGCGGGGGCGATCGTGGGAGCGCGGCGAGCATCCGGCGGGCAGAACCAGCCGGAGCGTGAGCAGGTGACGCTGCTGCTCGATTCCGGTGAAGTGCACAATCTCGATCTCGGGGCGGCCACATCCCTGCGCTTCAGCGATCCGACACTGCAATTGCAGTTTAAGGATTACCTGGCGGCGCTAGCACAGGCGCGCTCTAAAGAGAAGCGCAGCGTGTATATCGATTCGACCGACTCGAAAGCGCGCGATATCGCGGCGAGCTACATGATCCCCGCGCCGGTGTGGAAATCGAGTTACCGGCTGATCTTCGGCGAAAGCGGGCAGCCGACGCTCGAAGGTTGGGCGATTGTGGATAACACCACCGGTGATGACTGGACGAATGTGCGCCTGGCACTGGTGTCGGGGCGGCCGATTTCGTTTGTTAGCCGGCTGTATGAGCCGAAATACCTGAGCCGGCCGGTTGCGGAGCTGGCCGAGGAGCAGGCTCTGGCGCCCGTAGTGGATACCGGGACATTGGATGAGGAGAAGGACGTACGCAACGAAGCCGCGGCCGTTGGCATGATAGGTGGCAGGCGCGATCTGGCACGGTTGAAGAGCATGGCGGCGCCTGCGCGGCCTTCACCTGTATCTGCCCAGCAAGATGTCATGGTCGCACCCAGTGCAATTGCTGCACCCGCCGCCGCCCAGGAGCTCGGCGAACTCTTCGAATACCGCATCGCCGCACCTGTCACCATCCGCAAAAGCGAATCCGCCATGCTGCCGTTTTTGCAGGACAAGATCACAGCGCGCAAGCTGCTCATCTATTCCGACCAAAGCTCGGCGCATCCGCTCAATGCCGCGGAAATCACCAATTCCACCGGCAAGACGCTGGATGGCGGCCCCATCACCGTGTTCGATGCCGGCTCCTATGGCGGCGAAGCGTTGATGGAAACCGTCAAAACCGGCGACAAGCGCCTCCTGAGTTACGCAGTCGATCTGGGCACCCGCATCACCACACAGTTTGATTCGAAAGGTGAAATTGTGCGCGAAGCCCACATGAATCGGGGCGTGTTGACCACCCGCACCGCCGCCGTTGAGACCCGGACCTACACCATTCGCAACGTGGACCAGAAATCCAAAACCCTCATCATCGAGCACCCGGCCCGCCCTGATTACACCCTGTTTGAGCGCAAGCCCACTGAGAAAACCGCGAATGCCTATCGCTTCGAGGTAAAACTGGCGCCGGATGCCACCGAAAAGTTCCCCGTTACCGAAGAGCGCGTTTACTCGAGCACGTTTACCGTGACGAGTCTCACGCCCGACGTGCTCCTCACCTACACCCAGAACAAGAACCTGAGCGACGCGGCGCGCAAACAACTAGGCGACATCCTCAGCCGCAAACGCCTGATCGCCGATAATGACGCCGAGCGTCACCGCGTGGAAGCGCAGATCACGAACATCGTCCGCGATCAGGACCGCATCCGGCAGAACATCAACAGCCTCAATCGCGTCAGCGGCCAGCAGGAGCAGGTGCAGAAATATGCCCGCCAGCTCGACACACAGGAAGGCCAGCTAGCGTCGCTGCGCGACCGCCAGTCGGAGCTCGAACGCAAGAATGCCGCGCTACAATCAGAACTCAATACCCTGATCGAAAAGATGGAGTTTTGAAACTCGCGCTCATCGGATACGGTAACGTCGGCCGGGCGCTCGCCGTGCTGATTCGCCGCAAACAATCGGAGTTTCCTTTCAGGATCGTCGGGATTCATACGGCGCGCCATGGCACGGCCGTCAACCCGCACGGTCTCGGGCGCGAGCCGCGGTTCGGTCCCGCGGCCGCATCGGTCGAAACCTTTCTCGATGCCTCGCACGCGGAAATTGCAGTCGAGCTGACCACCCTCAATCCCGTCACCGGCCAGCCGGCCATCGATCACATTCGAGCTGCCTTCGCCCGCGGCATGCACGTAGTGACGGCCAACAAGGGACCCATCGCCCATGCCTACGCGGCCTTGCATGACGAAGCCGCGCGCCGCAACCTTTTGTTCCGCTTCGAAGCCACAGTGATGGACGGCGCTCCGGTTTTCAACCAGGTGCGCAACAATCTACCGGGGGTCAAGATCCTGGGTTTCACCGGCGTCCTGAACTCTACGTCAAAAGTTGTGATTGAAACTTTGGAGGAGGGCGGCACATTTGAAGAAGGGCTCGACGCGGCCCGCCGCATGGGTATCGCCGAAGCCGACGCCAGCTACGACGTCGAAGGCTGGGACTCGGCCGCCAAGACCGCCGCCCTGGCGAACGTGCTGATGGACGCGCGCACGAATCCGCAGGCCATTCAGACGCGCGGCATCACGCGCCTCACCCCGGACCGCGTCCGCGAGCTCAACCACACAGGCAAAACAGTGCGCCTGGTCAGCCGCGCCCGGCTGACGGATCGCGGCCTCTCGCTGCGCGTCCGCGGCGAAGTGCTGGATAAGACCGACATCCTGGCTTCCGTCCATGGCACCTCAAACTTGCTGCTGCTGCACACCGACTTGATGGGCACGGTGGGAACTGTCTCTGTTTCGCCCGGTGTGGAGCAGACCGCCTATGGCGTGTTTGTCGACTTAGTGGACGTGCTGCGCTCGGTAAATTCGTAAGGGACAACACTGTGAAACTCTTAACTTTCATTCATCACAATCGCACGCACGCCGGCGTGCTCACCGCCGAAGGTGTGGCGCCCATCGACGAGATCAACGCGCGCCGCGGCACGCGCGTCCCCAACGATCTGCTCGAGATCATCCGCGCTGGAACGGGCGGCATCGACACCGCCGGCGTCCCGACGCTGCCTCTCGCCGAAATCACGCCCCGCCTTCCCTACCCCGTACCACCCAAGATCTGGTGCATCGGCCTCAACTACCGCTCCCATGCTGCGGACATTGATGCCGTTCAGCCGGAAGAGCCGGGCAGCTTCATGAAACCCGCTTCGTGCATGTTCCAGCCGGGAGAGGAGATCGTTCTGCCCCCGGCGCATCTGTCGAACGACGTCGATGCCGAAGGGGAACTCGGCGTGATCATCGGCAAGACCTGCCGTTTTGTCCCCGCGAACGAGGTGCGCAACGTGATCTTTGGATACACCATCACGCTCGATCTCACCGCGCTCGACGTCCTCCGCAAAAACCCGCGCTATCTCACGCGCGCCAAAAGCTTCGACACGTTCTTCAGTTTCGGCCCGGTGGTGGTCACCGCGGACGAAATTCCCGACCTGGATTCGCTCGAAGTCATCACCGAACACAACGGCGAGATTTGCTCCCGCGACTTCGTGCGCAACATGCGGACCCGGCCGTTCGAACTCGTGCGCTTCCATAGCGATTACATGACCCTCCACCCCGGTGACCTGATCTCCACCGGCTGCCCCAAAGGCGCCCGCATCAAGGCCGGCGATCGCGTGCGCGCCCGCATTGAAGGGGTAGGAACGCTCGAAGCCCGAGTTACAAAAATGTTAAACTGAATTCTGTGCCTGGTGGTTTGAAGCGCTTCATTCTCTGGGATTATGCCCGGGCGTCGTGGCAATACGACGTGATGGTCGGCATCATCCTGGCTTTCATATTCCTCACGCCGCGTACCTGGTTCCGCGACCAGCCGCGCACGCCGCAGGCCAGCCAGGTGGCCATGCTGGGGCACGGCAACGATGTCTTCTGGATCGAGCCCGAGCTTCTGGCCGGGGTGCCGGAAGAACAGCAGCCCGCAAAACTCGCGGCGATCCTTAAGGCCCGCACCGGAAAAATCCATATCGTCAGCCGCGTAGAACCCATCCTTGACTCTGAGGGCGAAGTCAAGGGATATATGGCCTTTGCCAAGCCCTGATGATTCCTGGTAACGCAGTCAAATCAGTGTGACGTCCTCTTAGACAGTGCTTATGCGTTTTCGCGCGGCCCTTGTGCTTGCCTTCACATCCTGCCTGGCAGCCCATCCCAACGCTCCGGATTCCCTCGACGCCCTGCTCGAGCGAATGGACCGCACCGCGGCCTCCTTCCGATCCTTTTCGGCTGACTTGCGTTCGGTAGCGCACACTGCGGTGATCGATGAAGACGACGTCAGCGCCGGAGAGATCCTGCTCAAACGCACGAATCGCGGAATCGACGTGCTCATCGAATTTACTGCTCCCGATCCTAAGTTCATTTCCCTCCACTCCCAAAAAGCCGAGATCTACCTCCCCAAAATGCAAACGGTGGAAGAGTACGATATCAGCCGGTACCGCGCTTTGGCCGACCAGTTTCTGCTCATCGGTTTCGGCACCTCTGGCAAGGAACTTGCTTCTTCCTACAACATGAAGGTGCTGGGCGCCGAGCAAGTCGACGGAGTACAGGCTACGCGCTTGGAACTGGTGCCGAAATCGGCTGACGTTCTGAAAAATTTGAAAAAACTGGAACTCTGGATCCCCGCGTCCGCCGATTACCCGGTGCAACAGAAATTCTATCTGGCCGCCGGAGACTACAGGCTAGCCACATATACCAACGTAAAAAGGAATCCGCCGCTTTCGGATTCGGATCTAAAGCTTAAAGTCCCCCGAGACGTCAAACGCGTAAGCCCTCAAAAGTAACTTTCTCCATGCCCAAATCGAAAACGACATCACGGCTGCAATTTTTGGACTGGGTTCGCGGATTCGGCGCCGCCATCATGTTGCAGGGTCATACTTACCATTCCTTCCTCCGGCAGGACCTGCGCACGTCGAGCACTTTCGTTCTGTCGGATTTCCTGGGCGGGCTGCCCTCGGCGGTGTTCCTCTTTTTGACCGGCGTTACGCTGGCGTTTCTGATGGACAGCCGCGAGCGCCAGGGCGCAACCGCTCCTGCGCGCGTCATGGCCTCGCTGCGCCGCGCCGGTTACATCCTCGTGCTCGCATTTCTGGTGCGTCTCCAGCTCTGGTTGTTTGCCTGGCCGGGCAGCCAGTGGACCGATATGCTGCGCGTCGATGTCCTGAATTGCATGGGCCTGGCCCTGGCCGTCATGGCAGTGATGGCGGTGTTCCGAACCGTGGAGCGCGTCCGGCTGTGCGCGATTCTCGGCTTCGGCATCGCGGCCGCCTCGCCGCTGGTTTCGCAGATTGACTGGTCGGGCGTGCACCCGCTGATCAAAAGCTACATTGCGCCCGATTATGCGTCGTTCGGATTTTTTCCTTGGGGAGCCTTCGTCGCTTTCGGGGTAAGCCTCGGAAGCTTGATTCGCATCCTGACGCATGAGCAACTGGAGCGCGCCATGCTGTGGGTGGCGCTCGCGGGTTGCGCTCTAATTGTAGGCTCGCAGCATTTGTCGGAATTGCCATCCCTGTACGCGAAATCCGAGTTCTGGCTCAACAGCCCGTTCATGATTCTGATCAAGGTGGGCGTGATCCTGCTTCTGGTCGCGTTTGCGTTTTTGTGGAACAAACACACCGACGAAAAATGGAGCTGGGTGCGGCAGTTGGGCACCACGTCGCTGCTGGTCTATTGGGTGCACATCGAACTGATCTACGGCCGGTGGTTGGGCGCCTGGCACTCGCAACTGGGGCTGGGCCAGTGTACCGTGGCCGCCGTCGGGGTCATGATCCTGATGGTGTTGCTCTCGTTCGCGCGGACACGTTACCGGCAGTGGATGGCTCTTTTGAGCCCGGTGCGCCCGCAAGCACAAATGGCGCGCGCTTCCGGGGATTGAGCCGGCGCCTGGCTATTTCTTCTGCGAAGTCCTGACGATGATGTGAAGGGCGCGGTTGGCGTCCTCGTCGCGTTTGTAGCGCACCGTGACTCTGGCCTTCACCCGCAGCTTGCCCTCCACGCGCGTATTGGCGCTGATCAGGAAAGTCCGCGTCTCGGAATTCTTCCCCAACACGGCTTTCACAACCGTTATTTTTTCGCCGGATAGTTCGGTGACGACGCCTGAAAAAAATTCGTTTAGCGGTTGTTCCGCGGGAGCGTTGTCTTGTGCCCGCAGCCAAACCGGGGAGGCCGTGGAGAGTAGCAGAAGGAGGGTGCCAAGCAAGACACGACGCACCTTTCCAGCTTATTCCAGCCAGATGAAACAGGAGCCGGAGTCCGTATTAAAGTTCGTTCATCCCCGATACCACGGGGCTGCCGGCCGCATCCGGAAGCCGGTCAGCCTCTCCGGAGACCGGCAGAAATACGATGAAGCGGCTGCCCTTGCCCGGGCTGCTCTCGACTCGCACGTTCCCCTGGTGCGCCTTGGCGATCCAGGCCACGAAGCTCAAGCCGAGACCCAGGCCGCGTTCCGGGCCTGAGGCCTCTCGCCCCGGCACACGATAGAAACGGTCGAAAATGTGCGGCAGATGGTTGGTTGGGATGCCGCAGCCCGTATCCTCGACCGCCAGCTCGACACCATCCGAATCATTCCGAAGACTCACCCGCACTTCGCCTCCTGCCGGCGTGAATTTCATGGCGTTCGATACAAGATTGGAAACCATGCGCTCGATCTGGATGCGGTCGACCTCGGCCAGGCACACGCGGGGCAGATCCGCTGTTAGCCGCACGCGAGCCTCTTCGTAGGGAATCTGAAACTGGTCGACCACATCCGCCACCAGATCCGACAGGTTCAGGCGCGTCTTCTGTAACGTCAGTTGCCCCGATTCCGCCTGGGAAAGCAGCAAAAGGGCGCGCACAATCTGTGACAGCCGCTCAATATCCTGCAGCGCATTCAGGATCGCTTCGCGATACTGGTCGGCGCCGGAGGCTGTGAAAAGCGCCACTTCGAGCTGGCCGCGAATGGCTGTGATCGGCGTGCGCAATTCGTGCGAAACATCGGTGGAGAATTGGCGGATCTGGTTGAAGGAGTTCTCCAGGCGGCCGATCATGCGGTTGAAAGTCTCGACCAGATAATCGAGTTCGTCGTGCGCGTCGCGCGAGGGGATGCGCAGGCTGAGGTTCGACCCGGAGATCCGCTGCGCGGTCTGTGCGACTTCCAGGACCGGGGTCAGCGCTCGCGCGGCCAGGAACCACCCGAGCAGGCAGCCACTGACGATAACCAGCGGAATGATCGCTACGTAAGTCCAGGTAAACTGCTCCAGGATGTGGCGGTTGTCCGCGAGGCTGCGGCCCACGGCCACGAAATAGGGCTTCCGGTTGTTCTCGTCGTAGATCGCGCCGGAACGGACCAGGTAAGGCACGCCTTTCGCGCTCTTGCGAACCTCCCACTGAGGCTGGGGGGAGCGAAGCACGGCCGCAATATGGGTTGCAGAATCGCGACCAATCGACTCGTAGGCCTCGGAAATCTGCTGGTTTCCTTGCGTGTCAGCCAGCACCCTTCCCTGGGCGTCGGCCACCACGTACACGCGCCGCAGGCGCTCGATGATGAAGCTTTCATCCGGATCGTCCCGGTCGTAGTACCAGATAGGCTTGTCGTTTTCAATTCTCAGATAGCCCTTTACCGCCGCCCATTCCTGCTCCAAGCCGTCACGAATCTGCGTATCCAGGCTGGTCGCCAGGTTGCGGCGATAGATGGTGCCGACGCCAATCAACATCACGCTGAAGAACAGCGCGTAACTGACGGTCAGGCGAAACCGTAGTGAGCGGGTGATGTGCTGGAACTTCCTGAGGCGGCGCGGCAACTTATACCTGCCGTTCAGCGGCCGGGGCGGGGGGCACGATCGCCGGCTTATCGGGAACTTCAACCATGTAGCCGATGCCGCGCACCGTTTGAATCAACTTCTGCTGGAACCGGTCGTCGATCTTGCTGCGCAAATGGCGGATGTAAACGTCCACGATATTGGTCAGCCCGTCGTAATCCATGTCCCAGACGTGTTCCACAATCATGGTGCGGCTGAGCGGCCGGCCTTTATTGCGCATCATGTATTCGAGGATGCCGAACTCCTTCGGCGCCAGATCGATGGTTTCCCCGGCCCGTGTGACCTTGCGGCGCACGCAGTCCACGGTCAGATCGGCCACCTGCAGCTTCTCGGGCGCGGGCTGGCCCCGGCGCAGCAATGCGCGCACGCGGGCCAGCAGTTCCACGAACGCGAACGGTTTCACCAGATAATCGTCCGCGCCCTGCTCCAGCCCCTTGACGCGATCGTCCACCTGGCCTCGCGCACTCAGAATCAGCACCGGCGGCCCGGCCTTGCGGCTGCGCGCGCGCTCCAGGACTTTCAGCCCATCCATATCCGGCAGCATGAGATCCAGGATCACCAGATCGTAGTCCGTCGAGTGAATGAAATCGATGGCGGTCGCGCCGTCCGGCGCGGCGTCCACGGCATAGCCCGCCCCTTGCAAACCGCGCGTCAGAAAATCGGCGATCCGCTTTTCGTCTTCGACTACCAGGATGCGCATCTGCTTTATTCTACGCTGTGCGGACGCCGCCAGTTACAGCGGCGCGCGATGGAGCCCATGGTAAACTGATTTCGGCCGGAATCCCGGCCCCGGCGGAATATAGCTGGCAACCGCAATCCGTTTCGAACGCGCGCCGGAAAGCGGTTAACTCCTTGCACTTCTTCCCATCACGAGTGAGCACTTGAATTTCGCCAGCGGCGATGCATGGCCGGCGGCTTGAGGCGCTCTCTGGCGCCGGTCACGGCAACGTGCAACTGAGCGAAAAGGACTATCGATACGATGCAGACCCAACACCCCAACGTACATGCGCCGTGGAAACCTTGGTCCGAGGCGCAAAAACTCCACGTGGCGGTGGCCTACAGCAACCCCATCCGCTGGACCACCAGACGTGAACTCATGAACGACTTCCGCCACCACATGCAGGCCAGTGCCAACGTGGTTCTGCACGTGGGCGAGCTCGCCTACGGTGACAGGCCCTTCGAGGTCACTGGCGATGATCCGAACGACGTACAGCTCCGGACCCCGCACGAATTGTGGCACAAGGAGAACATCCTGAACCTCGTCGTGCAGCGCTTTCCCCCGGGCTGGCAGTACGGCGCGGTCATTGATGGTGACTTCCACATGACCCGGCGGGACTGGGCGCTCGAAGCCATTCACCAGCTTCAACACTATGATTTCGTCCAGCTCTTTTCCAGCTACTCCGACCTGTCCGCGCAGCACCGGCCCTTTCGCATGATGGCCAGCTTCGCCTTCAACTACGTGCAGGGAATCGCGAACCCAGGCTATCGAGCTGCGCTTCGTGCCGCGGCTGCCGCGCCTTACGGCTATTACGGAGGCCGGCAGTCTGCTGCGTGGCCGGTGGGAGCAACCGGCGGCGCCTGGGCCTTCCGCCGTTCCGCCTTCGACGCCGTGGGCGGCCTGCTCGACACCTGCATTCTGGGATCAGCCGACTGGCACATGGCCTTCGGCCTCGCACACGCCGTCGACGCCGCTGCAGAATTGAAGTGGTGCAGCAAGGCCTATTTGGAATCGGTGCTGCGATGGCAGGCGCGCGCCGCCGTCCTCAAACAGAACATCGGCTACGTGGAAAACCACGCCATCCACCATTTCCACGGGTCCAAGACGTCTCGAGCTTACGGAAGCCGCTGGCGCGTGCTGCGCGACAACGATTATGACCCCCGCACGGACATCTCACGCGACTGGCAGGGCGTCTACCAGTTGACCGGCAACAAGCCGCGTCTGCGCGACCAGATCCGCGCCTACTTCCGCGACCGCAACGAGGATTCGCCCGAACTGTCGGCGCAGGAACGGCATCTGGTTTAGCCGCACGAGCCTGAGCGCGTCGCACGCAGATCTTCGCCTAACTCCCACCCCACGACGCGCCGCGAGTAAACGTCCATCACCATCGCCAGATACACGAACGTTTCTCGTAAGCGCACGTAAGTGATGTCGGCCACCCACAGCTGGTTGATGCCCGAGAGCGCCAGGCGCGCCGCCAGATTCGGATACACGGCGTAGCGATGCCGTGCATCGGTGGTAAACACGTACCGCCGTTTGCGCGCGGCCAGCAGGTTGTCCGCCCGCATAAGAAGGAAAACCAGGAGGAAAACCAGAGGAGGAAAACCAGGGACGGAGACCTCAAATCCCGATTCGCACGAGGGTCGAAATCGGGATTTGAGGTCTCCGTCCCTGGTTTTCTTTGCCTGGTTTTTGTTTAACGACTTATTGCTGTTCAACGGTCTGTTGCGGAGATCCCATGATCATCGCCTGATCCCGTTCCAGCGCGTTTCGCCGCAGCTCATCCGAACGCGCCAGCTCCTTTTGCGCGAGCTCCGTTTTCCCGAGCTTTCGACAGGCCACATAAAGCTGATAGTGGATATTGCCATAGTGGTCTATCGAAGCCGCCTTCTCCAATCTTGGAACTGCATCGGCAACCCGTCCCAGCCGCAGGTATGCGGTTCCCAGCAAGCTGTTGGCTTCGGCCAAGTTCGGCTGAAGCCGCAAAGCGCGCTCCAGGTAGGGCACAGCTTTTTCGTTGTCCCGCGTTTCCACGTACAGGCGCCCCACCAAATACAGCGTATGCACGCTCGAGGCATCCAGCGCCAACGCTTTCTCCAATTCACTCGCCGCCAGGTCATATGTATGGCGCTCCATGTAGAACTCTCCGAGAGCTGCGTGGAGATCCGGTTCGTTGGGGCGCAACTCCAGCGCCGCCTTGTATTCTTTGAGGGCCTGGTCAACATTTCCGCGAAGGGCGGCGTCTTCAGCGCGCAGGTGGTGAGCCCGCCAAGAGGTGGGAAAGGATTCTTCGAGCCGCGCATAATTCTCAGCTCCCAGCGCCTGGTAGGACCGCTCCAACCAGTAACTGCCCTGAGCGTTTTCGGCGGCAGCTTCCGGCATTTGCTCCAACGTGGCGGCTGCCGCTTCATATTGCTGCATGGAAAACTGTGCTTTCCCTAGCCGAATCCGTTCCGAAGCCGTCAGAGACTTGCGAGCTTTGAGCGAATCGATCGTGAGAGAGTAACGTTGGGCTTTGCATGGGTCCTCATTCTTGTGGACCGCGGCTTGGTTCGATGCTTGCCGCCACGTTGAAAAGTCGGCCTGAAAATACTTCCATTCGCGATCCGCACGGGCAGCTTCACCGGCGGCGCCGGACAGAGAGGCTAATAGGAAGTGCTTGGCGGCTGCTTCCGGTCCAGCATCTACCGCCGATCGGAGCGCTTTAGCCGATGCCGGAGACATTTCGGCCCAAAGAAAGTCGCGCTGTAGCATCAGGAATACGGGAGAGATTCGCCAGACTTTTTCCACGCATTCGATTGCGGCCTTCGCTTGATTTGTAGCCAGACGTAAGTTGGCCAAGCCGAGCCATGCCAGCTCATCACACGGAGCGAGCTCCAGTTCCAGGCGAAATTCCTTTTCGGCTTGCTCGAACTCTTGCGCCTGCAAATAGGTTTGACCCAGCAAGGTATGCAAGCCGCCCTGGCGCGGCTCGCTGCGCAGCGCCTTCTGGTATTCCGTTCGCGCTTCTTTCCAACGGTTGCGCTGAAAGAACAGGTCGCCAAGAAAGCGGTGCCCCCACGCCGACTCGGGATACAGACGCGCGCCCCTATAGGCGAGGCGAGATGCCAGGTTCAAATATTCATGTCCGAGCTTGAACCAAGCCTCGGCCTTGTCCGGATTCAGTAGAGCGATCCGGCGGAATTGATCAGCGGCGCTTCGGAAGTTCTCCAGGTTCAAGTAGCTCGAAGCTAAGGCTTCGTGAGCGTAGCGATTCGACGGGTCGAACTTCAGTGACCGGTCGAGGTAAAGAATGGCCTTTTCCGGGGAGCCCAGCTTGAGGTAATCCAGGCCCACAATCAGTGTGGGGCCGGGCAGGTTGGGCCTTTCTTTCAGAGCCCTCCCCAGATGGCGAACGGCTGAGTCATAGTCGAATAGGCCCTGGTAAGCAAGGCCTAGGTTTACCTCCGCCTCAATGAGTGTTGGATCGACCGCCAACACCTTCTTGAAGTCTTCCACGGCGCGAGCGAACTCGCGTTGCTGCAAGGCTTGCTGGCCGTTGCGGAAGTATTGTTCGACTTGTTCCTCGGATGTCTGGCCGCTCGCCGCTCTGGAAGATACCCAGAGCAGGAGCACAAGAACGGACGCGAGAGCTTTCAGCCAACCCTTCTCACGTGAACCCCACATGAGTTCCGGCCCCAGAAGGCGGGCGGGATCCCACACCCGCCCTTAGAGCTTCAGGGTGTCAGAAAGTCACCCTTAAAGCAAACTGGACGATTCGCGGAAGATTGTATTGAGACGTTACCTGGCCAAATTGAGCGCTGCCGCAACAGCCGCTGTTGGGCGGGCTGAATTGCGGGCGATTGAAAGTGTTGAAAAACTCGGCGCGAAACTCGGCGCCTATCCGCTCACTTGGTCCGAATCTCGTGTTCTTGAACAAGCCTACGTCAAAGTTCTTGACACCGTCGGAACGAATATTCGGCTCCGTGCGCGAATCGTTGCCGTAGCTGTAATCCGTCGGAGCTATGAATTTAGATGTGTCGAACCAGTGGGCCAGCTTTTGATCCAGGCTGCCGGAGGTTAACGACGAAAGCCCGGTTCTTATGGGCTTGGCACAGCCCGCGTTTGGAATACCAGAGTTGCTCAGCGGACCGGGACACCCGCCAATGATGATGGGGAAGCCGCTCTGGAAAGTAATGATGGTATCGACTCCCCAACCTCCGATGATTTTGTTGGGGACTCCGCTCAAGTTGCCCAAGAACCTCTTCCCCCTGCCAACGGGCAAGTCCAGAACCGATGCGATGACCAGGCGCTGTGAAACATCGAAGGCGTCCAGGCTGCGTTCGTTGCGAAGGTTATATACGTTCGCATCGTTCCAGCTTACCGGAGAAGCCTCTAGCCAGTTGATTTCCGAGTTTGTGTTGTCGATGAGTTTCGACACTGTGTAGGAAGCAAGCACCTGCGCCCCCCCGGAGAACCGCTTCTGAACTTTCAACTGCATGGACTGGTAATTCGAATCCCGGTTGTCGGGCTCGGCCATGGACACGTCGTCGTACTGAGGAAACGGCAGAAGCAACTGACCTGCTTTGATGGTCGCATTAGAGCCCACGCCGCCGGACTGTACGACGCCATAGAACGGGTTCGGCACCAGAGCCGTCAGGGCCGCCACGCCCGCGGCACTCGTCGGCGCAAATTGCGGGTTCAGTTGATCCAGGTCCTGGCTATGCATAGGCAGGTGCGTGCCTTTGGAGGCGGCGTACGCGACATCGAGCAGAGTACTGCTAGGCAACTGATACTGGATATCAAAGTTCCATTGCTGGACGTAGGGCGCGGCGTTTCCGCCCAGAGGAGCCTCAAGTCCGTTCCCTTGCACGTTGACAAAGGACGGATTGCGCCCGGGGGGCGCAGCGATGCCGCCCGGAAATGGATTGAACAGCGTATTCTTGGGAGTGACGCCGTCGGCTTGTGCTGTTAGCCAGGTCGTAGTGATGGAGTTGATGAAAAGATTGTGGGGCGCGTCGTCCCAGCGGCCATCAACCGGCAAGTAGAAAATGCCATACCCAGTCCTGATCACCAAATTGGGACGGAGCTGGTAGGAGAGTCCGACGCGCGGGCTGACGTGGTTCCAGGCCGGGAAGGTGCTGCGGTCCGAATGGTTTTGAGACTTCACGAAATCGAAAGCGCCCTTCAGATTGGGCATGTTCACCTGGGAGGCAATGGGGCTTGTTTCCGACGTGTTAAAGACCAGTATGCGGTTGTATCGCTCCGTCCAGTTTCCCTGCAGGTCAATGCGAGCTCCCAGATTGAGTGTTAGTTTTCTGCTGACCTGGTACGTATCGCCCACGAACAATGCGCCGTAGAGGTTTTGGTCGGCCGTTTTTGCCGGCTCAACAACGTTGCCGTCGTTGCCGTAGCCAAGCAGGAAGGAAGCAAAACCAATCCCCGAGACCGTCCCGGGCTGTCCAGCGTTGGGGTTCCCCGCGGTCATGCCGGCATTGAAGTTGAACAACCCAGCGGGCTGGTTGCTCTGATAGTAGTTATTGCGCAGCAGCCGGTACTCTCCGCCAAACTTGAAAACGTGCTTGCCCCTCAAATACGACATGGAGGGCTCGATGCTCAGCGTGTCATCATGAGCGCCGATACCGCTGCCTGTGCCTGCCGAGCACCAACTGCCATTACCCCAGCGGTTGTCACCCGGAGTCTGCGAGACGCAAACCGTTGGAATGTGGGTGTATGTCATCTGCGGCGCCAAAGCGGTCCAATTGGGGCCAAACGCACTGAAATCGATGCCCTCGCTTAGCGGCGTTCGCACATACACGTAGCGTGTGTAGCCGAGGTGCAAGTCGAAGATAGTCGTGGGTGAGAACAGAACCGTATAGCCGAAGCCGCCTTGGTTGGCCACGGTGTCCTCCGTGCAGCGGTCACTACAGACTTTGTTGAAGGGGCTGTCAGGAAGGGACAGCACGTGTGAACGTGTGTACCGTCCGAAGATTCTATGTTTCGAGCTGATGGAGTAATCGACGCGCTCGTTGATCTGGTCGACATTGCCGCCCGTGCTGAAGTTCTCGACAAAGTTACCGAATGGGTTGCCCTGCTGATTGGGCATCGGGAAATAGCTCAGGAGCGCTGCTGCGGTGGGGTCGAAACGGCTGGCAGGAATCTGATTTCCCGCGAAAGGGGTCCGGCAAGGTCCGCCTCCGGACGTGCAGTTTGCGCTGGTGGTGGCATCATAAATCGGCAGAACCGAATTGGTGCCGGTCGACCCGATCTGTGAAAAGTCTCCGGAACGCTCGGCTGCGGTCGGAACCCAGGTCGTCAGGGTGCTTCCTTTCCGTTGCCGGAAGCCTTCGTAGCTGGAGAAAAAGAAGAGTTTATCTTTTATGACCGGTCCACCCCCGTTGACGCCATACTGGTTCTGGGTGAATGGGGGACGTGCGACGCCGCCAGCGTTGGAGAAGAAATCGTTCGCATTCAGCACCTTGTTCCGCAGAAACTCATAGGCGGAACCGTGGAACGCGTTGGTGCCCGACTTGGTCGACAGGTTGATCACTCCGCCGGCAAACCGCCCGTATTCCGGACCCAGATTGTTGGTTTGCACTTTGAACTCTTCAATGGCATCTTGCGTGGGGATCACGGTCACAACGTTCAAATAGGCCCCGTTCGTCGGCACGCCATCGATGAGGATCTGGCTCTGACCAGCCTGGCCTCCACCAATCTGGAAATCTCCAGCCGCGAAGGGATTGGCGCCCACCGGGTTGCCCATCGACGAATTTCCATCCTTCGGCGAGCCCTGGGGCACAACGCCCGGCACCAAGCTCACCAGC
>Ga0335080_10003188_pt1 | contig 16568 bp, 15 predicted proteins | sample Lox_Sample_34_FD_206720 | JGI IMG/M metagenome (GOLD analysis project Ga0335080, IMG submission 206720) | Soil microbial communities from Loxahatchee National Wildlife Refuge, Florida, United States - Lox_Sample_3.4 | ecosystem: Environmental > Terrestrial > Soil > Wetlands | place: USA...
GCATCGCGCACCTGCCGCCCGTAGTCGCAGTTCAACTGGCTCCATCCCAGGATGCCCGGCCGCACGGCGTGACGCTGTCCGTAATAAGGCATCTGTTCCATTAATACGGGAATGAATTCCGGGCGGTGCGGCCGCGGCCCTACCAGCGACATCTCTCCGCGGATCACGTTCAGCATCTGCGGTAAACCATCCAGGTGCAGCCGGCGCAACCAGCGGCCCGGCAGCGTCAGCCGCCCATCGGCGCTGCGGCAGCGGAAGCGAAACAGCGTGAACGGCACCAGGTTCAATCCCAGGCGCGCCTGCGCCTCGAGCACCGGTCCGCGTGAGGTGAGCAGAATCGCCGCGGCTACCGGCAGCGCCAGCACCGCCAGCAGCGCCAGTCCCGCGAGTGCCGTTAGATTCGAGTAAATCGCCTGCAACGCGATAGCCCCGCGCCGCGCGCCCAATTCGTCGGAGAAAATTAATTGGGCGGGCAACAATTCATCCACGCAAACACGCTCGCAAGCCGTTTCGTATAACTCACCCACGCGTTGAATTTGGATGCCCTGGAACTGCAGGTCCAACAGGTCCTGCAACGGCAAACCGCTGCGGCGCTCCGCAATTGCCACGACGACCCGGTCGGGCCGGGCTTCGGAGACCACGCGCTTCAACTCGCCAGTCGCCCCCAGGACGCGTGCGCCTTCAAGGGGCGTGCCGGCGCTTCGCGCGTCGTCCAGGTAGCCTATGGTCGACAGGCCCATTTCCGGGTGCGCGGCCAGGCTGGCGCTGGCCTCCAACGCCGCTGGGTTAGTCCCGTAGAACAGCACTCGCGTGCTGCCCATGCTTTTCGATAGCACCGCGCTGTAGAGCGAGCGCCAGATCAGCAGTGCCACGAACGTCAGGCCGCTGCCCACCATCATGATGGAAGGCGCCAGCACAAAATCAGGAATGCGCAGATAACTTAACAGCGATTCCCATAGAAAAGTCACACCCAGTGTCAGGCACAACTGCTGCGCCAGGAGAACCTTGGAGCGCACTAGCGCCTGCGCATACAGTTTGTTGAGTTGCAATCCGGCCAGCACACCGGCCACCACCAGGCCGATTTGCAGCAGACCGTTGTCGTACAGTAAGAACACGGTGGGATCGGCCCCGCCCATCCAGTACGCGGCCAGGATGTAGCAGGAGAAAACGAGAATCGCCTCCGGCACGATCAGGCTGAGCATGCGCGTCGACAATAGGCCGCGGAGAAAGCTAAACATCGCTCTTAACGCATAGTACACTGGCACCAAAGAGCATGCGGCAACTCAATTGGAAGCCGGAGCAGGTGGTGGCGTTCAGCGTTTTAGGCAATGGGGTGAGTGCTGCATCCGCGCGCATTCTCGAACTATCCGGCAAACGCCTGCGCCTGGCCGGACCCGATGCGCCCCACGCCGGCGCCGCCGTGCGCCTCGAAGCGGACGGCCAACTAGTCCTGGGCGAAGTGCTGCATGCCGAGCCGGAGGGATTCTGGATCGAAATCCGGCACGTGGTCCTGGATACGGCCGCGCTGAGTTGGCGGAAACAGGGCTGGCAACTTCGATAGGTTCCTGCTGATGCCCGCTAAAGCCCAGTGGCTCGTTCGCGTTCCGGAAATCCTGAACGAACTGACCTCGCTGGATGTGCCGGTAGTCGACCGCGCCCTTTGCGAGCGCCTCTTTCGCCTGCGCCGCCGCCGGGCGATCGATCTCATGCGCTGCTTCGGTGGCTACCAGGCCGGCCGGACCTTCCTGGTCGACCGGCAACAGTTGGTCGCGCAACTGGAACGTATCCGCGATAGCGACGACTTCAAAATGGAGTGGCGCCGCAAAGAGCGCCTGACCGAGCGGTTGGAGGCTATCCGCCGCCTGCAAGCCGGCGCCCGCGTAGCCATCCAGGTCGAGCCCCAAACCTTGGGCCGGCGCATGCCCGACCTGCCGCCGGGTATCGGGCTTAGCCGCGGCGTGCTGCACATTCAGTTCGAGTCCTCCGAAGAGCTGCTCAGCAAGCTCTTCGCCCTGGCACAAGCCATCGCCAATGATTACGAGGCGTTTGAGAAACGGGCGGAAGGCTCTGGAGGCTCCTGAGAGCCGAAGGTAGCGAAGCAAGATACACGCCGAACATCCCCAGCAATCCCGCCAGTAGCGTGACGACTGCGAACGCCGCTCGTGGCATCCAGTAGATCAGAATTCCCATGCTCGAGCCGAACGCCGTCAGCAGCCACAGGATCCACACCACTTGCCGCTGATCCAGCCCGAGGGATGCCAGCCGGTGGGAACTGTGATCTCTCCCCCCCATCGAAATCGGCCGCCCGGCCAGCTTACGCAGGATCGCAACCAGGGTGGTGTCGAAAATCGGATACGCAAATGTCAGCGCCGGGTAAAAGAATCCGGCCAGCAACAGGCCTTTGTGCGGCGCTGGACCAGCCAGCGTCAGCGCACCCAGCGCGAAGCCTGCCGGCAGGCTGCCGCAGTCTCCCATAAAGATGCGCGCCGGATGGTAGTTGAACAGCAGAAACCCGCCAAACGCCGCGGCCAGCACGCCGCATAGTTCCGCGTCCGCGCGATAACCCTCTGCCGCGAGCAGCCAGCAGCGGAACAGGCAAATGATAATCACCACTCCCGCGCACAACCCGTCCATGTTGTCGATCAGGTTGAAAGCGTTGGTGATCATCACGATCCAGAACATGCTCAGCGCCACGTTGATCCAATGCCACGGCGTAACCGGAAAGACTGTGCCGCCGGACACGACGTACCCTGCCGCCGCCACCTGCGCCGCCAGTTTCACGGAAGGCCGGATGCGCAGGCGATCGTCGAGAAATCCGAAGATCCACAGTGCGCACACTGCGGCTGCAATATGCGGCCAGCGGCCCGGCCATGCAATCCAATAGGCCGCCGCACAGCTCAGAAAGATCGCCAGGCCGCCGCTGGAAGGAGTCGGCACGGCATGCCAGCGGTCCGCGCGTGGGGGAGCCGTCAGCCGCAGGCTTGAGTTGGCGGCGATCTGCAGTCGCGTGAGCAGCGCCGAGAGCACGCCCGTAAGCAGGATCAGCATCTATACCGCTGCCGCCAGCGTGCGCGTGGGCATGCGCGTCCATTCATAATCCACAACGCGCCGCACAATGGCCTCCAGCGCGGTGGTCGGGCGATACCGCACCAGGCTTTCCAGCTTCTTGAGGCAAGGAACACGCCGCGGCATGTCTTCGAAGCCTGGCCCATAGGCTTCCCCGTAAGACACATGCCGCACTGGCGATGGCGACCCGGTGATTTCTTTCACCAGCGCGGCCAGTTCATTCATACTGACTTCCTGGTCACTGCCGACGTTGACGATCTGGCCCGCTGCCTCGGGAGTTTGAACCAGGCGTACCAAGGTCTCTGCCACGTCGCCCACGTAAGCGAAGCATCGCCGCTGTTCGCCCGTGCCGTGAACTGTGATCGGCTCACCCCCCAGGGCCTGGCGCACTAACGTTGGCAGCACCATACCGTGGCGGCCGGTCTGACGCGGTCCCACGGTGTTGAAGAAACGCGCAATCGTTACCGGCAGCCATTGCTCCTGCCAATAGGCCAACGCCAGCGATTCATCCGTGGCTTTCGATAGCGCGTAACTCCAACGCGAAATGTTGGCCGGACCCAAAAGGATGTCGGCATCCTCGCGGAACGGCAGCCGGTCGCTCTTGCCATAAACTTCGGAACTCGAAGCCAGCACCAGGGGCTTGTTTTTCCTGGCGGCGCACCGGAGCACCAACGCGGTGCCGTCCACGTTGGTTTCGATCGTGTGGCGGGGATGGTCCACGGCCATCTTCACCCCAACCGCCGCGGCCAGATGGAACACGGCATCGGCGCTATCGACCAACTCCGCTACCACCCGCTCGTTAAGGACCGAATCGATGGTATAGGAAAATGCCGGCCGCAGCTTCAAATGCGCGATATTCGTCATGGCGCCGGTTGACAAATTGTCCAGTATCGAAACCTCCCAGCCCTCGGCTAAACACCTCTCTGCGAGGTGTGAACCAATAAAACCGGCGCCGCCGGTAATCAGGACGTGCACAAGACCTCCCAAGCCAGATTTTTCTTTCGCAGCAACTCGCGATAGAGCGCGTCCACGTTTTCGACCAGGGTCTCGGTGCGATAGTGGCGCGCGGCGAACGCCCGCCCTTCGAACCCCATGCGCGCCGCCGCTTGGCGGTCGTGTGCCAGCCTCAGCAAAGCTGTAGCGAGCGCCCCTGCATCGGAATCGGTGAGCACGCCGTTGGCATGCCAGCGCTCGCCACCACCCGATCTCAGAACGCCGCCCGAGACCATATCGACTACTCCCCCCACCGCGGTCGACACGAACGGCCGCGCCGCCGCCATTCCCTGGATCAACGCCACCGGCGTGCCTTCGTTGCGGGAAGTTTGCAGCACGGCATTGCAGCGCGCCAGCACCGGCGTGATGTCGCGCTGCCAGCCCAGGAACTCGACGCGTCCGCCGCCGAGATCGACGGCGCTCGCCAGGATGTGCCGGTCCGGTCCATCGCCTGCGATGAGAAAGCGAATGTCGGCATCGCGGCGCAGCGTTTCGTCAATGACCGCCGCCAGCAGTGCGACGTTCTTCACGGGTACCATGCGGCCAAACCATCCCACCGTCAGAGGGCCGTCTGTCCGTGGTAGCGGCAATGCGAAATAGCGATCGAGGTCGAGCCCCAGCAGCACCACGCGGAATTTCTCGCGGGGCGCCACTCGAAACTTCGCGCTGAGTTCTTTAGCTTGCTGCGGCGACACCACGCACAACACGTCCGTGAAGCGTGCCAGAACCTGCTCGATCCTTCGGAACACGCCCGCTCGAAAGCGCGAAAAGTATTCGTTCAGGCTGTTGCCGTGGAAGGTGTGGATAACCACGGGCACTCCGCTCAGCACCGCCGCCAGCCGGCCCAGGCATCCGGCCATGGCGGTATGCGTGTGGACGATATCCGGCCGCTCGCGCCGCAGTAGCCGCCATAGTTGCCAAAGCGCTCGCAGGTTGCGCCACGGCTGCACCGAGCGCGACAGCTCCGGCAGCCACACAACCGGATCGTCCGCGCGCACCTGGTAGCTCAGGTCGCCGTCATCGGCCTCGCAGCTTCCGGCGACCAGCACCGTGTGGTAACCGAGCGCGCGCAGTTCACGCGTGAGCAGTAGCGTGTGAATCGCCGGACCGCCGATATTCAGCCGCGTGATGATACGAACGACTTTGGGACCTTCGGGTCGAGCCGTGAAATCACAAACCGGAACTTCCCATTCGCCGTGCGTGGAATCCGATCGGTACACTCAAACTCCAGATGGATGCTCCGTCCCACACGGGCACGAAGATTGTCTTCCAGCCGCTGCAAATCCTCGCCCGTGAAGCGCGCGGCGGGTACGAAGCGGACGCGCAGGACGTCCAGCGACTCCTGCTCGAGTTGGCTCTCTACGATATTGCGGACGCCTTTCAAAACGGGGTCCAGGCGGCCTAGGAATCCCCGCTCGCGCGTGACGACCAGGTCATCGAGCCGCCCGCCGATTTCCTCGATTACCGGCATGGCGCGGCCGCAGGGGCAGGGCCTCGCAGCGAAACGCGCCGTGTCGCCTACTCGATAGCGCACGAGCGGCATGGCATAGTTGACGAACCCCGTGAGCACCACTTCCCCGAGTTCGCCGGGGGCCGCCGCCGTGCCGTCCGGCCGTAAGATCTCGGTCATACCCGCCAGTGGATGCGCGTGCATGCTGCCAGACTCGCACTCGTACCAGAAGCTCTGCATCTCCGCCTGCCCGTACTGATCGAACACGCGCGTGGCGAACACATCTTCAATCGCCCGACGCTGGTGGTCGAGCAGCGTCTCGGCGGACGTCAGCGCGGCCTTGAGTGCCGGCGCCGGGCGCCCCGATTGCCGGTAATATTCCGCCAGCACGTACATCGCGGACGGGTAGCCCGAAAGATACGCGGGGCGGAATCGCTCGACTGCCGCGGCATAAGCCGGTAAGTTCTCCGGCGCCAGGTGAAAAGTCGACAGCAGCAGAGCGCGATTGGCCAGGTCACGCCGCCAGAAGATCTTCTTCGCGGCGGATTGCCCCGGCGGCACGATCATCTTGCCGGTGAACTGCGCCCGCGGCTTGCTTCTGCTGACGCCCGCTGTCTTCCGGTACAACTCGACAAACGCCCACATCTTCCGCAGGGCCTCGCAGTTGTAGTAGATGGTGAGGGGCTTGCCAGTCGTGCCGCTGGTGTGCCACCGGATCAGTGCGCGCCGCGGCACTGTCTCGGCCAGGAAGTCATAAGGCCGCTCCCGGACTTGGTCTTTGGTGGTGAACTCCGCCGGACCCCATTTTCGGTAATGCGGCACGTGTGTGGTCACGAAGCGCACGAGCCGGTCCCGCTCGGCGCAGTGGAGTTCCTGCATCTGTGCGGCGGGCAGTTTTTCGGTCTGTTCTAAAGATCGTAGATATTCCGCGAATATTCCGCCATACCGCCAATGGTGATATATGGCGCCTTGAAGCGTCACAAAAGCGTGCTGGAGTGCAACCGGTAGCCGGGAGTAGACCTGGTGCAGCATTTGCGCGCGGTTCGAATGAAATAGTAGGAATAATTAAGATCTGTATCTCCGAAAAATAACTGACGTCGGATTGTGACCGCTTAGAAAGGAGCGTTGCTCTCAGGTCTTTGCGGATGGCTATCGACCGCAACAGCCGGCTTGTACTACCAATGTGTATATACGGAGTGCACTACGAATGGGATGAGAGGACGAACCGGCGCAATCAGCGGCAGCACGATGGACTCTCGTTCGAACTAGCGTCGCTTGTATTTGAAGAGATAAGGTCGACGAATCAGGAGAACAACGTTGGCACGCCATCGGCGCAGTTCAGATTCCGCCTTCCGGCCCAGCGGTGTTATTGGTCGTCCACGTCTATAGGGAGGACGGTCATGGCGAAGAAGTTGTCCGCATCATCTCAGCCCGAAGAGCTGAAAAGCGTGAAATCCGAAGATATCAGGAACAGAGATTGGACTGAAAAGGAACGGCGCGCCCTTCGCAAGGCAGCGAGACTGCAGTCGGCTGATGATGACTCCGGGATCGACTTCGCGGAGATCCCACGCCTTTCTGACGAGCAGTTGAAGAGTCTGGTACGATTGCGGGACGTCAGGCGGAAAGTGGCGGTGAGTGTGCGGCTGGCCCCCCAAGTTCTTGAATGGCTGAAATCCAAAGGCGAGGGTCATTTGACGCGCATCAACGATATTCTGACCAATCTGATGGAAGCGGAATTCCGGCGGAGACCTAATCGGTAGTAGAGTTCCGGTCAGTATTCGCGCGTCGTCTTGATACCGGGCTCCGGCACGGGATACTTACCGTCAGGGCCGGCGCGCAGGGGCGCGGGACCGTCCAGCGTCAGCTTGTCCACGTCGGGTGCGAACTCGTGATCGTGATTCATCAACTGGTCGAACGTCACGAGCTGCCCGGTGTGTGCGGCGAACCGTCCCATCGATGCCACCAGGCTGGCCTCCGCGCCGCGCTTGACTTCGTTGTAAGGCTTGTCGTCGCGGATTGCCGCGATCAGGTCGTCCCACTCCCAATCGTACGGCGAACGCTCCGGCTGCGGGAAGGCCCACACCAGGTTCTCCGGCGCCGGTTCCTTCTGGCCGCTCTTCCAGCGCGGGATGTTCTGCCCTTTGTAAATGCGCGTCCGCCCCGGCGTGTGGGCATTGGTTGAAACCACCGCCGAGCCTTTTGACCCGTGAATGTAGCTGGCGAATTCCATGTGCACGCCGGGCATGTTGCGCCCATCGAAGAACAGCCTGGTGCCGTCCGGGTAGGTATACTGCACCGAATAGACGTCGAAATTCTGGTCCACCGAATCGCCGCGATAATGCCGGCCGCCCAATGCCATCGCCTCCACCGGCCACGCGCCCTTCATCCACGACAGTTCGTCGATCTGGTGAATGTAATAGTCGCTGAACACGCCGCCGCTGGCCCACAAGAACGCGTGGAACAGGCGGATCTGATGCATCAACTCGGAAGTGCCTTGGGGCGTCACCGGCGCTGTACCGCCGCCCGGACCCATGCGATACCCGCGCATGGCGATGATGTCGCCGATCTGCCCGTCGCTGATCCGGCTGAGCAGTTCCTGCCGGGCCCGGCAGTGCCGCACCATCAGGCCGACTCCCACTTTCAGATTCTTGCGGCCTGCCTCGTCGCCGAGTGCGATCATGCGCCGCGTGGTGGGGCCGTCCACGGTGACCGGCTTCTCCATGAACGCGTTCAGGCCCTTGTCGATGGCGTAGCGGAAATGCACCCATCGGAACGCCGGCGGTGTCCCCAGGATGGCCACGTCGCCGGGCTTGAGGCAGTCCATGGCCTTCCGGTAGGCGTCGAAGCCGATGAATTGCCGCTCTTGGGGCACGTCCATCTGGGAAGCGAAGTGGCCGCGCAACTTGCCGTGGCTATCGCTCAGCTTCGAAGGGAAGACATCAGCCATCGCCACCAGCTTGATGGGCCCGTTCTTGATGCCCAACGCGTTTTCAGTAGCGCCTGTGCCGCGTCCGCCGCATCCCACCAGGGCAAGCTGGATCGTGTTGTTTTCCGCCGCGTGTACATGCGGCAGGGCCACTCCGGCCAGAGTCGAAACTCCAGCCAGGCGGCCGGCCTCACTCAGAAACGTGCGCCTCGACGGGGTATCTGTTACTTCGCTCATGGAAATACCTCGCCGTCTACGGTAATCCATTTCGCTGATGCGTGGGCCGGAACTTATTCGGTAGGGTCTTCCAACCGCGCGAAAAGTTCGCGAAAATCCATACGGCCAACAAGTTCGGTTTCGACGACCAGGTCCGGGCAATTGCGGATGCCTTCCCGGTCGGCTTCCTGCACTGTGCCTTTGTAAGGGTTCACGATCCAAATGTGCGGGATGCCGAACCGCAGGTAGTCAGCCACCTTGGCAAGGATGTCGGCGGTCTCGTCGTCCGGTGACAGGATCTCGATGGCCAGATGCGGCGGAGTCGTCAAGACGGGCTCGGAGCGATAAGGCAGGGCCATCACGCAGACATCCGGGATGCGGTATTTGTGTTCCTTGCCAGATACTCGCAAGCGTTGCTCTGTCAAAGCCCGAAATCTACGTTCAGCTTCCCGCAAAAACAGGGTACCGCCGATCAGCGTCTGGAGACGGCTATGTTTGTGCTCACCCACGTGCCGCTCCACAAGCTCGCCGTCCACATACTCCATATCGGGGTGATAAGTGGTCCGGAGATATTGTTCGACTGGCACGCTGGTGGACGTTGCCATGCAATTTAGATTTTACACCTCCACGCTGCCAGCCCAGCCCACTGGTGCCGCAAAAGGATCCGCAGGCACGTCAAGAGGCAGCTCGCCCGTAAAGGCGCTGAAGGCTCGAGCCTCCCCATCGCACAGGTGGCTGAGCAGCGGGATTCTGCGCCAGTCAAATCCCATAAGCGCCGCGCAAGCCACGTCCACCATGCCGGGATCTTCTCCCCAGACCAGCAGTCCGCACGGCTTCGGGCGCGGCTTTAGCGGGCCACAGCCTTCGCCCGCGACAATGGCATCCACCAGTGTCAGGACTGTGCGCGGCTGGCGGCGCAGTCCCCCCCCCACGTCATAATTGCACGCGATGTCGACGAGGTCGTGCACCGTGCGCCACAACGTATCGTTACCGTGCCAGGCGCCTCCGTGAATCGTATCCGGCGCCGCAGCGCGTGCGCCCGCCCGCGCCAGCTTCCAACTCCACAAAGGCGCGCGCCGCTGCAAGAGATCCCGGACGGGACTGGCCGCTCGGCTCAGCCAGTCTCCGTCCGGGTACTCATCTCCTCCGCTCCTCGGAGAACCAGCGCGGAAATGCGGCAGACAATCCTTCGACCCGATGATCCCCACCAGGTTCTTCAACGCGCCGGTCATCCCGGTCTTCATGTGCGTCTTCAGCTTGGGCAAGTTCACGATCATGTCGGCGCTCAACACGCTGTTGCTCACCAGGTAGCGGTGCGCTCCGTTGTGATACCCGCTGGTCGCCGCGGCGCGATAATCCGTCACGCCGAAGCGCGCATTTACGCCGAAGCACACGAGACGGCTGCGCGCGCCCAGGTCCACCAGAGAATAGCCGTTGGGATCACCGGCCAGCGCATGCACGCCACGCACGAAGCTGCTCGCATCGTCGATCTGCGCCCACTGTTGCCGCAGGTCGAGGAATGCCACCGGCGCGCGCGCGTAGTAGTCCTCCAGTTCGGCGAGTCCACTCTGCCGCCGCAAGCGCGCGAAGTCGCAGCCTTGCAACGGTGCGTCGGCCACGAAAACACGTCCGTTCCGGCCCACGGCCGCCAGCGTGGCATCGATCATCACCCGCACCAGCGACGAATGCGTGAAGAGCACGTCGCGGCCTTCGGTCTCGCCGAATTCGTGCTTCACCCAGTTCGGCTTGATGGCGACGGTCATGCCGGGCTGGATCCAGCGGCCCAGCGGATTGGCAGGGTCGAGTCCCAGGAAACGGAACAGCTCGCGCACGCTCTCGGCGGCGGTATCGTAATCAGGCGCCCGCCACACCACGGGAGTCAGCACACCGCGGCCCATACCCGCCTCCATTCGCGCAGCTCGGTCTCGGTCAACGACGCCGACCGCGCCCGCTGCCACGCCGCGTCTGCCCCCGCCGCCACCGCCACGGCATCTCGGGCGCTCTTCAGCGCTTCGACGGCGCCGACACGCAGCCGCTCTCCGCGATCCAGGTAACGGCCCGCGCAGCGGAACCACGTCCAGCGGGAGCGCAGACGCTTGCGCAGATCCATCGGTCCCTGCCGGTAACCCAGCACGATCTCGGGCAGGTTCGCGTAGCGACTCTCGCGGCGGGCGCGAAACAGCAGGTCGTGGTCTTCACACCGGATGGCATCCGCGCGATACCAGTAGCGCCGGAACCAGGCGGCCTTGCCCATGAACGTGGGATGAATCAGCCTGAACGTGTGCAGAGGCTGGCGTGTGATATCCGCATGCTCCACCGGATCGGCGCGCTTACCGGCCGCGACGCCCGCGCCCGCGAACAGCACCGCCCAACCGCCGGCCAGGTCGACCGCCGGATGATCCGCCAGAAAGCGAAGCTGCTTCTCGAGGCGCTGCGGATAAGCGATATCGTCGGCATCCATGCGCGCGATGTACTCGCCGCGTGCGCGAGAGATGCATTCGTTCAGCCGCGCCCCCAGTTGCAATCGCTGTCCGCCGCCCCACACCACAATCCGGGGATCGCCGGACGAGGCCGCCAGTTCGCGGACGTTGTCAGTGGAGCCGTCGTCGCACAGCAGCAGTTCCCAATCCGTGAAGGTCTGCATCAGGATGGAGCGCACGGCCGCGCGGATGGTTGCCGCGGCGTTGTAGAACGGCATGGCGATGCTGACCAGCGGCCGGTTCATAAAGCAGCGTAAACCTCCTCGCAGCGCTGCGCCACGCGCGGCCAGTCGAAGCGCAAGGCATTTTCGCGCGCGCCGGCGGCGAGTGTGCGCAGCCGGCCAGGTGCGTCCTGAAGCGCGGCCACGCGCGCCGCCAGATCCGCCGCGTCCCCCACGCGAAAGCGCACGCCGGCCGAATCGGGGACAGTCTCGCGCAAGCCGCCGTGATCGCTGGCGGCCACGGGCCTGCCGCAAGCCTGTGCTTCCACCGCGGCCATGCCGAACATCTCGAGTTCCCGAGTGGGCATGACGAAGAGATCGCAAGCATTGTAGAGTCCCGGCAAATCGCCGTCGTCCAGCGCGGCCAGATATCGGCCTCCGGCTTCCAACTGCATGGCCAGCGGACTCACACCAGTCCGGCCGAAACGCCCACACGGACCTGCAGCCACCAGCGCGGTGCGCGGCCCTAACCTGCGATACGCCGCGATCAGCAGATCGGTGCCTTTCTGCTCGCACAACCGGCCCACATACAACATGACGAAGCGGCCATCCAGCGACAGCCGGTCGCGCCACTCCGCGCGGAGGCGTTCGTCTGGACGAAAACGCGCGCAGTCGACGCCGTTGGGCACGAGCCGGAACCGGCTGCCGGGCAGATTCCAGTAGGCGGTGTGCGCACGGAGGCAATAGTCCGAAACCGGCGCGATGGCGTCGCATGCGGCGAGGCAGCGCCTCCAAGCCGCCTTACTCATACCGCGCAGCGCGGCGCGGCTGTGCCAGGGCTCGAAGTGATAGTCGCAGCTCAGCAGCGTGGGACCTGATCCGGCCGCCTTGGCCAGCCAGGCAATCTCGGCGCGATTGTGGACGTGAATCACGCGCGGGCGGCGTCGCCCCGCGTCGTGTACGAAGCGCAGCGCGAAGTCCGCCCCGGACCCACTCAAGTACCGGATGCGCACGCCGCGATGTTCCCCCCAGCCATCCTCCGAGGCAGTTGAATACACCATCACCTGTTCGCCGTTGCGTGCCTGGGCTTCCGCCAGTTCCAACATGCGCCGCTCGACCGCGCCGCCGAACCGCGCGGGCAGCCGCAATGCCGAAGGACCTACGTGCACGATCACGGCGTCGCTCCCGCGCGCCGCAGCGCGTTGAACCCCGCGGCGACCAGCCATGGCAGGAATGCCAGAACAGTCAGCGGAAACCAGGAGGTGGAGGCGGTTGCCAGTTGATGCACCGCGCGAAACAGGCATAAGCCGTAGCCCAGCGCCACCAGAGGATTTCGGCTGTGATGACAGCGCGCATCCAGCCACGCCGCCGCCAATCCCACCAGCAGGAAGCCGGCAGCCACGCCCGCATAACTGAAATTGGCGTACAGTTCGCCAACCAGCGAGGCTTCTTGCGAAACCAACCCCTGGCCAAAAGCCCCGTAGATCAACTCCCCCAGTTCCTCGCGCACGCCGCGCGAGCGCGCAAAACCCGCCGATACCGGCAGCGCCTGCAAGGGCGCCAGCAGGAAAGTCTCGCCATGGTAGTACGGCAGCGTCTCGCGGTTGGCGATCAGCGCGGCGGTGGTGTCGAAGCGGCCCACGGAGTTGTCTACCATCTCGAGAAGCTTGTGGCCGTCGGCCAGCGCGCCGATCTCGATGCTTTGCGCGGCCGCGTACCAACCCAGGTTCTTGGTTGCCTCCATCCCAACGAAGATGAGCGCCGTGGTCGGCAGCGCCAGAGCCAGGTGGCGCGCGCGCAGCGTGAAGATGCCGCGGACTCTTAGCAGGTGGAAGATCAGCAGCATGGCGCCCGCCCACATCAGGCGCCGGCCGTAGCCCAGGTGGATCGCGGCCACCAGCGACAGGCAGGCCAGGGTGATCAGCGGCGCACGGGGCTTTGGTTTGGACGACAGGAACCACCAGCCGGCCGCCGTCGTGGGAAGCATGAACAGCAGGGCGGTGTAGCGGCCCATCCCCTCACGCGGGGAGAGACCGACATGCTCATACAGCAACTGCCGCCGGCTCTCCGGATCGAGCAGGAGGATGATCGCGCTGGCAATTCCCGCCAGCGTGAACCAGAGAAAAACCAGCCGGCCTGGCGCGGTGCTCGTGTATTCGGTGCGAGGGCGCGGTGGCCAAAAGCCTGCGAAATGCGCTCCAAAGGCGAAAGCCGCGAGCGCCACCGCTCCCACCAAGTACGCTTTGCCGTAAGAGTCGCCCAGCGATGCCGCGAGCGGCGCCTTGCTCCGCCCGAGCACCGAGAGCGCCGTGCCGTACACGCAGTAGTCGAAGATGAACCAGGCTTCCACCAGCCCGGTCAGGCTCAGCCAGTAGTTCTGGCCGCGCATGCCCCGGGAATAAATCCCGAACACCGTCACCAGCGCGCCCAGGAAGACGTAGGCCCCCAGGCCGGCGGGCGATCCGTTGGCATAGTGCGCCGCCACAGCCGCGGCGGCCAGCGTGGTGATGATTGCGGGCCTCACCATCGGCGCACCACTCCCGCCACTATGACCGCCTTGATGCCGGTCTGGGCGGCCAGGAGGGCCCAGGCGACTCCCACGGCCCCATAGGCCGGCGCTAGCCAGACTGCCAGCGCCCCGAATAGCAGTGTGATCAATCCGTCGGATGCGGTACACCACTCCGGATGGCCCGCGCCGTAAAGGAGGAATTGCACGGGATTCGCCACCAGCAGTGCGATGTGCCCGGTGGCTAGAAGCTGGAAGACTCGCACTGCGTCCGGCAGCGCCGCCGGAAACAGGCGCGCGGCCAGCGGTCCGCTCAGCCACGTCAGTGCCAGCAGCGTGACGCTCAGCGCCACGGCTCCCGGGAGGTAGCTGCGCAGGTAGCCGCGCCGGCGCTCGGGGGTATCGGCGGCCACGGCGTTGGGCAGCAGCACGGTGCTGGTGGTGTTGAGCAGCAATCCGAATCCGCCCGCCAACGACATTCCCAGGCTGTAAGTGCCCAGGCCGACGGCGGTACCCCAACGCGAAAGGGCGATCGAAGGGATGTAGTTGTAGATGGATCCGATCAGCGTGGAGAGAGTGATCCAGTTGGCGAACACTGCGATGCTTCTCCAGGCGGGGGCGCCTTCGGGCGAAAGTCCGGCACGCAGCGCGGCAGCCAGCAGACCGAGGTTGGCCAGGACGATCCATAGGCGGCTGAGGACGTCGCCGGCGAACAAGCTGGTCAGCCCGGGCGATCCGCCGGCCAGCGCGGCCGCCACTGGGAGGATTTGCAGAATCGAAGCCCCCGCGCTGAGCCGGGCCATGCGCGCGAACTCCAGACGCGATTGCAGCAGCACGAAGCTGAATGCCGAAAGCGAGGCCACTGCGGCGCTGCCCGCCGCCAGACGCAAGGCGTGCGTGTAGCCGGCATGATGCAAGATCCGCGCCGCGGCCGCTGGAGCTGCCAGCAAAACCGCGCCGCTCACGGCCGCGGTCAGCGCCAGCCGCAGCGCCAGGAAACGCGCTACCGTACGCAGCCAATCGCCTTGCCGCGCGTTGGCGGTAAATTTCAGGCACGAGATGTTGATGCCCAACTCGCACAGATTGCCCACTACCAGGCTGCTGCTGGTATAAATGGCGCATTCGGCGAAGCGCGCCGGGACCATGTGGTGCGACAGCCAGAGCAGTGCCGCGAATTTACTCGCCGACAGCGCGGCTTGGCCGGCCAGCACCAACCCAACGTTGCGGGCCGCCGTCTGGGCCGCGTCCGTCAACACCCGGCTAGGCCGCGCGCTCATCCGCCCCCAGCAGCTCTTCGTAGAGCCACACGTGACGGTCGATCATCTTCCTGACCGAAAACTCCGCGCGCGCCTTTCGCCGCGCGGCGGCCCCCATGGCGCTCCGCAGATCGCCGTCCGCCAGCAGCCGGATGATGGCCTGCGCAAGAGCCGCGGAATCGCGCGGCGGAACGATGACGCCCGTTGCTTGATCCAACTGTTCGCGGATGCCGCCCACATCCGTGGCCACAACCGCCGCGCCGCAGCACATGGCCTCCAACACGACCGACGACAGGCACTCGCCCAGGCTGGGCGACACCACCACCGCCGCCGAGGAGTAGAGTTGCGCCAGTTCGGTTGCCGTTTTCGCTCCGGCAAACTCGACGCAGCCGTTCAAGCCCAGGCTGGCCGCCCGCCGGTATTCATCGAGCAACGCGTCAGTTTGATAAACCACCAGCAGTTTCACCCGCGGTTCCGCGGCGTGGATGGCAGGCATGGCCGCGAGCAGATAATCCAGCCCCTTGAACGGCTGAAGTTGTCCCACGAACAGGAGGCGCAGTTCCCCGCCCCGCTCCGGCCCGGCAGTCCGATCGAAGATGGTCGCGTCGATGCCGTTCGGGATCACCACCACCTGGTCCACAGCCAGGCCGTAGCGCCGCAACAGAAACTCACTCTCGCGGTACGACAGCGCCACCACACGGTCGGCGCGTTTGAGCACGAGCCCGTCGGTGAGCCGCCGCTTCCAGCCCACCGGCAGCCGGTTCATGGCAAACGGATCGTGGGTGGTGAAGACAAACGGCACGCGCTTCGGCTGAGTGGCCACCCGGAGTGCCGCGCGGTCGAAGTGATGGACGTGGACCAGTTCGGCGGATCGATCGGGAAGTGGCGCGTGATGTCCGCTGACGGTGACCTGCCAGCCGTCGGCGCGCAGCCCTCCTGCCAGCACGGTCTCAGGCGAGATCGAATGCGTTGACCGGTAAGCCGCCGGCTTGTCGAAGATGCCGCCCACGATGTGGATATGCACGCTTAACTAGGAGAAGTGGCGCGAACAGCGGCAAATACAGGATTTTTTGAGATTATGGACGGTTTGGGTCAGCCCTGCACGTAATCGCACGAGTGTGCAGAATGCGGCAAGCCGGTAGCCGGATCTACAAACTCTACTCCCCTGCTCCGTACCACCCATTCCAGCCCGGCGTCCTGTCGGCGGCGCAGGATAGCGTCACTTGAATAGACCCTGTAGGTGGTGCCGATGGACTCCGGGGTGTTATACGGTGACAGGACCTCCAGGGCGAGCTTCCGGATGAGGCGCTGCGTGTTGATTTTACAGTTCTTAGGAGTCATCCGGCAGAGTTGTGACATGCCCCGCCAGCCGATCACGATGGTGCGGGTTTCTCCCGATTCGGTCGCAGCGGCTTTCCAGAGCGCCTGGTAGAGAACCTCTTCACCGAGGGAGTGGCCATCGTGAGCGGCGAGGCAGCGCCGGATCCGGAGGCGTGCAGTTGTAACGACCCCAG
>Ga0335080_10003189_pt1 | contig 16567 bp, 13 predicted proteins | sample Lox_Sample_34_FD_206720 | JGI IMG/M metagenome (GOLD analysis project Ga0335080, IMG submission 206720) | Soil microbial communities from Loxahatchee National Wildlife Refuge, Florida, United States - Lox_Sample_3.4 | ecosystem: Environmental > Terrestrial > Soil > Wetlands | place: USA...
ACGTCCGCAGGATGCTCCGGGCTACGTCATACTTTCCGGTGGGCAGAGTGAGGCCGGGCAGGGCGATCATGGTGTCGCGGCCCCAGTCGCTGAACCAGTGATATCCGGCGATGACCGTCTTTTGATCCCCTCGGGAAACGATGTATTGGTCTGCAGCCCCAGTAAGTGTCTGGGCAAAATCGTCTTCAATCGAACAGGAAACTTTGACATTTCGGCGACGCGTGATCTCGGATTGCCGATACTCGACTACTTTCGCGACATCGCGCTCTTCGGTCGACGCAATGATCGAGGCATGCCGGCGAATGCGGAAATCGAAACGGAGGGCGAAGGGATTGAACAGGTCTTCGGAATAATCAAGCCCACGTTCCCGCTCGGCGTCATATTCGAAGTTGCGGTACCAGTCCCCAGTTCGTTTCAGCTCAGCAGCATTGTGAGCCAAGTGTAAGGAAGGTAATCCTTGATAAGGGGTGACACTTGCCAATCCGGGTCGTTCTTCCACTGTTCGATTGATCGCCCCATTTTCGTGAGTCGTGCTGTGGTAGTCGCGGAATGCGATCAGGGCACGTACCTCAAGCTGCAGGTTCTTCGGCGCCTCGGGATGGTTGTTCTTTTTCAGCTCGTAGTGAATGACGGTACTGTTTTCGCCGTAAATCATGAATACCGATTTCTCGATCTCGATGCCTTCGATTTCATACGTGAAGACTGGAAACGGATCGAGACGGAATTGCTTCAGATGGCGAAAGCCCTGGGGATGAACCACGCCCGGATAACGATTGGCCGAAAGATCAAATGCCTGCCCGTCGATGAAGAAAGTTTCCTCCAACTTCGAAAGCAGAACGAGGCGCCCGACTGGCGGCTTGGTCGCTGCGGTCAAAAGGCCGTGGTAGCGGCGCGTGTTCAAACCGATAATGGTGGAGGAAGCAAAGCCTCCAATCCCATTGGTCTCCAGCCACTCGCGACGGAGAGCAGCGCCGAGGTCACCGCACGTTTCTTTCTTGAACTGAATCATAAACCGCCCTCTGCTAGGCAGTGTTTTTCCTTCCATAAGACGCCCGCATGGCGATAAAGTGACACGTTATGTTCGACTTCATTGAGCCAGAACGGCGCAGTTTTTGGAAGAAGGTCGTGGGAATTGGAACCCTATCGGGCGTTCTGATAGAGGCGATAAAACAACTAAAAGAAAAGGAGCCGGGAACTGCTAGTGTTTTCGCTTTTTGCTCATTGTTTGTATTTCTGTGGTTAGTCGATGTCTTCAAGGAAGGAGCATCGGAAGTCATCGAGGCGGTGGACCATGCCGAAGCAACCGCGTTCTCCTCGAAGAAAACTTTTTCCGTGGATCTTCCTGCGTCCCCGAGCGACGACGTAGTCAAGAAACTCCGGGAACAAATCAGACAGATCCTGAGTGAGCGCTTCCCTCCCGGCCGCGGGTCGGAAGTCATCGAATATGACGACCCAAAGAGCCTTTTCAAAGCTGAGGTGCGTCGTAGCTCACTCTGCGCCTGCGAGATTTCGGCGCGACTAAAGACGTACAGTGGCATCACACATTCGCGGAGTTTAACGGAGGAATCGAATCCCTTCATCGGCACGCTCGATTTGGCGATCGAGCGACGCTCGAGTCTCCGCAACGTCGTCACGACCAGTGCAGTATTACTGTCAGCGATTGCGGGACTGCTGGGATTGGTCGGTCTTCAAGAAGCGGCGGGCGTTCCGATCTTATTCACGATAGTGCTGTGGATTGCATCTGTCCCAATCTGGATTCTCGCCTGGGATAAAACGGCCACATGGTTTCCCGGCACTCTCTTAACGGCTTTGTACTCCGACATTATCGCGATCTTGGGAGAAAATGGCTTCCTGGAATCCGCGCCGGATGCCCCTGCCATTGCGGGAGCCCGCCCTCCATTTTGGACTATTGAGGTGCCGAAACGACGCGGGTGGAAGTTCTATCTCGGGTGCGGCCTATTGGTCGCCATCGGTGGGCTGCTGCTCTGGCGATACACGAGACCGAAGACCTTGGAGGAAGGGTTGACGGAACTGCACGGCGGCAACTACAGGAAGGCACAAGGCATTCTCTTACCAATCGCGAGAACCGGCAACGTCGTGGCTAGGGAAGAACTCGAAAAGTACGCATTTGGAATGAACTCACTTGATGACTGGTACGTGCTTGGGTCCTTGGCCGATATGGGATATGCGCCGGCACAATTTGATGTCGCTTTCCACAGCGACTCCGGCACGGAAGAAGATGCGGTACTGATGAAGAAAGCATCGGACCAGGGTTTCTCAGATGCGCAAGCAGTGATGGGTACTTGGTACATGGAGGGCAGGGGCGTCGCTGTCAACCCACAAGAGGGGAATCGATTGTGGGCGCTTTCTGCGGCCAAGGGAGACAAGTACGCGCAATGGAGCCTATATGACCTGGCGATAAAGCAAAGAAATTACCAGCGGGCTTATTACTGGCTGAGAATTTGTGAAGAAGAAAGCCCCCATCCGACCCGAAACATTTTAGCCAGGTGCCCTGACAACCCGGGAGAACGAAAGAGCAGGCTGAGTCCGTCTGAAAGGGCCGCGGTCGAAAACGACGTAAGATTATTTCTTGAATCGAACGGGCTCCAAACAAGGTGACGCCACAATTTGTCTGATGGCCTACCCGCTCGAAGCGATTCGGCCCAACAAGACTGTCACCCACGTTTTATGCGACTTCGCAGTACACCTTGATCGCTCCGTTCGGAGATGTCAATTTGTTGAACAGCTCCCGGTAGTTGTCGAGCCCTTTCACCGGATCCGTCAGAAGTTTGCTCAGCCATCCCCGATACTGTGCTTCCGCCTGGGCCATGTCACTCACGCCCATTTCGAAATATTCCCGATTGGCGTTCACGGTTCCGACCATCACCTTGTTGCCGAGGACAAATTCGAGGTTGATCCGGTCTGCCGGAATTTCGATCGTCTTGTTGCCGCCTGTGACACTCGCGAGCACCAGCACTCCGTTCTTGCCGAGCGCCTGCATGCTGTCGAAGACGACTCCGGAATTGCCTGTCCCCTCGAAGATGAGATCGAAGGGGCCGTATTCCCTGGCCGCGTCAACGATCGGCGTGTCCGTGGTCGTCACATATCGTGCTCCGAGTTCTTCGATCAGGTTTGAGTTGAGATAGGGTCTTGGCGTTCGGCCAAACGTGGTCACATCCAGCCCCTTCAAGCGGAGGACGAGGGTGGCCAGCAGGCCGATCGTCCCGGCGCCCATCACTGCAGCCTTGCGCGGGCGCCATACTTTGAGCCGGCGCTGAATCTCGTAAGCCTGGTGAATTCCTTTTTCGACAACGGTCAGGGGTTCGAGCAAGACCCCCACATGGTTGAGACCTTGTGGAATTTTGACAATGAACTCCGCGTCGTCCACGTAGTACTCGGTCAGATAGCCGTGGCGCAAGTTGATGCCGCGTTCGTAGTAGGTGTCGTCCGTTGTCATGTCATTCGTGCCGATCAGGTCGTAAATACTCTTGCCGGGCCGGCGCACGGTAGCGACGACATAGTCGCCCGCCTTCAGTTCAGTGACATTTGGGCCGACAGCTTCGACCTGACCAAAACCTTCGTGGCCAATCACAAGGAAGTCATATCCTGGAGGCGCGGCACCGTACTCGGCAGCATTGATCTCTTTGTCGGTACCATCTACACCGACGCGCAAGACTCTCACCAACACGCCGCGTCCGTTTGGCACGTGGTCCAATGACGGTTTGGGCAGGTCCGCCACGTGAACACTGTTGGGTTTTCCCGGAAATACACTGATGGCTTTCATTTCTTGTTCTCCCTGTGAATATGAATTCAATCTGCGGCTGCGAGCGGTGTTTCGGTCTTCTTTTCCCGTGACTCGCCGCTCTGCTGCATCAACTTGGTCACAAGGCCTGTCCATCCTGTCTGATGGCTGGCGCCGACGCCGGCTCCCGAATCTCCATGGAAGTACTCGTGAAACACCACTAAGTCGCGCCAGTGCGGGTCAGTCTGAAACTTCTCCAGATTTCCGAAGACCGGTCTCCGGCCGTTCTCGTCCTGCAGGAATATGCTTGTCATACGTCGCGACAGTTCGCCGGCAACTTCCCACAGCGTGAGCATCTTCCCTGAACCAGTCGGGAACTCGACCTTGAAGTCATCCCCGAGGTAGTGATGGAATTTTTGAAGCGACTCGACCAGAAGGAAATTGAGCGGAAACCAGATTGGCCCGCGCCAGTTGGAATTGCCACCGAACAACCCCGTGGAAGATTCGCCCGGATCGTAGTCCACTCGGTGCACGTTCCCATTCACGTGCAGCATGTAAGGATTATCGCGGTGGAATTGAGAAAGACCGCGAACTCCATAGGGAGAAAGGAATTCACGCTCGTCCAACATGTACGTGAGAATCCGGCGGAGCTGGTCCTGATTCGCAATCGATAGCAGTCTTCGCTCTCCCATGCCCTCAGTGCGCATACAGGCGAGATTTCCGGTCAGATCAGGCCGGTTGTCGATGAACCATTCCAGACGCCTCTTGAAATCCGGCAACCTATCTAATTGCTCAGGTTCCAGTGTCTCGACGGCGAAGAGCGGGATCAGGCCAACCATGGAGCGGATCTTCAGTGGAAAATGGTTTCCGTCAGGCAACTTGAGAACGTCATAGAAGAACCCGTCTTCCTCGTTCCAGAGTCCCATGCCGTCGTGGCCGCGATGGCCCATGGCGTGCGCGATGTAGACAAAGTGCTCCCAGAACTTGCTGGCCACGTCCTCGTAGCAGGGTTCGTCCTTCGCCAGTTCCAGTGCGATGGCCAGGAGATTCAATGTGTACATCGCCATCCAACTGGTACCGTCTGACTGTTCGATGTAGCCGCCAGTAGGCAGTGGGGCACTGCGGTCAAACACGCCAATGTTGTCTAAGCCCAGGAAGCCACCCTGGAAGATGTTCATGCCTTCCGCGTCTTTGCGGTTGACCCACCAGGTGAAGTTCAACATCAATTTGTGAAAGACACGCTGCAGGAATGCGCGATCGCCCTTGCCATTGCGCTTCTTGTCGATCTTGTAGACGCGCCATGCGGCCCACGCGTGCACGGGGGGATTTACGTCTCCGAACGCCCACTCATAGGCCGGAATCTGCCCGTTGGGGTGCATGTACCATTCGCGCAGCATCAGGATGAGCTGTTCTTTCGCAAAGTCAGAATCAACCAGCGCTAAGGGAATACAGTGAAACGCAAGATCCCAGGCTGCGTACCACGGGTATTCCCACTTGTCCGGCATGGAAATGACATCGGCGTTGTAGAGGTGGGTCCACTCGTGGTTGCGGCCCTGCGTGCGCTCTTGCGGTGGGGGAGGATTGCCGGGATCGCCCTCTAGCCAGTCTTTGATTACGTAGTGATAGAACTGCTTCGACCACAGCATGCCGGCAAAGCCCTGCCGCATGACGTTCTGAGCGTCTGCTGACAAGTCTTGCGGAATTACCATCGCGTAGAACTCGTCGGCTTCACGCTGGCGAAGAGAAAAGGTTTTGTCGAAGCCGGCAAAGGCATTCTTGCCTCTGAAATCAGCGTCTGTCAGACGTAGCCGCACAACTAACGTTTCTCCGGCCGGCACTTCGAGCTTGTACTGGGCTGCGGCTTTTGTGCCCGTGTGGTTGGGATTCACTGCCTCCCGAATGCCATGGACGACGTATTCGTTGATGCCATCTTTTACATAAGGAGTTCGGTTCTCAGCACCAAAGAGGCGGCGGACGTTGGTCTCATTCTCAGTGAACAGAAGCTCCGGAGAACCCTCGCAATGAAGCCAGCGATTGCCGGGCCGGTCGTGATTAAGTTCAATGACCGGACTCGGAGTAAGACGTGCCTGGTGCAATTCCGGGCGGCGGTCTGACTTCCCCCACGACCATGTGTTACGGAACCAGATTGTCGGGAGGACCCGCAGGTTGGAGGCTTCAGGCCCGCGGTTCGTAACAGTGATCTTGATTAGGATGTCTTCAACGTCGGCTTTCGCGTACTCTACGAACACGTCAAAATAGCGATTGTCGTTGAACACCCCGGTGTCAAGCAGTTCAAATTCCTGCTGATTCTTGCCGCGCCGCCGGTTTTCTTCCACCAGTTGCCGATAGGGGAATTCCGCTTGCGGGTACTTATAGAGATACTTCAAGTAAGAGTGCGTCGGGGTCGAGTCGAGATAGAAGTAGTACTCCTTCACATCTTCGCCGTGATTGCCCTCGTTCCCGGTCAAGCCAAAGAGTCGCTCCTTCAGAATCGGATCCCGCTCATTCCAGAGTGCCAGGGCGAAACAGATCATCTGCCGGCGGTCACTGATGCCGGCCAAGCCATCTTCATTCCAACGATAAGCGCGGGAACGAGCGTGGTCGTGGGACAAGTACTCCCAGGCATTCCCATACGGGCTGTAATCTTCGCGGACAGTGCCCCACGCGCGCTCGCTGAGATAAGGACCCCAACGCTTCCAGTGCTTCTTCCGCGCCGCAGATTCTGTTAAGCGAATCTCCTCTTGCGTCATCAAAGTTCCTCGTTCGCGATTAAGCGGAGCAGACACTCAAATTCAGCAGAGATAGAACGGCCCGTACCCGGAGCTATGAGATCGGCTATGGTCGGCAATTCAGACTCAAACGCGACCTGACCATCAGAGAAGTCGCGAAACTCGGCTCCCATGATTACGGACTTTTTTTCGATAGCGCTTTGGATGATGCCTCGGCTCACGTGCTTCTCCTTATTTCTCCTCGATCTCAACGGCATGACCGTCGGGGTCCCTGACCACAAACGCCTTTCTGAAACCCAACTGATCGATCTGATTCTCCACGACGCCAGAAGAAACAAAGTTGACCTGGGCGACGCTTAGGGTGTGAGCTGCGCTATCAGCGCCCCTGGTTACCAGAACGGTCTGTCGGTGGACAACGTCATTCGCGTGTTCGTCCGACGGGAAAGGCTGTCCGTCGCGGGGAGCGAGATACTCCAACAATTCAATCCCTGGCCCGCTGGCTCCGCGTAAAGCCGTGATGCGCAAATGGGCGCCAAACACGTTGTTCAAATGTTCCTGCTCGGTTCCGTAGTTTTCGCTCTCTCCCGCAACGTGCATCCCAAGTAGATCACGGTAGAACCTAATGCTGGCATCGGTGTTCCAGACGACGATTGCCGTATGGTCAATGCCAAGGAAGAGCCTATCTGTCTGGCGATGCCACTTCTCCTGGCCCTTGCCCGGAGGAAACTGCAATACTTCTACCGGATGTTCATCCGGATCCTTGAAATAAAAGGCCGAAATACCAGCCACATTCTTGTTCCAGTCAGGAAGCCGCTGCGGTCCCGATGAGGCATGCTCCACCTTGTTTTGCCGCAACCAGGCATACGCCTTGTCCATGTCGCTCACGATGATCGCGATGTGTTGGAACCAGCGATCATTGCTGCGGGAATCAATAGGAATCGGTCGACCCTTGGGCGCGAGATATTCAGTGAGCTCGATGTACTCGTCGCCCAGCTTCATACGGACCACCCGCATTCGCACTCCGAAGACACCTTCGAGATGTTCGTAATTCTCTCCTGCGAGTTCAACGTCCGACACTTTCTGGAACGTGAGCACCTTCGAATAGAAGTCAACCGCACGATCCATGTCAGAAACGCTGATTCCGATGGCATCGACGCCATCTACCAGAGCCGCGTGTTGAGCGAACCCCTGAGGTGCAACCAGCGCCAGCAATAATGGGCAAAGTACTGCAAGCTTCTTGTGTAGTCGGAGAGGTTGCGGGAGGCGTGTCATGGTTTCTACCGAGTCATTGCGAGTTCCCGATCTTGCTGACGATTGCGCTCATATTCATTTTCGGAAACACCCAGGCGTTTGAGCAGATGATCGCCCACCCTCAGCGCATTCGCCATGATGGTCAGTGCTGGATTAACAGCTGCACTTGAGGGGAAGAAACTCCCGTCCACAACATACAGGTTGTCAACATCATGAGCTCTACAGTTGACATCAAGTGCCGAGGTCTCGGGATCGTGTCCAAAGCGAATTGTTCCGTTCTGGTGAGCGACGCCCGCTAGCGGAATTCGCTGTCCGACATACAAGTGTCGCCCAAACAGCCCCTGATGACATTCGTGACCGTGCATGGCGCAGTTTGTCTGCTTCATGGCTTGCTTTAGCTTGGCTTGAAGTCTCTCGTGCGCTTCCAGATTGTTGGGCGCGTAGGAGAGAACGATCTTTCCGTCTCGCCCGATTGTGACTCGATTGTTGGGGTCGGGAAGGTCTTCGGATGTGAGCCAGAAATCGAGCGAGTGCTTCGCCATCAGCTCAAGCGTGAAATTCGGAGCAATGGCCGGTGCGCCGGCTTTGAGAGTAACGGCGTCGAGTTTGCCGACAAACGAGATGTGTCCCATCGGATACTCGAAGTCTTTCGATCCGAAGTAGAAGTCGTTCACTCCCAGGGTTTTTTGAAAAATGGTTGGGTTGGGACACTTTGAGATGGCCATCATCACCGAATTTGTGTGTCCCATGTAATGTCGGCCCACGACGTCGGAACTGTTAGCCAGCCCCCGCGGATGCTTGTCATTGGCGGAACGCAACAGCAGCGCAGCGGAGTTGATAGCTCCACAGGACACCACTACCACATCCGCCGAGTAGGTGTCCACGCTGCCGTTGCGCTCCACTACCACGCCATTCACCTCACGACCCGATGAATTTGTTTCTAGGCTTTTCACGAGTGAATTTGTCAGCAGAGTCACGTTCGGGTGCTTGATAGCTTCATCGATGCATATAACTTGCGCATCGGACTTCGCGCCCAGAAGACACGAGAAGCCGTCGCAGGTGTTGCATCGTATACAGCGGCTTTTCTGTGCATTTGTCTCATCAAGCATTACTCCGACCGGAACGTGAAAGGGCTTCAGGCCCGAACGTGCGAAATCGTCCGACAACTGCTGAATGCGCGGCTCATGGCTGATCGCAGGCCAGGGATAGGGAGAGTTGGCCGGCGGTTCGGTGGGGTCCTCCCCGCGATTGCCGTGCACCTGATAAAGATGTTCAGCCTGTGTGTAGTACGGCTCCAGATCGTCATAGCTGATCGGCCACGCAGGGGAGATGCCGCCGTGGTGGCGCAACTCGCCCAAGTCCTCCTTACGCAACCGAAATAACGCAGCTCCATAGAACTTAGTGTTGCCGCCCACGTAATAGTTTGTGTGCGGGTGAAGTTCCTTGCCGTCTTTGTCAAGCCAGGATTCTTTGGTGTTGTAATGGCCGTCGACGTTCACCACCTGGGGATCCCAATTTGCTTTCTCGCGCGGAACATAGTCCCCACGCTCCAGAATCAGGATTCGCTTGCCGGATGGCGCCAAATGATATGCGAGCGTCCCTCCGCCGGCGCCGGTTCCGACGATGATTACGTCGTATCGATTCTCACTCATGATGCGAACCCTCCATTCGCTCCGCAAAAGATGCAGCGCTTCTCGTTGTCGTGGTGGAGTTTGCAGCACTTCACTGATATACGCCCTTTGCGCCACAGGTAGAACTCGGCGGCCGTCAGCATGGCCAGAGGTGGCGCCGTGAGGTAGACCCAAAGCCCGCTCCAGACATCGGCCGAAAGCCCGGAACCGAACGTCCTGGCGGGATTCATGCTCATTCCAGAAAACGGCGCTTCAATCGTGATATAGGTGGCGACTAACAGACCCGCGAAAAGACCCGTGTACCGATCCAGCCGATGATGATTTGAAAAATAAAGGATGGCTGACATCATTCCGAACGCGATGATGAATTCCGCCACCAGCGCCGCCCAAGCTCCATGCTTCCCGGGAACCGTGACCACATATCGGACCGCGGGATCAGCAAGTTCCTTGCCCACGAATCGAGCCACCAGCACCACGCCGAGGGCGGCTCCTAGAAACTGTGACGCGATATAGAAGAAGGCGTCCGAACTCTTGACCTTGCCAAGACGAAAGAAGGTCAGGGTTACTGAAGGATTGATGTGCGCTCCAGATTGCTTTCCCCAAGGTGAGTAAATGATGGCGATCGCGGTGAGTCCCATCGAGAGTCCCATCAGCAATCTGCGTAACAGCTGTGATGCGAGGGCATGCCTCACCAAGGAGTGGGGAGACTCATACAGAGCGCCGAAAAGGCACGCCGACACCATGAAGATGCCCAGCAGCCCCACTTCCATCAGGTATTCAGGCCAGTGATGACGCAGAGACGACAAGGCGCCCAGTTCAGGCGCCTCGCACGTCGGCATGGGGGAGGGCATTTCCTTGATCGCCAGGTTCGGCGTTTCAACCATGAGGTTTTGCCCACGGTCATTCATAGTCTGGGGGATGTGATTCCAACCCTCCAAAGAAGTGACAGCCTCAATTCGAGCAATACGGTCTATAGTCGAAAAATGGATCGTCCGAACGAGAACAAGCCCAGCCAAGCAAAGCTGCCACCCGGTTTTACGGCAATGGGTCTGTTCTTGTTCTTCGGAATGACCATGGCCGGCATAGCTGGGACAACGCTGCTCTGGCGGGGTACATCTCTCGATCGACTCTGGGTGCTGAACCGGCCGGCGTATGAACAACTCGTGCCGTTGGGCAGACTGGTTGGGGCCTTGTTTCTCTTGCTAGCAGTGGCGCTGGGTGCAGCCGGCTGGGGCTGGCTCATCCGACGCCCGTGGGGATGGCGCGTGACCGTTGCGATCGTTACGATTCAGGTGCTCGGAGACGTCATCAACCTGATTAGCGGTGATTACCTTCGCGGCGGGGTTGGGTTCATACTTGCGGGTGCTCTGCTCCTCTATCTTCTGCGTGCGGACGTCAGGGAACCGTTCTCCCCGGTGATAAGAATGCCCCCCAGTTGACAGCCGGCAATTCCCCTTCGACGGGCTCCCGTTTCACCGCCCTTCAGAGAGAAGCCGCTGATACAAACGCTCTCCGAAGCCTTCTGGCACTTCGAGGAGCTTGTCGTCACCAAGCAACTGAACTACATTCCGCATGCCGTCGTGGACTGCTGCGCAGTGACTGCAGCCCGCGAGGTGGCTCTCAAGCTGGAGCCGAAGTTGAGGCGTGAGGTCGCCTTCGAGATAGTTCGACAATTCCTCGCGGACCTGCTGGCAATCGATTTCTATAACTCTCGGTTTCTGTGACACGAACACCACCGGTCGATAGGATTCCGCAGTGCCAGAAAGGTGACACACACGATCACCCTTGGACCTGATGAGCCTTTGAAACCTTCGCGACGGATCTGAATCCCACTGCCACGTGAGCAGCTCGGCAGGCACATGAGCCCTAATCAAAATGGGTTCGCGAATCGTTAACGATTCATCGCCCTGAGCATGAGGCCCACGAATCACTCTTTAACGAGGTAACGAATGAACATGAACAAGGCAATGCAATTTCTCCTCCGGGGTCTGCTGATGACGACGATGCTGTTCGCCGTTTCGGCTGTGGCCCAAGATGCACACACCACGGGTCAATTCCAAGGTCCCAAGGCCAACAAGGGGCACGTCACTCACAGCACTCGAGATGGTAAGAGCGTTCTTACCCTGTCGGACGATTTTGTTGTTCCCGACACTCCCGATCCGCACTGGCGCGTGGTCGACTCTGAGGGCAACGTCTACGACCTCGACAAGTTGAAGAAGAAAGCTTTCATCGGCGACAAGTACCAGAAGGAAATCGTCCTGCCCAGCTACGTCAAGAACGTATCGAAGGTGATCATTTGGTGCGCATGGGCGGAAGCCAACTTGGGCGAGGCAAGCTTTAGCTCGCCTGTCATGTAACCAGTACCAACTGTGGGGCGTGATCGATTCGAACATATTGTGCGGAGTCTTGAGATCACGCCCTACCAACTTCATAAGAGGCAGGATCCGGGTTTGTGTGTGAGGTATGATAAGGGCGCCGTGGGCGCGTGCTATGTGCGCTAGAGGCGCGATAGCGCAAGGGGCGAGTGCTGAGGTGACTGCTCCAATATCCAACAACGACAGGGAACGTCTGGAGGCGCTTGAGTCCGAGCTGCTCCGGGCTAAGGACGAACTCGCCCGTTTGACGAGCCAGCAGGGAGAAGCTGCTGAATCCCTTCGGGCTGCTGAGGAATTCAAGACCCGGCTGGTTGCCTGCAGTCGAGACTGCATCAAAGTTCTCGATTTGGAAGGCCGCCTCTTGTTCATGAACGAAGGCGGAATGCAGGTCCTCGAGATCTGCGACGTCGCCCCCTTCCTCCACAACTCCTGGATTGACTTCTGGGAGGGGGACGATCGCGATGCGGCTCGCACCGCCGTGCAGACCGCCAGGGAGGGTGGCACTGGCCGCTTCATCGGATATTTCGAACCTCGAATTTCTCGCCAGCCTAGATGGTGGGATGTCGTAGTCAGCCCGATCCGCGGTGCCAGCGGCGCCCCGGAGCGATTACTGGCGGTCTCTCGCGACGTCACCCATCACAAGAGAGATGAAGACGCACTACGCGAAGCTCTTCAAGTCAATCAGGAAATCATTGAAGGCGCGGCTGAGGGCATCATCCTGTACGACTCCGAACTGCGTTACCAACTTTTTAACCCTTTCATGGAGCGGCTGACCGGAATGAAGTCGGAACAGCTTCTCGGTCGCGTTGCGATGGAGGTGTTTCCCAGGCTTGGGCCGAGCGGTATCCAGACTGCGTTGAAGCGTGCTCTGGAAGGTCAAGTGGTTCGAGTGGCGGATGTTCTCGTCCCCAAGCATTCGGCGGACGGCCACGACGTTTGGGAGTCCTGCACGTTTGCGCCTCATCGCGATGCGCTGGGACAAATTGTGGGCGTTATTGGCTTAGTCCACGATGTGACGCAGCGGCACCTTGCCGAAGAAACCTTTCGATCCATTGTCATCGGGACGGCGTCTACAACCGGTAACGAGTTCTTCCCATCGCTCGTGCGTCATCTGGCTTCGGCTCTCCGCGCTCGTTACGCTTTCATAACGGACTGCGGCGATCAGAAACACGCTAAGGTTCTTGCTTTCTGGAAAGGAGATCGGTTCGGAGAGAATTTCGAGTTCGATCTCGCCGATACTCCTTGCATGAAGGTGTTGCAAGGCGAGGTTTGCCACTATCGGGAAGGGCTTCAGAACCTGTTTCCCCTCGATACAGGCCTCGCAAAGTGGGAGGCGCAGAGCTACTTGGGCGTACCGATGGTTGATCTTGCCAATCGGGTGATCGGCCACATTGCGATTCTTGATGACAAGCCGATGGATCGGGATCCTCGCGCGATAGACCTCGTCAAAGTCTTTGCCGCAAGGGCCGCGGCTGAACTGAAGCGTCAACGCGCCGAAGCCGAATTACAAACCGCCCTTCAGCAGGTTCGCGCCCTGCAGAAAAAGCTCGAGGCGGAAAACATTTACCTGCAGGAAGAGATCACCAAAGAACACAACTTCGAAGAGATTGTGGGAAACAGCAGGGCCATCGTGGAGGCCCTCGATCGAGTTGCAACCGTGGCTCCAACAGATTCCACCGTACTGATTCTTGGGGAGACCGGATGCGGCAAAGAGCTGATCGCGCGCGCTATCCACAGCCATGGTTCACGCAAGCATCGCCCGCTTGTGAAAGTGAACTGTGGGGCTATTCCAACCGGTCTGGTTGAGAGTGAACTGTTCGGGCACATGAAGGGTGCATTCACCGGCGCGCTCGAACGGAGAACCGGCAGATTTGAACTTGCCGATGGCGGGACGCTTTTCCTTGACGAGGTCAGCGAGCTTCCGCTGGAAACGCAGGTGAAACTGCTCAGGGTGTTGCAGGAGCATGAGTTTGAGCCCTTGGGCAGCAGCCGCACACTTCAAGTGAATGTGCGCATCATCGCGGCCAGCAATCGGGATCTGGAAAAAGCAGTGCAGGAAGGGCGATTCCGCGCGGATTTGTACTATCGCCTGAATGTTCTTCCCATCACCGTCCCCCCGCTGCGAGAGCGGCGCTCCGATATCCCGCTCCTTACCGCGTTCTTCGTGGAACGATTCGCCCGCCAGTTTGGCAAACAGATTAACGGAGTGGCTCAAGACACCATGGAGCTTCTTTCCCGCTACGATTGGCCGGGAAACATCCGCGAATTGCAGAACGTGATCGAACGGGCGGTAGTGTTGTCAAAAGGGTCAGTCTTAAGATTAGGCAGTGACCTGCTTCCGGCGCGCAACGCCGCTCCTGCAGAACAAGTCGTGTCATTGAACAATCAGCAATCGGCTGGGGACGCGCACAGCACGCTCGAACAAGTCGAAAAGCGTTACATTCTCAATATCCTTGAACAGACGTCCTGGGTCATCGAGGGTGAGCGCGGTGCCGCGAAGATCCTCGATCTCCATCCGAACACCTTGCGCAGCCGCATGAAGAAGCTTGGAATCGATCGTTCCAGCGCCAAGGTAGATGTCTCGCCTGCCACACCCAATCCCCGCGAAGCTGCGTTTTAGCAATTTCCGCCACGAAATATAGTGGCCAGGACATCTCCAATCCTGTGACCCACGAAGGTTCGCAGCACGTCTCACCCAGAGCAATAACGCCTAATCTGCAACTCATTCGCTATCAATGACATGCGCTTCTTCCTCCCGGCCCTTCACTTGGCAGCGCTGTTGCTTTACTCAACCGCGTCGGTGGAAGGAAAACACAAGTGCTCAGGATTTCGGTAGCCAGCGATTCAAGTCAGGCAATCCAGTTCCAACTGGAAGGCAACCTTGCGGGTCCGTGGGTCGAAGAATTGCGAAAGCTCACCGATGAGGCCCTGACGCAAAAGAAAGTAGTCAGCCTCGATCTTCACGGGGTCCGGTTTGTCGATACGCACGGAGTTGCCTTACTTCGGGAGTTTTCCCGCCGACGCGTCTCTCAGGTGAATTGCTCGCAGTTCGTGATCCAGCAAATGAAAGAGGTCGAGCCATGATGACGACCACGTCATTAAGTCCGATGCCAGCCGCGGAGCGGCACCGGCACGAAGAAGCGTGCCTTCCTTTGACGGCGGCGAAACCTCCGATCGATTCGAAGGAAGGACTTCTCATTCGGCGGATTCAAAACGGTGAGGTGGACGCCTTTTACGAACTGGTTCGTCCCTACGAGCGCGCTCTATTTGTGACTGCCCTCGGGCTTTTGAAGAATGATGCCGATGCCGAAGAGGTGGCTCAGGAGGCCGTCCTGAAGGCGTTCAAGAATATTGCAGGCTTCCGCCAGGAGGCGAAGTTCAGCACATGGCTGATCCAAATCTGTCTGAACGAAGCCAAGATGAAGCTCCGCAAGGAACGCCGCCATCTGTACGAGTCCATGGATGAGGGGCAACAGAACGACGAGGGCGATTACATTCCGAAGGATTTTGCGGATTGGCGCGAGATCCCATCCGAGGCGCTGGAGCAGAAACAACTTCGAGACGCTCTCCTCAGAGCCATGGACTGTCTTCCAGAAAAGTATCGCGCTGTGTTGATCCTGCGGGATGTCCAGCACTTCAGCATCAACGAGACGGCAAAGGTTCTCGGCATCTCAGAATCAAACGTGAAGACCAGGCTCTTGCGTGCTCGTCTGCAAATGCGGGAGGCGCTAGCACCCGGCTTCGATGGTGCCTGGAGTCGATGTCGAGAGTACGAAAAGGTCCGGCCCTTTTGACCAAACCTCCAATTCAGAACCAGCAGCCAGCGGCGACAACTATTCATCTACCTACGCTTTTTCGCCGGGCGTACGCCGCGACCTTTAGACGGTTTCCACAAAGTTGCATGCTGCACCACCGGCGAGTCCCCTTCTTGCTGTTGTCAAGGAAGATTTCAAGGTAATTGCCGCACCGATTCCACTGACCTCGCTGACCGACGACGCGGCGGCCCTGAAGCGCACAATCGAGCGAACGCAGGGGCCTGTAGTTGTCGCCGGACATGCCTACGCCGGCGCGGTTGTCGGGACGGCGAGTGATGAGCGAATAAGAGAGGCGGGAAGGAACCCGCGCAAAATGCTTGTAAATAATTGAAACCAATTGAGATACTGGTGGAGGCGGCGGGAGTCGAACTATTTAGCGTATTGACATGGCGTAAGTTATTGATTCTCCGTATGGCCAGAGGGGCAAAAAAGGCACCATTGCCGAATCCATTGTACGTTTATTGTACGAAAATCCTTTCGAGTTTTGCCTCGTAAGTAGCCTGCCACGAGCCGAGTATCCCACAATCCTCGATAAAATGCGCCTCGTTTTTGACGAAGATCGTTTGCTGCCCTCAACACCTCCGCCTGACAAACCTTGGGCGAATCCTTGGATTCGGTGTTCCGCCGATCCATGAGCGGTATACCAAACCAGTTCACAGTCAACTTCCGGCTTGCCCGTCATCTGTCCGCACGGAGGTTGCAACTTGTGCGCGATACGCGTGCAGGTCTCGTAAGCAAGGAGTAGCATTTCCGCCATGAAAAGCGTCGAACGCCGTGATTTCGTAAAGCTAGCGGTGGCGTTGTCTTTTGGCCCGCCATTGAAGTCATTCGCTGAAGTTGCAGGCCCGTTGGGAAAGCCAGTGTTTGTCGCTGCAGGCGCGGACGCGACTGGGACAGAGCATCACGGGCCGCGCGCAGGCACGCACCTGGATTTCAAGGTCCTTAGCAAAGACACCCAAGACGGTTTCTTTCTGATCGAGCATCGCGACCTTCCGCAAGGCGGGCCGGTGCGCCATCTGCACTA
>Ga0335080_10003191_pt1 | contig 16550 bp, 11 predicted proteins | sample Lox_Sample_34_FD_206720 | JGI IMG/M metagenome (GOLD analysis project Ga0335080, IMG submission 206720) | Soil microbial communities from Loxahatchee National Wildlife Refuge, Florida, United States - Lox_Sample_3.4 | ecosystem: Environmental > Terrestrial > Soil > Wetlands | place: USA...
TCCACTGCCGCTGGTCGTTGTAGATCACACACAGCGCCGTCGTGAAACCCGCCCATGAGCAAGCCATGAACAGCACCATCAACGCCATGAATCCCGCACCCGCAACGATGGCCAGAACCACCAGAACCGGTGCCGAAAAGTGAAGGTGCAATCCAAGGACAGCAAAGAGGCCGATGGCGACCACAAAGACGGTCACCCCCATCAGAATCAGCATCGCCGCATACGTCGCCGCGTAGATCACCAGCAATGCGAGAAAGATCTTCAGCCTGGCGCCACGTGTCAGAACGTTGCTGCGCTTGAGCGCTTCGATGGCCGGCAGGTTCTCCATCACCGATGCGGGGAACGCCAGCGAAAAGCGCAGCCCGATGACGAATCCTGCCACCATCAGCGCCATCTGCGAGAAGACGCCAAACGGGAACATCAGGAACAGGAAAGGATTGGGCTGAGTCTTGTTCAGGGCCGACAAGCCCATCAAAGCAGCCATCGCCAGCTGGATGAAGAGTGCCGGGAAGAAGCAGATCGCATAGATGATGAGAAGCAAAAAAAAATATCGTCCTGCACGGTTTATGGCCACTCCATAGGAACCGCTGAAGGTCACCGGCACCCCGCAGTCTGCTTGAACCGCCGCGTGCGACCCTGCCGCAAGGTACACCGCAAACGCCAGCCAATACAGAACGAAAACCAGAATTGCCAGCGGAGCGACCACCAGCAAGATCTTCATCACCAGTTGTGGTGTCGGGGGTTCGTGCAATCTGCCGAACATCGGAATCAAAACTGCTGCCGCCATCATCGCCAGCAGCCCGTAGATCACCACCGGCGGCGCAGCAGCCATTCCCACAAACACCCTGAGATTCGCCCGAACGAGACTGAGTACTCGGCTCAGAATCTGCCCCACATCCATCGGCCGGGGACCTGGATATTGTGCCGGATAGCTCATGCCTTGCCCTCCTCCGCGCTCGGGCCGCCTGCCGAGGGCAGCGGAGAGATCGGCTCCATCGCTTCGAGAAAGCCAGGCGCGGCAGCATCCGTGAATGCCGTCGCGGTTTCCGGGCTCTCGAGCCCGTCAATCACCGCTTCGTCCACAGCCTCTGGCGGCGTCGCCTCCACCATCCCCGATTTCAGCATCATCCACTCGATATCGAATCCCTCCTTGCGTATCCGCTGATCGAAATAGAATACGGTAAGCGCAATCCCGTAGACCGGCTTGGTAAGGGCCCGCACCACAAACATCGATCCATAAATCAGGAACATCGCGATCATGCCCATGGCCTCGTTATGCGCCTGGCCCTGCAGACCGGGAATTAAGGCCAGCACGATCATGGCCGGTATGGTGACAGCCCAGGCAAGAATCTGGTTCAGCACCAGCCCGAGAAGGTACAGAAGAAAAATCCGGCTCCTCGTCCCATCGCTTAGCATTGTGCCGCGCTTCAGCGCATTCCAGGCCGTCGTCTGCTCCACCACGCAGGTCGGAAACGCCAGGCAGACACGCAACAACATCCAGACCGCAAAGGATCCGAGAATCAGCACAAGCAGCAACACCAGGCCTCCGAACAGCGGGCTCGGGTCTTTCGATGCGTACCCACTCACCTTACCCGCAATCATCCCGAGGATCGAGATCACGAAGATTGCCATTGGGGCCGCGACAATGATCAGCCCCTGCAGAACATACAAACCCACGTACCGCCGGCCGCGCTTCCACGCCGATTTGTAAGCGTTTCGAATAGTAGTGGTCTCGCCGAGGAACGAGCGTGCCGCCGCGTCGCTCATGGCAGCTTCGCCCAGGGCGCTTGCCGCCAGGCCTCCGGGAACCACCAGGATCATCAGCACGCTGAGGAAGATCCATACCAGGATGTCCGTAACCGTGGCGCCATGCCGCGCGCTGGCTCCAACCCACGCAATGAACGCGAACACTCCAGCTGCAAATACGAAGATCGTACCCGCAGGAATCGTCGCGATCCCGAGAAACACGAGGAATCGCGAGCGATAAAGCTGCGCAGTCCGATCGAGAATCTCCGACAGCGTCAGGGGATGCAGCGGCTCATTCATGCATGTTCCCGGTTGCGCCTTCGGGCCCTGCCGATGCCAACGATTCTGGGGCTTTCGGCACTGCGATAGCTGGCGGCACTTCCATCATGCCCGCCGCCTGCATCATGTGCTCAATGTCGAATCCCTCTTTGCGTACGCGCTGGTCGTAGTAAAAGAGCGTAAAGCCCGTGGCATAAATGGGCCCGACAAACGTATTCGTCAGAAACGCCAGGATCTGTTGCAGCACGCTCATCCACAGAGGGAGTATCCCCTTGTGCTGTACTCCAGCAAAAATGAAAAAGCCCTGCGTGATGAAGGTCAGGCCCAGCTGAATGATGAGTGCCAGCAGACCCAGCAGAAAGATGCGCCCACGCGAACCTTTGCTGAGTTCAATGCTTCGCCGAATCGCCGTGCGCGCCTCCAGATTCTCGACAGTACATGCCGGCACAGCCAGGGAGTAGCGAAGCGTCATAATAATCCCGTAAGTCCCGAGAACCAGCACCAGCAGGATGAATGCAATAGTCGCACCACCCAGCACCAGGACTGCCTTCTGATCGATCACAGGCGCGCCGTGGGGAGCATGCGCTCCCTTGGTGCGAATGTAGAAGAACAATAACGCCGCGTACGCTCCGTAGAGGATGAAGAACGGGAACCACGCGCGGAAGTACGTAATAGTCATCAGCCACAGATAACGACCCGTACGCGGAAGAACAGAACGATAGGCCGCGCCGATACTCGCGGGCTCACCCAGGTGCAGCCAGCTCACGGCCCGTGTGTTGGCCGCGACAGCAATACCACCCGTGACAAAAATGGCAAGCCACAGCACCACGATCCCTGCAATCGTTACGCCGATCAGGTAGCTGTTCATGTGCAGGGCCAGCAGACCCCGCTGCACCCCGATCTGCAGCAGGCTCAGAACCAGCAGAATGCCCGCATACACAGAAGAGATCCCCGCAAGCAAAAGAAAGTTTGACCGGTAGAGTTCAGCGGTGCGATCAAGAATTTCGCCCAGCATAAGTGGACGCAAATTGGTTTGCATTTGGATGATCCCTTTGAATGGGCAGATGCTTGCCGGGATGCTAGCACAACCGGGGCCCCTCTGCTGTCACACCCCAGTGTCATCTCTGTTTCGGTCATCGCGGCTTCATCGCGATGCGCGGATTTTCCAAACTCTCCGGGGAGTTTTTTCCCACCCGGTATTTCTTACCCGGCCGGTACGCATTCAAATTGCCCGCAAAGCCAACGAAAGAAAGCCCAATTGCTTTGGTCTCCCGCTTGCACATAATCCAGTCCGCAAGACGAGGGCGTTTCCCATGAACAACCGCCGCGTCTGCGCTCAAAAGATCGGTGAGAACGCGGAAACGCCAACCCCGGAGGTTACATATGAAGAACAATAAAATGAAAATGCTTCTCGGCATCTCCTCATGCGCCCTGATGTTTGCAGGTGTTCAGGCGTGGGGAGCTCCCAGTTGGAACTCTGCTTCCCCAATGCCCGTGATCCAGGAACCACAGGCTCCGCCGTCCCAGACTGCACCTGACCAGACCACTGCAAATCAGGACCAGGCAAAAACCTCGACCTTCACCGGCGTCATCGTGAAGAACGGCGAACAATATGTTCTCCGCGATTCGTCCGGCAATGTTTACAAACTGGATGATTCATCGCGCGCACAGACGTTCGAAGGCAAGACTGTCAAGGTCGTCGGCCGACTCGACCCCGACTCCAAAATGATCCACGTTGACACCATCCAGGCGCTCGCCTCGTAAGAGCGCCACAACTTGATAGAGCAGGTTAGAGAGACGATCCGGGTGCGGCGTTTACGAATGCCACACCCGAATCATCTTCCTCAGGGCTTTTTAGATTAAAGAGCCTGTAACAAAACCCTTCCCAGATTCGGCGGACGCATCACATGTCCGACAAGCCGGTTATACGGCCAAGTGGGCATAGCATGGTTGAGGCACCGCGACTTCGGGGACTGCGCACGACTGATGCTGCAAGGTCGTGTGGTGCCGTTGCGGTTATTGCGCTTTCAGCGCGTCAACCGCATTGATGGCTGCAGCGCGAGCAGCCGGCAAATAGCTGGCCAGTGTTGCAGCCAAAACCAAAACAACAGGGACTGCGATGAACGCCACTGGATCAAGCGGGTGGACACCGAACAGCAGCGTTCTCATGAACTGTGTGAGCGCGGCCGCAGTCGCAAGGCCTATGCCAACACCGACACCGGTGAGGGTCAGAGCCGATCGCACGAACATCCATTTGACCCCGCCTTTCTGCGCACCGAGCGCCATGCGAATGCCAATTTCGCGCGTGCGCTGGGAAACCGAATAGGAGATCACGCCGTAAATACCTACGATACCGAGGGCGAGCGCCACTCCGGCAGCGATGGCAAGCATTACGAGCGTGAACGACTGCCGTTGCAGTGACCGCGCGTATACCTCCTGCATGGTACGCGCGCTAGCGACGGGTAGATTCGGATTGACTGAACCGACAGCCTGACGCACCTGACTGAGAAAGTCCTCGATCCCCGCCCGTTTGCTGTGAATGGCAAACGTGACGTTTCGCTCGGCGCCTATCGTTGTCTGAGGTATATAGGGGATGATCATTAAGACCGGCCAATAAATTATGGTCGGCGCCTTTTCGTCGACTCCGTGCTGATGCACATCGGCTACGACGCCGATCACCTCGTCCCAGGGATTGCGGTTTGACTGGCGTGCATGCTTACCAATCGCATTCGCCGCCGAGCCCCACTGTGCCCGGGCGAAACTCTCTGACACGATCACCTTGTGCCGCAGGTCATAGTTATCCGTCCAGTTGAAGTCGCGACCGGCGACCAGATGAATGCCCATGGCACCGAAATATCCAGGCGAAACGTAGTCGTAAAGCCACATCTGCGGCTTGTTGATGTCGTAGTCTTTCCCTTCCACCTGAAACTGGTTCCAGTCGGCGTCGACTCCGTCGAGCGGCACCGAGGCTGCGAAGCCGACTGCGGTGACACCCGGGATCGCCGAGAGCCGGTCAACGATATCGTTCTGAACGCGGGTTGCCATCCTCTCATCGGGAACCAAAGAGGATGGAATGGAGGTCCGCATCGTCTGCACGTGCGCCGGATCGCTGAAGCCGGGGTTCACATTCCGGAGCGCAATGAAAGTCCGTATCATCAGCGCTGAGCTGACCATTAGCACCAGCGCCATCGCCACCTGAGCGATGACAAGCACATTGCGAGAGCGGTTCTGGGTGCTGCTACTGCTCGCAGTCCGATTCGAACCGGAAAGGGAATCGGACGCCTTTGTGGACGCATATTTGATAGCTGGAATCGCGCCGAAAAACAAAGCGGAAAGCACGGACAGAAAGACTGTGAACATGAGCGAACGGTCGTCCAATGACACCTCGCTGAGACGTGGAAGTTGGGCCGGTCCCAACGCCTTCAATAATGTCAATCCGCCGTAGGCAACAGCAATCGCCAGCACGCCGCCCAACAGGCCAAGAACCAGACTCTCTGTTAGCAACTCACGGGCGATGCGGGCGCGTCCGGCCCCTAGCGCCGCACGTATGGAAAGCTCCTGCTGTCGCGAATCAGCCCGCACCAAAAGCAGGTTGGCAACGTTCACCGAAGCGAGGAGCATCACCAGCCCTACTGTTGCCATCACCACCCACAGGATGCTGCCTACCTGGCCGATTACCTGCTTCTTGAGGGGTCGGAAATCGGGCGTGATGCGCCAGATCGCGAAGTAATGTCCGTCGCGCCAGGAATTCATCCAGATTGGCAACAAGGTTGTGACATCGGCATCGGCCTGACCGATCGTGATTCCAGGCTTGAGCCTGGCGATGCCGAAATAGCCAAACGGGGGACCATCCTGAATGGTGCGCTCTGGGGCAAGCGGTATGAAAATGTCGAAATCTCGATCCACCATCCGGAATCCGCGCGGCATGACGCCTACAATCTCGCGCGCCTGCGAATCCACCTGGATGCTTCGGCCAATGACGCCTGGATCACCCCCGAAGCGCCGCTGCCAATAGCCGTAACTGAGAATGATTGCTTTGGTTCCGTGAGGTTCCTGGTCCGCCTGGGAAAACCATCGTCCGATCGCCGGCTGAACACCAAGTGCCTGCAGCACGCCGTCGCTCACAACGATGGTGTGGACTTCCTCCGGCAGTGCCAACCCAGTGACATTTGCCGTCCGGGGAGACCAGATGCCCATCGACTCAAAGCTGCGGTTGTGTTCGGAGAAAATCAAGTACATAGACGGAGACATCATCAGCCCGTCGGCAAAATCAGCGATGCCAGCCGCGGGAGCTCGCAACCACAGTGAGACCAGCCTGTCTGAATCGGGATAAGGAAGAGGCTTTAGAAGCACACCGTCGACAACACTGAACACTGTGGTGTTGGCCCCAATGCCGATGGCTAGTGTGAGCAGGATCGTGAGGGCAAAGCCAAGAGATTTGCGTAAGCGGCGCAAGGCCAGCCGGGAGTCCACAAGCACGGATTCGAGCATTCTCCATTGCCACACTTCACGGCTGCGCTGCTCCACAAGTGAAGGGTTTCCGAAGGCCACGAGAGCTGCCTTGCGCGCCTCCGCACGAGGAAGATGCTCAAGGCGCATCAACTGCTCGGTTTTCTCTTCAATGTGTTCGCGTAGCTCTTCGGAAAGATCGCTATCGAGACGCCGACGACGGGCAAACTGGTCCCACCAACTCATTGTGTGGACCTCCTATGAGTTTTCGATACCCCGTTGAGGACCGAGCACCATCTGGATACCGTCGAGCATACGGTCGAAGGCAGAGATCTCGCGCTCGAGGTGACGTAAGCCGGCTTTCGTGATCTCGTATATGCGCACGCGACGATTGGTTGTGGATGAGATCGTCCACTCTGCCTTGACGAGTTTGCCTTTCAACAGTCGTTGCAGGGCCGGATACAGTGAACCCTCTTCCACCTGCAGCAGATTGTTGGATCGTTGCTGGATGTGCTGAACGAGAGCATATCCATGTGCTGGTTGGCGGCGGAGAGACTCGAGAATCATCATCTCGAGGGCGCCCGGGAACAAATCACGCGATGCGGTCTTTTCGTTTTCCATAACGCCTTGTGTGAACAAGCATAGAGTAGATAGGTAATGAGGAGCAGTCAAGAACCATCGCTGTAATTTGTGACGAACAGTCTCAACGTTCTTCAGCCATACATTTAGCTGGAATGTCGACGACGCGTCCTTGTGCAGAAGCCTTGTGCCTCTCTGGAACACGGGAGCGTATCGTCCGTTTTACGTCAACTTGCTGGACCCAAGCACATGAAGCGCTTACACCGCCGTCAGTCGTCTAGATAAAGAGCCGCTTGAGTTCTGGATTTCATCGCGATTGAAGACCCTGCTTCCAAAAGAACCTCACATTCGTGCATCCGATTTGATCAGGTGAACAGATAAGCAGCTTGCAACGGGTGTATCTGACTGTGGTCGTATTGAATAGTGCTGAAGGCAAAGCAAGCAATACAGGAGACTCATTGTCAAATCAATCGCACGCGGACACATGTTTGTCGGCCTATTCAAATAGCAGTGCGAAGCCGCGCTCGACCCCGGTCAGTTGGATAGTAAGCTCAAGCAGCGCATGAAGAATGTCGCGGGTGGCGGAGCCGGCATTAAGTCTGCGAGCGGCGTCGAGGAGAAAATTCAGCCGGCCCACGACGGGTGTCGGCGGTCATGGCGAGATCGTGTTTCAAATGACTCCAAAGGAATTGGAGAACAGTCAGGTGTATCCTACAACTTATTCCCGCTCCTTATTAAATGGATGATTGGAAGAGGGCGGCTTCCCTAAGCGAACTTGTTGTCCCACGGAGCGGAGGTGGATCCGTCACGATGGCCGAAGTTCCTTCGCCGGAAGTTACGCAGTCGCAGGATCTTTCAGGAGATCTGCGGGCCGCGCCGCAGTTCGACCCTGACGCGACGCGTGCCCCCAATCCATCGATGACGGGCTCCGAAATGGTTTCGGCTGGCGAGATTCCGGCGGCCGCTGCTTCCCGGATTCCGGATCAGCCCAGGCTCTGGGGCAGTTTCCAGCTGCTGCAGCTCCTGGGCCGGGGCGGATTCGGCGAAGTCTATCGCGCCTGGGACCCGATGCTTGAGCGCGAGGTGGCGCTGAAGCTGCTGCTGCCGCGCGGTCTGGATCCGGAGCAGGAGTTTACCACGATTCTGGCGGAGGCACGGGCAATGGCGCGTGTGCGCCACGCCAACATTGTTCCCATCTACGGGGTGGACCGCCGCGACGGCCGTGTGGGCTTCTGGAGCGAGTTTGTGCGCGGCCAGACGCTGAACGCATTCGTCGCTGCGCAGGGTGCGATGGACGAGCGTGCCGCGGCGCTCACTGGCGTTGCTCTTTGTGAGGCGCTCGCCGCGGTGCACGCCGCGGGGCTGCTTCATCGGGATATCAAGCCGGGCAATGCAATGCGCGATGAGAGGGGCCGCATTTTGCTGATGGACCTCGGCCTGAGCCAAAACCTCCTCGCAGGTTCGGGGTGGTCCGGAACTCCGGGCTATATGGCGCCGGAGATTGCGGCTGGGCAGGCGGCCACCGTGCAGGGCGACCTCTACTCGATGGGGGTGCTGCTGCGTTTTCTCGTGACGGGCTCGGTATCGCCGTCGGCGCTCATTCCTCCGGGCTTGGCGTTCATCGTTCAGCAGGCCACGGAGGCCGATCCACGCAAGCGCTATGCCAGCGCTGCGCAGATGGGTAGGGAGCTTGCTGGGTTGGCTCAGACTGCACGGGGAGGTGAGCAGCCGGAACCTCTCACTAGGCGGGAGCTCCGCAAGGAGGAGAAACGGACAAGGAAAGAGAGGATTCGCAAGCCAATTGCGTGGATCTCTACTGTTGCCGGTCTGGCATTAGGTTTTTGGTTTCTTTTCGGGCAGCACTGGTGGGCAAAGATTAATGAAGCGGGGATGTCGGTGGCGCGGCCCGGCTACCAGGACACCCTTGCGGCCAATGACGCGCTGGCTCGGTACGACATTCCCGGCAACACGGACAAAGCGATCGCGCTGTACGGGTCAGCGCTGAAGCAGACTCCTGACGATGCGCTGGCGGAGGCCGGACTGGCACGCGCCTACTGGCGCAAGTACCAGGACACCAGTGAAGCGCAGTGGGCAGAGTCCGCCAACCAGTCCATCGCCAAGGCCATGACCATGAATGCAAATCTTGCGCCGGTGCAGATGACGGCGGGAATGATTCATGTAGGCCAAGGAAAATTCGACGTGGGCCTGCAGCAGCTGCAGAAGGCAGTGCAACTCGATCCCAGCAGTGCTGAGGTTCACGGACTTTTGGGTAGAGCTTACGAGCAGCAGGGGCGCACTGACGACGCGAAAAAGGAGTACCAGCGGGCCATCGATCTGGATAACGACGACTGGCGCTGGCCGTATCTGATGGGAGCCATGCAGATCGATACCGGCAGCTTCACGGATGCCGAGACGAGTCTAAAAACTGCACTCGAGAAGACGCCGGGGAATCCTCGCGTTCTCTATAACCTCGCACAGGTATATCTGAAGCAGGGCCGGCTCGAAGACGCGAGGCAAACTTTCGAGAAGTCGCTCAAGTTGGACACGCGGGTCGACACCCTGATTTCGCTCGGAGTCGTCGAATTTCGACAGAACGATTTCCAAGGCGCTATAACAACTTACCAGCGCGCTTTGAGCCTGGCTTCGGATCAATTTGATGCCTGGGGAGACTTGGCCGAGACGTATGTCGCGGCCGGAAACCATGATAGCGAGGCGGCGGAGGCATTCCGGAAAGCCGCCGCGCTGGCTGAGGAAGAGCGCAAGCGCACCCCCAACGACTCCTACACCGTTTCCATGCTTGGCAAGTACTATGCCAGCCTTCACGAAGGGGAGCGGGCACTGCCGATGTTGCGCAAGGCGATTGCCTTGGCGCCCATCGATCCCGATGTGGTCGAGCGAGTGGCGGAGGGGTATGAAGTGCTGGGCCGGCGCAAAGATGCGCTTGAATTCCTAACTAAAGCATTGCAGCTTGGCTACTCCGCCAACTACGCTAAGGCGAGTCCCACATTCAAGTCGCTTCGCCGCGATCCGGATGCTCCCCCCGCAATCCGGGATACGGGCTCAGCGCAATAGATGGAGGAAGAATGAGCATCAAGGTCGTCCACATTGAGCAGGCGGGAGATTTTCGGCAGGCGCAACCACCGCAGGTCTACGTGGCCGCGGGCGAGCAAATCGAATTTGTGAACGTGGGTAGCGGCGGTACGTTGCTGGTTCTCACTCCCGAGACCGCGTCGATTCTTTCTCCCACGCCGAGCTCGCCGGTCAGAATTGCGGGCGGCACGACTGTGACCTACACTTTTCTGGCGCCCACGACAACCGGCTATTTGGCGCAGGTGTTGCCAGATAACGCGACGCCGGGGCCGGTTCACGGCCAGGGTGCTGAGGGTCCGGTACTAACCATTCTGCCATCGACGAGCCGCGATCCGGGCAGCCGCACCGGTCACTAGATTCAATCCGCGCCGGCCGCCCCAGGTGCAAGTTCTGCGTCCGGCGCAGGTTTTCGCCTCACCGTGTTTTCCTGTGCCGCCTGTAGGCTCCGCGTAATGTGCAGCGTGACGCGGCGTGTAAAGAAATCATGCTTCGGAACAGGATCAGAGCTGTCTTCCGCGGCCTCCGTTGCCTCGTTCAGCGGGTCCATGGCGAAAAGATTGGGATCGAACGGGCCGGTCGAAGCAATCAGAAGAAGGTAGTCGGTTGTCTCGGTTGCGGAGTCGGCGACCGAGGCACGCATCGGGCGGCCTGAGTGCGTCAGAACAGGCCGGCTTCCAGGATCGAGGGCCACCGCCTCATTTCCCAACAACCCGGTAGAAATGCTGTACTCCGCAGCCAAATAAAGCAGCGCCACATACAGTCTGGCGCTCCCGTTGTTCTTCACGGCCCCCACATAAGTCGGGCGTCCATCGGGCGTCGTATAGAGGCTCATTTGCACCGGACGATACAGCAGCTCAACCGTTTCAGTGGGCGGAGTAACAAATACCTGCGCCTGCGGGGTTTCAGGATTCACTGTTAGCGTGAACTCAACCGCATCTGCAGGAATCTGCGTATTGGGATTTGCGAGCGCCCAATACTTCTTCCACGTTGCCGTGTGGCCGAGAACAGCCGAAGAAACCTCGACGGCCTTGTACTGAAGGTTCTCATCCAAGGTTGCACCGGGATCGGGCGCAAGCACGGCAGAACTGGGCTGCACTTGGGTTACCGTGGCCAACGCAAATGCCCTGGCCGGGTCGGCCAGGTCAACGATCAGTGCGCTGAGCGGGTAAAGCGCAAACCGCTCGCCCGCGGCCACTTTGAGCGTAGAACCTCGGTCGAGTTGCCACTGGTTCGTCAGATTGTCAAAGGCGGCAATGGCGTAGTCGGCCTTTGCCGCCGTATCGAATCCCAGGAATAGATTGTCCAGCATATGATTGCCGCCGGAGGACTCCACCTTCGGCGATTGCGTGGGCGCACCGACGACAATCGCAGAGCGGACAAGGCGCATTAGTTCGCGATACCCTATGCCGCCTTGCGTCTGACCGAGAGTGTTGGTCAGAAAATAGGTGAAGGCGCCGTGGTTTTTCCCGGTTTGCGGATCGATGTACTCCTCCGCCGTCTGGTCTGAGTCGCACGCCGCAAGAAGAATGTGTGGTCCGTTGCGATTTGGCTTCGAGCACGCGGCAACTGCGCGCGTGATCGGGCCGCTATCGTTCATGGGGTGTGGCATATCGCGCATCGCACCTTCGAGAACAGCAGGATGGGCAAGATACTTGTCTGCGGGCTGGGCGTCGTGACGCGGGTGAATGTGTCGCACCCTTTGGCCCCTATCCATCGACCCCGAATGGCACGAGTCAAAGATCGTCGTCAGGTGCGCTCCATTGGACGTGACCTCTGAGATCAGAATCGCCATGTCTTTGTCGACAAGATCCAGGCCGCCGGGTAAACGGCTGTCGTAGCAGACAATCGATGAATTCATGCCGTTGGCTTGAACCGACGCGAATTGACCGCCTGTTGGCACCCGCGAACCGTGACCGGCAAAGAAAAAAAGCGCAAGGTCGCAGGTCTTCGCCTGGCCCAGGTGCGAGCGGAAGGTGTCGATGACCGCCTGGCGCGTGGCCGCGGAGTCCTGAAGGCGAAGCAGGTGCAGAGAATCCGCATCGAAGCGGGCGCGGAGCATAGCCTCCATGGAGTCCGCATCGTTCACGCACCCGTCGAGAGGGTCGATGGGTGGCGGATAAGCGTTGATGGATACGAGCAACGCATAGAGAGAGGGCATAGCAAATCGCCTCCGGGTATTTTATGCACATCTGCCACGGTGCATACGAATGCAGTTCCAGCTAAACACTCATAGGCCGGTCAGCACCAGAACATATTTGACCGCATGGAGCCATCGGAGTCTTCACTCGGATGTGTCGATCTGATAATCTCTGCGCGAGACTTCCCCCGCCAGTTCCGAAGGTTCTGTTCTGTAGGCCGTTCCAGTTCCTCGTCCTGCTTCTGGATGGAACGCGTGTCAGCGTGGGCAGCTTTGAGGTCCGAGGCACCGGATATGTAGATTGCGCAAATGAGTTAGAGGGGCTTCCTCGAGCCGAAGTTCCCATCCGCGCCGCGCCTTTAAGCGCCGAAAGGAGCCACCCGTGACGCCTATCTTGTGTTATTACGGCTTTCCTGTGTGCTTTCACGTCAGAGGTCAACAATTCACCTTGACGTATAGTCGCCTACTCGTAGAAGTGGCTGGCCCTCACTAGAACGGTATGATGGGGAAACGTCACGGTTGTGCTGAGTGGATCCCGGTTAACCGGGCAACCTGCGTGGTTGAGCTTGTAGGAACTTCCAACAAATCAGAATGCACGCGAGAGTCAGAAATGCGAGGTGCACGTCTGGCCTTTTTTCATACCGCAGGCGAAGGCGGCGAAACTGATTCAGCCATGCGAAAGTGCGTTCGACAACCCATCGCCATTGCCCCAGCCCGCTCCCATGTTTCGTATTGCGGATGGCCAGCCGAGGCAAGATTTGACGAGCACGCAAAGCATAGCGAATGTACTCGGCGTCGTATGCCCGGTCTCCTAGCAGACTGTCCGGGCGACGTCGCGGCCGACCGCGCGGCCCTTGGAGCGACGGAATGCCATCGACCAAAGGTAAAGCCTGGGTTGAATCGTGACTGTTCGCTCCGGTCAGTTTGATCGCCAAAGGAATACCATGACCATCGCAGATCAAGTGGCGTTTACTCCCACGCTTAGCCCGATCGGTCGGGTTTGGCCCTGTCAGCCGCCCCCAAAAACGGCGCGTACCGAACAGCTGTCAATGACGGCACGCGACCAGTCAATCTGCCCATCACGGGAGAGATAGTCCAGCAATGCGAAATGGATCAGATCCCAAATCCCGTCCTGCTGCCAATCTCGCAACCTTCGCCAGCAGGTCATGCCGGAGCCGCAACCTAGTGCTTTTGGCAGCATCCGCCACGGAATACCGCTACGGAGCCAAAAATAACGCCCGCGAGGCAAGCCCGGTCCGCTAGGCGCGGTCGCCCACCTTGCGGCTTGGACGGCGGAATTGGCAGAAGAGGTTCAATCAGATTCCACAACGCATCAGGAACGAGCGCGCAAGCCATGTGAAGATCCCCTATCAGCAATAGATGCCGGAGCTGCCGCCGCTCCGTAGGGGTTTTGTTACAAGCTCTAAATACGCCAGGCAACACCTCCGCCGAAGTCGACCTCCCGCAGGAGATTCGATTTCGGCGGGCGTGTTTCTGAGAGGCCTTCCGTTAGAATCGATCTCACCGAAGGAGCCACCATGCCTGTCGATCCCGCCTGCGACCATTTCCTCCAGTTCTCCCGCAACAAACTCCTCAATCAGTACTGGCCGCGCCTCCGCAAAGCCGTTGAAGCGCTCAGCGAAGAACAGATTTGGTGGCGCCCTAATCCCGCCAGCAACGGCATCGGAAACTTGGTTCTTCACCTCAACGGAAACGTCTGGCAGTGGCTGGTCGCTTCATTCAACCGCCTCGAAGACAAACGCAACCGTCCAGCCGAGTTCGATGCCACCGGCGATCTCTCCGCCTCCGATCTGCTCGAACGGCTCGGCGAAACGATGGATGAAGCCGCAAAGGTGTTGGCGCGCCTCACGCCCGAGGAACTGCTCGCCACCTGGCATATCCAGGGCTACACCGTTACCGGTCTCGCCGCCGTATACCAGGTTGTCGAGCACTTTGGCCTTCACTACGGCCAGATCGTCTACGTCACCAAGATGCAGGAAGGCCGCGACCTCGGCTTCTACAGTGAACTCAGCAAGACTGGGCGTGCGAGCGGCGGCTCGGTCTAATTTTGAGCATTCAGCTTCCGGAGCGTGCAAACGGCCTTTTCACCAAGCTCTTCAGTCATCAAGAGTGTGCGCCAGGCTTTGCAGAGCGGAATAGCAAGGGCGTTTGCCGACTCGCGCTTTACTCGAGGTGCTGGACCTCTGTCCCGGCCGGAATCGGTATCGTGAACTCGTCTGGCGGCAGTTTGACGTTCGTGTCCACCTTCTCCACCGTAAAGACAATCTGCACTCCCTCCAGGGGCCGCCGGATCACAACCTTGGTGGGGAATTGCTTGCCGCCAAAATCCTTGTACGCCGAGTAGGTAACCTGGCTTTCCAGATTTCCGTTCGCGTCGTACAAATCCTGATTTGAAGGCAGCAGATCGTCTCGATGAAACGTGATCACACGGACCGGCTTGTCGCGCCGGGTTCCGTTCGCGGCGTGCCGGGTAATGCTCAACACGTACTCCGGCATCAGGTACAGGTGCTTCTTGGCCGCGTCTTCAATCGTCTCCGTATCGGAAATCTCCGCATAGTAATCGTCTGGATCGAGTGCGCGCACCATCATCGCATCAAAGAAAAATCCTGGACGCAAGTTCTCAAACTGTTTCTCTGATTTCTTCGTAACAGTATTCGCGCCCTGGATAGCCTTGCTCTTCGGTGGAATAAGAAGCGTAAAGGTCTTTCCGTCGCTCGCCATGTCAAACATCTTCACGCCCAGGTACGTCCCCGCAACGCGCAGTTCGTTCGGCTTCTGCATCACGATAAATCCGCGAACCGACGGATAATCCGTTGCCAGGCCTTCCTGCGCTTTCAAAAGCGTCGCCTGCATCTGGCCCCTGGCGGTTAGGTTCTGGAAATCCTCCCAGCGCTTGTTCACCTGGTCCACAAGTTCCTCCGGCGTCGCCGTCTGCACCCGCGCCGGCGCTTTCGGTACTGGCAGATGCCGCTTCATGGGCACCAGCCCGCATCCGCTTAGAAGCAGTGGAACAGATAACGCACCGATAGCGGCTCGGCGGCGTGGCTTCATCGCTCACCCGCCTTCTTCATAGCCCGCCGGTATCCAGACACATTTCTCGTGTGCTCTTCCAGGGTCGCCGCAAACATCGACTTCCCCTGCGGATTCGCGCCCGCCGCCACGAAGTAGAGATAGTCGGTATGCGGTGGATTCATCGCTGCGCGCAGCGAGGGCAACCCCGGATTGGCAATCGGCCCTGGTGGCAGACCTGGATGCAAATACGTGTTATACGGCGTGTCGCGTTTCAGATCACTCTCGTAGATCGATCCCCGCCACAATTTCCGGACTTCGAGCCCGTAGATCACGGAGGGATCGGTCGCAAGAGGTATGCGCTTTGCAAGCCGGTTCTCAAATACGCTGGCCACCAGCGGCCTCTCCGATTCAAGGGCCGTCTCCCGTTCTACCAGCGAAGCCAGCGTCACCACGTTGTGCACATTCTCCTTCAAACCAATCTCGGCAGCCGCTGTCCTGAAGCGATGAACCATTGCCGCCGCAACCTGGCTCGCATTGGTCCGGCGCGGAAATCTGTATGTATCCGGAAACAGATACCCTTCCAGCGTCCTCGCCTGCGGATCAGTGTCCGCAATCAACCCAACGAGTCGCAGCTGCTCGCCGAGAAACTCTTCCCTCGTTGAGATACCTGCCTGCTCCAGCCGGTTGGCAACGTCAAAGATGCTTGCTCCCTCTGGAACAGTCACCGCCACCGTGTAGACGTCTCCCCTTTCGATCCGGGCATACACCTCGGTTAACGGAACAGGATGATCAAACCTGTATTCCCCTGCTCTCAGCTTTCCCCTCCGCATCCAGCGCCACAGGTCAAAGGCAAACTGGCTGCGAACGATCCCAGCCGATTCCAATTGCCGCCCGATATGAGTGCTGGATGATCCCGGCGGTATATCGACAAACGTCTCCGCAGACGGTCCGAATGGCACGAAGATAGCCCAGCCGGCCGCCCCTGCCGCCAGCAGTGCAATAAGAATCAGGATCAAAAGGAATCCCGCCACGCCGAGTCCCTTCTTCTTCCCTTTGCCTCGACTGCGGCCTGATGCCATCTATGCGAAAACACCCCCTGAGATAAGACGCGATGCTAACCCCTGCGGATTCTCCACCTTTCCCATTGTATTCGTGGTTGGCCCCTCACCGGAATCCGGGACTACCGTTGGGACAAAATCCACCTCTTCGCTGAAATCGCTCAATCGAACAGCGATCC
>Ga0335080_10003195_pt1 | contig 16532 bp, 12 predicted proteins | sample Lox_Sample_34_FD_206720 | JGI IMG/M metagenome (GOLD analysis project Ga0335080, IMG submission 206720) | Soil microbial communities from Loxahatchee National Wildlife Refuge, Florida, United States - Lox_Sample_3.4 | ecosystem: Environmental > Terrestrial > Soil > Wetlands | place: USA...
GACCGCTCTTACGCACCTGGTGAACCGCCTCGACGTTCATCGCGGGCCGTTGATGGCCTTCGACATAAGCTGGAGCCGGCTGTTTGTCGGACAAAGCTACGCTTCTTCGCAAATGAAGCCCGACGCTTACCAGCGACTGAGCCTGTTCACGGCTGACATGCACGAGATCCCCCTGCCCGACAAATCGATTGACGTGGTCATCAGCAGTCACGCGCTTGAACCAAATCATGGCCGCGAAAGGGAGCTCTTAAGGGAGATTTTGCGAGTAGCGCGTCGCCATGTCGTTTTGTTCGAGCCAAGCTACGAATTAAATTCCGCCGAGGGTCGCGCACGCATGGAAAAGCTGGGCTATGTCCGAGGCCTTCAGGTCACCGCGCTTGAGCTCGGCGCGAAAGTTATCGACGTCACTCTGCTCACCAACATCGCAAATCCGCTCAACCCCACCGCGGCGTTCATCCTGGAGCCACCCTCCGACACCGCCAGGTCCGGCAACGACCTCATTTTTTGCGATCCGGGATCCAATTCGGGCCTGATCAAACGAGGTGCCTATCTTTTCTCGCCTGAACGCGGCGTTTCCTATCCGATCATCGAAGACATTCCGATCCTGCGCTCATCCGCGGCGGTATTGACTTCTGCGCTTGCGAACGAAATCCCGGCTTAATTGCATCTCCAATTGCAAGCTGTGCCGCTACGCCCACGCTACCGCCACCCGGGTGCCTCGCGCCACCCAGATGCTCCAAGCCGTTGAACCATACGACGCGCCGCAATCGACGGTCTGCCAGGACCTCAGGCCGCGACAACCAGGTCGGCATCGAGCAATACGCGCACCTTGCGCCCCAGCATCTCCAGCAGGATCGCGACACGGTCATGGTCGGCGCAGCCGTCAAACAACCCAGCGCTATCGATGAACGCTCCTGCAAGTACCCTCACCTTGTCGCCCGGCGCAAATGCCGGCCCCGGATCCAGCATGACGAATCCCTTGTCGTCCTCGCGCGCCTTGATGGCATTCACCACGCCCTCGGGCACCGGCGCCGGCTCATCGCCCTGGCTGACCAGCCGCGTCACGCCGAAAGTCGATTGGATCGACCGCCACCGCTGGACGGTGCGGTCGATGGCGACAAACAGGTAGCGTGGAAACAACGGCCTGGCAGCGACGTCGACCTTGCGGGCGTGGCGCCGTCGCTTGAGATAGCGAGGCAAATAGATGTCAAAGCCCTGGCGCTGCAGGTTGAGCGCAGCCTTGGCTTCGTTGTTGACCTGCGTCTGCACCACATACCAACGCGTGGATGAGATGTCGGTCATTGCTTCGCCTCCTCAGGCTGTATTGGCCGGAGCTTGAGCAGAGCGGGTGCAAAGACCCGATCACAACCGGCGAAAGCTCTGGCCGCTTCCAGCGTCTGGACCGGGCGACTGACATCCGTGATCACGATGGCGTCGGACGGCGCGCTGACGTCGGCAAACGATTGCACAACCGTCACACCGGCGAACGTTGCCGTGGTGCTGCGCGGATCCACGATGGCGAGAATGCTCACGCCGGCCTCGAGCGCGCAGAGGATTGCGATCTCGGCGAGATCCGATTGGCCCGCAAGCAGCAGGCGCGTGAAACCTGCAGCCTTGGCCGCTTCGAACGCGGCCGTGCAGTCGGCCTTGGCCTGACGGAAAAAAGAGAAAGAGGCCGAGAGATATTGCACCGTGAGCCGCGACTTTTCGGCGAAGCCCAGCGGCGTCAGATAGTAGGCGTAACGCCGCGCCGGCGCGTCATGGACCTTGACCAGGCCCTTCTTGACGCAGCGCTTGAGGTATGCGTTGACCAGGCCGAGCGCGATGCCGAGCTCGGCAGCGATGCTACGCTGCGAGCGGGCGCCGTCGTTTTCGACAGAGTTCAGTAGGCCGAGAACAATGCGGCCATTCTCCTCTGTCTCCGCCAATCGATCCATTGCCTGCCCGCTTCTAAACTCATGCCACTGCTAGCGCGTTCATGGCATGAACGTCAAGCGCCTTGTTCATTGTGTGAACAGGAAATAACCATATGATTTTATTAGTTTATTATAGAATACACTCCTGGCGTCGGAGCATCAGGTCAGGTTCAGCCAGAGTCCAAGCATGGTTTCTGTTGCTACCTCCCCTCCTCTCTTTTAGATGCAGCCACACCTCTCACCGAAGTGCGCTGGATGCAGGCCTCTCCAGGAAACGTTGATCCCGATGTTGCTTCCGGCTTCGGCCATGAATGGTCGACTTTCCGGCAGAGCGACAGGGAGCTGTCGCAGCGAGACCGCGAAACGATCTTCAGGTCCTATTTCTCGATCTTCCCCTGGCAAGAACTGCCGACCAATGCGGTCGGCATCGACGTCGGCTGCGGCAGCGGCCGGTGGTCGGTCATGGTCGCGCCGCGCATCGGCCATCTTCATCTGCTCGATGCCAGCAAGGACGCGCTCGCCGTTGCCCGGCAAAACCTCTCCGATGTCCGCAACGTCAGCTTTCACCTCGCAAGCGTCGATGAAATTCCGCTTGAGGACAATTCGCTCGATTTCGCATTCTCGCTAGGCGTGCTGCATCACGTGCCCGATACCGCCGCCGGAATCCGCTCGATCGCCGCCAAGCTCAAGGCCGGCGCCCCCTTCCTGATCTATCTCTATTACGCGCTCGACAACCGTCCATGGTGGTACCGCGCTATCTGGCGCTCCAGCGACCTCTTGCGCGTCGTAGTTTCATCGCTGCCGCAGAGGGCGCGGCTTGCCGTCAGCCAAGTCATCGCCGTCATCGCTTACTGGCCTTTGGCACGTCTGGCCAAGCTGGTCGAAGTGGCGGGTTTCTCACCCGCGTCCCTTCCGCTGGAATCGTACCGCAACCGGAAATTCTACGTGATGCGCACCGACGCCTATGATCGATTTTGCACGAAGCTCGAGCAGAGATTCTCTCGTCAGCAGATCGAGCAGATGCTCCTTGAGGCCGGCTTTGACGAGATTCGATTTTCGAATGACGTGCCCTACTGGTGCGCCGTCGGGAAAAAGCGCCAAACCCCGACCGGCCAGACACGTTAAAGCCTGTGATGCCCCCGTCGCGCGGTCTCTGGACCATGAGTTCGTCTTAGGTGGCAAAAGATGATCATGCTGCAAGTGAGCTACGTTGCGGCTGCCGTTTCGATGATTTGTGCTGCAACCTATCTTGTCGTGAGGTTGCGCCCGTTCGTGACGACCACGACGATGCTGATCGGGTCACTATTGTTGGTCTATGGGCCCGCGGTCTTGAGCTACACACTTGCGTCTGGCGAAAAGGCATACCCGCTTCGCCGATTGCTTGGCATGCCCTTGGGCCCGGCGAACGTGGTTTGGGCCGCCATGACCGAACAGATCAAGGATTTTGACGCAGTCATTAGCGCCATGAATCTATCGGTCGCCCTCATGTATGCCGGCATCATCTTGGGTATCGAAATCGCTACCCGCACAATGCCCGCGCGAGCCGCGACATTGGATGCCGCATTATGCGATTGGCGCCAGCAGGACCTTCGGGACGATGCCGGCGACTGCCGCATCTTGCTTGGCGTCATCACAAGCCTGGCGATCTTCATGCTGTGCGTTTCATTCCAGGAACACCATTTGGCGACGATCAAGGATTTCTTCTCTGCATCCGCAGAAACCGGCGACAGGAACGCCCTCCGGGCACAGTTCGGAAGCAGCCCGAACTATGCCTACAGGGTAATCTTGGGAGCGGTGGCTCCGATGTTCATTATCTGGGGCGCGATGGCTGGCTTTTTAAGGCGATCGCCTTGGCTTCTGATGGCAACCTCCGTGCTGTTATTGGCAACCCTGGTTGGAAAAATTGAAACCCTGAGCAAAGCTCCGCCGGCCTTTTTCTTGATCCAACTGATGCTGGCGTTCTTGCTGTCGATCACAAATAGAATGACCTGGCGCAGCGCTTTGGCTGCAGCGGCTGCCCTTGTCCTCGTGCTTGGCCTTACTAGTCGCATCATTATTCAGACCGATGGGCCATATGCGACCCTCGAGTTCGTCTATTCTCGCGTCTTTGAAGCCGAGACCGAATCGCTGCTAGAGAATTTTGCGGCCTTTCCGTTCATGCACCCTTTCCTGTGGGGCGCCAATATCCGTCCGCTCGCTGCGCTGCTCGGCTTACACTATGTCTCGGCCAACAGCATTGCCGCCCCCCTCTGGCATGGCACGGCCGCCGTCACGATCCCTTCCCTGTTCATCGCGGATGCCTGGGCGGATTTTTCCTATTTCGGCGTCATTTCGTTCAGCGTTCTTGCCGGTATTGTCTGCCGCCTTATCGACCTCGCGTTCCTCGCACAGGGCAAATCTGTCGTTGCCATCGCGGTGCTGGGCGCGACGTTCATCGGCATATTGACACTGCTCACGACCGCATTGAACACGGCATTCCTGTCGGGCGGGCTGCTGCTTGCGCCTGCGTTGGCTGCCGTCGTGGTAACGGCGAGCCGGCGCGTGGCCGGCTACCCAAACGCTTGAGGGAATTGAGCATTGACCTTTCCCATTCAACCGCGTTAGCCGTCTTGGCGGTCCCATGGCGGCGGTTTCCCCGAGCCGGAACTAGTTAACCTGATGACACTGACCGAAACCGGTTCCCCGAAACGCCTGCTCTACGTCGCAAACGAGGACTTCGCGTTCCTGCTCAATCGTTTGCCGATGGCACGCGCGGCGCGCGCGGCTGGCTATGAGGTGCATGTCGCCACGCGGGTGAACCGGGACGCCAAGGCGATCGAAGCCGAAGGTTTTGTCCTGCATCCGATTCCGTTCCGGCGCGGAGGATTGTCGCCGTTTGCGGCGCTGCCATCGATCCTCGCGCTGCGACGGGTTTGGCGCGAGATCGGGCCGCGCATTGTCCATCACGCGGGCTTGCAGTGCTGCGTTTACGGCTCGTTCGCAGCACTCGGCAAGAAGACCTGCCAGGTCAATGCGATCACCGGGCTCGGCTACATCTTCACATCCGTGAGCTGGCGGACCCGCCTGTTGAAGACAAGCATCGGCTTGATCCTGCCCTGGCTGTTGAACCGGAAGACCAGCATCGTCCTGGTGCAGAACCCGGATGATCGCGCAGCGCTGGTCGATCTCGGCGTCAGGCGCGAGCGTATCGTGCTGATCCCGGGATCGGGCGTTGACACCGATGCCCTGCAGCCGCTGCCGGAACCGGAAGGTCCCATCACGTTCGGCTTCGCCGGGCGCCTGCTGACCGACAAGGGGATCAGGGCGCTGGTTGCCGCCCATGGTCTGTTGCGGGAGCAGGGCCACGATCTGAGATTGATCATCGCGGGCAACCCGGACCCTGCCAATCCCGCCTCGGTGCTCCGCGAGGAGGTCGAAGATTGGGCGAAGCGTCCCGGCATCACCTGGCTTGGTCACATCACCGACATCGCATCATTGTGGCGCATGTGTCATTTCGCCGTGCTGCCGTCGCATCGCGAAGGCCTGCCGGTGAGCCTTTTGGAGGCGGCCGCCTGCGGCAAGCCGATGATCGCAACCGACGCGCCGGGCTGCCGCGAGATCGTCATCGAAGACGTCACGGGCCTGCGCGTTCCGATCGAAAATCCGCCTGCGCTTGCGGAAGCCATCCTGCGCTTGGCAACGTCCCCCGAGCTGCGCCAGCGCTACGGAAGGGCCGCAAGAGAGCTTGTCGTCAACAGGCTTTCCGCCAGGATCATCGGCGCCTCCATCGTCAAACTCTACGGCACGCTTCAGGTCGATCAGCCCACCGTTTTTCCGCGGGTGGCGGCGCCCGGCGATCTCGCCGCGAGCGGCAAGATCATGCTGATCACGCAGCATTATGCGCCGTTTCCAAGCACCACATCCGGCTACATGACCGAGATCGCAGAAGAGCTTGCGCGCCATCACCCCGTCACCGTCATATCGAGCACGCCCGGCTGCGGCGCCCTGTCCTCGGCCGAGGGGGGCCGGCCGGAAGTCATCGAGGTCAAGAGCTGGTGGCCGAGCAAATCCGCGCTGGTGTCACGCTCGCTCGCATCGATCCTGTTTTCCGTCCAGGTCTTCCTAGCGGTCATCCGCCGTGCGCGTCCCAGCGACGCCGTCTTGAGCGTGACGACGCCCTTCACAATTCCCTATGCTGCCACCTTCGCGGCCCGGTTGAAGAAGGCGGGTTCGGCGCTGATCATCTACGACCTCTATCCCGACACCCTGGTCATGACCGGCTTTCTTGATGCGTCCTCAATGCTGACCCGATGGTTGCGCCTGGGCAACCAAACCATGTTCGATTGGCTCGACGCGATCGTTGTGATCGGCCGCGACATGAGCGCCAAATTGCTGGAGTACAAGACCGTCACGCCGGCCAAGATCGATTTGATCCCGAACTGGGCAACTCTGCCGGCCCAGTATCAGGAACCCGATCCCGGCAATGGGTATCGCAAGCCTTTCAACGGCAGGTTCGTTGTCGCGATGTCGGGAAATGCCGGCTTCACCCACGATCCCGTCTCGGTTTTCGAAGCGGCGAAGATCCTCGGCACCAAGCGGAACATCGCGTTCATGCTCTCGGGAGAAGGCGTCGGCTGGACCAAGCTCAAGGAGATGCAGGCGGCTTCGCCGCTGGAGAATGTCGCGCTGGTCGAACGGGTCGCCGATGCGGACCTCGAGGACTTCCTCTGTGCCGGCGACGTGTGGATCATTCCCTATCGCAAGGGCAATACCGGCGTGTCGGTGCCGAGCCGCATCTACAACCTGCTCGCGATCGGTCGCCCGATCATCATCTGCTCGGAGCCTGATGCCGAGGCCGCCATGCTCGTGCGCGAGGAGGACATCGGCTGGGTCGTTCCGCCCGAGGACCCGCATGCGCTCGCATCGGCTGTCGGCGAGGCCGCCTCAAGCCCCGAAACGCGCGAAAAAGGTCGCCGCGCGGTGCGCGTTGCCGCGCGCTATTCCCGCCAGATCGCCTTGCGCGCTTATGAAGACCTCATGGATGGCCTGCTTGAAAAACAAAAACGCCGCGGCCAGGACACGGCCAGCGCCTTGAACTCCCCTCGCCTTAGGCGTTGAAACTTTCACGCCATCCTCCTATGGCGTGAGCGCATCGCCTTCCTTGTCTTTCAGGGCCTCAATGACGACGCTCGATCCGAGCCAGCTCTCCTTCGACCTTTCCATTGCCGTGGTGGCTGCAATCATCTGCGCCGTCCTGATCCGGCTCCTGAAGCCGTGGCTGCAACGCTATGCGCTGGCGCGGCCGAATGCCCGCTCATCGCATGTCGTGCCGACCCCGCAGGGCGCTGGCATCGCGGTGATCGCGGCAACGCTGCTCGTTGCCGGTGTTGCGGCCATGCTATTGCACATCGGCGCTCAGAGGACCCTGTTTGCGTCCACCATCTTCATCGCGCTTGTCGGCATTGCCGACGACATCAAGCCTATCCCGGTGTTGCCGCGGCTGTTGCTGCAGTCCGCTGCCGTTGGCGCCGTGATCTTTGCGATGCCCACGGAGCTGCGCGTTGCGCCGATCTTGCCGCTTATCGTCGAGCGCGGCGTGATGCTGGTGGCAGGTCTCTGGTTCGTCAATCTCGTCAACTTCATGGATGGGCTGGACTTGATGACCGCCGCCGAAGTCGTTCCGGTCGCGGGCGCGCTGGTCCTGCTCGGCTGGCTCGGCGATCTTTTGGTGACGCCGACCATCATGGCCGCGTCGCTCGGCGGCGCGATGCTCGGCTTTGCGCCGTTCAATCGCCCGGTCGCAAAAGTGTTCCTCGGCGATGTCGGCTCGCTCCCGATCGGACTCCTGCTCGGCTGGTGCCTGTTGCAACTCGCCCTGACAGGACACGTCGCCGCGGCGTTACTGTTGCCGCTCTACTATCTCATGGACGCGACGTTGACGCTGCTGCGCCGCATGGCCGGTGGCGAGCCGTTCTGGGCGGCGCATCGCAGTCATTTCTACCAGCGCGCGACTGACAACGGATATTCGGTCATGCAGGTGGTGAGCGAGGTCTTTGTCCTCAATCTCATGCTTGCGGCGCTGGCGATTGCGTCCGTTCGCTTGAATACCGCGCTCTCCGATGTGCTGTGCCTTGCTGCGGGTGCCGCTGCAGTCGTGGTGGTGCTCTCAAGGTTCGCGCGGCGCAGCCCGATCTAGGGCACGCCGGCCGATCGGTTGTGGCCTGCGCGCACCCTCGGACCCCCGCGGACATCGCCAGGTGAGAGCGTTACAGAGTTCGACCGGCGATTGACAAAATGTCGCAGGGAATTCGGTCGTTTCGAATGAGGTGTGGTCCCCACGCCACATTCAAACGAAGGCGTTTACACTAAGGTGAGCGTGAAAGGTTTATTATTTCAGATTACTAGAGGAGATATTCAATGACGAAATTTTCTCTGGCGGCGGCCAGCGCCTTTGTTCTTTTTGCTGGGGCCGCTTCGGCGGCCGACTTGTACACCAAAGCACCACCCCCACCGCCTCCACCCGTGCTCAGCTGGACAGGCTTCTACGTTGGCGTCAATGGCGGTGTTGCCGCGATGAATGGTCCGTCGATGTCCTACGTCGATGGGGCAATCAACGCCTATGTTCCTGTCACCGTTGATCCCGGGATGAGCGGCGCGAAAGCGATCGGCGGTGTCCATGCCGGTTTCAACTATCAGCTGTCCGGCCCAATTGTGGTGGGCATGGAAGCTGACTGGGACTGGACCAATCTGAAAAACAGCGCCGCGCCGGGGCTGCTCTGTTCTGGCCCTCCATTCCGTGTACAATGCGGTGGTGTCAGCGTCCTAACTGACAACGCCTTCTTGCAGACCGCGGTCAACTGGCTTGCCAGCGTTCGTGGCCGATTCGGCTACTCCTTTAATAATCAATGGCTGGTCTATGGCACCGGTGGCATAGCCTTCGCCGATGTGAATTATACAGGCAACCTGAACTGCACAGGTGTCATCCCCACCTTCTGTCGGGGCGGCGGGCAGTTCATGCGAAGCAGTGCCAGCGATACGCGCGTGGGCGCCGTGTTCGGCGCCGGCGTGGAATTCAAGCCGGCTCGCAATTGGGTTTTGGGTGCCGAGTATCTCTACTACCATTTTGAGGGCGATGGCTCGTCGACGGCGAGCTGGAATTTTTCGGCCAACGGCGCGCCCGCTCCGTTCTTTGAGTGCGCCACGGGCCAGGCCTGCGGACAATTTACGTACCGAGGCTTCGACGTCCATTCCGGGCGCCTGCGTCTGAGCTACCAATTCCAGCCGTAAGTTCAGCCTTAGGGGAGCTTGGAAAGTAATCCATTGGTGGGCCTTCGAGCGATCGAGGGTCCATTTTCTTGGCAAGCGCTGGAGGCCGTCCGTCCGTACCGGCACCCGTCATGAAAACGCGACGCGTGCCATTTGCTTCGTGCAACCGCTTGAGGTCATTTTCGACTGCAAAGTGCTTTGTGCGATATCCGGTCAGGCCCCAGAAGATATCGGGACCGCTGGCGTTATGAGTACGCTCTGGCAAATCACGCCGCGGTCGCGCCGAACTCCGGCACCGCATCCTTGAGCACGGCGGTGATGGTTGCCGGATCGTCCTTTTCGATCGCATGCTCCAGCGCCACCACCCACTTTCGTATCGCCTGCATCGGCGGCTCGTTGGGCTTGGCGGCCATGATTCCGGCCACCCCGATCTCGACCGCCGGTTCCTCGTTGGCAAACAGGATTTCGTTCAGCCGCTCGCCGGGCCGCATGCCCGTGAAGACGATCTCGATATCGTAGCCCGGCTGCAGGCCCGACAGGCGGATCATGCGCTCGGCAAGATCGACGATCTTCACGGGCTGCCCCATGTTGAGCACATAGACCGAGACGTTCGGCCGTTCCGCGGCGAGCGCATGCGTGGCCGCCGTGATGACGAGGTCGCAGGCCTCGCGGATGGTCATGAAATAGCGGACCATGTCGGGATGGGTGACGGTCACCGGTCCACCGGCCTCGATCTGCGCCTTGAATTTCGGCACCACCGAGCCGTTCGATGCCAACACATTCCCGAAGCGGACCGAGATCAGCCGCATCCGCCGCGCAGCACCCGCCTGATCGTGATCGAGCGCCTGGCAATACATTTCGGCAAACCGCTTGGTGAGACCCAGCATCGATACCGGCTCGATCGCCTTGTCGGTCGAGATCATCACCATGGCGGCAGCGCCGGCCGCAAGCGCTGCGTCGGCGACATTGATGGATCCGAAAATGTTGGTCTTGACGCCCTCGCTCCAGTCGCGCTCGAGAATCGGCACGTGCTTCAAGGCAGCTGCGTGGAACACCAGATCGGGTCGGAACTCAGTCATCAACCGCAAGACCCGCGCGCGATCGCGGATATCTGCGATGCGCCCATCGATCACGGCCGCAGTGCCCTCCGCGCCGAGCTCCTGGGTAATGGCGTAGAGCGCCGGCTCCGAATTCTCGATCACCAGCAGCCGCGCCGCGCCGAACGCCACCGCGCGACGGCAGATTTCCGAGCCGATCGAGCCGCCGCCGCCCGTGACGATGATGGCCTTGCCCTTCACCAGCGCCTCCAGCCGCGCATAGTCGATCGTTTCGCTGGGACGCAGCAAGAGGTCCTCAACCGCGACGTTGGTCAGCCGCGGCGCCTCGCCGCCTTCGAGCGAAGGCAGGCGGCTGACAATCAGGCGGAGCCTGCGCGCGCGCATCAGAAAGGTCTCCGGATGCGACTCCGGTTCGAATGCCGACGGCATCATCACCGTGCGCGTGATCGGCTTGCCGCGCCGCGCAAAGTCGCCGATCACGTCCTCGATATCGTCGATGGCGCCGAGCACCGGAACGTTGCGGATCAACTGGCCCTGGTCGGCGGGCGATGGCGACAGCAGGCCGACCGGCCAGATCCGCTTCACCGCGCCGCTTTCGATGCCGCGCAAGAGAACCTCGGCATCGGCGGCGCGCCCGATCAGCAATGTCGGCGAGGCCTCCTCGATTCGCGCATGGCGACGCACGCGGGTATAGCGAAAATATCGATAGGCGAAGCGCGCAGCGGAAAGAAAGAAAATCTCCAGGAACCAATAGAGGACGATCGTTAATTTGCCGAGGAAGAACGAGCCGTGCACATTTGGCGCGACCAGAATGTAGTCCATGACGAGCAGCGCAAACGATAAGAGCGTCGCGACGCGAAGAATGTTGAGCGCGTCCGGCAGCGAGATGAAGCGCCATTTCGCCGTGGTCAGGTTGAACACGTAGCAGGTGACCGCGCCGAAGGCGAGAAAATAGGGCAGGATGCGCAACAGAAGCGGAAGCCGCTCGTAGAATAGGTAGCCGCCCTCGAACCGAATATAGAATGCCGCCAATAGCGCCAACGCCGTCGCAACGACATCGTGCGCGGCTATGACATAGTTGCGGAAAGTGAGGTGCGAGAAACGCGTCATGCGATGATCGAGGCTTTAGAAGCTTCGGACTTGCAACATCCTGCTCGACGCTGCTGATAGCTTATCTCGGCTGCTCCCGCCAGCGCCGGCGCCATCAGGAACTCGTTGCAGGCGCACCAGCCCGCGCTTTCAACACCATTCCGCCGGCAATGCCCACGCCCAGCACATACATCCAGCCCTCGTGAAAATCGAAAATGTGGGAATTGAACAGCGAGGTGAAGATGTTCTGCACCACGACCAGCAATCCGATCCAGTTTGTCAAATCATTTCCGCGAAACAACAGGAGGTGCAGGACCCACATCGCGTAAAGCGCGGCAATGCCGATCGCGCCCCATTGCACGGCAACGTTGAGGGTCTGGTTATGCGGGTTGCCGATGACCTGGGCAGCCGCCAGAGACGCCGGACCTGTCGCGGCCCGCTCGAACAGACCGCGCGTCGATCCTGTGCCGTGCCCTGCGATCGGGGCATCCATGAAGAATTGCAGCGACTTGCGCCAATATTCGAGCCGCTCTCCCGTAGAGGTCGGAGCACCATATTCCTTGTAAAGCTGATAGTCCCTGGTGAATGTCTCTACCGTCCACTGCAGCGACGGTGATGCGGCCCAGGTGCCGAGCGCAAGAATAGCCGCAGCGGTCAGGATCGCAAGGTTGGTTCGCCAGCGCAGGTGGAGGAGTCCGAACACCCCTACCATGATCGGCATGGTCACAAGCGCGGTGCGCGAGACCACTACGAACGCCAGGTTGACAACGAAACTCAAAGCGATCGCCGAGAGCAGCAAGGCCTGCCAGACCTTTCTCTCACGCAGCAGCGTGATAACCGGATAGGCCAGCGCCACCGCACACAGGGTAAACTCCTGGCTCTGATCGATGTAGTTCTTGACGAAGATGCCGCGTGAGACCGCCTCTTCCTTGGCTTTCAGGGTGAGCCCCGGCTCGAATGCCACGATCCAGGACATCACCATCAACAGCGTGCAGGAGGCGAGGAAGGCTGCGAACACCCATTCGCCACGCCGCGAGCGCTCGAAGTGGTAGAACAGGAACGGCAGCACGAGAAGCTTCGCGGTCGGTCCCACGGCGTAGAGTCGAGCGCCCCAGGCGGCGTCAGACCACAGCGTGCCGACGAGAGCCAGCGCAAACAGCACGATGGGCGCCAAGCTGATCGGCCGCCGCAGTGTGCGCAGGAACGCGGGCAGATCGAAAAACGGCGCCAGCGCAAGCAGCATAAGCGCCGCGAAAATCGCCACCAGCGAGGTCGACCACGGCAATGAAACCGCGAGAAGGATCGCAAGCACGTCGACGATCGCGATCCACACCGCCGGATCGCGCCAGCGGCTTGCCCGCAGCGTGGTGGGCGCATCTCCGGTCACGGTCGTCACGCCACGCCTCCCCGCGCACGGTTGACCAGCGACGTCGTGGAGAAGCCCTGCAAGACATCGACCAACATGACGGCGCCGCCGTTGGCTTCGACGACGTCGTGGCCAACCACCGTTTCGCGGGTGTAGTCGCCGCCCTTGACCAGCACGTTCGGCCTGACCTGCTCGATCAGCTTGAGCGGCGTGTCGTCTTCGAAGATGACGACGAGATCGACCGCTTCCAGCGCCGCCAGCACCTCGGCACGCGCGCGCTCGGCCTGGACCGGACGCCCCTCGCCCTTCAACCGCCTCGTTGATGCATCGCTGTTCAGGGCGACGATCAGCCGGTCGCAAGCGCCGCGCGCTGCGGTGAGCACCTGGACGTGGCCGGGATGCAGAATGTCGAAGCAACCGTTGGTGAATCCAATCCTCAGGCCCTGCTTGCGCCATTCGGCGAGATGCGCGTCGAGCTCGGCCTGAGACGCCACGATCTTCTCCTCCGCGGCTAGATAAGCGTGCGGCAGAATCTTTCGCCGGAGTTCGGCCGCAGTGACGATAGCCGTGCCCTTCTTGCCGATGGCGACGGCGGCCGCGGCATTCGCGACCCTCAAAGCGGCTTCCCAGTCGGCGCCTGCGGCGAGCGCAAGCGCGAGCGCCGCAACCACCGTGTCGCCCGCGCCGGAGACATCCCGCACCTTGACCGGATAGGCCGGAACGTGCACCGCGTCGCCCGTTCGCGAAACCAGCGTCATGCCGTTCTCACTCTGCGTCACCAGGATGGCCTCGCAATCAGCAAGGACCATGGCGTCGCGCGCGGCTTGCGCGATGCTCTGATCGGTATCGGCGCGGCTGCGGGTGGCTTCGGCAAATTCCTTGCGGTTGGGCGTGAGCAGCGTCGCACCGCGATAGATCGCCAGATTGAGGCTCTTGGGATCGACGATCACGCGCTTCTTCGCTTCGCGCGCAGCGTCGATCACGTTGCGGATCACACGCGCGGTCAACACGCCCTTGGCGTAGTCGGACAATAGCACGATGTCGGCGCGCGCAAGCTGCGGCAGGATGGCATCGATCAGCTGTTGCTCGACCGTGCCCGCGGCGGCCTGCGCCTTTTCCCAGTCGGCGCGCAACATGTGCGTGGAGAAATGCTCGGAGACGAAGCGCACCTTTCGTGTCGTCGGCCGCGAGGGATCGCAAACCAGGACGCTGTCGATATTTTTCTCGCGCGCGAGCTCCGCCTTGAGCTTGGCGGCGGCATCGTCGTCGCCGACCAGGCCGACGAAGATGCAGCGCCCGCCAAGGGAAGCAACATTGCGCGCGACATTGCCGGCGCCGCCGACATTGGTCTCGCTGCGCTGGACCGCGATCACGGGCGCCGGGGCTTCCGGCGAGACCCGCGACACCTCGCCGTAGACGAATTCGTCGAGCATGAGATCGCCGACGCAGAGCACGGTCTTGCCTGCGATCGCATCCGACAGGGCGTCAAAATCGAACATTGTCATCCGTTTCGGGGCCCTAGCGGAAACGATCGGCGCTATCGAGATAGTCGCGCACATAGGCTGCGACCGCATCTTCGAGTGCGGTGAACCCGCCATTATAGCCCGCGCTGCGCAACCGATCGACCCGCGCTTGCGTGAAATATTGATAGCTGTCGCGAATCGGTTCGGGCATGTCGATATATTGGATATTCGGCTTGAGGCCGAGCGCGCCATACGCGGACAGCATCAGGTCCCTGAAGCTGCGCGCCTTGCCGGTTCCGACATTGAAGAGGCCGCTGACCTCCGGCGTGGCCAGCAGCCACATCACCACCCGCACGACGTCGTCGACATAGATGAAATCGCGCCGCTGATCGCCGTCGGCAATGCCTTCGCGATGCGACTTGAACAGCTGCACCACGCGACCCGCCTTGATGTCGTCGAAGCGGCGCGCCAGCACGCTCATCATCGCGCCCTTGTGGTATTCGTTCGGTCCGAACACGTTGAAGAATTTGAGCCCCGCCCATTGCGGCGGCAGTCTTTGGCCGCGCGCAGCACGATCCGCGACCGCCATGTCGAACAGATGCTTGCTCCAGCCATAGAGATTCATCGGCCGCAACATCTTCAGCGCGGCCAAGGTAGGCTCGTCGGCAAAGCCCTGCGCGCCGCCGCCATAGGTCGCCGCCGACGAGGCATAGATGAACGGCGTGGCGTTCTGCGTGCACCAGTCGAGCAGTCTCAGCGAGAAGCGGAAATTGGTCTCGATCACGAGGTCGCCGTCGGTCGCGGTCGTCTCCGATATCGCGCCCAGATGGACCACCGCGTCGAGCCGCCGGCCTTTCAGCCACTCGGCAAGCTCCGCAGGCGGAATGATGTCGGCAAGCTGTCGCTTGGCGAGATTGCGCCATTTGCCGTCGGAACCGAGCAGGTCGCAGACCGCAACATCGCCGCGGCCGGCTTCGTTCAGCGCAGCCACGACATTTGACCCGATAAATCCGGCGCCGCCGGTTACCAGTAACATTCCGTACCTGCCTCGCTTGTCCGCGGCCAGCTTTTGCCCCACTCCAGCCCGGCAGGCAACTTGGGTTCGGTCAGCACCACGCCGCTTTACCTTCCCACACCGAGCCGCTACCGAACGATGACCATCGCGGCCGTCCTGGCGACCAAAGAATGAACTTAAATTCACAATACAAGGACCAAGATAAGGGCCAAGACAAGGGTGAAGTCGAGGATCTCACCGACACCAGCCCGATTCTTGTCATCCCTTACATGTGGATCGGCGATTTTGTACGCGGCCACACCGTGATCCGCGTGCTCAGGGAACGCTGGCCCAACCGTCCGGTCGATCTGCTGACGACCTCGTTGTGTGCGCCACTGGTCGATTATATGCCGGGCGTGCGCTCTGGCATCGTCTGGGACCTGCCCCGCAGCCGGCTTGCCTTGGCCAGGCAATGGGGCCTTGCGGCGATTCTCAAGACCAAAGGTTACCGCACTGCGCTGGTCCTGCCGCGGACGTGGAAATCGGCGCTGGCGCCGGCGCTGGCTGCCATTCCCGAGCGGATCGGCTTTGTCGGGGAGGCACGATTCGGCCTGATCAACCGCTGGCGCTGGGGCGAGAAGGCCCTGCCCCGCTTCATCGACAAGAATGCGGCACTGGCTCTTCCGGACGGCGCGCCCCTGCCCCCGGAATGGCCTGTGCCGCAGCTCAGGGTTGGCGCCGATGAGGTCGCGCGCTGGCGGCAGATGGGCGGACTTGGCAGCGGACATGACAGCGGACTTGGCAAAGGCCGGGCGGTCGCGCTGGCGCCGGGGTCGGTCGGCGCATCGAAGCGCTGGACCTACTACGCCGAAGCCGCGCGACTCCTCGCCGAACAGGGCCTCGATGTCTGGGTTGTCGGAGGCCCCGGCGAAAAGGCTATCGCAGAGGAGATCGTCGCGACCGCCGGAGCGCGCGTCCGCGACCTCACCGGCACCGATCTGCGCAACGGCATTCTGGCAATGGCGGCGGCGGACGTCGCAATCTCCAACGATTCCGGGCTTATGCACATCGCAGCCGCCCTGGGCACGCCGACCATGGGCATTTTCGGCCCCACCAGCCCTTATCACTGGGCGCCCCTGAACGGTCTCGCCGCGATTGTGCAAACAAAGACGAAGCTTTCCTGTCAGCCCTGCCACCGGACGGTTTGCCGCATGAACGACCATCGCTGCATGCGCGATATTGCAGCCTCCGAGGTGGTCGCAATCGCCGGCCGCGTGCTCGCTGAAGCCGCAGCACCGAAATGATCTCTCCCTCCTTGCGCAGCCGCAAGGCGATCATTACCAAAGCAGAGAATCGAATCGTCTGAACGGATCGCGTCTTGAGCCAGACTTCGAAAGATCT
>Ga0335080_10003196_pt1 | contig 16531 bp, 6 predicted proteins | sample Lox_Sample_34_FD_206720 | JGI IMG/M metagenome (GOLD analysis project Ga0335080, IMG submission 206720) | Soil microbial communities from Loxahatchee National Wildlife Refuge, Florida, United States - Lox_Sample_3.4 | ecosystem: Environmental > Terrestrial > Soil > Wetlands | place: USA: Florida...
GGGCGTTGGAATAGGGATAGCCGGTGTCCAGCGAACTTGAGCGATCCGAGCCGAAATAGTAGGTTCCGGCGGCGTTGTACACCGAGTACACGCTCACGTTGCGCGCCATCCGCTCATAATAGAAACCGCCCTTGATCGTGTGCGGGCCTTTCACCCACGTCACCTTGTCCTGTAGGGTCTGTAACTGGTCCGTGCCGGTGAACGGCCAGCGGCTGTCGTTGGAGAACTGCGGCGCGTTGGTAATGCCTTGGCCGGAGGACTGGGCACTGAAACCGGTGCTGGGGAAGCCGAAGTTCACCGCCGGAAGCAGGTTCAGGTAATTGGCGCTGGCCGGGTTGATGCGAGGCAGCGACAGCGCGTTGCCATTTGCATCCTTTAGCGGCAGCAAGCTGTCCTGGTAGGTCCGGGCGCCGCCGGTGTTCGGGTTGCTGCTGGTGTCGGTCAGAGGATCCACGCCCTGCTTGCCGCGGTTGATGCCCCAACTGACCTCATTGATCAAGGTTGGGCTGAATGTGTAGACGAACGTGCCCAGCGCGCCCGCCGCCTGCACGTGGTAACTGTCTGGGAACTGGCCCCAGGCGCCGCCCGGGGGCCCTACGGTAGTGTTGTAGCCGTTCTGCGCCTGGTAGTCCTGCAGCAGGCGCACATAGGTGACGGCCCTGGACGAAAAGTTGTAGTCCACCCGCAGGATCTTGTCGTCCAGCGGCCGCAACTGCTGCTGGGGGTAGCGGAAGTTGTACTGGCGGCTTCCGGTCGGATCCAGCGCCAGTCCTTGCGGACTGGGCAATGGGAACAGGTTCAGCATGGCCAGCCCCTGCGGGCTGATGCGGTTCTGCGGCACGATGTTGCCGGGGAACGGCGTCTGGGTTGTGGGGTCGTAGATAGGTACCAATACCCCGGCGGTGGTCACCGTCTGCGAGAAGTCGCCCTTGCGCTCCAGTGCTGACGGCATGGTGTACGTGTTGAAGCCAACGGTGTTATTGAACAGCTTGTCGTAAGAGAAGAAGAAGAACAGTTTCTGCCGCGCCTTGTTGAACCGGGTGCCCGGGATGATCAGCGGCCCCCCAATGGTGAATCCTGGATTCTGATAGCGGTAGCGGGGCTTGGCCACGTTCTGCTTGTTGTTGAAGAACTCGTTGGCATTGAACGATTCATGCCGGTAGTACCAGTAGCCGGTGCCGTGGAACTGAGAGGTGCCGTTCTTGGTGGTCAGGGTCAACTGGCCGGCGGTGCGCCCGCCGTACTCTGCGGTGTAGTTGGAGACCAGCAGTCTGACCTCGCCCACGGCGTCCACGCTGGGGGAGATGTAGCCGGGATTGAGGTTGCCCGAATCCTGGCTGGCCGCGCCGTCCATATTGAGGATGATTTGGCCCTGCTGGCCGCCGTTGACGCCCGGGATGCCGCCGCCGTTCCAGCCGCGGTAGTCATACGACTGGGCCAACGACTGGACGCCGGGAAGCGTCATGATCAGGCTTATCGGGTTGCGGCCGCGGGTCGGCGTATCGTCGATCTGCTTAAGGTTGATGGAGATCGAACGGTCCGAGCTGTCGGTGGCCACGTGGACGGCGTTGGCCTGTACCTCAATGGTGCTGGTCACCTCGCCCACCTCCAGGTGGATCTCGTGCAGGTCGACGCGTTCCTGGGTCGCTACCGATATGGCCCTCTGTTCATAAACCTTGAAACCGGCCGCGTTGACCTTGAGCGTATACGTACCCGGAACCAGGCCTGTGTAAAAGAACGCTCCCGCGCTGCTGGTCGTGTAGGCGCGGTCGGTCTGGGAGAGATCGTGAATCAGGTGGACGGTGGCGCCCACTACTGCGCCGCCGCTGGCATCGACGACCGTCCCGGAGACCTGGCCGGTGACGCTTTGGGCGTTTGCCGCCGGCGGCATGGACAGCAGCAGAGAGAGTATCGAGGCGAAGAAAAACCATTTACGCACGACTAACCTCCAGTTTTGGCAAGCGAAGATAAGATTGTCCGTCCGGCGACTGCGGGTCGCTCGATCACCCGTACCCCCGAAAAATGGTTTGTGCCCGGGCCCTCGCGGACAACGCCGGGGGGCCTTGCGCACATCCAGCGTTGCTGAATGATATTACAGTCGCGGGGCAGTTTCAAGGGAAAAAAGGGCCTGTACCTCTGCTATGCATCATGATATGCTCGGCGCAAAAGGGACATTGCACAACCATGTGCGAGCCGACGACAACTCTGTCTGGCCGTTGTCACCCTTCGGTTCCGTCCCGGACTTCTTGGAGGTTCCTCATGCGAATCCCGAACGGCTTCAGGCACGCGGGATGGCTTGCCATCCCGATTCTGATCTCTGGTTTCTGCGCAGTTATCGCGCAAAGCCAGGGGGATACCCTCGAACGCGGGTTTCAGAATCCCCCCGACAGCGCCAAACCGCGCGTCTGGTGGCACTGGATGAACGGCAACATCAGCAAGGAAGGGATCAAGGCCGACCTGGAATGGATGAAGCGGGTAGGGATCGGCGGCTTCCAGAACTTCGACGCGGCGCTCAGCACGCCGCAGGTGGTCGAGAAGCGCCTGGTCTATATGACGCCCGAGTGGAAGGACGCCTTCAAATTCACCGCCACTCTCGCCGACCAGCTGGGCCTCGAGATGGCTATCGCGGGCTCGCCCGGCTGGAGCGAAAGCGGCGGCCCATGGGTGCCGCCCGGGCAGGGGATGAAGAAGGTTGTGTGGAGCGAAACCGCCGTCGAAGGCGGCCGTCCGTTCGCCGGCGTGCTGCCAAAGCCCCCGTCCACCACTGGTCCATTTCAGAACATCGCGGGCGGACGTGGGGGTTTCGGAAGCAACGGCGCCCCGCCGCCTCCATCGCCGCAGTTCTACGCCGATTCGGCCGTGGTCGCCTACCGGACTCCGGCCGGCGAACGCTCGATGGCGGAGTTGCGGCCGAAAGTGACCTCAAGCGGCGGCTCCTTCGATCTGGCCATGCTCACCGACGGCGACTTGAACACGGCCACGCTCCTCCCCGCGGCGCCGGTGGGCGAGAACGCCTGGATTCAGCTCGAATTCGCCGAGCCGCAATCCGTTCGCGCCATTTCCCTCGTCGTGGGCGGCGGCGGCAGAGGCGGCAGAGGAACGCCGGGCGATAGCGGCCGCGCGCTCGAAGCCAGCGACGATGGCCGGCAGTTTCGCGCCGTCGCGTCCATCCCCGCCGGCGGAGCGGCCCAGCACACCATCGCATTCGCTCCGGTCACGGCAAGATTCTTCCGCGTCACTTTCCGCACTATGGCTCCGCCCTCCGGGCGGGGCGCCGCCGGCATGTTCGGCGCACCTCCCCCAGGCGCGGGCCAGGCTCAACCCCAACAGCCCGCCGGCACGCCCATCGCCGAACTGGTGCTGCATACGGGAGCGCGGGTCAACCGCGTCGAAGAGAAGGCCGCATTCGTCACCGCGCCCGACCTATATGGCTTCACTACTCCGACAGTCGCGGCTGCCGACGCGATTCGCAAGGGTGACGTCATCGACCTGACCTCCAGGATGCGCACCGATGGCAGCCTGGATTGGAATCCACCCGCGGGCAAGTGGACAGTACTCCGCATCGGGTACTCGCTACTGGGCATCACGAATCACCCTGCATCGCCCGAGGCGACTGGCCCGGAGGTGGACAAGCTCAATCGGACGTACGTGAAGGCGTACCTCGACAAGTACCTGGATCAATACAAGGACACCGTGGGCCCGCTCATGGGCAAACGCGGCCTGCAGTATGTGATCACCGACAGTTGGGAGGCGGGGGCTCAGAACTGGACCGACGAAATGATCGCCGAGTTCAGCAAGCGGCGTGGCTACGATATGCATCCCTGGCTGCCCGTGCTGACCGGCCGCGTGGTCGAGAGCGCGGAGGCCAGCGACCGCTTCCTGTGGGACCTGCGCAAGACCATCGGCGAGCTCACTACCGAGTATCACTACGACCAGATCACCGCGTCGCTCAAGGAACGGGGAATGGCCCGCTATAGCGAGTCGCACGAAAGCGGGCGCGCCTTCATCGGCGACGGCATGGACGTCAAGCGCAACGCCGCCGTCCCGATGAGCGCCATGTGGACCCAGGTACCCGGCGTCAATACCGAGCAATACGGTTACAACGCCGATATCCGAGAGTCGGCGTCCGTTGCCCACATCTACGGCCAGAACCTGGTGGCCGCCGAGTCGCTCACTGCCCGTACCGGCGCCTGGGCGTGGTCGCCGGAGACCCTCAAGCCAACCGCCGACAAGGAACTGGCAATGGGGCTGAACCGTTTCGTAATCCACACTTCGGTGCATCAGCCCGTCAACGACAAAATCCCCGGCCTCGGCCTTGGACCCTTCGGCCAATGGTTCACCCGCCATGAAACCTGGGCCGAGATTGCGAAGCCCTGGACTACTTACCTGGCGCGCAGCTCCTACATGCTCCAGCAGGGCAAGTTCTCTGCCGACGTCGCCTACTTCTACGGTGAGGACAGCAATGTCACGGCGCTGTTCGCCGCGAAGTCGCCGGACGTGCCGGCCGGCTACAACTTCGACTACGTAAACGCCGACGCCCTCCTGCATCGTCTCTCCGCCAACGGGGGCCGCCTGATCACGCCGAGCGGGATGAGCTACCGCGTGCTCGCGCTCGATCCCAACGCGCGGCACATGACCCTGCCTGTGCTGCGCAAGATCCGCGACCTCGTGAACGCAGGCGCGGTGGTGGTTGGCGAGAAGCCGCTCGAGAGCCCCAGCCTGTCCGACGACCAGGGCGAGTTCCGCACGCTCGCCAATGAACTCTGGGATTCCGGCAAGGTCCGCTCCGGCCAGACGCTGGCTACGGTGCTGAGCGCCGCCCAGGTGCCGCCGGACTTCGACTACGCCAAGCCGCAAAGCGACACCAGCCTTCTTTTCGTACATCGCACGCTGCCCGATGGCGAGGCTTACTGGGTGGACAACCGCAACCCCCGCGCGGAGAGGGTGGACGCGAGCTTCCGGGTACAAGGCAAAACGGCCGAGTTGTGGCATCCGGAGACCGGCAAGATCGAGCCGGCGTCGTATGCCATCGCCGGCGGCCGGACTACCGTGCCCCTGCACCTGGACCCCTACGAAGCCGTTTTCGTCGTGTTCCGCAAGCCCGCGGCAACGCCGTCGCGCACGATCAAGGCGCCCGTGCAGATCGTGCTGGCGGCCGTGGAGGGCTCCTGGGATGTTGCCTTCCAGCCGAATCGCGGCGCGCCAGCGAAGATCACGCTCGATCACCTGGCCTCGTGGTGCGAGAATGCCGATGCCGGCGTGAGGTACTTCGCCGGCACCGGAACCTATGCGAAGACCGTCCAGGCGCCGGCCGAGTGGTTCAAGTCCGGCGCACACATCTGGCTCGATCTCGGCGATGTGAAGAACCTGGCCGAGGTCTCGGTCAATGGAAAGACACTCGGCATCCTCTGGAACACGCCTTTCCGCATCGAAGTCACCGGCGCTTTGAAACCCGGGGCAAACGCGCTGGAAGTGAAGGTGACGAATCTCTGGGTGAACCGCCTTATCGGCGACGCGCAACCGGGGGTCACGAAAAAATACACCTACACGACGCAGCCGTTCTACCAGGCGGATTCACCGCTGCTGCCATCGGGCTTGTTGGGGCCGGTCAGGGTGGTGAGGTCGGAGTAGCCTGCCAGCCGAGAAATACAATTTGGCCACGGATTCACACCAATTCACGCGGATAGATCAATCTTTCGAATCTGTGCGCATCCGTGGCCAGACCCGATGCCCTCAAAACGACAGCTTCAACGCGAAGCGCGCCTGTCGTTCGCCGGTCGCGCTGGTGATCTCCGTGTAGCCGTTCAGTGCCTTGATGCTTCCATCGGCATTCTTCGTCAATGACGACACGGTCGTGCCGGGATTGCCGAATTGCGGCGTGTTCGTGGCCCCGAACATCTCGGCCCGGAACTGCAGGTGGAACCGCTCCGTCATCCGGAAGTCGCGGAAGAGGCTGGCATCGAGGTTGAAGAAGCCCGGACCGCGCAGGATGTTACGGCCGCTGGTGCCGAAGCGGACATCGGTCACGGGAGCGAACGATAGCGGGCTGAAGTAGGGCTGCCCGACGCCGTGGCCGCCGAGAATCTGCACCGGCGCCACCTGGTCGGCAGTCTGAGTGTTGCCGGGCGAGTTCACCGAAGTTCCGGATGTGCCCACGGTGAACGGGGTGCCGCTGGTGCGGCTCAGGATCCAGTTGGTCTGCCAGCCGCCCAGGATCCAGGACGCAACGCCGCTGGTGGCATACTTCTGCCCGCGGCCGAAGGGCAGCGGGTAGTTGCCATAAAACTGGAAGTTGTGTGTGCGATCGAATCCAGCCACGGCCTTGTTCCGCTGAAGCATGGGCAGCCAGTTCCAGGTGAGGCCGGAGTCGGTATCGTCGGCATAGTCGATGGCACGCGAGAAGGTGTAGGACACACCCAGCAGGGAACGCGCGAGGCGTCGCGTGACCTGGGTCTGGAAGCCGTTGTACGAGGCGGTGTTGAACGGCGTGAAATACTTGATGTCGGAGATACGCCCGAAGGCCGGATACAAGGCCCGGCCGTTGTTGCCTCCGCCCGGCCCCGCGGCGTTGATGTTCTGGATCACGGTCTGGCGGATGGCGCGGCTTCCCACGTAAGCGGCCTGCACGTTGAACCCGGCGCCCGCATCGCGCTGGATGGTGAAGTTGTACGACTCCAGGTATCCACGGTCGAAGCGCTGCGGGAACGTTGTCGTTCCCACTGCCGCGGGAAGCGTGAAAACGCTCTGCGACAGGTCTGGACCCACCACGTCCGGGATGCCGGTCCTGAGCGTGCCTGCTGCCAGGTAGCTGGAGGCTCCGGAATACTGCGTAGAGATGGTGGCCGGATAATCGTCGCGCAGGTAGCGGAAGGAGTTCGGGTCGATGCTGATTCCCGCGCCCGCCCGGATAACGGTCTTGTCGTTGAACCGGTACGCAATTCCGAGGCGTGGGGCGACCTGGCCATGACCGACGTCGTATCCGCCGCGATAGACCTTGTCGGTATTGGGGTCGTAGCGCTCGCCGGGGAAGTGGTCGCGCGTCGGCGCGAAGTACATTTCGTACCGCAGGCCGTAATCGATGGTGAGCTTGCGGCTGACCTGCCAGCTATCGCGCGCGTAGAGCCCGAACGAGGGCATGCGGACCGTGGCGGGGTTCTCGTATTGCACGTCCTTGCCCATCGATTGCGGCAGGCCGAGCAGGAAGTCCGCCCAGCTATTGAACCCGGTGGTCGAGGCGCCGCCGTTGAGCGAGGTCAGGCCGCCCGTGAAATTGAACCCGCCGCGCGGACCATTCGATGCCTGCGGCTGGAAATGGTTGATGTCGTATTTGGAGTACTCGAAGCCGAAACGCAACGAGTGAGACCCCTTGGTCCAACCGACGTTTTCGTTGGTGTAGTACTGTGGGTCGCGGAAGAGGAACGGGTTGGAAACGTTGGGATTGCCGAGCGACGAGAAGGTGTTAAACGTGAAGCGCGGATATCCGCCCTGCAAAGAATCGGGCCCGTTGGTGCCCGGAATCTTCAGCACGTCCAGCCCGTAGTTCTTGTCGATATCCACGTTCTGCGCGCTCAGACGAAGGCGGGTATAGCTAGCCACACCATCGAAGACGACGTGCGGGGTGATGGTGTAGGTGGCACCGACGCCGCCCGTCTGCACCAGGCCGGGAGCCCTTCCGGGCTGTCCGCCGTTGGTCGCGTCGCCTCCGGCCGGGCCGAGGGATGGCGGGTCAAAGATCAATGTGGGCGAGAAACTGTAGCGCCCGAAGATCTGCATCTTGTCGGTGGCGACGTAGTTGATCTTGAAGTCCACGTTGTCTCGCGTCAGGCTGTAGTCGCCGATTGCCAGGTAGTTGTTGGGGTAGACGCTCTGGTTCGGCTGCGGAATGAGAGCCGCCATATAGGCTGACGCCGGATCGATCCGGTTGGAGGGAATCTGGTTATTGGCGAACGGCGTTCTCCCAGTGCCGGTGGACGTCCCGGTGTTGGGATCGTAGATCGTGGTGCCGGTTCCGTTGAAGTCCCCGTTTCGCAGCGCGGTGGTTGGCACGGTGCGCAGCGCCGATGCCGCCTGCCGGCGCGTCGTGCGCTCCCAGTCCGCGAAGAAGAAAAGCTTGTTCTTCTTGATCGGCCCGCCGACCATTCCGCCGAACTGGTTGTTGAGGTTTTTCGGGGGATGGTTGGGATCGCCGGTGCACGAGTAAAGACAATAGAAATAGTTGCGAGCCTTGAGCTGGCTGTTGGTGTGGTACTCCCAGGCAGCGCCGTGCAGAGAGTTGGTGCCGCTCTTGATAGTGACGTTCATGGCCGCGCCGCCGGCCATGCCCTGCTCGGCATCGAAGCTGTTGCTTACCAGGTTCACCGTCTCCACCGCTTCCACCGGCGGCAGGTATGCCACCAGCCGGGGCAGCCACGGATAACTGATGGTGGCGCCATCCAGGCGGGTGGCGTTGGAGGACTGGGGCATTCCGTTGACTTGCGTGACCATCGAACGCTGGGGATTGCCCGCGTCCGAGTGCGCCTCCACCGGCGGCGTAAAGCCGGGTAGGACCTTGAACAGCGTTTGGAAATTCCGTCCCTGCGAATTGATCAGCGGAAGATCGGCAATCTGGCTGGATTGGACCTGGTTGTTGATGTCGGCGCGGTCGGTTTGCAGCGTGACTGCGGAGGCAATCACGGTGACACTCTCCGAGACCTGCGACACCTGCAAAACAGCATCGACGCGGACGACGGTGTTGCCGTTCAGTTCCACGTTTTGCATTACGCGGGTGGCGAACGAGGGAGCAGAGAGGGTGACGCGGTAGACGCCGGGTTGAAGATCGCTGAGAAGGTAGATTCCACGATCATCGCAGAACGCGGACTTGGCGACGCCGGTTCCGACGTTCAAGGCTTCGACCTTAACCTTCGGCACGGCGGCGCCGCTCGGATCGGTGACGTTGCCGGTCAGCGAGCCGTACAGGACTTGGCCGTAACCGACGGAACTAGTGGAGAGAAACAGGCTTAGGCTTAAAACCAGGAGAGCCCTCTTGCGGCAGATGTGCGACGCAGACACCGTGATATCCCCCTTTCACTTTAGTTCGATGGAATCCCTGATCCGGCACAGTATACACCCGCCGGGCCGCCCTCGCTTGCCGCCCCAGCCCCTGTTACAATGGAATTTACCCGAATCACTCTTTCCTTCGAGGTTCCACCCACTTGGCATTAGTAGAAGGCTGTAAGCACGCTCTCGAGATTTCCATCCCCGTCGCCGAGGTGGAATCCGAGACCAACCGGGTCGTCGCCAACGTCATAAAGCGGGCCAAGCTGCCTGGCTTCCGGCCGGGCAAAGCGCCCTCCGCGATCATCCGTAAGCAGTTTGCCGGCGACATCCGGAAGCAGGTTCTCGAAAAGCTGATCCCCGCCCACCTTCAGAAGCAATTCGAAGCCGAAAACCTGCAGGTGGTAGGGACACCAGACGTCAGCGACGTCCACTTTCACGAGGGCGAACCGCTGAGCTTCAAAGCCACCTTCGAGGTCGTACCCCAGATTGAGCTGGGCGAGTACAGGAACGTGGAGGTTCCGTACCACGATCCGGAGGTCACCGACGAGGATGTGTCGCGGCGTATCGACGAGATCCGGGATCAGAAAGCGCAGTACGTCAACATCGACCCGCGGCCGGCCGAAGACGGCGATTTTGCGGTGGTGGCGTTGGAGAGCATCGCCGGCGTGGAAGGCGAGCCCGTCAAGACCGACGAGATGGTGCTGGAGTTGGCGGGCAAGGACACGCTCGAGGCGTTCACCGAGAATCTCCGCGGCGTGACGCCCGGTGAGGAGCGCGAATTCGAGGTCACCTATCCCACCGACTACGGATCGCAACGGCTCGCCGGCAAGACGGTGAAGTTCCACGCTACTCTGAAGGGGCTCCGCAAGAAGGATTTGCCGGAGCTGGATGACGAGTTCGCCCAGGAGCTGGGAGATTACCGCACGGTGGATGAACTGCGGGAAGCCGTGCGCAAGGCAATCTTCGCCCAGCGGCAGTTCGAGGCGCAGCAGGAAGCCAAGAACCGGATCATCGACAAGCTCGTGGACGCGCACGAGTTTCCAGTGCCGGAAGCCTACGTGGACCGCCAGATTCGCAACCGCGTGGAACAAAGTCTTCAGGCGATGGCCAGCCAGGGACTCGACCCTCGCCAACTCAAACTCGACTGGGACAAGGTCAAGGAAACCCAGCGGGAGAAGGCCGTCCGCGAGGTAAAGGCATCGCTTCTGCTGAGCAAGATCAGCGAGCGCGAATCCATCTATGCGGGCCGTGACGAGGTGGACAAGGAAGTCGAGAGGCTGGCTCGGCAGCAACGCAAGCCCGTCGCGGCCGTGCACATGGAATACGAAAAGGACGGGACACTAGGGCGCATCGCCAATCACATCCAGATAGAGAAGACGCAAAACTTCCTTTTCGAGCACGCGCGCAAGACCGGAGACTGATCGGGAACGTGGTTTTTCGTCCCGCCGCCACTTGCTACCTTTGATATAACGGTGACTACCCTAACCCCAGACCACATTGCCAACAACCGGGATTCAGGTGATAATAGAAACGAAATCGATCGTAGTTCCCTACCCCATCGGCGCTGAGCCCGGGGCGGAGGAGAGAACCGCGTGAAACGTGCCGGAAGCGACGACGCTTTGCGATGTTCGTTTTGCCATAAAAGTCAGGACGTAGTCGGAAAACTAATCTCCTCCCCCAGCGACTACCCCCGTGCATACATCTGCGACGAATGCATCGCGGTCTGCAACTCGATTTTAGAGGACGATAAGGTCGAAGCGCCCTCAGGTACCCCGAACAAGATCCCTAAGCCGCTGGAAGTCAAGGAGTTCCTGGACCAATACGTGATCGGGCAGGAGGCCACCAAGAAGAAGCTCGCGGTAGCCGTGTACAACCATTGCAAGCGTATCCACATGAACCGGATGCGCAATACCGACGTCGAGCTGCAGAAGTCCAACATCCTGCTCATCGGGCCGACCGGTACCGGCAAGACCCTGATGGCGCAGACTTTGGCGAAAATCCTCGACGTCCCATTCGCCATTGTCGATGCCACCACCTTGACCGAAGCAGGTTATGTAGGCGAAGACGTGGAGAACATCATCCTGAAGCTGCTCCAGGCCGCCGACGGGGATGTTCAGAAGTGCCAGCAGGGGATCATCTACATCGACGAGATCGACAAGATTTGCCGCAAAGACGAAAACCCGTCGATCACGCGCGATGTTTCGGGCGAAGGCGTACAGCAGGCCCTGCTCAAAATTCTCGAAGGTACGGTTGCGAACGTACCACCCCAGGGTGGCCGCAAGCATCCCCACCAGGAATTCACGCCCGTCGATACTACTAACATCCTGTTCATTTGCGGCGGAGCGTTCGTGGGGCTGGAAAAGGTGATTGCGCGCCGCACGGGCAAGAAGAGCATGGGATTCCTCCAGGAAGAGGAAAACAAGATCGTGCCGCGCGCCAGCAACGTGACGGGAATCAGCGGACGACGCGACATCGACCTGCTCAATCAGGTGCAGCCGATCGATCTGATCAAGTTCGGCTTCATTCCCGAGTTCATCGGGCGCCTGCCGGTGAATGCCGTACTCGAAGATCTCGATCGCAGCGCGCTGATCCAGATCCTGAGCAAGCCGAAGAACGCGATCGTCAAGCAGTACCAGAAGCTGTTCGAATTTGAAAACGTGCGCTTGCGGTTCACCGACGAAGCTCTCGAAGCTATCGCGGACCTGGCCATGGACCGCAAAGTGGGGGCGCGCGGGTTGCGGATGATTCTCGAGGACCTGATGCTGGACCTGATGTACTACCTTCCCTCCTATAAGAAGGTGCGGGAGTTCCAGGTCACCAAAGAGATGGTGCTGACGCAGAAAATCAGTCTTACAATATTAGAAAAGGCCGGTTAGCCGCCGCTGTCCAACCGAACCGCAATTTTAACCAAACCGCTACCGACCCAAAGTTAAGGAGCTGCGTTTCGCAAGCCGCGCACCCGGCCGGCTTTCAGCGGGCGGGAAGAAGCGGATACCGCTGGGGAATTTCAATGCTTACTTCAAAGGAAAAATCCGATACCAGGCGCATGCCGATGATGCCCATTCGGGAGGTAGTCATCTTTCCGTACATGATGACCCCGTTTGTCGTCGGCAGGGAGTCCAGCGTTCGCGCGCTGGAAGAGGCGATGGCTGCAGACAAGAAGATCTTCCTGGCCACCCAGCACGATGCCTCGGTAGACGAGCCCCGTCCCAACGAGATCTACAGCGTCGGGACCATCGTAAACATCGTCCAGAGCCTGAAGCTGCCGGACGGAAATATCAAGGTGCTGGTGGAAGGAGTCGAGCGCGCCCGCGTGATTTCGGTCTCGGACGACGAGGGATTCTTCCGCGCTACGGTGAAGACTTCCGCGTACAAGATCGAGCCGGGGGCGCAGCTCGACACCCTGGTGAGCCGCGTCACGAGCCTCTTCGAGCAGTACGTCAAGCTCAGCCAGAACCTGAACTACGAAACCATGATCGCAGCCATCCGGGTGGATGAGCCAGGCAAGCTCGCCGATACGGTAGGCGCCAACCTCCAGCTCAATACCGAGGAGAAGCAGGAGCTGCTGGAAATCTTCGATCCCATCGACCGGCTGACCCGCGTAGCCGAGATGCTGGATATCGAGATCGAGAAGCTGAATGTCGATCGCACGATCCAGGGCCGCGTCAAGCGGCAGATGGAGAAGGCACAGAAAGAGTACTACCTCAACGAGAAGATCAAAGCCATCCAGAAGGAGCTGGGCCGCGGCGAAAAGAGCGAGATCGACGAGCTCAAAAAGAAGATCGAAGCGGCCGGCATGACCACCGACGCGCAGGAAAAGGCCATGGCGGAGCTCAAAAGGCTCGAGAACATGCCGCCCATGAGCGCGGAATCGACCGTGAGCCGCAACTATCTCGACTGGCTGCTCGCAGTGCCGTGGAAAAAGAAATCCAAGGAAATCCGCGATCTGAAGTTCGCCGAGAAGGTGCTCGAGGCCGATCACTACGGGCTGGAAAAGATCAAGGAGCGCATCCTGGAGTTCCTGGCCGTGCGGCGGCTGGTGAAGAATCCCAGAGGGAGCATCCTGTGCTTCGTCGGGCCTCCGGGCGTGGGCAAGACTTCGCTTGGAATGTCGATCGCCAAGGCGACAGGGCGCAAGTTCGTGCGCATGTCGCTGGGCGGCGTGCGGGATGAAGCAGAAATCCGCGGCCACCGGCGCACCTACATCGGCGCGCTGCCCGGGCAGGTCATCCAGATGATGAAGAAGGCCGGCACGCGAAACCCGGTGTTCATGCTGGACGAAGTGGACAAGATGTCCATGGATTTCCGTGGCGATCCGAGCGCGGCACTGCTCGAAGTGCTCGACCCCGAACAGAATTTCATGTTCGTGGACCACTACCTGGACGTCGAATACGACCTGAGCCAGGTATTCTTCATCGCCACCGCCAACGTGATGCACACCATCCCGCCCGCGCTGCAGGACCGCATGGAAGTGATCCGTCTCTCGGGCTACACCGAGCTCGAGAAGATGGAGATCGCCAAGCGCTTCCTGGTGAAGAAACAGATGGAAGCCACCGGGCTGAGCAGCGATCAAATCGATTTCAAGGACGAGGGCATCAGCAGCCTCATCCAGTACTACACGCGCGAGGCTGGTGTTCGCAACCTGGAGCGCGAGATCGGTAACGTGTGCCGCAAGGTCACGCGCCAGGTGGTGAACGCGGCCAGCGGCAAGGACAAAAAGACGCTCTCCAAAGCCGTAATCAACGACGCCAAAGTACAGGAACTGCTCGGGCCGTGGAAGTTCCGCGATCTGAACGCCGAGAAGAAGAACGAAATTGGCGCCGCAACCGGCCTCGCCTGGACCGAAGTCGGCGGGCAGATTCTGACCACCGAGTGCACGCTGATGGAAGGCAAGGGCAAGCTGACCATTACCGGCAAGCTCGGCGAGGTCATGCAGGAGTCGGCCCAGGCAGCAATGAGTTATATCCGTTCGCGGGCGCCTCTGCTCGGCATCCCAAGGGATTTCTACCGCAACCTGGACGTGCACCTGCACATCCCCGAAGGGGCGATTCCCAAGGACGGGCCGTCTGCGGGTATCACGATGGCCACCACGATTTGCAGCGCCTTGACCAAGATCCCGGTGCGCTGCGATGTGGCCATGACCGGCGAGATTACTCTCCGCGGCAAAGTGCTGCCCATCGGCGGGTTGAAAGAGAAACTGATGGCCGCGCACCGGCACGGGATTCTGCACGCAATCGTTCCCAAGGAGAATGAGAAAGACCTGCCGGATATCCCCGAAGCCATCCGGAGCACCATGAAGCTGCATTTCGTCGATTCGATGGATGAGGTGCTGAAGATCGCCCTGGAGCGCGAGCTCGTGGCGCTGCCGCTGACACCCCCGGGAGTCGAAGTACAACCGGTTGCGGAGGAGCAGGTCGCGCACTGACGTAGGACGGGACAGCCTGTCCAGAGCCAGTTCCTTGAAAGCCGAATTTGTAGTAAGCTCAGGCAAGCCGGACACGTTTCCAAGCGACCGCTTGCCGGAGATCGCATTTTTAGGGAGAAGCAACGTTGGAAAGTCCAGCCTGATCAACGCGCTGGTTGGGCAGCGAAGGCTGGCTTTCACGAGCAACACGCCGGGTCGCACACAAACGATTAACTTTTACCGGGTGGACGGAGCGTTGTATTTCGTCGATCTCCCGGGATATGGGTATGCCCAGGTGCCTGGCGCCGTTGCCGAGCAGTGGAAAGTCTTAATCGAGCTTTATTTGCAGAAAAGGGAGACCCTGAAACTGTCCTGCATCGTGCTGGATGCCCGCCGCGGTTGGATGGAAAAAGATCTCGACTTGAAGCGCTGGCTCGAGCATCGCGGCAGACCGTACCTGGTAGTCGCCACAAAGGTAGATAAGTTGAATCAATCTGAACAAGGGCACGGACTCGCAGCCATCCGCAAGGTAGGCATCGAGCCGCTGCCGTTCTCGGCCCTGAGCGGCCGGGGAGTGAGGGAAATTTGGCAAGCAATAACGAAAACACTTCAAACTCGGTGAGCACCGCCTTACCGCAGGACAACGAAAAACCCACCGAAAAAGCGGCCGAGAAGCAGGCCGCTCCCACCGAAAGCGAAAAGCCGCACAAGGAACGCGTTTCGAAGTCGGCGGCGGCCGTGGCCGCGCCGCCCGCGGACGGCAAACTTGCAGAGGGCAAGGAGCCGAAAGAAGCGAAACCCGCCGCGGAGCCGAAGGCGGCTGCCGCGGATTCCAAGCCGCCCGCGGAGGTCAAGCCTCCCGCCGCCGCTCCATCGGCGCCGCCGGTCGTGCCGCCGCTGGCCGATGCGGGCGGGCCGCCGCTTATGGAGAGCCATCCGGGAGCGCAGCGCCGCAAGCAGGGCTCGGCCGCTGCCGCCAAGGGCGGAGCTCCGACCCTCGATTTGGTCGAGCTCAAGGACATGAGCATCCAGAAGCTCAACCAGGTTGCCAAGGACATGGGCATCGCAGGCGCCGCCGGCCTCCGCAAGCAGGAGCTGATCTTCAAGATTCTTCAGACGCAGGCCGAAAAGAGCGGCCTCATCTTCAGCGAAGGCGTGCTGGAATGCCTGCCGGACGGCTTCGGTTTTCTGCGCGCGCCCGAGTATAACTATCTGCCTGGTCCGGACGACGTGTACGTGTCGCCCAGCCAGATCCGCCGTTTCGATCTGCGTACCGGCGATACCATCAGCGGTCAGATCCGCCCTCCCAAGGAAGGCGAGCGCTATTTTGCCCTGATCAAAGTAGACGCCATCAACTTCGAGCCGCCCGAGGAAGCACGCAACAAGATCTTCTTCGATAACCTGACGCCCCTTTATCCCAACGAGCGAATGAAGCTCGAGACCACCAAAGAGAACTTCTCAGGCCGCGTGATGGACCTGCTGACGCCCGTCGGCAAAGGCCAGCGCGGGCTGATCGTCTCCCCGCCGCGCACTGGCAAGACGATGCTGTTGCAGGCGATCGCCAATTCGATCACCACCAATCACGCCGAGGTCACGCTGATCGTGCTGTTGATCGACGAGCGTCCGGAAGAAGTCACCGACATGCAGCGCAGCGTGCGCGGCGAGGTAATCAGCTCCACGTTCGACGAGCCCGCCACACGCCACGTGCAGGTGGCCGAAATGGTCATCGAGAAGGCGAAGCGCCTTGTCGAGCACAAGCGCGACGTGGTAATTCTGCTCGACTCCATCACCCGCCTGGCGCGCGCCTACAATACCATCGTGCCGCCCAGCGGCAAGGTGCTCTCGGGCGGCGTCGATTCCAACGCGCTGCAGCGCCCGAAGCGGTTCTTCGGTGCGGCGCGCAACATCGAGGAAGGCGGCAGCCTGACCATCATCGCCACCGCCCTGATCGATACCGGCAGCCGCATGGACGACGTGATCTTCGAAGAGTTCAAAGGCACCGGTAACATGGAAATCCATCTGGAGCGCAAGCTGGTGGATAAGCGCGTGTTCCCGGCCATCGACATCAACAAGAGCGGCACGCGCAAGGAG
>Ga0335080_10003199_pt1 | contig 16523 bp, 16 predicted proteins | sample Lox_Sample_34_FD_206720 | JGI IMG/M metagenome (GOLD analysis project Ga0335080, IMG submission 206720) | Soil microbial communities from Loxahatchee National Wildlife Refuge, Florida, United States - Lox_Sample_3.4 | ecosystem: Environmental > Terrestrial > Soil > Wetlands | place: USA...
CCGGGCGCGTGGTGATTCCACTGCAAATGGCGATGTGCCTGGTGCTGCTGGTGGGCGCGGGATTGCTCGTGCAGTCTCTGCGAAATCTGGAGACGCTCGACCTGGGGCTGAAGAGTTCCGGCTTGTTTGTCTTCAATCTGAACCCGCAGCAGCAGGCCAAGAGCGACGCGGAGATCGCGCAGTTCTACCGGGGCCTGCTGGACCGCCTGCGTGTTCTGCCGGGGGTGGAATCGGCCACGGTGATGCGCGAGCGGCTGGGCTCCGGCTGGAGCAGCAACACCACGGCCTATGTGGACGGGCAGAAACCGAAAGTCAGCGGCTGGCCAGCCATGCGGTGGAACGGTGTGGGCTCCGACTTCTTCCACGTACTGCGCGTGCCGATTCTGCTGGGCCGGGATATCAACGACGGCGATTCCGCCAGCGCGCCGAAGGTCGTAATCATCAACCAGACGTTCGCCAAGAAATACCTGCCGGGCGTGAGCGCGCTGGGCCACACCGTGGCGTTCTCGAACGACAAGAAAGCGACAGAGGAGACGTTCACCATTGTGGGTGTGGTGGCGGACAGCAAATACACCGAGGTGCGCGAAGCGGAGCGGCCGATGGCGTACTTCCCCTTCGCGCAACTCAGCCAGGTGGATACCGCAATGGCCGTGGAACTGCGCACGCAGGGCAATCCCGCGGCGCTGCTCCCGGTGGTGCAACGGGCAATGAAGGAGATCGCGCCGGAACTGGCCCTGCTGCAGCCGCGCACCCAGGACGAGGAGTTCGCAAATTCCCTTTCGCAGGACCGGCTGTTCGCCCGGCTGGCCATGTTCTTTGGGCTGCTTGCGGTGTTGATGATCGCAACGGGTCTATACGGCCTGCTGGCTTACAAGGTGACACGCAAGACGCGCGAGATCGGTGTGCGCATGGCTCTCGGCGCACAGCAGCATCACGTGCTGTGGATGGTGCTCCGCGAGAGCCTGATGCTTTATCTGGCCGGGGTAGCCGTGGGGCTGCCCGCGGCGTTTGCCGTGGGCCGGTTGCTGAAGGCGACGCTGTTCGGCTTGCAGCCGGAAGATCCGGTGACGTTCGTGGCGGCGCTTGCGGGGATCGCGCTGGTTGCGCTGGCTGCGACGTTTGTGCCGGCGCGGCGGGCATCGTCGGTGGAGCCGATGGCGGCGCTGCGGTTCGAGTGAGGGGACTGCGCCGGGAGTGCTGGGAGAGCTATACTCGCGGCATGCCAAACATAGATAAAAGCAAACCGGGAAGCTTCTGCTGGGCGGAATTGGCCACGTCGAACCAGCCGGAAGCGAAGAAGTTCTACGGCAGCCTGTTCGGCTGGGAGGCAAACGACCAGCCGATGGGACCGGGCGAGTTCTACACGATGTTCAAGCTGCAGGGGCGCGACGTGGGCGCAGGGTTCACACTCAGGCCGGAGATGGTTGCAAACAAGGTGCCGCCGCACTGGGGCCTCTACGTGGCGGTCGAAAGCGTGGACGCGTCCGCGGGGCGCGTAACAGGACTCGGCGGCAAACTGGTGATGCCTCCCTTCGACGTGTTCGACGCGGGGCGCATGGCGGTGGTCGAGGATACGACGGGCGCATACCTTTCTCTCTGGCAGGCGAAGGGGAACACCGGCTTCGGGATTGCGGGCGTGCCGGGAACGTTCTGCTGGGCGGACTTGATGACGCCGGACCCGAAGAAGGCCGGTGATTTCTATACCGGACTACTGGGATGGACGCTGGAACGCGGGCAGAAGGATGGCGACTACCTGCACATCAAGAACGGCGAAGAATACATCGGCGGGATTCCACCTGCGGGAAGCGCCGGGCCGGGAGTGCCTCCGCACTGGAACCTGTACTTCCTGGTGGCGGACTGCGACGCGGCGGCGGCGAAGGCGAAAGAGCTGGGCGCGCGGACGCTGATGCCCGCGATGACAATGGAAGGTGTTGGACGCTTCACGGTGATCGCGGACCCGCGGGGCGCGGCGTTTTCGCTGTTCCAGCCGATGGAACGGCGCTGAAGCGGCGCGCGGGCCGTCAAATCATTCGCAGGCAATCTTCAGGCAGTCTTCTTGAAGTCAGGCGGTCTTCTGCACTTCGCCAAGCTTGCGCATGCGCGCCTGCAACTTCAGGCGCAGCGGCTGCGGCGTGTTCCGATTGAAGGCGACGAGGTACCAGAGCGGCTGGGTGCGATCCTTGCACAGGCGCGTGAGCGTCGCAGCGTCGGAATTCGGGTGGCGCGCGACGTTTTCGCGAATCGCGGCGTAGGGGTGCTTGGAGAGGCGCGCGAGGGTCTTGGCGGACGTCTTGGGATGCTCGCTGATCAGACGCAGGAGATAGAAATCCTGCGGCGGGGCCTGGCGAGCCATCAGATCGAGGGCGTCGGGGCCGGTGGCGGCGTTGAGGACGACGCCGACCTTCATGTCCCAACCAGGGTTGATGGCATCAAGTTCCTTGGTGCGCGCGTGAATCAGCGATTCGATAGCGCGGCGCTCGGCCATCAGGCGTGCGCCCGGCAGGGTGCTTTTCTCCACGGAATCCAGCACACGAAGCAGGTGCTGCCTCTCACCGAAGACGATCTGCGACGTCCGCGGGACACGGCCGTCCTGCGGCATACGCACTAGATCTGCGCGCCTCATACTCTCCCCCAGTGGGCCGTGTGGGCCGGCCCGATAAATGCGGCGCCAGATTCTCAACGAACAGGATGGATTGAGACACCAGCACCAGAATCCATTATGGGAACGTAGAGGAAGTGCCACAAGATGCAGCAAGCCGGCGCGTTCCTGTACAACAACAGGGGAAAAGAAACGGAGCCATGAAAAGGCAAGAGGCCCGGAGGCAGCCAGACGGCGGCCTGCCGCACAGTTGCAATCGGGGCTAGAATAGCGCCATGAGCGTTTTCGAAGAGCATCGCGAAGAACTGGAACACTATGAGCAGATGTTCGGCCCGCAGCGCGGGCGCCTGGCCGTAGCGTTGGACCTGGTGACAAACGCGCTGGTGCTCGCCGGGCAGCATGCTGTTTACTGCCATACGAGTTTCGGGCCGGGCCATCCGAAACGCGACGTGGAGCTCATCGGAAGCGAGTTGAGCAAGGCGAAGGAACTGATCCAGAACGTGATGGGGGAACTGCGCGCAGGGAGTGGAGCAAGGTAGGAACGACGGAGGAATCAGGTCGTCTCACAACGCGTCTCACGAGGCGGCATTTTCGTCTCAATCTGACTCAGTTTGAGAGATCTCACGTGAGACGGACTGTGCCAGAACTGTGCAAAACCCTGTTGAAGATTTTCCTATACTTTGCCGAATGAATGAGTTAGCGTACGTCCCTTTGGGCGGACGGCCTGTGGAATATGAAATGCAGACTTTTTCCACAGTAGGAATCCTCAGCGGGGGTGGGTGAGATGAAGCTTTCCTGCAAACAGATTGTTCGCAAGCTTCCTGCCTACATCGAAGGCGGGTTGGATGCACATCAGTACCGCCAGCTCAGTGCGCACGTGAAGACTTGCAAGCACTGCGGCATCGTGTCGGATTCAGTGAAGAACACGATGGCGATCTACGCAGACCGGAAGCTGCTGGATTTCGAGCCGGGGCTGATGCAAAGCGTTCCGGTAATTCCCCACGTCGAACCGAAGTTCGCGAAGTAAACGCGGCGCAGCGAGTTTCCCTCACAGGCGACCCGCCGCAGCGATTGCGGACATCCCCCCTGCGATTGCGCGGCGGGACGCCTGGTGTTTGTCCCTCTCAAAAAACAGTGAGTCGCCTGAGAGCGTGCTAACGGCTGCGCAGGAAGGGATTGGACTCCCTTTCCTCGGCAATGCTGGTGATGGCCCCGTGGCCGGGGTAGACGCGGGTGGAATCAGGGAGCTTCATCAGCTTCTCGTGCAGTGATTTCATGAGCGCCTTCAGATCGCCGCCCCACAAGTCCGTCCGGCCGATGCTGCCGGCGAACAGCGTGTCTCCGGCGAGGAGCCAGCCGCTATAGCCCGGAGTGCGACGCGGCGGGTTCGCCGGGCGCGCCTGTGGGCCCTGGTCGGGGCCTGACGAGACCGCGGGCGGGCCGTCGAGCGGAACGTAGAGCGACACGCTGCCCGGCGTGTGTCCGGGCGTATGGATGATGCGCGCCTCGTAGCCTCCCCAACGCACGGTCTCACCTTCATTGAGCGGAGCGTCAACCTCGACAAGAGGAGGAGGCTTGACGCCGAGCCATTTGGCCTGTTCATCCATCTGGGAGTACAGCGGGAGATCGTCCGCGTGCATCAGGACGGGGGCGGCGGTGACCTGGTGCAAACGGGCCAGCCCGCCGACGTGGTCGATGTGCGCGTGCGTACTGAGAATGGCGCGCACCTTCAATTCGCGGGTGCGCAGGATTTCGAGGATATCGTCCACATCATCGCCGGGATCGACGACAATGGCTTCGCCGGTCTCGCGATCTCCCAGGATCGAGCAGTTGCACTGCAAGATGCCGACGGGAAGGACTTCGTGCACGAGCCGTGGAAGGGTGGCACGCATGAAACGGGCGAGTATAGCACCACAAGGATGACAGACTGTTCAACCGGCGCGGGCGCCTTGCAGTGGCGCGTTCGCGCAGGTGCTACACTACGGCGACCATGCTCTGCCAGAACTGCGGCGTCGAGCTTGCGGACACGAGCCGGTTTTGCAGTTCGTGCGGGAGCGCCGTAGACATCTCCTCGGCGCCGACCCTCGACGCGCGTCCTGCAGTTCCAACACCATTGCCAACGACACACGGCGCGGCGGCGCCGACGCTTCCGATGCCTGCATCGCCCCCTACACCTGCAACGAAGACACCCGCAACAAAGGCGGCCACACCTGCGCCCACGCCCCGCTCCGGTGCCGGAGGGCACTTCCCTCCCGGCACAGTGCTGGGAGAACGGTACCGAATTGTGTCCATGCTGGGGCGCGGCGGAATGGGCGAGGTGTACCGCGCAGATGACTTGAAGCTTGAGCAGCCCGTCGCGCTGAAGGTTCTGCCGGAAGCGCTGGCCAACGACGCCGACGCGCAGGGACGTTTTCTGCGCGAGGTACGCGTGGCGCGGCAGGTCTCGCACCCGAACGTCTGCCGGGTATTCGACATCGGCGAAGCAGACGGCATCCACTTCATCACCATGGAGTACATCGACGGCGAGGATCTGGCCACGCTGCTGCGCCGCATCGGGCGGCTGCCGAACGACAAGGCGCTGGAGCTCGCGCGGCAGATTTGCGCGGGACTGGCCGCGGCACACGACGCCGGGCTGCTGCATCGGGACTTGAAGCCCGCGAACATCATGATCGACGGGCGCGGGAAGGCGCGCGTGACGGACTTCGGACTGGCGGGCCTGGCGGGACAGATTGCGGCGTCTGAACGGAGCGCCGGCACGCCGGCATACATGGCGCCGGAGCAACTAAGAGGCGGCGAGCCGGGCGTGCGGACCGACATCTACGCGCTGGGGCTGGTGTTGTACGAACTGTTTACCGGCAAGCGCGCATTCGATGCGAAGAACCTTCAGGAACTCTCGCGACTGCGCGAGTCGGGCACCATCACGCACCCTTCGTCGCACGTCAAAGACATCGATCCGCTGGTAGAACGCGTGATCCTGCGATGCCTGGCGACGCATCCCGCGGAACGTCCCGCGAGCGCGCTGGCAGTGGCCGCGGCACTGCCCGGCGGCGACCCGCTGGCGGCAGCGCTGGCCGCTGGCGAAACGCCCTCGCCGGCGATGGTGGCCGCGGCGGGAAACGAAACAGCCATCCGCCCGAGAGCCGCGTGGCTACTGTTGCTGGGCGCCCTTGTGTGCCTGGCGAGCACGCTGGCGTTGGTGCCGTATGCGACCGACCTGTCGCTATCGCCAGTGGAGAAGTCGCCGGATGCGCTGCTGGACCGCGCGCACGAACTGGCGGGGAGACTGGGGTACTCGGCGCGCCCGGCGGATTCGACGTACTACTTCGCGGTCAACTACGATTTCCTGAAGTACCAGGCGGACCACGTGCCGTTCAGCGACCGCAGCCACAAAACGTTTTCGGTGGCGCCGGGGGCGTACACGTTTCTGTACCGGCAGAGCCCGCGGCCGATGAGGGCGCTGCGGATGAATGGCGTGGTAACGCAGTCAGACCCGCCCGAGGAAGTCTCCGGAATGCTGCTGCTGTACCTCGACTCCCACGGGCAACTGGAACGGTTGCACGGCGTGCCGCCGCAGATTGACGAAAAACTGCCAACGGACAAGACGCCGGACTGGAACGTGCTGTTCGCCGCGGCGGGGCTGGACCCGGCGCGGTTCCACGCGGTGGCGCCGAAATGGGTGCCGACGGAAGCGTACGACGCGCGCGTGGCGTGGGAAGGGACGCGGCCGGAGTCTCCAGATACGACACTGCACGTGACGGCGGCGTCGTTCCGCGGGAAGGTGAGCTACTTCGGCGTGTTCGGGCCGTGGATCCGGCCGTACCGCGAAGAAGAGGAGCGGCCGAGCCCGGCGTCGCGCATCGCCACGGCGGCGAGCGTGGTGATTGTGGTGTTCATCGCGATTGGCGCGATCTATTTTGCGCGGCGCAACGTGATGCGCGGGCAGGGCGATGCGAAGGGCGCGATGCGCGTGTCCGTGACGGTGACGCTTGCGGCGATGCTGGCGTGGGCGCTGCACGCACACCACGTGGCGAGCACCGAGGAACTGAACTTGTTTTTCAACGGGCTGGCAGCGAGCCTGCTGGCGGGGTTCGTGGCGTGGCTGCTGTATGCCGCGCTCGAACCGTTTGTGCGGCGGCGGCAGCCGCAGATCCTGATCTCCTGGACGCGCCTGCTGGCGGGGCAGCTCAACGATACGCTGGTGGGGCGCGACTTGCTGGCTGGTGGCTTCGGCGGCGCACTGATGCTGCTGGCGGCGATGGTGTCGAACGCGATTCCCTACTGGTTCAATTTCCCTGGAGAGACGCCAATCAGCATTCCATCGGCGGCGCTGGGCGCGCCGCGGGAGGCGATTTCCGGGCTGATCTCGCTGGCGCTGAGCGCGGTAGTGAGCACGCTGATTGTGCTGATGACGCTTTTTTTGGTGCGCGTGATCGTGCGCGTGGAGTGGCTGAGCGTGGTGATTACGGGCGCGTTCATCATGCTGACGAATCTGGGGACGGAGAACGTGCTGCTGGAAATCCCGACGGCGGCGCTGAGCGCGGCGATTGTGATGTTCATGCTGGTGCGGTTCGGCTTCCTGGCGCTGCTGTTCTCGCAGTTTTTCGCGAACCTGATTCTGGCGGCGCCATTTTCTCTGGACTTCAATCACTGGTACGCGGCGCGCGGGGTGTTTGTGCTGGCGCTGCTGCTGGGACTGTGGGGATGGGGATTGAAGCTGGCGCTGGGTGGGAAGCCGATCTTGAAGCTGGCGCTGGAGGAGTGAGGGCGAAGGCAGAGAACGTGCCACGCGCCTCGCGAGTTGGGCAGCGGGGCAAACGGCGAACGAGGCCGGCCGAGGGACGCCGGCGATGGCCGAACGAGCCAGCCTGCGGGAAGCGATGGAGAGTCCACTACAAAGCGAACACCAGAAGCTCGACGCGCAGTTTGGGACGTGGTTTGGAGTGACGCTGCCGAGCGGATACGACGCTCTGGAGACGGAGTGGTCGCGGGCGCGCGAGTCGGTGGTGGTTTTCGACACGGGGTACCACGCAGTGTTCGAACTGGCGGGGCCAGACCGGGCACGGTATCTGAACGCTGTGACGAGCGGCGACGTGAACGGCCTGGCGGCGGGCCAGGGCACACCCGGGCTCCTGCTGAATCCACAGGGACACATCCTGGCGGATCTGGAGACGTACGCGCTCGAAGACCGCTTCCTGGTGACGTCGCACGCGAGTGTGGGACAACGCACGCTCGAGACGCTCGACAAATTCATCATCATGGATGACTGCATGCTGACAGCCGTGACGGAGCGCTGGGCGTCGTGCGCGGTAGGGGGGCCGCGGGCGACCGAGGCGCTGCTCGCGGCGAGCGGCGTGGCGTTCGATTCCCTTCCCTTGTTCGAGCACCGCGCGGCGCGCGTCGCGGGCGTGGAGTGCCGCGTCCTGCGACGGGCGTATTTCGGCGCGGCCGGCGCGGAGATTCTCGCGCCGCGCGAGAGTATCGTTCCCGTGTGGCAAGCGCTGCTGGAGGCGGCGCGCAGGGCAGGCGGCGGAGCGATCGGCTGGGATGCGGTAAACGCACTGCGCATCGAAGAGCGGGCGCGGTGGTTCGGCTACGACTTCGACGATACGGTAATCCCGCACGAAGCGGGCATCGAGAACACGCACATCAGCTACACGAAGGGCTGCTACACGGGGCAGGAGATTGTGGAGAGGGTGCGGTCGCGCGGGCGGTTGAACCGGTGGCTGAGCCTTCTGGAGTTCAGCGGCGATGCCGCGCCGGAGCGTGGTGCAAAGTTGCTGGCGGACGGGAAGGAATGGGGGCACGTGACCAGCGCGGCGTATTCGCCAGAGCGCAAGGGCGTGATTGGGTTTGGGTACCTACGGCGCGAGCACAACCGCGCCGGCGATGAACTTCAGTGCGCGGCGCGAACGGCACGAGTGATCGAGTCTCCGGCGAGCGAGCCCAAGCATGCATATCGTCCCGGAGCGTGCGCGTGATGCAAGTGAGGCGGTGTTGGAAACCTGGGGGACGCCCGCGGCCACGACCAGCGCGGCGGTACTCGAGCGGGCTTACTTGAGGTTAAAGGCGCGCCGGGCGCTGCCGGTCTCCGCTTCAATCTTCTTCTGCAACTGCATGATTCCGTAGATGAGCATCTCGGGGCGCGGCGGGCAGCCGGGCACGTAGACATCCACGGGAATGACCTGATTGACACCCTGAACGATGGCGTAGTTGTCGAACACGCCGCCGGACGTGGCGCAGGCGCCCATGGAAATCACCCACTTGGGCTCGGGCATTTGATCGTAGAGCAGGCGGATGACGGGAGCCATTTTCTGCGAGACGCGGCCGGCAATGATCATCAGGTCGGACTGGCGCGGGGAGCCGCGGAAGACTTCTGAGCCGAAGCGCGCAATGTCCCAGCGGCCGGCGGACATGGACATCATCTCGATGGCGCAGCACGCGAGGCCGAAGCTCATGGGCCAGATGGAGTTGCGGCGCGCCCAGTTCACGACGAAATCAAGCGAAGTGAAAAGAAAACCCTGGTCGGAAAGGTCGGGCATTTCCCTTCCGGGCCGCTCGAGCGTGACATTGGGTCCCAAAGAAAGAGCCATCACAGCCCCCTGCGCGCATTATCTCACAGACAGGACTCGGCGGAAACGACTCCCGGTGAGCGCCACGGCAACGGCCCTTCCGCCGGGTGGTGGCGTATAGTGTGGGCAATGACAGGCGGCCCGACCGTCAGGGCTCCGAGCGCTCCGGAGGAGAGGCGTAACCGGGCGCCATGGCTGCTGAATGCCCGCTTCCTGCTGCTGATCGGCCTGGGGTACATGTACCTGTGCTTCGTGGTCTGCATCGCGCTGGGATTGACGCTGATCCATCCATTCTTCTGGGGCATCACGATTCCGGGGCTGTTGCTGCTGGTGCGCTCAGTGCATTTGCGGATCAGGTGTCCCGAGGGCCCAAAGCTCACGCGTGAAGAAGCTCCTGAGTTGTACTGCGAGGTAGAAGGCCTGGCGACCCGCCTGAATCTTCCGAGGTTCCACGAGACGCAGTTGGTCCTCGAATTCAACTGCGGGGTGATGCAGATTCCGCTGTTCGGACTGATCGGCTGGCACCGATCGTACCTGCAGATCGGCTTTCCCATGCTGCTGGCTACGTCGCCCGAGCAGTTCCGGGCGATCCTGGCGCATGAGTTCTTTCATGTATTCGGCGGGCACGGGCGGCTGCGCAACTGGACGGCGCGCGTGCTGAACACCTGGCGTGAGATCCTGCATCGGATAAACACGACGAACCCAAGAGGCGACTTTCTGCTCTCCGGGTTTGCGCGCTGGTACGTGCCACGGCTGGAACGCGCCGACAGCGCGCTGTCGCACCGCGGGGAACATGGGGCGGACGCGTTCGCGGCCGCCCACACGAGTGCGGAGGCGGCGGCCGCGGCGCTGGTCGGCATCACACTCAAGTCCCGCTATGTGCGCCTGGCGTTCTGGCCGAAGTACTGGCAGGCGGCGCGCACGATTGCCGAACCGCCCGAGGACGTATACGGACAGATGGCGGCTCTGTTGAAGGAACCGTTTCAACGGGAGTGGAGCAAGAAGACCATCGAGTGGGTGATGAAGACGGCCGTGGACGAAAGCGCAAGCCATCCAGGGCTGGCCAGCCGGTTGCGCGCCCTGGGCCAGGAGCCGGTGCTGCCGCCCGCGATCGAAACGTCGGCCGCCGAGTTCTTTTTTGGCGCCTCGTACCCGGCACGGGTGAAGGAGGTGACTGGTCGTTGGCAGGACCTGGTCCGGCCCGGCTGGCAGGAAGCTCACCAGTCGTATGCCAACGCTGTCGCCGATCTGGAGAACCTGGAAAAGGCCATGGCGCAAAAGTCGCCGACACCCGTTGATCTCCTGAGCCATGCGATCCTGGTGGGAATCGTGCGAGACGAGGAGGAGGCGGCGGAACTGTACAAGCCGCTGCTCGATGCGCATGGGAAGGACAGCGCCGTCCTGTTTCACGCCGGACGCAACCTGCTGCAGCGGGGCGATAGCTCGGGACAGGAAATGATTGAGCGGGCCATGCGCATGGACGAGGAATGGGTGCCGAAAGGCTGCGCGGCCATCTGCTGCTATCTGGAAAGCGTCTGCGAGATGGAACGCATGGCGCCCTTCGCGGCACGGCTGCGCCGGCGTGAGCAGTTTGTTGCAGAGGCCGAGGCGCAACTCGGGCATGCCGGCAAGGACGCGATTCTGCTGCCGCACGACATCGAGCCGGAGGGCGTGGCGAAGCTGACGGCGGTACTGGCCGCGTTCTCGCAGGTCGGCCGGGCTTACCTGGTGTGCAGGCGGCTTCCGGGTCTGCCCAACCGCAAGTACTACTACGTTTGCGTGGACTGGAAGGCCCTGGCCATCGTGACCAACAGCAACAAGCTGCTGGCGCAGATCGCCGCGTCGGTTTCGTTCGCGGGCGAGCGCGCGTGGTTTTTCTGGATCGACGGGGATTGGAGATTCCGGGAGCGCCTGAAGAAGGTGCAGGGCTCGCTGGTGTACAAACGGCCTTTCTTTGCCAGCCTGCGGGGACAGAGACCGGGAAGGGGCGCCGCGACCCCGGCCAGCGCTGAACGGCGCAAGGCGTAACGAACAGGCATCGGATGGGGCCCGGAATTGACAGGCAAGGGCGCGCACCGTAGGCTGCTGGCAATGGACCTGTTCGAAGAAATCGTGAGAATGCGGCGGGCCGGGCAGCGCGCGGCGCTGGCCACGATTGTGCATACGAACGGGTCGATTCCGAGCTACGAGAGCTCGCGAATGCTGGTGCGCGAGGACGGTTCGATCGCGGGCACAGTGGGCGGGGGATGCGTGGAAGCCGACGTGTGGGCCGCGGCGAAAGAGGTGCTGCGCACGGAAACGCCTCGAAAACTAACCTTCAGCCTGAACCATGAGGCGGGCAACGACAGCGGGCTGATCTGCGGGGGCACGCTGGAAGTGTACGTGGAGCCGATTCTGCCGCAGCCGATGCTGTACCTGTTCGGCGGCGGGCACGTGTCGACGGCGCTGGCGCGAACGGCGCAACTTGCGGGATTCGCGATCGGCGTGGTGGACGACCGCCAGTCGTTTGCGAACGCCGACCGGTTTCCGATGGCGCAGGAGATTTACACGGATTACGAGGCGGCGTTCCAGAAGATTGAGCCGCACGCGGCGACGTTCCTGGTGATCGTGACGCGCGGGCACAAGGACGACATGGACGTGCTGCGCTGGGCGGTGAACACGGACGCGCGGTACATCGGCATGATTGGCAGCCGGCGCAAGGTGATCTCGGTGTATCGGGCGCTGGAAAAGGAAGGCATCCCAGCGGAGAAGTTTGCGCGCGTGTTTGCGCCCGTAGGGCTCGAGATAGGCGCGCTGACCCCCGAGGAGATAGCTGTGAGCATCGCGGCCGAGTTGATCGCCGTGCGCAGGAACGCAACCGGGTTGCAGCACAAGTCGCTGCAGGCAGAGGCGGCGGCCGCGGCGGGGACAGAGCGCTGATGATGAAGACGAAAACGCTGGCGGCCATCATTCTGGCGGCGGGCGAATCGCGACGGATGGGACGCCCGAAGGCGCTACTGGCCTGCCAGGGAACCACATTCCTGGGGCACCTGTTGCGGTCGACAGCACATCCGGCGATAGGCATTCGGCGCGTGGTGCTGGGATCGGCAGCGGATGAGATCCAGCGCGCGTCGGGTATCGCGCCGGAGATCGTGGTGTTCAACCGTGAGTGGCCCAAGGGCCAGCTCTCATCGATTCACGCGGGCATGCGCAGCCTGCCGGAAGACAAGACAGACGGTTTCCTGCTCTGCCCCGTAGATCATCCGCTCGTCTCCTACCACCTGGTGGACCAGTTGGTGAAGGCGTTCCGCAAGACCCCCAAACCGATCGTGCTGCCGACGTGGCAGGGCGAGCGCGGGCACCCAGTGCTCTTTTCCGCGGCGGTGTATGCGGAATTGCTGGCCGCGCCGGCGGACCAGGGCGCGCGCGCGGTCGTGTGGGCGCATCAGAACGACCTGCTGGAAGTGCCGACAGAGGAAGAAGGGTCGGTCATGAATTTGAACGATCCGGACACGCTGGCACGGGCCGCGGGGAAGCTGTAGGGCCCGTCTAGGGAAGAAGGGCGCGGAGAGCGTCGCAGGCGAGTTCAGCAGCATGAAATGAGGCGGGGGCCAATCCTCCCAGGCCCTCGGCGATACCGTCCGGCGACAACGCGCGCAATTCCCCAAGCGTCTTGTTCCGTATCCATTCGGTAAGCCAGGAAGCGCAGGCGATGGAAGCGACGCATCCCTGCGCCTTGAAGCGCGCCTCGACAACGCGACCGCCGGCAAAATTGGCCGCGAGCCGCAGCACATCGCCGCATACCGGATTCGTCACTTCGACCCGGGCCGTGGCCGAAGGCAGATCGCCGGCGTTCCGCGGGCTCTGGAAGTGGTCGAGCACAGCCGGGCTGTAGAGCGAATCCATCACAGGAAAAATTATTTCAGAGCGCCCGGCGCTGTTCAACCGGAGCGATGATGGTGGGACGGGAGTCGTGCGGCGACGGGTTACAATGCCAGCGCAATGAGGGCCCACCGAAAAGCTGAACCTGCGCGGATCGTTTCGCTGGCGCCGAGCGTGACGTCGATTCTCTGGGCGATTGGCGCGCGACGCAAAGTGGTCGGGGTGACGAAGTGGTGCCCGGACGTGGCGCCCGTCGGCAGACTGCCGCGCGTAGGCGATTGCTGGGCTGCGGATCCAGCGGCGATCGGGCAACTGCGCCCGACACTGCTGATCGGGTCCGTGCCGTTCAATCCGGAAATGGTAGGCCGGCTGTTGGAACTCGGCCGGCCGCTGCTGGCGATGAATCCACGGTCGCTGGCGGACGTATATGCGGATATCCGGCTGCTGGGGCGTATCACCGGGCGAGATGCGGCGGCCGCACGGGTGGCCCGGCAGATGCGGCGCGAACTGCGCGCCATCGCGGTGGTGGCCGGGAAGCGTCGCGGGGCAGCACGGCCGCGGGTGTACTGCGAGGCGTGGCCGAATCCGCGGATCAGTTCCCCTCCCTGGGTGAGCGAGTTGGTCGAAGTGGCGGGCGGGACGCCGGTAGTCGCCGCCGGGCAGAAAGTGACCGATGAACAGGTGGCGGAGACCGCTCCGGACGTGATCGTGCTGGCATGGGCGGCGACGGGAACGAAGGCCGATCCGCGACGCACGCTGGAGAATGCGGCGTGGCAGGAGGTGCCGGCTGTGCGGGCGCGGCGCGTGCTGGTGATCCGCGACGAGTGGCTGAATACGCCGGCGCCGGTGCTGTTGCGCGGGGCGCGGGAACTGGCGCGGATTCTGCGCGAGGTGAGCGGCGAGGCGCGAGCATCCCGATGAGCCAGAGGATTACCGTGGTTGCGGCGGTGGTGGAACGCGATGAGCGCATCCTGATCTGCCAACGACGGCGCGGGGACCGGTTTGAATTCAAGTGGGAGTTTCCCGGCGGCAAGGTGAAGGCGGGAGAGGCATTGGAGGAGGCCTTGCGGCGCGAACTGCGGGAGGAGTTGAACGTAACAGCCACGATAGCCGAGGAAATTCACCGAACACGGCACCGCTACGCCGAGATGGAACGCGAATTGGAACTGGTGTTCTTTCGCGCAACCCTTGGCGCGGAGGCCCCGGAGAATCGGGCATTTGAACAAATTGCGTGGGCGGAGCGAGGAAGACTGCCGGAATACGACTGGCTGCCGGCGGACCGGGAGTTGGTGAAGGCACTGGCGGGCGGCGGGACCTGAGCTACACCAGAAGGCGGCCGCCGTCGACGGGGATTACCTGCCCGGTGATGAAATCAGCGGTACAGAGGAAAAGAACGGCCTGAGCGATATCGTCGCCGCCGCCGGTGCGGTGCAGGGGCACGCGGTGGATGTAGTCCGCATCTGGCACTTCGCCTTCGAACTGAATCGTCCCCGGGGCAACGCTGTTTACGAGAATCTCGGGAGCGAGAGCGCGTGCCAGGCAGCGCGTAAGCATGATGGAGCCGGCCTTGGACACACAGTAATGCGTGTAACCCGGCCAGGCGAGCAGGCCGCCGAGGGACGAGATGTTGACGATGCGGCCCGCGCCCTGCCGCTTCATGAGCGGGGCGGCGGCCTGGGCGCAGAGGAACTGTGATTTCACGTTGGTTTCGAGGATGCCGTCCCACTGCTCGTCGCTGAGCTGCTCGAAGGGGACATGGAAGAAGGCGCCGGCGTTGTTCACCAGGATGTCGAGGCGGCCGAATTCGGCATCGAGCGCGGCAAACATCGGTTCGACCTCGGCGCGGCGGCGGACGTCAGCCTGGAGGGCGACAGAGCGGCGGCCCATTGCGCATATTTCCGCGGCCACAGACTCGGCTTCGGTTTTCGAGCGGAGGTAGTTGACGGCGACATCCGCACCTGCGCGCGCAAGCGCCAGGGCGATGGAGCGGCCGACGCGCTTCCCCGCGCCAGTGACGACGGCGACGCGACCGGAGAGGGCGCTGGGCGTTGTGGTCATTTCAACAAACCAAGAGCCGTTCTATGGCCGGCTCGACACCAGGCGCTCGGGCGATTTCTGCCACTGGGCAAGCAAGAATGCCCGCGCCGTTTACAGGCTCATTGCCAGGTCGACAAGGGTGCGCACCGCGACGCCCGTCGGGCCCTTGGCCGCGTAGGGCTTCTGTTCATCGAGCCAGGCGGTGCCGGCGATGTCGAGGTGCACCCAGGGCGTGTCGTCGGTAAACTCGCGGATGAAAGCCGCGCCGACGCTGGCGCCACCGCCGCGTCCGCTGCCGATGTTCTGCATGTCGGCGATGGTGCTTTTGATCAGGTCGCGATAGTCGTCATCGAGCGGCATGGGCCACATCTTTTCGCCGGCGCGGCGGGCGCTGGCCAGTACTTTGGACTGCCACTCGTCGCTGTTCGTAAAGACGCCGACGTTGATGTTAGAGAGGGCGATGACGATGGCCCCCGTAAGCGTGGCGGCGTCCACGAGGTGCGTGCAGCCGAGTTTTTTCGCGTAGGTGACGGCGTCGGCGAGGATCAGGCGGCCCTCCGCGTCGGTGTTGAGCACTTCGATGGATTTGCCGGACATGGCGAACTGCACGTCGCCGGGCTTCTGGGCCTTGCCGCCAGGCATGTTCTCGGTGGCGGGAATCACAGCCATGACCTTGATGGCCGGCTTAAGCGCGGCGAGCGCCTTGATGGCACCGAGCATGGCGGCGCCGCCGGCCATGTCGTACTTCATCTTTTCCATGCCCTCGGACGGCTTGATGGAGATGCCACCAGTGTCGAAGGTGACGGCCTTGCCGACCAGTCCCAGCACAGGCGCGCCGGGCTTGGCGTTCTGCGGCGAGTAGGTCACGATGATCATCCGGGGCGGTTCGGCGGAGCCCTGCGCGACACTGAGCAAAGCGCCCATCTTCAATTCGGCGATGCGGTTTTCGTCGAGCACTTCGACTGCAAGGCCTGCTTCGCGGGCCATCTGCTCGGCGCGGTCCGCCAGCATCCGGGGCGTCAGGCGGTTGGACGGCTCGTTGACCAGCGTGCGTGTGAAGTTCTGAGCTTCACCGATCACCCGGCCACGGGCGATACCCTCTTCGATCTGCGCGGCGGACGTGCCTTCGCCGGCGGCCAGCGCCGCGCTCTCCATCGTTTTGCCGTTCTTTTTCTCCGTCTTGTAGAAGTCCGAATCGAAGCTGCCAAGGAGCAGGCCCTCCGCGACGGCCTCTGCGCCGGCGGCATTGCGCTCACCTTCGCGCAGCAGGAACGTCATACGGGTGACACCCTTCGCGCGCAACGATCGCAACGCCGCGCCGGCAACCCTGCGAAGGATTGTGCCGTCGAACTTCTCAGGCTTCCCGGCGCCTACCAGGAGCAGACGGCCTGCAGACAGGCCAGGCGGATCATGCAGCAGCGTCATCTCCAGCGTCTTGCCGGTGAGTTCCCCGCTTT
>Ga0335080_10003201_pt1 | contig 16520 bp, 18 predicted proteins | sample Lox_Sample_34_FD_206720 | JGI IMG/M metagenome (GOLD analysis project Ga0335080, IMG submission 206720) | Soil microbial communities from Loxahatchee National Wildlife Refuge, Florida, United States - Lox_Sample_3.4 | ecosystem: Environmental > Terrestrial > Soil > Wetlands | place: USA...
GCAGCACCTCGTGCACGGCGAGCCGGTCGGTGGTCACGTGCCCGACGCACTCGGTGTGCGTGCCGTTGCAGTGGGGCACGAGCGCGAGCTGCTCGCAGTTCACGGTGCCGCCGGCGCGCACGTCGCCCACGAAGCCATCGGCCGACAGCGGCTGGGCATGGGCGCGCGGTGCGCCGAAGTGGTTCGGCTGCACGCCGTCGAAGTCGAGCGGCATCGCGATCGACAGCGGGTCGGACAGATCGGCCGCGTAGCGCCGGCCGCCGCGCGTCAGCACGACCTCGCTCATCGCGGCGCCGTCGGCGGCTCGAGCACGGTGCCGCAGGCGCGGCAGGTGCGGCGCGCGCGGTCGGCGTAGAAGCGGTCGAAGACCGGCTTAAGCTCGGTCTCGATGTTCGTCAGCGCGATCTGTTCCTCGTGCAGCAGCGCGTGGCAGGACTCGCAGTACCACTGAAAGCCGTCGCGCTCCGCGGCCTCGCGGCGCCGCTCGACGACGAGGCCGATCGAGCCCGCCGGCCGCTGCGGCGAGTGCGGCACGAATGGCGGCAGCAGGAACACCGACCCCGGCCCGATCGCGTAGTCGACCGGCCGCCCGTCCTGCATCGTCTTCAGGGTCAGCGTGCCCTCGAGCTGGTAGAAAAACTCGGCGCCCGGGTCAACGTGGAAGTCGCGTCGCGCGTTGGGACCCCCGACGACCATGATGATGAAGTCGCCGGCCGGGAACACCTGGCGGTTGCCGACCGGCGGCGCCAGCGCCTGCCGGTTCGCCTCGATCCACTGCTGCAGGTTGAACGGCGGGGTGGTGCGCATCGGAACTGCCATTATAGCCGCCGGGACTCGGCCGGCCGGAACCTCGTTCCGGCCGCGGCGTCCAAGCGGTTGGGGCGGCAATGCCAAGGAGCGGGTCATGCAGAGGTATCGCGCAACGCGAATCGTGGCGGCGCTTGCCGCCGGCATGTTCTTCGGGCCGCTCGCACGCGGCGACGACGGCGTGGTGGCCGGCCACTGGGAGAAGCGCCAGCACGACCTGAACTACGTCGGGGTGACGTCGATCTATTCCTGCGACGGGCTGCGGGACGAGATCAAGATGCTGCTGCGCGCCGCCGGCGCGCGCGCCGACGTCGACGTGCACGTGACGTGCAGCAACCCCTTCGAAGGCCCCTCGCGAATCACCGACGCGAACGTGACCTTCTACGCGCTCGTGCCGGGCGCCGCCGGCGAGGCGCCCGCCGCGGGCGCGTGGCGCAGGGTCGACTTTCGTCCGGGCGAGCCGGCGTGGCTGACCGAGGGCGACTGCGAGCTCGTCGCGCAGTTCGCGAAGGACCTGCTGCCGCTGCTGACGACGCGCGGCGTGGAGAACCACGTCAACTGCGTGCCGCACGAGACCGTGGTCGGTAGCCTCAGGCTGCGCTTCGAGACGCTGGCGCTCGTGCCGAAGCCGCGACCGGCGCGCACTCAGTAGTCGGCGACCGCGTCGTCGGGCGCGCCGATGTCGCGCGCCCCGCGGCAGGAGAGTTGCACCGGCGGCGCGAGCGCGTCGAGGCGCACCGCCGTCAGCGCGCCGCCCCACACGCAGCCGGTGTCCAGCGACACGACGCCGTCCGACTCGAGGTAGCCGAGCGCCGACCAGTGCCCGAACAGGATGCGCGTGCCGGCGCTGCGCCTCCCCGGCACCTGGAACCACGGCCGCGCGCCCGGCGGGGCCCCGTCGGGCGGGCCCTTGTACTTCAGGAGCAGCCGCCCGTCGGCGGCCAGGAACCTGAGGCGCGTCAGGCAGTTGACGGCGAAGCGCAGCCGGTCATCACCCTGGAGGCCGGGGCTCCAGCGGTCGGGCCGGTCGCCATACATCGCCGCGAAGAACCCCGCGGCGTCGGCGCGCAGCGCGGCGCTCACCTCCTGCCCGCAGGCCGCCGCGGTCGCGAGATCCCACTCGGGCGGCAGCCCCGCGTGGACCATCGCCCAGCCAAGCGCGCGATCCTGGTGCACGAGCGGCCGGCTCGCGAGCCACGCGAGCAGCTCGTCGCGGTCCGGGGCCGAGAGGATCTCGTCGAGCGTGTCGCTCGGACGCAGGCGCTTGCGATCGAGCGCCGCGGCGAGCAGGTGCAGGTCGTGGTTGCCGAGCACGACGCTCGTGACCGCATCGAGCGCGCGCACCGCGCGCAGCGTCGCGAGCGACTGCGGGCCGCGGTTCACGAGATCGCCCGTCAGCCACAGCCGGTCGCGGGCCGGCTCGAAGCGCAGCCGGTCGAGCAGCGCGCGAAACTCGTCGTAGCAGCCCTGCAGGTCGCCGATCGCGTAGACGGCCATCGGCGCGTCAGTGCACGACGCCCGGCATCGCCAGCGAGAACGGCGCGATCGGCGCGTCGAAGCGCTCGCCGTCGTCGGCGACCATCTGGTAGCTGCCCTGCATGACGCCGACGGGCGTCTCGAGCACCGCGCCGCTCGAGTAGCGGAAGCCCTGGCCGGGCTTCAGGTGCGGCTGCTCGCCGACCACGCCCTCGCCGCGCACTTCCTGCACCTTGCCGTTGGCATCGGTGATGATCCAGTGGCGCGTCATCAGCCGCGCCGCGACGTCGCCTTCGTTGCGGATCGTGATCGTGTAGGCGAACACGAAGCGCCGCTCGCGCGGGTCGGACTGGTCCTCGACGTAGGTGGTCGCGACATCGACGACGATGCGGTGCGCGGGGTCGGGCATCGGGTTACTTGATGCGCACGGCCAGCACGTCGCAGGGCGCGGCGTGCAGCACGGTGTCCTCGGTCAGGTTCACGAGTATCGAGAGCCCGTGGCGCTCGCGCCCGCCGAGCACGACGAGGTCGGCCTGCATTTCGGTCGCGACGCGCACGATCTCGGCCTTGATGTTGCCGGCCTCGACGCGGCACTCGGCGGCGCCGAGCCCGAGCTCGCCGGCGAGCGCGCGCAGCCGCTCGGCGGCGCGCTTGACGAGCTCCTCCTCGATCTCGACGGTCGGCAGCAGCGTCTCGCCGAGCGGCTCGACCGGGACGTACTCGACGACGTGCAGCAGCCGGATCTCGGCGCCGCAGGCGGCGGCGACCGCGCGGGCGCGGGCGCCGATGATCCGGCTGTCGTCGCTCAGGTCGACGACCAGCAGGATGCGACGGTACAGGCCGTTGGCCGCAGAGGATGCGCTCATCGGGCAGCTCCCAGTCGATGCGGCGATTATAGCGGCGAAGGCGTGGCCGCGAGGTGGGCGAATTCCGCCGGCGTCAGCGTCTCGGCGCGCCGGCCGGGGTCGATGCCGGCGGCGTCGAAGCCGGCCGGCGCGACGTGCGCGGCGAGCGCGTTGCGCAGCGTCTTGCGGCGCTGGCCGAAGGCGGCGGCGACGACCGCGGCGAAGCGCGCGGGATCGGCGATCGCGAACGGCGGCTCGCGGTGCGGCCGCAGGCGCACGACCGAGGACTCGACGCGCGGCGGCGGCCGGAACGCCCCGGGACCGACGTCGAACAGCCGCTCGACCGCGCAGTGCACCGCGAGCATCACCGTGAGCCGGCCGTAGGCGCGCGTCGAGGGCACCGCCGCCATCCGCGCCACGACCTCCTTCTGCAGCATGAAGTGCATGTCGGCGATCGCGGCGTGCGCCTCGAGCAGGTGAAAGAGGAGCGGCGTCGAGATGTTGTACGGCAGGTTGCCGCACAGCCGCAGCGGCGGGCCCGGGCCTGCGAGCGCGGCGAAGTCGAACTCGAGCGCATCGGCCTCGTGGACCACGAGCTCGCCGTGGCCGCGGGCGCGCGCAACCAGCCGCGGGATCACGTCGCGGTCGAGTTCGACGACCTCGAGGCGGCCGGCGCGGTCGAGCAGCGGCAGCGTCAGCGCGCCGAGGCCCGGGCCGATCTCGACGAGCCGCTCGCCGGGTCGCGGGTCGATCGCGGCGACGATGCGCGCGATCACCGACGGGTCGTGCAGGAAGTGCTGCCCGAAGCGCTTGCGCGGCCGGTGCGCCGCCGCGGCGCGGCGGGCGCCGGTCTTCACGCGCGCACGCAGCTGAGCGCGAGCTCGAGCGCCGCGATCAGGCTGCCGGGGTCGGCGCGCCCGGTGCCGGCGAGGTCGAGCGCGGTGCCGTGGTCGACCGAGGTCCGCAGGATCGGCAGGCCGAGCGTCACGTTGACCGCGTGGCCGAAGCCCGCGTATTTCAGCACCGGCAGTCCCTGGTCGTGGTACATCGCGAGCACCGCGTCGGCGTCGTTGAGCTGGCGCGGCGTGAAGGCCGTGTCGGCCGGCAGCGGGCCGCGCGCGACGATGCCCTCGGCAGCAGCCCGGGCGATGGCCGGCGCGATGACCTCGATCTCCTCGCGGCCGAGGTGCCCGGACTCGCCGGCGTGCGGGTTGAGGCCGAGCACGAGGATCCGCGGACGCACCAGTCCGAAGCGCTCGCGCAGCCCCGCGGCGAGCACCCGCAGCGTCGCGACCAGATCGTCGAGCCGCAGCGCGTCCGGCACTGCGCGCAGCGGCAGGTGCGTGGTCGCGAGCGCGACGCGCAGCTTGCCGGCCACCAGCAGCATCACCGGCCGCGGCGTGCCGGTGAGCTCGGCGAGGAACTCGGTGTGGCCGCTGAACGGCACGCCGGCCTCGTTGATGGTGCTCTTCTGGACCGGCCCGGTGACCATCGCCGCGTAGCGACCGTCGCGGCAGCCGGCGACGGCGCTGCGCAAGAGATCGAGCACGTAGTGGCCGTTGGCCGGGTCGAGCCGACCGGCGACGACCGGGGCCGGGGCGCGGTGCGCGAGGATCTGCAGGCGCCCGCGCAGGTGCGGCCCGGCCGCCTCGACGGTCTCGAGGTCGATCTTGAGCCCGAGCTCGGCGCGCCGCGCGGCCATCAGCCGCGGGTCGGCCGCGACCAGCAGCCGGCACGGCCAGTCGCGCTCGGCGAGGGCGAGGCACAGGTCCGGCCCGATGCCGGCCGGCTCGCCCGAGGTGACGATGATGGTGCGGGCGTCGGCGGCCTGGCCCGTCACGCCGCGCTCAGCTGCGGTAGTCGACGAAGGCCTCATCGCGCATGCGGCGCAGCCACAGCTCGGTTTCCTCGTCGAACTTGCTGGCGCGGATCTGCTCGAAGGCCCGCCGCTTGCGCTCGTCGGTGCTCATGTCCTGCGTGCGGTGGCCGAGCACCTGCAGGATGTGCCAGCCGTACTGGGTGCGGAAGGGCTGGCTGATCTCGTTGTCGGCGAGCTTGTTGAGCATCTGCTCGAACTCGGGCACGAAGGTGCCGGCGCTGGTCCAGCCGAGATCGCCCCCCTCGGAACCCGAGCCCGGGTCCTCCGACACGGCCTTGGCGATCGCGCCGAAGTCCTCGGCGCCGCTCGCGATCCGGTCGCGGATCGTCTGCAGCCGGCCGCGCACGGTCTCGTCGTCCTGCAGCTCGTTGGGCTTCATCAGGATGTGGCGCGCGTGGACCTGCGCGACGATCAGCGGCTGGTCGTCGCTCTTGACGTTGTTGAGCTTGATGATGTGGAAGCCCGACGGCGTGCGCACCGGACGCGACACCTCGCCCGGCTTCATCTTGACGACGACCTCGGCCATGAACGTCGGCAGTTCCGTGCCCTTGCGCCAGCCGATCACGCCGCGCTCGAGGGCCGACTGGGCCTGCGAGTAGGTGACCGCGAGCTCGCCGAAGTCCTCGCCCTTCACGGCCCGCTCGTAGACCTCCTCGGCGCGCTTCTCGACCTGCTCGAGCTGGCCGGGCGAGGCCGCCTCCGGCAGCGACAGCAGGATGTGCGCGACCTCGTAGGAGGCGCTGCCGGTCTTGTCGGCGGCGGCCTTGGCGATGAACTGGTCGATCTCGCGCGGGCTGACGTAGATGTGCGAGTAGACGTCGCGCTGGCGCAGCATCGACAGCGTCATCTCGCGCCTGAGCTGCTCGCGGTACTCGGCGTAGACGATGCCTTCGCCGGCGAGCGCGTCCGGCAGCTGCGCGAACTCGATGTGGTTCTGCTGCGCGACCTCGCGCAGCGCGTTGTTGAGCGCCTCGTCGTTGATCCTGAGTCCGAGCTTCTGCGCTCGCTGCAGCTGGATCTCCTGCAGCACCAGGCGCTCGGTGATCTGCTGGCGCAGCACCGACGGGGCGGGCAGCGGCGTACCCTGGTCGCGCAGCCGGCGCGTGACGACCTGGACCTGAGCGTCGATCTGACTTTGCAGCACGACGCCGTCGTTGACGATCACGGCGATGCGGTCGAGCAGGTCGCCGCGGCCGCCGATTTCGCGGGTCTGGGCGTGCGCGACCGAGCCGAGCCCGACCAGCAGCACAATTGTCAGGAAACGACGCATGGATGACCTATTCTGACCCGGCTGCGCCGGGGGTCGCGGAGTATCCCCGAATCGAGCGCTCGAGGAAAGCGCCCGCCCGTTCTCCGACACTCGACAGCCCGTTCAGTTCCAGCTGCAGGGACACCGAGGTCACGCGGGTTCCGGTCTGGCTGTTCACGTAGCGGCGGCCGACGAGGCGCAGCCGCCAGCAGCACGCCTGGTACTCGAAGCCCGCGAAGGAATCGAGCGCCGCGTGATCGCGCAGCGAGTAGACGTGCCGCAGGTACAGGTTCCAGGCGTCCGCAACCGGCCAGGCGAAGGAGCCCTCGACCTGCTCGAGGAGTCCGCGGCGGAACCGGTAGCCGACGTTGGCGACCTCGTTGCCGGCCGGCTGGTACTGGACGCGCACCTCGCTCAGCGCCGAGTCGCGCTCGTGCGGGTTCCACTCCTCGCCGACCTGCACGTTCCAGTGACGGTACGCGGTGACGTCGAGCTGGCCGACCAGGTCGGAGGTGTTGCCGGAGAGCGCGGGCTCGTTCGGCAGGGTCACCTTCGGCGGCGTGAAGTAGTAGATCTGCCCGAGCGTCGCGCTCAACAGCTGGCGTCCCGACTCGGTGTCGACGAGGCGCGTCGTCGCCCCCATCGCCACCTGGTTCGCGTCCGCGATCCGGTCGCCGCCGACGTAGCGCTGGCTGCGAAAAAGCTGGATCCAGTTGAGGTCGGGGAGCCCCGTGTCGAATACCGGCAGCGCCGTCTGGTCGCGATAGGGGACGTAGGTGTAGACGATGCGCGGCTCGAGCGTCTGCACGCGGCTGCCGGCGTCGCGCTCGAGATTGAAGCCGGCGTCGACCGTGGCGATCGGCGCCGAGACCGAGGGCGAGCTGTCGGCGCCGGCGGTGTTGCGCAGCGAGTAGCCGATCGCCTGGTAGCCGATGGCGGGCACGAGGTACGCGGCGGGGCCGCGCCACGCGAGGCTCGCCATCGGCGCGATCGCGTAGCGCGCGCCCTCGATGCCGGTGTCGCGCACGAAGTCGACCGCCTCGGCGCCGATCTCGAAGCCGAGCCCGTTGCCTTCGTTCCAGTGGCCGCGCAGCTGCACCTGCGGCGCGCGCGTGTACGGGCGTTCGGCGGCGGCGACCGTCTGGTCGATCGTCTGGAACTGCTCGACGAGCCCGGTCGCGCGCCAGTGATCGTCCAGGTACGTCAGTCGCGCGACGCGCTGCAGGTAGGTCACGCTGGTGCCTTCCGGGCCGAGTCCGAAGTCCGAGAAGTAGTTGCTGTCGCTCGCGTAGGCGAGGTTGGTGTCGAAGCGCAGCCGGTCGCCCAGGTTGCTGCGCTCGGTGAAGCGCACGTAGCTGCGGTCGCGCTGGGCGCTCGCATCGGACGGCACCCAGTCGCTCTTGAACTCGCCGCGCGACGACTCGGTCAGGAAGCGGAACTCCGTGCCGAGCGTCCCGCCGCGCTTGGAGTAATAGCCCGGCGTCAGCGTCGCGTCGTAGTTCGGGGCGATGTTCCAGTAATAGGGAATCCCGAGCTCGAAGCCGTTCTGGCTCGAGGTGCCGAGCGCGGGGAACAGGAAGCCGGACTTGCGCGCGTCGCCGACCGGGAACGAGACGATCGGCAGGTACAGGATCGGCACGCCCTTGAAGTCGAGCTCGACGTTGCGGCCGACGCCCTGCTGCGCCGCCTGGTCGATGTCGATGCGCTTGGCGCGCAGCAGCCAGTCCTGATGGCCCGCCGGGCAGGCCGTGTACTCGACGCGCGCGAGTTCGAGCTTGCCGTCGGGCGCGAGCTCGATCGAGTCGGCGCGGCCGCGTGCCGGCCGTGCCGGCAGCTCGAACTCCGCGCGCACGAAGTGCCCGCCACCGTCGGCGTTCCAGGTCGCCGACTCGCCCGACAGGCGCATGTCCGGGGCGCGGTAAGTCACGTCGCCGCTCACGTCGAAGGCGCGGGTCGACGCATCGTAATGCGCATCGTTGGCGATCAGCGTGCGGTTGCCCTGATGGACCTCGACGGGTCCTTGCAGGTGCGCCTGGCCCTCGCGCGTCACCTCGGCGCCGCGCGTCGTGACCTCGACCTTGTTCTGGTCGGCGGCGGCGGAAGGCGCCGCGGGAGTCGACGTCGTCGTGGCCGTCGCCGGCGTCGCTTCGGCGGGCGCAGCGGGCGCCGGGCAGCGGTCGGCGGCGCGCGCGGCGCCCGCCGCGAGCCACGCGACCGCGACCGAGGCGAGGACGGTGCGGCGGTCGTGGCGGGGCGGGGACGGGGGCAACGTGCGGCCTTGTGCTCGAGCGGGCGACAAGCCGCGGCGGCCGCGGCGGGCGCGCGCATTATAATCCGGCGCTCATGCGCCAAGACACCGCCCGACCCGACCCGCGCCTCGCGCTGCTGGCACGCTGGCTCGAGCACGATCTCGACTTGGCCGGCGCCGACGTCGCGCCGGCCTCCGCGGACGCGAGCTTTCGCCGCTATTTCCGGGTGCGCCACGGAGCGCGCACGCTGATCGCGATGGACGCGCCGCCCGGCCGCGAGGACCTGGGTCCGTTCGTCGCGGTGGCGCGCGCGCTGCGCGCCCTCGGCGTCACCGTCCCGCAGATCCTCGAGGAGGACCGCGAGCAGGGGTTCCTGCTGATGACCGACCTCGGCTCGACGCACTACCTGGCCGCGTTCGCCGCCGGCGCCGACGTCGAGCGGCTGTACCGCGATGCGACCACGGCGCTGCTGCGGATCCAGACCCATGGCCTCGCCGCGGCGGCGGCGCTGCCGGCCTACGACGCGGCGGTCCTCGACCGCGAGCTGCAGCTCTTCCCCGAGTGGTTCCTGGGCCGGCACTTCGGCACGCCCCCGGCGGCCGCCGAGCAGGCGCTGATCGGGCGGGTCTCGGCGCGCCTCGCGGCGAGTGCGCGCGAGCAACCGCAGGTGTTCGTGCACCGCGACTACCACTCGCGCAACCTCATGGTGCTGCCGGCCGGCAACCCCGGCATCCTCGACTTCCAGGACGCGCTGCGCGGCGCGCTGACCTACGACCTCGTGTCGCTGTTCAAGGACTGCTACATCGTCTGGCCGCGACCGCGCGTGCTCGGCTGGGTCGAGGACTTCCGCCGCCGCGCGCTCGCCGAGGGCATCGTGATCCCGGGCAGCGGCGCCGACTTCGTGCGCTGGTTCGACCTGATGGGGCTGCAGCGCCACCTGAAGGTGCTCGGCATCTTCGCGCGACTCTGGTATCGCGACGGGAAGTCCGCGTACCTGCGCGACCTGCCGACGGTGCTCGACTACGTGCTCGAGACGACCTCGGCCTACGCGGAACTTGCGGAGTTCGACGCCTTCCTGCGCGCCGCGGTCGTGCCGGGCTTCGCCGCGGCCCAGCAGCGGGCGCTCGGGCGATGACGCTGAGGCGCGCGATGCTGCTTGCGGCCGGACGCGGCGAGCGCATGCGGCCGATGACCGCGACCGTGCCGAAGCCGCTGCTCGAGGTCGGCGGGAAGGCGCTGATCGTCTGGCACCTCGAGCGCCTCGCACGCGGCGGCGTCACCGAGGTCGCGATCAACATCTCGTGGCTCGGCGAGAAGCTGCGCGCCGCGCTCGGCGACGGTGCGGGCTTGGGCCTGCGCATCGCCTGGTTCGACGAAGGCCCCGAGCCCCTCGAGACCGCCGGCGGGATCCGCAACGCGCTCGCGTTCTTCGGTGCGGAGCCGTTCGCGGTCATCAATGCCGACGTCTACACCGAGATGCCGCTGCCGCCGGCGGCGCCCGCGCCCGGCCGGCTCGCGCAGCTCGTGCTGGTGCCGAACCCGCCGCAGCACCCGCGCGGCGACTTCGGCCTCGAGTGCGGCGAGCTGCGCCTCGACGGGCCTCGTCGCTACACCTTCAGTGGCATCGCAAGCTACCGCCCGGCGCTGTTCGCCGGGCTTTCGCCGGGGCGGCGCGCGCTGAAGCCGGTGCTCGACCGCGCGGCGCATGCCGGACTCGTCGGCGCGGAGGTCTTTCGCGGCCGCTGGGCCGACGTCGGCACGCCCGAGCGCCTCGCGGCGCTCGCGGCGTCGCTGAAGTAGAATGCAGCACCGTCGTGCGACGAGGTTCGGTTCGGTGGCGCAGTTCAAGGGCATCCCGCTGGTCACGGCCAGGAGCGGCGAGAAGTACGTGACGCCGCAGGGCTTCACGGCGATCCGCGACGGCATCAAGGCCGCCGCCGCCGCCGAGCCGCTCGTCGTCGGCCGCAAGCCGGCGTGGCTCAGGGCGAAGATGCCGTCGGGTGCGCGCTTCGAGGCGGTGCGCGGCGTCGTGCGCGAGCACCGGCTCGCGACCGTCTGCGAGGAAGCGAAGTGCCCCAACATCGGCGAGTGCTGGAACGCGGGCACGGCCACGATCATGCTGATGGGCGCGGTGTGCACGCGCGCCTGCCGGTTCTGCGCGGTCGACACCGGCAATCCGCACGGCTGGCTCGACGCCGAGGAGCCGGCCAACGTCGCGCGCACCGTCGAGCTGATGGACCTGCATTATGTCGTCTTGACCTCGGTCGACCGCGACGACCTCGCGGACGGCGGCGCCGCGCACTACGCGGCCTGCGTCGCGGCGATCAAGGCGCGCCGGCCGGCGACCGCGGTCGAGGCGCTGACGCCGGACTTCCAGGGGAGCGCGGCCGCGGTGCACGTCGTCGTCGACAGCGGCATCGAGGTGTTCGCGCAGAACATCGAGACCGTGCGGCGGCTCACGCACCCGGTCCGCGACCCGCGCGCCGGCTACGAGCAGACGCTCGGGGTGCTCGCCGAGGCCAAGCGGCGCCGCGCCTCGGTGCTGACGAAGTCGAGCCTGATGCTCGGGCTCGGCGAGACCGGTCCGGAGATCGAGGAGTGCCTCGCCGACCTGCGCGGTGCCGGCGTCGACATCATCACGCTCGGCCAGTACCTGCGGCCGACGCCGAACCACCTGCCGGTCGCGCGTTACGTGACGCCGGAGGAGTTCCAGGCGCTGCGCGCCCGGGCGCTCGCGCTCGGCTTCCTCGAGTGCGTGGCCGGGCCCATGGTGCGCTCGAGCTACCGTGCGGAGCGCGCCCTCGAGCGCAACAACGCCGGACTGACATGAGTGCCATCGCCCGCTGGCTCGGCCGCGCCGACTACATCCCGACGTGGCGCGCGATGCAGCGCTTCACCGACCGGCGCGGCGCCGAGACGCCCGACGAGCTCTGGTGCCTGGAGCACCCGCCCGTCTACACGCTCGGCATGAACGGCGATCCCTCGCACGTGCTGTCGGCGGGCGAGATCCCGGTGATCCGCATCGACCGCGGCGGTCAGGTGACCTACCACGGGCCGGGACAGCTCGTCGTCTATCCGCTCGTCGACCTCAGGCGCCGCGCGCTCGGCGTGCGCGACCTCGTGACGGCGCTCGAGGGCGCGTTGATCGCGTTCGCGGCGGAGTTCGGCATCGCGGCGGTCGCGCGGCGCGATGCGCCGGGCGTGTACGTCGAGGGGCGCAAGCTCGCGAGCATCGGCCTGCGCATCCGCCGCGCGTCTTCCTACCACGGGCTCGCGCTGAACGTCGCGATGAACCTCGCGCCCTTCGCGGGCATCAACCCGTGCGGCTTTGCCAACCTCGGCGTCGTGGACCTGAAGGGGCTCGGCGTGAAGCTCGAGCCGGAGTCCGCCGCGCAGCGACTCGTCCCGCACCTGTGGCGGACGCTGCGGCTCCCGGGCGAGGTGCGCTGGGACGAGGGTGGCGCCGCCAGTCGCGTCGCCGGCTGAAGGCCGCGCTCAGAGCGCGTACAGCACGAGTCCGGTGGCGTGCAGCCGCCGGTAGATCCGATCGAGCTGCTCGCGGTTATCGACCGTCAGCGTGAAGGTCAGCGACAGGTACGTGCCGTCGCGGCTCGGGCGCTCGGCGATGTCGTGCACGACGCCCGCCTCGTCGCCGAGCGCGTCGAGCATCGCCTGCCGGAACTCGGGCGTGCGCTTGCCCATGACCTTGACCGGGTAGTCGCACGGAAACTCGAGCGGCGAGGCGTCCACCGCTTCCTCAGGCCGGCAGCAGCGGCGTGCCGGCGAGCTCGCTGCGGTAGGTGGCGAAGAGCTGCTGCAGCTGGAGCGCGACGGGCCCCGGCCTGCCGCTGCCGACCGGCGCGCCGTCGAGGCGCGTGACCGCGAGGATGCCGCGCGTCGCGAAGCCGAGCAGGATCTCGTCGGCCGAGCGCAGCTCGCCCTCGCTGACCGGCGCGATCCGCACCGGGATGCCGGCGCGCGCGCACAGCTTGACCGACAGCTCGCGGGTCGTGCCCGGCAGCAGCTCCGGCCCGTACGGCGGCGCCATCAGCGTGCCGCCGCGCACCACCATCACCGAGCTCGACGATCCCTCGCGCAGCCACCCGTCTGCGAGCAGGATCGCCTCGGTTGCGCCCGCATCGGCGGCGACGCTCTTGGCGAGCACGTTCGCGAGCAGCGCCGTGCTCTTGATGTCGCAGCGCTTCCAGCGCTCATCCGGGGTCGTCACCGCGCTGACGCCGCCTTCGCGCACCGCCGGGTCGAGCGGCGGGAGCGGCGCGGCCATCATGAACACCGTCGGGGCCAGCGCGGGGTTCAGCGCGTGGTTGCGCCCTTCCTCGGCGCCGCGGCTGACGTGCACGTAGAGGTACATGTCGCCGCCGCCGTTGCGCGCCACCAGGTCCTCGAGCAGCGCCGCGAACGCGGGCAGCGGCATCGGCATGCGCATCCGGATCGCCGCGAGGCTGCGCTCGAGACGCGCCATGTGCTCGACGAACAGGAACGGCCGGCCGGCGTACACCGGCAGCACCTCGTAGACGGCGTCGGCGAACAGGAAACCGCGGTCGAGCGGCGAGATGCGTGCCTCGGAAAGCGGACCGAAGACGCCGTTCAGCCAGCAGACGGGGAGCGGCGCGGCCATCAGCTGAACCACAGCCGCACGGTGTCGATCAGCCGGCGGAACAGGTTGCCGGGCTCGACGGCCGTCGCGGGGTAGACGGGCACGTCGGCGAGGAGCGCGTCGCCGAGCGTGACCTTCAGGTGCCCGACCGGCGTCGCGGCGGCGAGCGGCGCGACCAGTTTCGGGTTCAGCAGCAGCTCGGCCTTGGCGTTCGCGAGGTCGCCGCGCGGCGCCGTCGAGTACACGGCGCCGTGCACGACGACCGGGACCGGATCGCCGACCTTGTAGACGTGCGCCTGCCCGACGCGCTGCGCGGCGGCGTAGAGCCGCTTGGTCTCGAAGAAGTTGAAGCCGTAGCCGAGCAGCGTCTCGCTCGCGTCCTCGCGGGCCTTCGCGCTCGCGGCGCCCATGACGACGGCGACGAGGCGCATGCCGTCGCGCTGCGCCGAGCTCGCAAGGCAGAAGCCGGCGGCGTCGGTGTGCCCGGTCTTGATGCCGTCGACGCTCGGGTCGCGGTCGAGCAGCCCGTTGCGGTTGAACTGCCGGATCTTGTTGTAGGTGAACTCGCGCTGCGAGAACCACTTGTAGTACTCGGGGAACTCGCGGACCAGCGCCGCGCCCAGCATCGCGATGTCGCGCGCCGTCGTGTAGTGCTGCGGGTCCGGAAGCCCGGCGCTGTTCATGAAGTGCGTGCCGGCGAGTCCCAGCTGCTGGGCGTACTGGTTCATCATCGTGACGAACGTCTGCTCGCTGCCGCCGATCGCCTCGGCGAGCACGATCGTCGCGTCGTTCCCCGACTGCACGATCATGCCCTGGATCGCGTCGACGACCCGGACGCGGCTGTGGATCGGCAGGTACGAGGTCGAGCCGTCCGACGTCGCCCCGCCCACCCGCCAGGCGTGCTCCGAGACCGGCACCTCCTGCTCGAGCTTGAGCTTGCCTTCCTTGAGCGCGTGGAACACCGCGTACGAGGTCATCAGCTTCGTCAGGCTCGCGGGGTCGAGGCGCTCGTTCTCCTTCTGGCCGGCGATGACCCGGCCGCTCGTCGCATCCAGGAGCACCCAGCCCTTGGCCGCGAGCGGCGGCGGCGGCGGCAGCGGTGCGGCGTCGACCGCGCTGCAGAGTACGAAGGCGAGAAGCGCAAGCACCAGGCAGCGTGAGCGGGTCATCGTGTGACGGGGCCTCGGGGTCAGGGGGGCGAAAGGGGAATTTTAGCCGCTGGCGCGCCGCCGCGCCTTCAGTTCGGCGCCAGCACGACCGAGGACACGCCGAGCGCCCGCAGCCGGCCGACGAGCGCATCGTAGGCATCGACCGACTCGATCGGGCCGATCCGGAGGCGATAGAGCGTGCGGCCGCCCTGCGAGTCGCTGCGCAGGATCAGCGGGCCGACGCCCGCCGCGGCGAGCCGGTCGCGCAGGCGCTCGGCGTTGTCGGCGACCGCGAAGGCGCCGGCCTGGGCGTACAGCTGCGCCGGCGGCGGCGCGGGCGGCGGCACGCCGCCCGGGTCGAGCGCGCGCACCTCGACGAGCGTCGTGCCGTCGCGGACCATGTCGAGCTTGAGCGCCGCGGCGTAGGAGAGGTCGATGATCCGGTTGGCCTTGAAGGGGCCGCGGTCGTTGATCCTGACGATCACCGAGCGGCCGTTCCTGAGGTTGGTCACGCGCGCGTAGACCGGCAGCGGCAGCGTCTTGTGCGCGGCGGTCATCGCGTACATGTCGTAAGGCTCGCCGGTCGAGGTGCGCACGCCGTGAAAGTCGGGGCCGTACCAGGAGGCGACGCCGCGCTCGAGATAGTCGTGGCTCGACTCGAGCACCGTGTAGCGCTGGCCGTAGACCTCGTAGAACGGCGGGTTGCCGAGCGCGGCGCGCGGCTCCGCACTCGGCACCGCATCCGGCAGAGCGAGGATCGCGGCATCGCTCGGCCGCGGCGCCGCGACCACGACGCGCTCCGGCGGCGGCGGGGCCGCGACCGGACGCGGCGGCGTGCCACAGCCGGCGAGCACGAGCGCGGCGAGCGCCGCTGCGGCGAGCCGGCGGCTCATCGGCGCGTTGCGCCCGGCGGCGCGGGCGCCGCCTCGGCGTCGGGCGCCGGGCTCGCGATCGCCGCGGCGAGCTCGACGGTTGCGAGGGCGTACATCGCGCTGCGGTTGTAGCGCGTGATGACCCAGAAGTTGTGGAAGCCGACCCGGTAGGACGGCGCGTCCGCCTCGCGCAGCGCGATGAACATCGCCGGGGCGTCGTCGGGCAGCAGGCTGTCGAGCTCCACGCCCCGCGCGCGCAGCGTGCCGATGGTGTCGGCGACGTCGAGCCGGTTGGCCGGCAGGCCCTCGACGTCGGGGTACCAGAGCGTCGCCGGGGCGCACACCGGCTCGCCGCGGTGCCAGCCGTTGGCGGCAAAGTAGTGCGCGACGCTCTCGAAGATGTCAGGCCAGTCGTTCCACAGGTCGATGCGTCCGTCGCGGTCGCCGTCCCGGGCGTAGGCGCGGTAGCTGCGCGGCATGAACTGCGGCGCGCCCATCGCGCCGGCGTAGGAGCCGGTCGCGGTCAGCGGGTCGAAGCCCGCCTCACGCGACAGCAGCAGGAACTGCTCGAGCTCGCCGCGAAAGTACGCGGCGCGCGCCGGGTAGTCGAAGGCGAGCGTGGCGAGCGCATCGAGCACCCGGTAGTGCCCGGTCAGGCGGCCGTACGAGGTCTCGATGCCGACGATCGCGGCGATGATCTCGCCCGGCACGCCGGTGCGCTCGGCGACCGACTCGAGCAGCGCGCGATGCTCGGCGAGGAACTCGCGCCCCTCGCGGATGCGCTTGTCGGTGAGGAAGATCGCGCGGTACTCGAACCACGGCTTGACCTTCTCGGCCGGGCGCGTCATCGCGTCGATCACCGAGGACTTGCTCTCGGCGGCGCCGACGATCCGCGCGACCCACGCGCGGTCGAGGTGATTGCGCGCCGACACGTCGTCGATGAAGGACCTGACCTCCGGGCGCTCGACGTCGAGCGCGACGGCGGCGCGCGGCGCGAGGGCGACGCAGCCGCCGAGGCCGGCGAGCAGCGCGAGCGCCGCGGACCGCACCTAGGCTCCCACCAGCTTGCGATGCCGGTTGAGCGACATCAGCACGCCGAAGCTCGCGAGCAGCGTCACGAGCGCCGTGCCGCCGTAGCTGACGAGCGGCAGCGGCACGCCGACCACCGGCAGGATGCCGCTGACCATGCCGCTGTTGACGAAGGCGTAGACGAAGAAGGTCAGCGCGAAGCTCCCGCACACGAGCCGGCCGTAGGTGTCCTGCGCCTCCGAGGCGAGGTAGAGCGCGCGCCCGACGACGGTCAGGTAGAGCGCGATCAGCACCAGCTGCCCGAGCAGCCCGAGCTCCTCGCCGATCACCGCGAAGATGAAGTCGGTC
>Ga0335080_10003202_pt1 | contig 16518 bp, 8 predicted proteins | sample Lox_Sample_34_FD_206720 | JGI IMG/M metagenome (GOLD analysis project Ga0335080, IMG submission 206720) | Soil microbial communities from Loxahatchee National Wildlife Refuge, Florida, United States - Lox_Sample_3.4 | ecosystem: Environmental > Terrestrial > Soil > Wetlands | place: USA: Florida...
TTCGCCGACCGTTCCGGTGACCGACGATGGAACCTCGACAACCGCCTTGTCGGTCTCAAGCTCCATCACCGGCTGCCCTTCGGCGACACCATCACCGGGCTTAATCAGCAAGCGCACAAGGTCGCCGCTTTCGATGTTCTCGCCCAGTTCGGGCAGTTTGAATTCCCTGGCCATCCTTATTAGTAGGTCCTCAATTCGTTCATTCCCAAGATCAGCGGCGGGACGTCAGCTGATTGCCGGATTCCGCTTCTCCGGGCTGATTCCCAGATCGCGAATCGCCTTCTCAATCGTATCGCCCGCAATCTGCTTCTGGGCAGCCAGCGCGTGCAGCGTTGCCAGCACGATGTGTTTTGCGTCAACTTCGAAGAAGTCGCGGAGCGACGCTCGATTTTCACTGCGCCCAAACCCATCGGTCCCGAGCGCAACCAGTCTGCCCGGAATCCACTGTGCCAGGCTCTCCGGCAGCACCTTCATGTAATCCGACGCCGCGATGAACGGCCCCGCCGCGTCTTTCAGCACCTGGGTCACATATGGCACCTTTGGCGTCTGGGCCGGATGCAGCATGTTCCAGCGCGCGCAATCGTTCGCCTCGCGATAAAGCTGCTTGTAACTCGTCACGCTCCACACATCGGTGGCCACGCCGTAATTCTTCTCCAGAATCTCTTGCGCCTTCAGCACCTCAAACATGATGGTTCCGCTGCCGAACAGTTGCGCCCGCAGCTTCGAATCTTTCTTCTGCGACACGTTATACCGGTACAAGCCTTTCAAAATGCCCTCGCGTGTGCCCGGCGCGCCCGGCATCTCCGGCATGTGCAGCGGCTCGTTCGTGACCGTCAAGTAATAGAAGATAGATTCGCCGTCGACGTACATGCGCTTGATGCCGTCCTGAATAATGACGGCAATTTCGTAAGCAAACGCGGGATCGTAGGCTAGCAAGTTCGGCACAGGCAATGCCAGCACATGGCTATGTCCATCCTGATGTTGCAGGCCCTCGCCCGCCAGAGTCGTGCGCCCGGCGGTCCCGCCGATCAAAAATCCGCGGCAGCGCATATCGGCAGCCGCCCAAATCAAATCGCCAATCCGCTGGAAGCCGAACATCGAGTAATAAATAAAGAAGGGAATCGTGTTAATTCCGTGATTGGCATACGCTGTGCCTGCCGCAATAAACGAGCACATCGATCCCGCCTCGGTGATGCCCTCTTCCAGAATCTGACCGTTTTTTGCCTCCTTGTAATAAAGGAGGGTATCCATGTCCACCGGCTCGTAAAGTTGTCCGACGCTCGAATAGATTCCAACCTGCCGGAACAGCGCTTCCATGCCGAAGGTGCGCGCCTCGTCCGGAACGACCGGGACGATGAACCTTCCGACTTCCGGATCGCGCAGAAGCTTCGAGAGAATGCGCACGAAAACCATGGTCGTCGAGGCCTCGCGGCCTTCAGTCCCTTTGAAGAATTCCTCGAATGCCGCGTCGGACGGCGGTTTCAGCGGTGTAGCGCGTTCTTTGCGAACCGGCATGTACCCGCCCAGCTGCTGCCGTCTCGCCTGCATGTATTTGATCTCGGGACTGTCATCGGCCGGACGATAGAACGGCGCGTTATGCAGTTCGTCGTCGGGAATTGGAATACCGAAGCGCGACCGGAACACCTCCAACTCGTCGTCGTTTAACTTTTTCTGCTGGTGCGTGATGTTCTTGCCTTCGCCGGCCTCGCCGAGGCCGTACCCTTTGATGGTCTTCGCAAGAATGATGGTCGGCGTCCCGGTGTGATCGACGGCCGCCTTGTAAGCCGCGTGAACCTTGATTGGGTCGTGGCCCCCCAGGCGCATGCGCGCCAGCTGTACGTCGGAGAGATGTTCGACCATCTTGAGCAGACGCGGATCAGTCCCAAAAAAATTCTGCCGGAAGTAAGCTCCGCTCTCGACAAAATATTTCTGATACTGCCCGTCGGTAATCTCGCCCATCCGTCGCACCAGCAATCCATCGCGATCGGCCTGAATCAGCGGATCCCAGTCCCCGCCCCAGATCAGTTTGATGACGTTCCAGCCGGCGCCACGGAAAATCGCTTCCAGCTCCTGAATGATCTTGCCGTTGCCGCGCACCGGCCCGTCCAGCCGCTGCAGATTGCAATTGACGACAAAAATCAGGTTGTCCAGCCGTTCCCGCGAGGCCAGCGTAATCGACCCAAGCGACTCGGGTTCGTCCATTTCGCCATCGCCCATGAACGCCCAGACCTTGCCGCCGCTCGAAGTCTTCAGCCCACGATTCTCCAGATACTTGATGAACCGGGCATGATAGATCGCCTGAATGGGACCCAGGCCCATGGAAACCGTAGGAAATTCCCAAAAATCCGGCATGAGCCACGGATGGGGATAAGATGACAGCCCACCTCCCGGCTTCAGCTCGCGGCGAAAATTCTCCAGCTTCTGCCGTGGAATTCGCCCTTCGAGATACGCGCGCGCATAAATACCCGGTGCCGCGTGTCCCTGAAAGTAAACTACGTCGCGATCGCCCGACCCCGTTGCCGCCTGAAAGAAATGATTGAAGGCAACTTCGTAGAGCGTAGCCGCCGACGCAAATGTCGAAATATGTCCGCCGATGCCTTCCTGAATCTTGTTGGCCCGCACCACCATCGCCATGGCATTCCACCGAACCAGGCTCTTGATGCGGCGTTCCATCTCCTGGCTGCCGGGGAACGGCGGCTGCTGCCGCGAGGGAATCGTATTCTGATAGGGCGTGGTCGCGGAAAACGGCAGGTTGACTCCCGCCTCGCGCCGCGCATGCAGCGCCAGATGCTGCAGGAGCCGCCCGGCCCGATCCGCTCCGCCGTGCGACAGCACATAGTCCAGCGAATCCAGCCACTCGCGCGTTTCTACAACTTCAATTCCGTTGGTTGGTTGTGTTTGTCGCGTTTGCGTCTCAGCCACTCTAACGTCACCCCACAAAAAAGATTGCGTCTCTTCATCATAAGCAATCGAGAAAAAATTTGCTGGTCCTGCGCTGCAAATATCTGGAGCGACAGCCATATCCTGGAAACGCAGGCGGCCTTGCAGCCTTTGGCTTCTTCCCCGCGATGCAAAACATCCTGCATCAAAAGTGCCTGATCGGCGGAAGGACCGTGACGTCGCCGAAAGGAATAGAAGAATGCATAGCCGTGCTTCATGACTCTGCTGGCGGCAGAGCGTGATCCCACAATACGGGGGTGGTTACCTTCGGAGCCGCGCTAACTCCTGGAGACGTTCAGCTGAAGTGCGCGAGCGTCTGGTCGCCGCCGCCAGAAAGGCGACGGCAGTAATCATGCTCACGCACGTCAATCCGCGCGACTTTTTTCTTGCGCTCGAAGGTATCCCTCCACTTCGGTCTGGCCGCTGTGTCGCGCCCAGTCTGCCGGCGTAGCGTGCCAAAGAATGTCTTTTATGTCGAGTCTCGCCTCGCGCTCCACAAGCAGCCGGACCATTTCTTCATTGCCGTGCAACGCGGCCTGATGCAGGGGCGTCGTATGCGAATGGCCGCCGACCGGGTTGTAGCGATTGGGATCTTCGCCAGCGTCGAGAAGCATGCGCATGATCTCGAGTCGACCATAATCGGCGGCAAGGGCAAGCGCGAGATGGCGTTCGTCGCTCCCAGCCGCCGGAAGAAGTCGGCGGAAATCGTCGATGCGCCCGAGAGCGGCGGCGGTTGGAAGCGTGATGGAAGCGCCGCGCTGGAGCAAGGCATGCACGGCTTCGACCTCGCCGTGCAGGGCGGCTGCGTGGATTGCGCTGTCGGGATCCGCGCCGCTCTCACACAGAAGATCGATGAGCGGAATCTGCTGTTGGCACTCACGCGGCACTCTACCGGTGGCGACCAGCATGAGTGTTGCGTTCATCTCGGCCTGGTCGCCGTGCGCGCCTGCGTCAAGGATGACTCTTGCAACCTCGACAACATTTTTCGGCAGCGAGCCGTGACGAACCGGGTTCTCGGCTACAAATTGAAGCAGCGTTGAATTGTGAAAATAGTTCCCACCCTCAAAAGCGATATGTTGATGCACCAGCTTCGGATGCTGATGGAGGTAAATGCGCAAAGCCGCTGCGTCTCCGGCATCTATGAGGCCGACGGCGCGGCAAAAAACTGGATCTTCGATGCGTTCGTGGTGTGGCAAGTCCAACTTGTCGGTGAGCGTGGGTTCTTCGATGTGGCGTTTCAGGCGCATCCAGCTAGGGAATCCCGACTCGCGCGCGATGGAGAGTTGCGCGTCGGCGAGTTTGAGGTGAGCGTCGAAGATTTGGGCATCGGAGGATCGGCGAAAGCGCGGATGAAACTCGCGAAGCCGCTGGGCAGCTGCTTGTGAACCGGCGGCATGATCCTTGAGCAAGTCCTTAGCTTGATACTTGAAGTGGTTGAGATTGGGATGTGAGGGGAGGCGGCGTATCGGCATGGCGAACTTCCTTTCATGCTCCCGAGGTCCGCACTGACGGGCAGAAAGTAAGTTCGGAACGCTGAATTGTGAACATCAAGGTGGACTTCTGTCCTTTCCGCGGACCGGATGCGCCCTTTGCGCTGGGGAAATATTAGCACGAGGAAGGGGTCCAAACTCAGACCGACAATCCAATCCCGCGATGGGGTTTCGAAGCAAGTTGCCTTGAGGGTCGAGCGATAAAGTCTGGGGGGCGGCAGGCGAAGAACGAGAAGTCGGCCGGGTACAGGATGTTATACTGTTAGGGTTTGACGCAGTCGCGGCGTTCAGTCGCGATGGCGACCTGCCATCCGTCGGGGAGTGGCTCAGCCTGGTAGAGCACCTGGTTCGGGACCAGGGGGTCGGAGGTTCAAATCCTCTCTCCCCGACCAATATTTTCAAAACTTTGCACGCGCCTTCTGGTTTTTCGTCTACACCGATGTAGACGATTCCGAGGCTGAAAAATCCTCAGAGATCAACGGCCGCCATTTCCGTCGGGACCTTTCTTCCGCTTGGGCAGAATATAGTAGCTTTCAGACTTCTGACGGCCGATCAGCCAAACATTATTGATATTCCCATGTTTGGCTCAAATGTTGTGCAGAGAGTGTGCCTAAAACCGGAAGTATTTTGCTAGCGCATGGGACGCCGATGGCAACGCGATTAGTCTAAAACGGCACCAGCATCACCTATGATGCTTTTGACCGCGCGATTGAGCGAGGGAGTAACCTCTCAAGTGTTGTTTAGCCCAATTGGCAAACATCCGGGAACTGGGGCTCACCTTGCATGTGCTTTGGAGGCCAGCGGAATTCATTGACAATCGTCGGATAAAACTATGGAGAATAAATTGTACTGGATAACAATTGGCGGCCTTTCCTTCTGGTTGCCACCTATAATTTTTTCCACTGTACTCCACGAAAACGTGAACACGTTCCTCATAAATGTACTCCCTCTCTTAGGAGTGGCGTTGCTCGGAGCGGGAAGCAGAATATTTTCGAAACAATGCCCTAAATGGGGATGGGTGCTGGCGGGCATTTATATCCTTGGGCCTCTTTCTATGCTCGCGCCATCAGCATTTGTTCACGGTTCATCATCGAGCAGCATCCCGGGAGAGAGAGTTTGGATATTGCTTTTTTGCTTGTTTCCCCCGATGACCCTGTGGATGGCCCTGTTGAATGGCATGATTTTTTCAGTATTAGTCGTAACAATAGTATTGCCGGTTCTAGCCAGGCACCGAATTGCATGAGAAACGCGGGGAACGGCGGAGGGAACGCGGGGACGCATTACAACGTCCACCAGTTGTACATGGGCTAAGCGACGGAGAATAGCTTAAGAAATTCGAGGTCAGGGTATTGTTGGCGAATGAGCGCAAACCAGAGGTCCACCCATTCCCCAAGCAAGCAAGTGCCGCCCCGATTCCGCGACGACCCTTAAAAATGCGGGGAGAATTAGGAGAGATATGCCGATGTTCTTTCGAGGCTTCGTTTGCGTTCTGTTACTACTGGTTGGGCCCTTCTGCTTTGCTCAAACGGTGACCGTTCGAATCATGAATGCTGCTCGTGGACATCCATTGCAGAATCAGCATGTTCCGGTGTCTCTCCTGTACGAGAAAGGAGAAAAGACTCCCGCAAAGTACGAGGCCAATCTAACCATGAAAACGGATGCGAATGGTGAGGCCCACTTTACACTCCCAGAACCCGCTCCTCCGCACATATCGGCCCAGGTTCGTTTAACCTTGGAGCATTTGCGGTGCGGTTGTGGAGTGCTCGCTACCACAGAAGATGTGATTCAAAAAGGAATCGTCGGCCCATTGCCTGGGGGCCAGCCGAAGAAGGCCGCCGCTACTCTGAAGGCACTCTCCGGGGAGATTCTTATCGTTGCTCGTCCGTTATCGTTCTTTGAGCGACTTCTCTACCCATTTGTAAAGGAGTAAGTCGTTCTGAACTGTTTCCGAGAGTTTTTCTTTTTAGCTGTGATCGTGAAGATCATGGATGACTGACTATTATCTGCAATTCATAAGCAGTGTGTTGCTCTGGCCGGTATGGGGGGCAGGTCAAATAGAGATCAACAGGTTTCAGCAAGCTAGCAGCAACAGGTTCAACAGCAGTGCGTCGCGTTGGAGGCCGAGGATTACTGAAGCCGAACGACGGCGACGGTCATCGATTCGGGGCGGATCCGCTCAGCACGAGACCCGCCCCGGATCACTATTCAGGAGGGGTTACTGACAAGCAGCAATCCTCTCTCTCGTTGCAATACCAATCTAAGGCGCATTTGCATCGGAAAGCACTGCAACGGTATCGGTTGAGAGGCCGTTGCCGGTTACTTCGCCACCGAACACGGTCATGCGATTCTTGGCCGGATCATATACGACAGAATGACTGTAACGGCCCAACGGCGGAGTTCCGTGGCTCACCGGAATCCATGAGGATTGTCCGAGTTGGGTGCCGTTCGCATTGGTAAGCACCCAAATGTCATTCATGGGAGCGTTGCAGTATCCGCCAAATACAACAAGCTCGTTGCTGGTTGCGTCATAGAAACCGGCTGGTACTTCTCGGGCGCAAGGTGCGCCCACCGTGTCCAATCCAAACCAGCCGGCAGGGCCGCCCTTTCCATTGGCGTTTGTGAGAAACCAAACATCGCTCAGGAAAGTTCCTGACTGGTTGGTTCCACCAAAGACGAGAATACGATTGCTGATCGGATCGTAGGTTTGCGCGTGGCCGAATCTGGCCGGGCCTCCGATGGCGAGCAGGCTCCAGGTTGGGGTACCCGTAGTGCCATCGGCATTGCTTAACAGCCAGGCATCGCTGAAGGTCGTCGAAAAACAATCATTCCCGCCGAATACGACCATAGTATTAGTTGAGTCATCGTAAGTCGCCCGATGACCGGTCCTCGGTGAGGGGCCGGATCCGGCTGGAGTTACCTTGAGCCAGGCTGGCTTGCCGCCCACGCCACTGGCATTCTGCAGGATCCAAAGATCATTGTCGCAGGGTGCGGCGTATCCCTCGGAGCCGCCGAAAACAATCATGCGATTGCTGGCGGCAGCATAAACCGCGGAGTGTCCCGCACGGGCTGAAGGTGCCGCGCCCTTGATCTTGGCTTGCGTCCAAGTCAGCTTGAGCGACGTTTGGTTGGCCGCCGTCAAATACCAGACGTCATTGAAGTGCGTCGACGGGGGGTCGTCGACCGAAAATGTCAGACCGCCGAACACGATCATTCGGCCGGATTTTGGGTCGAGAACTGCTGTGTGGGCCCCCCGGGCCGCTGGGCCCTTGGTAAACCACTGCGCCAAGCTCGAATCCGGCAGTGCTCCTAAGTAGATCATGCCGGCCAGGAACAACATCCACAGTCTTTTCATACCGCCTCCTCTTTTCAGAGCCCTTTGGGCGCTGGAGTTATGCGTTCTTCGGTGCATAACGCGTAAAGGGAGAGCGAAAAGGCTCAAGCCCGGACAAGAATCCAACTCCCGCCGTCACGGTGGCGTAACTATCCGGAAAACAATGGGTTAATCGGCAGGGTGCCACCACCTCCGTGGCGGATCGCAGCAAAATCAGGGGCCTTTCGAGTCTTCCTGAGATATACTCACGGGCCGGGGCGCCTACCACTGGGTTTCTCCTCCCCAGGTAGAACCCGCGATCTCGTCCGCAGATCTGCACTCATGTGGCTCCCGTTCCACACTTGGCAGGAGCCGATACGAAAATGGCCGATCAAGCTGAAATTTCCGCGGATATCCCTCCTCCTGACCTCACCCGGCTCCTGGGTGAGTTGAGCCAAGGCAATCAGGAGGCGCTCTCGCAGTTGGTCCCGCTGATCTATTCCGAGCTGCGCCGCCTTGCCCACTACTATCTGCTGCGCGAACGGGGAGACCATACCTTGCAAGCGACAGCCCTGGTCCACGAAGCGTATCTCCGGCTTGTCGGACAGACTGACGCGCGCTGGCAAAACCGAGTCCAGTTCATGAGCGTGGCCTCGCAGTTGATGCGCCGAATTCTCGTGGACTACAGCCGCAGTCACAACGCCTCCAAACGCGGAGGAAGCGCGGGGAAGGTTTGTCTCGAGGAGGCGGGAATCATCGCGAAGGGCCGGTCGACGGAGATCATTGCCCTGGATGACGCGCTTGCCCGGCTGGCCGAGTGCGACCCGCAACACGCACGTCTTGTGGAAATGCGGTTTTTCGGAGGCCTCAGCATTGAGGAGACGGCGAGTGTATTGGGGGTTTCGCCTGCAACTGTGAAACGAAATTGGAATGTTGCAAAGGCCTGGCTGGCTCGGGAAATGCGTCGCGCCGAAGGTACTGATGCATAAGCGGTGGGACCAACTCAACGAAATACTGGCCTCGGCTATGGAACTAAGGCCCGAGGAGCAGAACGAGTTTGTACGCGGGGCGTGCGCCGGTGACAGTGCGTTGCGTGCAGAAGTTGAATCCCTGCTCGCGCATCAACATGCAGCCGACACCCTTCTCGAACAGCCTCCCGCGGTCAACCTCTTTTCATTAGCCCCCGCGTCGATGATTGGCAAACACGTCGGTGCCTATCGCATCGTGAGCGAGGCGGGCCAGGGCGGGATGGCGATCGTCTACCGAGCCGAGCGAGCTGACTCGGAATACCGGAAACGGGTCGCAATCAAGATGGTGAAGCCTGGACATCATCGCGAAGAGATCATCCTCCGGTTTCGCAATGAACGCCAAACGCTTGCGGCTCTCGATCATCCACACATTGTCAAACTTTTCGACGGAGGCACAACCGAAGAGGGATGGCCCTATCTGGTCATGGACTTTGTAGAGGGTGTGCCGATTGACAAATATTGTGATAACCGCCTGCTTTCGATCAGGAAACGGGTTGAGCTATTCCGCAATGTCTGTCTCGCCGTCGACTACGCCCATCGGCGACAGGTGATTCACCGCGACCTCAAGCCAAGCAACATTCTGATTGCCGAAGATGGTTCCCCGCGGCTACTCGACTTTGGCATCGCGAAGCTGCTGAACCCTGAATATCGTCAGGACTCTTTCACGACCCGCACCTGGCTGCCCATGACTCCGGAATTTGCCAGTCCCGAGCAAATACGCAACGAACCGGTCACCCCAGCGTCAGACATTTATTCTCTCGGCGTTTTGCTCTACGAAATCCTGTCCGGACATCGCCCTTATCGCGCAACCTCGAGTTCGTGGGCGGAAGTTCAACGCGTGGTTTGTGAGACGGATCCTCCCAAGCCGAGCGCGGCTATTACGCGGCCTGCGGACAGCGAAGCCGGTGCCAGCGAACTTACCGACCGGCTCACGCGAGCCCGCGGGACCACCCGCGATGACTTGCGGCGTCATCTGCATGGTGATCTCGACGCCATCGTCATGATGGCGTTGCGCAAAGAACCCGGCCGGAGGTATGCGTCGGCAGCCGCATTTGCATCAGATCTCGGGTCTTATCTGGAAGGCCTGCCTGTCAAAGCCCAACTCTCCACGCTCGGGTATCGCACAAACAAGTTTCTCCGCCGGCACAAGGAAGCGGCGGTGACTATCGCCCTCGCGATCGTTCTCGTCCTGAGCGTAAGTGTATGGCAAGGGCGGCGGTTTCGCTCCCGCGTACCAGTGCCATCGCCTTCTGCGGAATCAGTCGCGCGACGGCCGTCGGTTGCCATCCTGGGATTCAAGAATCTTGCCAATCGTCCCGACACGGCGTGGCTCTCAACGGCTCTTTCGGAGATGTTGATCACCGAGCTCGGAGCGGGAGAGAACATGCGGATTGTGCCTGGCGAAACCGTCTCCCGGGCCAAAATTGACCTGGGGTTGCCGGACGAAAATACATTCGCTCCTGAAACTCTCAAGCGCATTCGAAGCGATTTGGGAAGCGACTTCGTTGTCTCTGGCTCGTTTCTCGATTCCGCGAATAACGAGATCCGCGTCGACCTTCGACTCCAAAATGCGGAGAGCGGCGAAAATGTTGCGGCGATTTCGGAGACAGGAAACGCCGGGAAGCTGTCCGATCTGGTGGCCAGCGCCGCGACCAAGATCCGTGCCAGGTTGGGCGTCCGTGCGGTTTCCCAGACAGAGGCTACCGGCATCGCGGCTTCTCTCCCATCCACGCCCGCAGCTTTGAAGGACTATTCCGAAGGTCTGGCGAAATTGCGGTCTTTTGACGCACTTTCGGCGCGAGACATGTTCCTCCACGCGACCAGAGAAGATCCGAGTTTTCCTCTGGCGCACATGGCGCTGGCTCGCGCATACCAGAGCCTCGGTTATGACTCCAAGGCCATGGAAGAATCCAAAAGAGCGCTAGATCTTGCGGAGAAATTGCCCCGGCGCGACTACCTCGAGGTCGAAGCTCACTACTTTGAAAACGGCCGAAATTGGGATAAGGCGATTGAGACCTATCGCGCCTTGGTAAACTTTTTTCCCGACAACCTTGACTACGGTCTGAGCCTGGCTCGAACCCAAACTTCGGCAGGCAGGGGAAAGGAAGCTTTGGCGACGCTCGACATATTGGAGAGCAAGAACTTGGGGAATCGCGATGACGCACGCATCGATCTTGCTCGTTCAGAAGCGGCCTCTTCTTTCGGAGACAACCGGCTGCGCCGCGACGCGGCAGACAGCGCGGCCAGCAAGGCGGTCCGCCAGGGCGCAAGGCTGCTAGTGGCGCGGGCGCGGTCTCTGGAATGCCGTGCCTTGGCGAATCTTGGAGAGAATGCCGCGGCTGCGCCGGTCTGTGAAGAGGCTCGCCGCATCTATGCTGAAGCCGGCGACCGGGGAGGGTTGGCCAGAACCTTGCATCACATGGCCGAGGTTCCTCTCAATCAGGATGACCTACCGGCAGCAGAAAAACTCTATCGCGAGGCGCTTGTGTTGACTCGCGAGATCGGCGACAGACAAGGAATTGGCCGCGAGTTGGGCAATCTCGCATTGATTTACAAGTATCGAGGCGACTTTGACACAGCGCTCACCATGATGCAGGACGCGCTGCGCAGCCAGACAGAGGCTGGTGACAAGAACGGCATGGCCATTCAGACAGGGAATATTGGAGACCTGCTGCGGCAAAAAGGGGACTTGCGAGGCTCATTGACTTATCAGCGACGCTCTCTGGCGTTGGCCACCGAGGTCGGGAACCGGAGTACGGCGGCCATCGCAATGCAGAGTATCGGAGAAAATCTGATTCTCGAAGGCGACCTGGCTGCTGCCTTGAAAAACTATGAGGCGGCATCTGCCGCTCACCGGGATCTCGGCGAGAAATTTTTTTATGCCGGGGATCTTCAGGCAATTGCGCAAGTCTACTGGCTGCAGGACAACATTGAAAAAGCGCGCAACACCTACCTGCAGGTCTTGTCGACCCAGGAAGCGATCGCGGAGAGAAATGGAGCTGCAAAAACGAAGGTCGCACTGGCTCGCTTGGACTTCGAGACCGGCAAACTGGCGGAAGCCGACTCGGGAGTGCGTAGCGCTTTGGTTGTGTTCCAGGAACTCAAAGAGATGGACGACGAGATAGCCGCGCGCGGCTTGCTTTCGAGAATCCTGGCGAAGGGGAGACGTTTGCCCGAGGCGGTGGCCAATCTCTCTGTCGCCAGTCAACTGGCCGATAAGAGTTACAACGTGATGGTTCGTATGCCCTTTTCGCTTGACAGTGCTTACGTCATGGCGGACGACGAAGATCTCGCTTCCGCGGAGAGGATTACACTGGAAGTTGAGCGCCAGGCCAAGCATTGCGGCGCACTGCTAGTTGAGCTTGAGGCCTCGCTGGCTGCGGGAGAGTTTATCGTCCGTGGCAACCGGCGCATTGAAGGTCGCGCCCGTTTGAATGGTGTCGAACAAGCCGCGACCAAAGCCAGGCTTCGGCTGATTGCGAGAAAGGCTAGAGAGCTTGTCCAGTAGCTGCGTTCTCGTTCAATCTGTGCCTCGCCAAAATTAACGCGAAACGGAGTCACTGCGTTTTCGCGGCTGGGCGGGCTGCCGCTTCAGTTTCAAAATCGCATTAGTTCACGGAGTCTTGTGGTGACGGTTCCGCCATTTTGCGCTCCCAGAAGTCCTCTGGGATGGCGCCTAAGGTCGTAAAACCAACTTGTAACGACGAGCTGTAAGCTGCCTGGGATCGCGCGAGTTACTGCTTGAGCACTGGTTGTTGTGCCTTCACGGCGTGAACCGCCGACTTGCCTCTTCGGCTTGTCTTCCGCATGGCCTGCACATTGTGTACCTGCCGCATAAGTTGCCTGATCTGTTCTTCCTGCAGTTTGCATTCCGCGGCTTGCGCCTCGATCTTTGAGTTCTGCAGGTTCATCGCTGTTTGCTGCTCGCGCATCCTGGCATTCTGCTTTTCGATCAAAGTCTGCTGTTCCTTGATCGCATTCAACATCGCCAGGATGATCGGATCGTTGTTCACCAGCAAATAGCCTCTGTCATTTGTACTGACCGCATCGGGAATGACTTTCTGCACGTCCTGGGCGACGAAGCCGACGTGCTCTTTCGGATCGTGAATGCCCATGGCATTCTGCTCTTTGTAGCGATAGCGAATTGGATGCAGTTTGAGGATCTCGTTCAAGCCGGAGTTGAACTGGCCGTCTACGTTTTTCAGCCGCCCATCGGAGTAGGTGTCCCAGGAACCGCCGCCGACTTTGTCAGCCGCACCATTCACGCTGAGAGTGGCGTCGGGTGCGGTGGTTCCTATGCCCACACTAGCGGTGACCAATGCGTTATTCACCCCGGCGACGCTGCCCAATACGATTGCGTTCGGCACATCCACCTGCGCGTTCGCGCCGATGGCGGTCGAGTTCCGTTCGTTGGCCACGGCATTAAAACCGATCGCGGTCGAATCGAAATCGAAAACGGTGGCATAGGCTCCCACTGCCGTCATGTCGGCATAGTCGGAAGCGATCACGCCCGGGCCGCTCAGGTAACCGACGGCTGTGTTGTATTCCCCGTCGGTTATGTTCGTGCCGGCCTCCTCGCCATCGGCGGTGTTGTAAGCTCCACTGGCCGTGGAATACAACGCATTGAAGCCGGTGGCCGTGTTGTAGACGCCGTCTGCAATTTGGATCAGCGAGCTACCTCCGGTTGCGACGTTGTTAAACCCCGTGGTTGTGAAGTTCCCGGAAAATCCCAGAAAAACATTGCCCCCCGTGGCAGAGGCAAAAGGCAGGCCTCCGATAGCAAAGGCGGTTCCGGCGTTCACCCATTGACCGGAGACCCATCCCGACGAGGTTATATCGCCCGTCACATTTTGATTCCCAATGAAGCTGTTGGAAGCAGTCAGCAGCGGCACCTTGGTGGGATCCAGGGTGAGGGTGACGTTGCCGCTGGTGCCGCCGCCGAGCAGTCCGCTCCCGCCTGTGACTCCTGTGATCGTGCCCGTACCCGCGCTGCTGCAAAGCCAAGCGGCTCCGTTCCACTGCAGGATTTGGCCGCTACCGCAACCGGTTAGCAGACTTAAGGTGACGTTGCCGCTGGTTCCGCCGCCTGTCAGCCCGGTGCCGGCGGTGACGCCGGTGATGGTTCCCGTGCCACCCACCGGCTGGCCGTTCACCAGCAGATTGCTGAAGTTTCCCGTGCCGTGAACGTCAAGCGAGTATTGCGGAGTGGTGGTGCCGATTCCAACCTTGGTGCTGTCACAACCGACGTCTGGAGTGCAGCCATTCACGCTGGCGATGCTGCCGAGTACCATCGCATTGCTCGCGTCCACTTCCGCAAAAGCTCCGATGGCGGTTGTGTTGCTAAGCGTAGAAGGACCAGTCGGACCCGCAAGGTAACCCAAGGCCGAATTGTAGGATCCAGAGTAGAGGACTCCCCCGGCTTGTTCGCCCACGGCCGTGTTGTAGCTGCCGATACTCTGAACCAGTGCATTAAAACCCACAGCTGTGTTCGCGCTGCCGTGAAAGTTTTGAAACAGAGCATCGGTGCCAAGCGCTGTGTTGTAGTTTCCATCGGAGTTGGAAGCCAACGCGCTATACCCAAGACCCGCATTCCATTCACCGATCGTGCCGTTCTGGAGAGCTGCATAACCCACAGCAGTATTGGCGCCACCGGTGGTCTGGCTCAAGAGAGATCTATCACCCACAGCTGTGTTCGCGGTACCGTTGGTATTCGAGGCAAGTGCCCCCACTCCGACTCCAACGTTGCCGCCTCCAGTCGATGCTGGATTACCCGCAAACCCGAGGAATGCGTTGTTGTTTGCGAACGAGCCGAAGGCAAACAGGTTGCTGCCGATCTGAAAACTGCTGCCTGTGACCACCCCGCTCGCGGTCAGGGCGCCGCTCGAGACAATGTTGCCGCTCGAAGTGATGCTGCCGCTGGACGTGATAGCGGCCGCGCTAATGGTCCCGCCCGAGATGCTGCCGTTCGACGTGATGCTACCGTTCGAGGTGATTGTCCCGTTGATGGTTTGGTCGCCGTTGAAGGTGTTAGTCGCATTCAGTAGCGGAACTTTGCTGATGTCCAGGGACAAGGTGACATTGCCGCTGGTGCCGCCGCCTGTCAGCCCGGTGCCGGCGGTGACGCCGGTGATGGTTCCCGCGCCACCCACCGGCTGGCCATTCACCAGCAGATTGCTGAAGTTTCCCGTGCCGTGAACGTCGAGCGAGTACTGGGGAGCGGTGGTGCCAATGCCGACTTTGGTGTCGGCGGTGGCGCCGTTCACGCCATTGATGCTGCCCAGCACCAGACTGTTGTCTTGTGCGACTTCAGCGTTGGCGCCAATGGCGGTCGAGTTCGTGTGGTCGGTGTCCACGCTGCAGTTGTAACCAAGACAGGTGACATAGTTGCCCGAGCCTCTATAGAATGCGTTCGCTCCGACCGCCGTATTGAAGCTGCCATCGCTGTTGTTCGTTAAAGCGAACGAGCCATTCGCGGTGTTGCTGGTTCCATGGCCGTTCGATTCAAGTGCGGCCATGCCCGTGGCCGTATTGTTGCTCCCGATAGTGTTGTTTATCAGAGCGGCAGAGCCGGTGGCCGTATTCTCGGCCCCTTGGCTGTTTAGACCCAGGGCCTCCGTACCAGTTGCGGTGTTAGAATAGCCTGTCGTATTGAATTGTAGGGCCGTTGCGCCGGTCGCCGTGTTGGCATTCCCTTCGGTATTCGAGCTAAGCGCGCTCAATCCAACGGCGACGTTGAGCTTCCCCGTCGCTGCTGGATTACCCGCAAACCCAAGGAATGCGTTGCTGTTTGCATACGAGCCGAAGGCAAACAGGTTGCTGCCGATCTGAAAACCGCTGCCTGTGACCATCCCGCTCGCGGTCAGGCCGCCGCTCGAGATAATGTTGCCGTTCGAAGTGATGCTGCCGCCCGAAGTGATGCTGCCAGTAATGACTTGGCTCCCGTTGAAGGTATTGAGGGACGCATTCAGTAAAGGAACTTGGCCGGTGTCCACGAAGAGGTTGACATTCCCGCTGTTGCCTCCACCCAGGAGGCCGCTGCCAGCGGTCACGCCGGTGATAGTCCCCGTCCCCGCGTTGGAACAGGTCCATGCGCTGCCGCTCCACTGCAGAACCTGGTTCGTCGAACATGGTATTAGACTCAGGTTCAACGTCCCGCTCGTGCCACCACCCTGCAGCCCGCTACCGGCAGCCGTCGTCACCCCCGTAATCGCACTCGCGCCACTGGCGAATACAACGTCCAGTTCGGGTGGATGGCTTTCGGTTGAGTTTTCCTTACTGTCAAACGTCGCCGAGAGTGGACTGTTCGCCACCAACGCAATGCCATCGTTCGGCTGGCTTCCATTCAACCAAGCCTGCAGGGCGGGAGTAACATCAACCAGCACATAGTCCCCCACCTGTGACACCGTCAGAGGCACGCTCGCCGCAATGGTTGCTCCCAGCGCCGGCGCGTTTTTGGCATTGAGAGTACTTTCCGACCAGCTTCCAGTGACAAAGTCCACGTTGAAGCTGCCGGTCCTGGGCACAGAATTGACGTAGAGCTTTAGCGTGGCTTGGGCAATGTCGGCGCCCGTATAACCTGCTGGAATCGAATGCAGGTCAAAGGAAATAAACGCCGTCTCTCGGGCACTGACCACATTCAAAGTAGGGGCATTTCCATAGTTTGTCGCCATCGCGCTTGAATTGGTATAGGCGTCACCACCGGGCGTGATCTGGCCATAGGCATCGGTGCCGGCCAAGAGGAAAAACGAAC
>Ga0335080_10003203_pt1 | contig 16518 bp, 9 predicted proteins | sample Lox_Sample_34_FD_206720 | JGI IMG/M metagenome (GOLD analysis project Ga0335080, IMG submission 206720) | Soil microbial communities from Loxahatchee National Wildlife Refuge, Florida, United States - Lox_Sample_3.4 | ecosystem: Environmental > Terrestrial > Soil > Wetlands | place: USA: Florida...
GCCACTTCCACGTGGCATAAGCGATGAACCGGTCGCCGGCAAAATCCTGCGCCGCCCGTTTTGCCCCGGCGTCCGTTGTAGCCGAATAAACATTAAGAAAAGCCCCGGCATCCGTGCCGAACCGGCTTTGGGCGCGCTGGACGTAACTTTTGAGAGTCGGCACCCCGTTGGTAAAAAAAGCCCGGAAAGATCCCTCGTCCCGGTTCCATCCGGCCAACAACGGGATATGGCTTTGCTCGCCGGCGGCATAAATCGCCAGACAGTTGGTTGGCAGGAAATAACCGTCAATGTCCGGCCTGAAATATGACCGCGGATGTTTCAGGGCTGCGCGGAGCAGGTACCTGGCAGGGATTGCCCGCAACGCCTCGAGCGACGTCGTGCTGAACGCCGATTCGGCGAACTTCACGCCCGCCGCTTCAGCTTCAGCACGCGACTTGACCGGCTGATTGGTGTTAAAAAATGCACCGCTCTCGCCGATGGCTCGCTGGAACAAATCTTTCGACAACGGCGACGCCATCAGCGCACTGACCGAGAATGAACCAGCCGATTCACCAAAGATGGTCACGTTCTCCGGGTCACCGCCGAATGCGGCGATGTTTGCCTTGACCCATCGCAATGCAGCGACCTGGTCCAACAACCCGTAGTTGCCTGACGCATTGTGCCCGGATTCCGCAGTCAATTCGGGGTGCGCGAAGAACCCGAATACGCCCAGGCGATACCCGACACTGACCACAATCACGCCTTTCCTCGCCAGATTCCCGCCGTCCTGGCGCGCTTCGGACGTGGACCCGGCGGTGAAACCGCCGCCAAAAATCCAGACCATCACCGGCAATTTGCCCGGACCAGGATGTTCCGGCCGCCAGACGTTGAGATACAGGCAATCCTCGCTCGGTCCCTTGTCGCGGAAAACCATGTCATTGAAGATGCGGCCCTGCATCGGGCGCGGCGCGAAATCAACGGCCTGGCGCACGCCGTTCCAGGATGGAGCCGGTTGTGGCGGTTTCCATCGCAGCGGCCCGACCGGCGGCGCGGCAAAGGGAACGCCCTTGAACGAACAGACCTGATCGTCGGCGCTGACCACGCCTTCGAGCACACCATCGGCGGTGCGCACTTGCACGGTACGTAACGTCTGCCCCGGCGCGGCCTGCAACCCGAGCAACACCGCCAACACTATCACCAAATTCAACGGATGAATTTCCATATTCTCTCCGGTTTACTCGTTTGACTAACAAATCCGGCCCGATTTTCACAGAAGAAAACGACGGAAACAAAGCTGCGGAAATTCGGTTGACGATACGCCAAGCCTCACCACGAGTTGCCTCAGTTTGGCTCGCCAGAACGCGGTGAAGACGGACAGGTCAGGCCACAGTTGCCGATTCGGTTCAAACACCACCCCCTCGATTCCATGATCACTGGATTCTTCCGCGTAAAGTGCCAGCCGCCGGGCTGCGACGTATTTCCATTTGCATGATTCCGCTTGCACGGCGGGCTGGTCAGGGTTTTATTTAGAGCATGGGCAATGGCGATGATAGCGAAGGGCGCTGGTCCGCGGCTGGTGAAGTCGTGTTGTGGGTCTTTTTCTTCCTTTGGGCCGTCTGGATTTTTAATGCGCTGCTGCCACCCGCGCCCGATCAAACGGCATTCGAAGCCTATCTGGGACAACAATTCGGGCAACAGAATGGAGCTGCCGCCGACGCTCAATCCCGGATGCGCGACGCGCGGGAACCGTGGCAGCAACGGCCGGGCGAAGAAGACGGCTGGCGCTAAAGGCGGTAGGTCACCACATCCTTCGGCCCGATGGCGATGTGGCCGGCCCGGCGAAGGTTTTCGACCAGGGCCAAGGCCTCGAGCTCGGTCATTTTACGGCCCAGATAGGCGACCAAAAAGCTGGCGAATTTCTTCTTGTTCCTCGGGCGGGGAGTGGAAGGTTTGCGCAGATACTCCAGCACCTGATCCATCCGTTCGTCCCGGATTGCAGGCTGGGTCCTGGGTTTTGCCCGGGACTTCGGCTTCGAGTCAGCGGTCGGCGGGCTTGGAGCGGGCCGCCTGACGGGAGGCGCGAAGGTGAGAGTTGCGAAACTGTCATGCCGCCGGGCGCGGATTTGTTTGCTTCGCAGGTGTTCGATAAGCGGGTCGTAACCTTTGTCCTTGGACACGATGTGAAATGAGCCGCCGGGATCAGCCACCACGGCGCGGCCGAGATAATAAGCGAGCGTGAAATCAAGGGCGTTCCTGCCGGCAGAGGCCAGGCGCAGCAACTGAACCGAATCGGGGTGTTGCAGGAGCTTTTCCGCCAGAAAAAAATCGAGCTTGGTCTGGCGCGGGCCGACCAACAAAGTGAACCTGACGGCCTCGCGACCGATGACTGCGAGGTTAATCTTCTGGACGTTCTCGAAATCAACAAAGACGTGGTTAAACGGGGATGGAACGTTGGGGGTAATTTTCATAAATGAGCTATCGAATGCTGGTTCGTCGGAGGCATAGCTTGTCAGTCATTTTTCCAGACGACTTTGCGGGCGCCGGCCTTGGTGAACATTTCCTCCAGCATTTGCCGGTCGGGGCCTGCCACGCCGCCGGGAAGAGGGCTTTCGACACTGACGACAATTTGGGGAGCAATCAAAGGCAGACGGCTTTCGGCCATTTGAGAGATCGCTTTTCTGACAAGCGCCGCGCCCTCCTCGACGTCGGCCACGAGATACCGTGGATGCTCGAAAACCTCCGGGTGTTCGCGATAGGAAATGGCCACCGCTTGGGAAGGAACCGCACCCGGCCGGCTCCCTTCTTCAGCGATAGTCAACACCTCGTTGCCGAATGAGGCCCGAATCGTCAATGGCGTCAACAGCCGCCGCATGGTCTCAAACATAAGGTCAGAAAACAGAAATTGCCGGCTCCCATCAAGGTTTATCAGTACGCGGCTGGATGCGCGAGGCCGGTTTCAAGGAAACGCGCATCGAACCGCTCTGCGGCCCGGACTCAACGGTGATTGGATTCAAATAGGCAGTCGAGAGTCGAAGGTCGAGGGCTTTAAAGGCAGTTGGCTACTGCTCTTTGGTCAAATACCGCCATAGCGCAGCACGCCGGAAACGATCGCCAGGTCCAGCACGACCCAAAGCAGCGAGGAGAGCACGATGGGACCCTGGCGCAGCACGATGCCATACGCCAACCAGATGCCAGCAACCAACGTGAATCCAACCGCCGAGCACAACGACACACCGGCAGCCTGATGCGACGTCCAGATACAGATCGCCTGCGGTAGGGCGGTAAACGGTCCGATCAGCCCGGCGATGTACGCCATACGGCGCACTACCGATTCAGTTCTGGAGTCACATTGTATCTGCATCTGGGCTCGAACAATTATCGCTCAGAACCTCGGGAGTGGATTACCAGCTTTTGGGAAAAAGTTTGCTGTTTTTGTCACTTGCACTTCGGCCGATTTGAACGAGATTCCGCGCAAGGAAAGTTCCATGAACTCACACCATTTGATCCGAAGGACGGCCCTCGGCAGCGTTCCAGCCTGGTCATGCCTTCTTTTTCTGGCCGCCACAACTGCCGCACCGGCCCAAGCCACCGATGTCCTCACGTATCACAACGACAACGGCCGCACGGGACAGAATTTGAACGAGCAAATCCTGTCGCCGGCCAATGTCAATACCAATCACTTTGGCGCGTTGTGGGTATTGAATGTGGACGGCCTGGTGGACGCCGAACCGCTTTACGCGGCGGGCGTTAACATCCCCGGCAAAGGCGTGCGCAATGTTCTGTTCGTAGCCACGGAACACGACAGCGTTTATGCGTTCGACGCGGACAGCACTAATCTATTCTGGCACGTCTCGATGCTCGGCACCAATGAAGTGCCTTCCGACGATCGCGGTTGCAGCCAGGTTACGCCCGAAATCGGCGTCACCGCCACACCAGCGATTGATCGTTCGCTGGGTCCCGACGGCACCATCTTTGTCACGGCCATGAGCAAGACGAACGACTCGAGTCGTTACTTCCAGCGTCTGCACGCGCTGGATCTCGCCACCGGCGCCGAGCGGATGCCGGCGGTGACCGTCACTGCCAAATATCCCGGCACGGGCGACAACAGCGACGGTACCAATGTCATTTTCGATCCGGCCCAATACAAGGAACGTTGCGGATTGCTTCTGTTGAACGGCGTGGTTTACACCGCGTGGGCGTCGCATTGCGATATTCAACCTTACACCGGCTGGATCATCGGTTATGACGAACATACGCTGGCGCAAACCAGCGTGTTGAATATCACGCCGAACGGGAGTGAAGCCGCCATCTGGATGAGCGGCGCCGGACTGGCGGCCGATACCGCGAGCAACATTTATTTCCTGGCCGGCAACGGCACGTTTGACACCACCTTCACCACGAACGGATTCCCCAATCAAGGCGATTACGGCAACGCGTTCATAAAACTTTCCACCACCAGTAATCAACTCGCCGTGGCGGATTATTTCACGATGTTCAATACCGTGGACGAAAGCGGCGCCGATGCGGACCTCGGTTCCGGCGGCGCGCTCGTGCTGCCGGACATGACGGACAGCCAGGGACACGTCCGCCATCTCGCCGTCGGCGCAGGCAAGGACGGCAATCTTTATCTCGTGGAATGCACGAACATGGGCAAATTCAATCCGGCCAATGACAACGCCATTTACCAGGAACTCGACGGCGCGCTGCCGGGCGGCGTCTGGGCCATGCCCGCGTACTTCAACGGCACGCTTTATTACGGCTCCGTCGGTAACAACCTCCAGGCGTTTCCGTTCCAGAACGCGCGGCTCAACCCCAATTCCTCCCAAACCGCCATTGCGTTCGGTTACCCTGGAACGACGCCGTCCATTTCCGCCAACGGCAATTCGAACGGCATCGTTTGGGCGACGGAAAACACCTCTCCGGCCGTGTTGCACGCCTATGCGGCGACCAATCTGGCGTTGGAGTATTACAACAGTTCCCGGTTTCCGGGTGGACGCGATAATTTCGGTGAGGGTAACAAATTCATCACACCGATGATTGCGAGCGGCCGGGTGTATGTCGGGACCACAACCGGCGTCGGCGTGCTCGGTTTGCTCGACCAGGCCACATTGACGCCGTTGGAGACGTGGCGGGATAATTACTTCCATAACCCGTCGAATGTCGGCGCCGGCGCCAACGGCTTCAGCGCGGCCGACGACGGGGTGCCGAATCTGATCAAATACGCGCTCGGCCTGAATCCAACCAATGCGGCGACCGCGGCCCAGTTGCCGTCCGGCAAAATTCAAACTGACAAGGGCACGAATTATCTGACGTTGACGGTCAATCGCGCGGCGAAACCTTCCGATATCAGCTACATCGTCGAAGTTTCCAGCAATCTGTTGAGCGGATGGGTTTCGGGCCCGGCGAACGCAGTCACGCTCACGAACACAACGACGCAACTGGTTGTGCGCGACAACACGCCGGCGCCGGCAGCAACGGCCCGATTCATCCGTTTGCGGGTCACGAATCCGTGATGCGAGGCGGCTCGCGGGTATCAGCCTTCGTTGAACTTCGGCCCGACAGGCGATTGCCCCACCGATTATCCCTTGTTCTCTTTGCCGGCCATCTCGGCGTCGCGCTCGGCCATCGCCGCCTTGCGCGATAACCGCACCCTGCCCTTCTCGTCCACGCCCAGACATTTCACGGTGATTTCGTCACCGACCTTCACGATGTCTTCGGTCTTCTTGACACGGAAGTTGGCGAGTTCGCTGATGTGGACCAGACCGTCTTTGCCGGGCAGAAACTCGACGAACGCGCCGAATTCTTTGATGGTGACAACTTTGCCGCGATAAATCTTTCCGGGTTCGGCTTCGGCGGTCATGCCCATAATCGCATCGCGGGCAATCTTCATGCCTTCCGCCGACACGGAGAAAATGTTCACGGTGCCATCGTCTTCGATGTCAATTTCGCAGCCGGATTCCTCGACGAGTTTCTTGATGTTCTTGCCGCCGGGGCCGATGAGCGCCCCGATTTTCTCCGGATTGATCTTGATGGTCTCGATGCGCGGCGCGTATTTGCTGATTTCTGCGCGCGGCACGGCCAGCGTTTTGGCCATCTCCGCCAGGATGTGCATTCGGGCGACGCGCGCCTTTTCGATCGCCTCGGCCATGAGCGCGTGCGGCAGCCCCTTCAACTTGAGGTCCAGTTGAAAACCGGTGATGCCCTTTTCCGTGCCGGCGATTTTGCAGTCCATGTCGCAGTAATGGTCCTCCGAGCCAAGAATGTCGGTCAGCAACTGGTACTTGGCGATTTTATCGCCGTTGTATTCGGTGCAGATGCCGATACTGATGCCGCCGACCGGCCGCACCAGCGGCACCCCCGCGTCCATCAACGCCAGTGACCCGCCGCACACGGTCGCCATTGAAGTCGAACCGTTTGATTCCATGATCTCGCTCGTGACGCGCACCGAGTAAGGATAATTTTCCAGCGGCAGCATCGGCTCGATGGAACGTTCGGCGAGCGCGCCGTGGCCGATCTCGCGGCGGCCGGGACCGGAAATGCGGCCGGTTTCGCCGACGGAAAAGTTCGGAAAATTATAATGCAGGATGAATTTCTTTTCGCTCTCGCCGCCGGTGTAGGAATCGAATTCCTGCACGTCTTCGCCCGTGCCGAGCGTAGCCAGGGTGAGCGCCTGCGTCTCGCCGCGGCTGAACAGGGCCGATCCATGCGCGCGCGGCAGGATGCCCACTTCGCTCAAAATCGGGCGGACGGCATCAAAGGAACGGCCATCGAGCCGCTTGCCATCTTTCAAAATCAGGCTGCGGACAGCTTCCTTCTGGATGGTGTAAAACGCGTCTTTGACGGTAAATTCGGTGACCTTTTCCTCGCCGAACTTTTCAACAAGTTTGGCGCCCACGTCGTCCTGGATGGCCTTCACCGCATCTTCTCGGGCGAGCTTGCCGGGTGTGAGCAGCGCCGGCACAAACCGATCGCCGACCAGTTTTTTGGCCTCCTGTAATATTTCGTCGGGCACGACATTGAGCGTAATCTCGCGCTTCTTGCGGCCCGTTTTGGTCACCAGTTCTCTTTGAGCCGCGATGATGGGCTGGACGGCTTCGTGGCCGAATTTCAGGGCGGCGTTGAAGTCCGCCTCGCTGATTTCCTTCGCCGAGCCTTCATACATCACGATGTCGGATTCGTTGCCGACATAGACGAGATCAAGGTCACTCTCTTTCAATTCGGAATGCGTCGGGTTCGCGATGAATTTTCCGCCGACGCGGCCCACGCGCACGGCGCCTAGCGGGCCCGCCCAGGGAATGTCGCTGACCATCAGCGCGGTGCTGGCGCCGATGATGCTCAGGATATCCGGGTCATTTTCGCCGTCAACGCTCAGCACGATGCTTTGCACCTGCACTTCGTTATACCATCCCTTGGGAAACAAAGGCCGGATCGGGCGGTCGGTAAGCCGTGATGTGAGGATTTCTTTTTCGGTGGGGCGGCCTTCGCGTTTGAAGTAACCGCCGGGGAACTTGCCCGCTGCCGCCGCCTTTTCGCGGTAATCCACGGTCAACGGGAAAAATTCCTGCCCTTCTTTGGCTTTGGCCGCCGCAACAGCGGCCACGATGACGATGGTATCGCCGAGTTGGACAGTGACGGCACCGTCGGCCTGTTTGGCGAGTTTACCGGTTTCAATAATGACTTGTTTTTCGCCCACACGGGCGGTGATTTTCTCTGACATAACTATTTCTGTCCGTCACCGCCGGAGAAACTTCAGTGAACTCCGAGCGCTTTCGGAGCTGAATGAAATTACCCAGGGGTGACGGATTTTTCATACGCGATGTGGTTGGTTAAAGGATCGGGCCATTCGCGCGGGCTGGCTCAAATCCATTGGCGAAAGGCGGCCGGTTAAAGCAAGGCCGCATCTCCGCAAAATTCAGTGGCGCAGTTTTAATTTTTTTGTGACCGCCTGATAACGGTTCAAGTCGTTGTTTTGCAGGTATTCCAACAAACGCCGGCGCTGGCCGACCATCATCAACAGCCCGCGACGCGAGCTGTGATCCTTTTTGTTGTTCTGCAAATGCTCGGTCAAATGATTGATCCGCTGCGTCAGCAGGGCGATTTGCACGTCCGCCGACCCCGTGTCGCCGTCGTGCAACTTGAACGATTCAATTGTCTTCGTCTTTGCTTCCATATCGTATAAAACGCGAGAGAATAGTTATTCACCACCCCGGTGTAAAGCACTTTCCGGTCCGTGGATTCCGCATGATTTGGCGGGCGAGCGTGCCCATCGCCAGACCAGGTGACGTTTTGTTCGCGGCGTCAGCTTGAAAAGTTCGCCAATCCGCAGGCCTTCGACCCAGAATATCCCGCCCGTTTCCGCAGTTGCCACGACGAGTTCGCGACGACGCGCCCGGGGGATTTTCTGGTTCACGAACCAATCCTGGAGTTTCAGCGGCGACTTCATTCCGATGGGCTGAAAACGGTCACCCGGACGCCAATGGCGCAACGTGATTCTTCCGCCAACCGCGTCCGCATCGAAGAATTCCCGTCCGGCTCGTCGGGAGCCTCGCCCCATCGAAATTCCCTGCTGAAACTTCCAGCGAAATTGAACACCGGCAAAATGTGTCTCCCCCGCCCTGCCCGCCAGACTGACTGCGAGTTCGTCAGCCTTGAATTCGACCGGCGCTTGTGCCTGCAATTTCAACCAGCCGACCGCGTCGCGAGCCACGGAAAAATCCGGGCTGACACTGACAAAAACGCCGGGCGCGCACCGGAGTCGTTCCACCAAATCGAAATCAGGGGAAACGCCGGACTTAAGCAATTGCCATTGCAGGACCCGCCGCTGAACCGCAATGGGTAATCTCAAAAATCCGTTCCCCTCACCCAACCTTCCAACTCCGCTAAAGCTACGATGGACAAGTCGGCCGGCCTCTCCCCGCCTGGCGGAGCGAGGGGCACATCGCTCTTTTTTCAAATTCTTGATCCACCGCTGCGCCATTTCGCCGACGGCGTCTGCTTCCGCGCCGATGATTTCCATCAAACGAAACACGGTTTTCGCCACTCCCGGTTGATACTTCTTGCGCAGTAATGGCAGCAATTCATTGCGAATCCGGTTGCGTGGCGCGGCGAGCGAGGCATTGGTCGCATCTTCGCGGAAGCGGATCCGGTTTTCTCGGGCGAATTCGCGCAACTCGGCCCGGGTCACATCGAGCAACGGTCGGGCCAGCGTGATTCTCTTGTCTGCGGCCGAAGGTGAACGCCATTTCATGCCCGCCAGAGCTTCGGCACCTGCGCCGCGCAAAAGACGCAGAAAAAACAGCTCCACCTGGTCGTCTGCCTGGTGCGCCAGCGCCACCGTGCGGGCGCCGCGCTGTTTGCCGGCGCGCACAAAGAATTCGTGGCGCAATTTCCGGGCGGCCATTTCGATGGAGAGTTTGGATTTTTCGGCGAACCGTCTCACGTCAGCGCGTCCAACGACCATCGGTAATCCCATTGCCGCAGCGGTTTGTCGCACGAGTTTTTCATCGGCATCGCTGCTGCGTCCGCGGAGCTGGTGGTTGAAATGAGCAATTACCAGTTTCCATCGGTATCGCGCCGAGAGTGTGTGCAGCAAATGCAGCAAGGCCATCGAATCCAAACCCCCGGAGACGGCAACCAAAACCGGCCGGCCGCGCGCCAGCGGGCAGCTGTCCCGGACGTTATTTCCGACGCGCTGTAGCAAATCGCTCACGGCTTGATGCTACCGCAATGTCGGAGCGGGGCAAGCGTGGCAGAATCTCAAGGCATCACGATGCGATAGAACCGCGCCGGCGAGGTGTTCAGGACATTGACATCGGAGACGGTCACATTGCTGTTGGTGGCCGTGAATGGCAGGCCGAGGTTGGTCCAGTTGGTCTGCTGCAAACTGGTCTTGTATTGCACCTGATAAACCAGCCCCGGCGTCGCCAGCCACGATAGATTGAAATCGCCGGCAGTCATCGTGGCACCTGTGAACACCGGCGCGGAGACAGGCGTCACGCTGACGTCATCGAGGCCGAGGAAGTACGGGTCATCGCGGAACCCGAATTGGAGGACGGTGTTGGGGCCGGCAGCCATTACGGTGAATTGCATGTTGGTCCAGCCGATCTTGCCGACGTTGGTTCGATCGTAAAGCGTGCTGCCATTCCAGGAAACGCTGAATTCATTCGGCGTGAGCGTGCCGGATACATTCGGACTGCTCAGCCAGAACGAAAGGACATAAGTCTGCCCGGCAAAAGTCGGGACGGTCTGGGAAAGATAACCGAGCGTGCTGGACGGCCCCATTTTCGCGCCGTAGGTGCCGGAATGCACGAACTGCGAATTGCCGGTGGTAACCGAGCAGAAATTGGTATTGCCGGACTGGCTCCAGTTGGCAAAGGAGCCAAGCTCAAACCCGCCGTTTTGCAGCAGCGGTTGTCCGATCTGCAACGCGAACTGGCGAAGCTGCGACCCGCCGGAGGTTTGATTCGTGAACCAGACATTGGCGGAATAGATTCCCGAACCCAGGCTGTAAGCGTTGGCATTCAGGTTTGCCGTGACGGTGGTATGGGCGCCGGAGGCCAGCGCACCGCTGCCGGGCGAGACGTTGAGCCACTGCGATGTGTTGCTGAGCGTCCAGTTCAATGACGTTGCGCCCGAATTGGTCAGGAACAGATTCTCGGTGGTGACATTGAACGGCCCGCCGGCCGCGCCGCTCGCGATAAAACCGGACACCGGGCTGATGGTGAGCGGGTCGAGCGGGCCGGCCAGCGCGTTGATCAAATTCTGGCCATTGGGCGAGCCCCAGCCGGTGCACAGATCATAACCATTGACGGCAAAGAACAGGCTGGGACTCCCGGACCAGGTATTGTCACCCGTCGTCGTGTCGTGAAAATCGGCACCGTAATTGGTGCTTTTACCAATCGCATAAATCGCGGGGTTGACGAAGCCGACGCTGGATCGGCCGGCCGACGCCGCCTGTTGGTTGACCAGAGCGGTGAAGCCGGCCCACAACGGCGCGGCGCAACTCGTGCCGCTGGCGCTCTCCAGCTTGTTGGTGTCGGCGACAATAAAAACATTCTGGCCCGTCAGCGCCACGTCCGGCATGTTGCGCAGCGTCGTCGAACCCAGGTTGGTGGTCATATTGATGCCCTGCTGATAACCGGGAATCGTGTAGGTGGAACTGATACCGCCGCTGCTGCCCCAGTCGCCGAAATTGGGATTTGGGGTCCGCTCATTCCAGACCGATTCGGAGACGTAGGCGCCACCGGGACCAGTTGTGGCCAGCGACGTTCCGCCCACCAGAGTGATGTTCGTTTTATCCAACAGAAAGGGAATCGAACCGGTGAACGCATCGTAATCGCCCGAAGCGCAATAGAACGACTGCCCTTGCGTAGCCATTTGCTTGAAGATCGCGTCCACCGCCGGATCCGGCGAACCCCCACTCCAGGAACAGCCGATTTGTTTCGCCAGGTTATCATTGGCGATGCGGCTTAGCATCGTTGACCAACTCGTCGAACCGTTGGGCGCTTCATAAACGTATATTTTTGTAACGGCCGGCGCCATGGAGAAAACCATTTCGATGTCCAGGCACACTTCACCGTTGCCGGGGCCGGGAATGGAAACGCCGCCGTTGACCGGCACGTTGGTCAGGCTGACCGGATAATTGGTCAGCCCGGCCCGGGCGAGGTAAGCCGCAATATCATTGGAAACGTAACCGGCGAATTGCACCAACGCGACGCTTTGGCCGCTGCCGTTCAGCGATACGCCCGGAACGTAGGCCGCGCGAAAATCGTTGCCCATGTAGGTGTTGCCGGGGCCGGAACCGGAACTGGGAGCGGCCGCGGTTCCGGGAGTGATGGCTTCAACTTTCAGCGAGGATTGCGGCAGTGAAAAATTGTTCAATCCACCCACCTGCAAAATCGGCACGGCCAGATCCATTGAAGCTTCCACATCGGGCGCATAAAAATCGCGGGCTTCCCGCGGATGCCGATACGTGTGCAACGTCACATGAAAGGCACGTTCGATGTTGGCCACCGAACCGCTCACCTCCAGGACCACCCGGTTCGGGTGCGTCCCGGTCACCGTCAAGCCGTTCACCTTGGCGAAATCAATGACGGCTTGATAATCCTCCAGCGTCGGGCCGAATTGTTCCGCGAATTGTGCCGGGGTCAGGTATTGATGAAACCTCGGGCTGGCCGGGTCGTAGATTTGCCGCAGCAAATCGTCCAGCGCCGCCTCGTTGCGCAGCGGCAGGCTGATGGCCAGTTGCAGACTCCTGGTCGCCGGCAGTTCACCGGTCGGCTGCAAATTAAAACGTGCCACCGCCGCCGGAACTTGTCCGGACACAACCTGTCTTGCCTCCGCGAGGCCCGGATAATAAATCGCGGTGAAGAGAAGCAACAAGCCCAGGCTCCTTACATTTGATAGGAAGGGGAAGTTTGCCATAAAGTGCAGATTTGAATAAGGTGACAATCTTTGACAACTAAAATCCGCCGCGCCCTTTTTGGTTTTGGTTCGCACGGGTTGTAAAAGCAAACCGCATTTCACATTTAAACAGGAACAATGCGTGTTGGCAGCGCAATTTAGGCACGAACAGCGTCCAAAGTCAAACCGCGCAAACCCTTGATTTCAGGCCACGGTTCGGAGCCAACAGAAACGTGCCGGCAGAAAAAGGAGGCACCGCGGAATTTCAGTACAACACTTGAAGGCGATAGTACCGCTGTGGCGAGGAAGCGATGGCGTTGGTGTCGGAAACCGTGACGGTGTTGCCGGCCGCAATAATGGGGTTGCCGAGATTGGTCCAGTTCCCCTGAACCAGGTTGGTGTTGTATTGCACCTGATACTTGACGCCCGTCAACGCGTTCCACGAAAACTTGAACGTGCTGTTCGTTTTGATCAGCGTTTGGAACACGGGAACCGGCACGGGATTTACGCTGATGTCATCGAGGCCAAGATAATAGGGATCATCCCGGCCGCCGATTTGCAGGACCGTGTCGGGGCTGGTGGCTTTGATGGTGAATTGGAGGTTGGTCCAGCCGGTCCTGCCGATGTTGACCTGATCGAAGAGGGTGATGCCGTTCCAGGCCACGCTGAATTCGTTGGGTGTGGTTGCATGCCCGCGGGCGGGATTGGACGCGCTGTCCAACCAGAGAGAAAGCCGATAGAGCTGGTTGACCGCCGTGGGCACGGTTTGTGACAGGTAGGCCTGCACGGAAATTTCACCGAACGCGGCATAATAGCTGCCCGTGTGGGGAGCAAGCCCGGATATACTGGAACTATTGCCAACAAAATCAACGGCTCCGCCGTCACCCGCCAACGTCCAACCGGTGAAATCACCAGTCTCAAATCCGCCGTTCTGAACCAGCGGTTCCCCCGGCAGTAAAGCGAACGACAGGACAGCCGGACCGCCGTGCTGATTGGTGATGATCACGCTGGCGTTGTAAATACCCATGGCCAGGTTGGTCGCGGCGGGAGCCAAACTCACAGTCAATGATGCCTCTCCACCCGCTGCCAGGTTGCCGCCGCTGGACGAGGCATTGAGCCAGAGTGAGGTGTTGACGACGCCCCAGTTCAGCGCTGATGTACCGAGATTGGTCAGGGAAAAGCCCTGCGCGCTCACCACAAACGGCCCGCCCACCGGCCCGATGGCGACGAACCCACTGGCCGGCGAAACCGCCAACGGAGACAATACTTGCAGGGTAAACTGGCGAAGCTGCACCACACCCGAGGTTTGATTGGTGAACCAGACATTGGCGAAATAGGTCCCTGCCGGCAACCCCGCGGCCGCGGAATTCAGGTTCGCCGTTACCGTGTTTTGACCGCCGACATCCAGCGTTCCACTCGCGGGCGAGACGTCGAGCCACGGCGATGTGTTGGCGAGCGACCAGTCCAGGGAAGCCGCGCTGGAATTGGTCAATGAAAAGTTCAAGTTGGTAACATCGAAAGGACCTCCAGCCACGCCACTGGCGGCAAAGCCGGATACCGGTGTAATAACCAGTGTGTCGGGCGGGCCGGCCAGCGCGTTAATCAAATTCTGGCCATTGGGTGAGCCCCAGCCGGTGCAAAGATCGTAGCCGGACACCGCGAAGAATTTGCTGGGACTGCCGCTCCAGGTGTTGTCGCCGGTCGTCGTGTCATGAAAGTCACTTGTGTAATTCGCCCCCTGCCCGATCGCATAAATCGCCGGGTTGATGAAACCGATGCTGGGTCTGCTCGCAAGCGCGGCCTGCTGGTTCATCAAGGCGGTGAATCCCGCCCACAACGGGGCGGCACAACTGGTGCCAGCCGCATTCTCCTGTTGATTGGTGTCAGCCACGATAAAAACGTTCTGGGCTGTCAATGCCACGTCCGGCATGTTCCGCATGGTCGTCGAACCCAGGTTCGCCGTCATGCTGATGCCTTGCTGCCAGCCTGGGATGGTATAGGTTTGACTGATGCCGCCGCTGCTGCCCCAGTCACCGCCATTGGGATTGGGCGTCCTTTCATTCCAGACGGATTCCGAAACGTAAGAACCTCCCGGCCCCGTCGTGGTCAGAGACGTCCCGCCGACCAACGTGATGTTCGTGTCATCCAACAGAAATGGAATCGAACCGTTGAAGGCGTCGTAATCGCCCGAAGCGCAATAGAACGATTGCCCTTGAACGGCCATTTGCTTGAAGATGCCGTCCGCGGCCGCGTCGGGCGAGCCGCCGCTCCAGGACGAACTGATTTGTTTGGCCAGATTATCATTGGCGATGCGGCTTAACATCGTGGACCAGGTCGTCCCACCGTTGGGCGCTTCGTAAACATAAACTTTTGAAACTGCCGGCGCCATCGAAAGCACCATTTCGATGTCCAGGCACACCTCGCCGTTACCGCCGCCGGGCACAGAAACCCCGCCGTTGACCGGCACATTGGTCAGGCTGACCGGATAATTGGTCAGACCCGCGTCCTTGAGGTAGGCGGCAATGTCGTTGGAAACATAGCCATCGAACTGCACCAACGCGACACTTTGACCGCTGCCGTTCAGCGTTACACCCGGAACGTAGGCCGCCCGAAAATCGTTGCCCATGTAGGTGCTGCCGGGCCCGGAACCGGAGTTGGGCGTCACCCGCGCCGTTGGCGCAATGGCTTTGACTCTTAGTGTGGAATGCGGCAATGAATAATTGTTCAATCCACCCACCTGCAAAATCGGCACGGCCAGATCCACTGAAGGTTCCACATCCGGCGCAAAAAACTGGCGGGCTTCCCGCGGGTGCCGATACGTGTGCAACGTCACGTGAAAAGCGCGTTCGATATCGGCCACCGAACCGCTCACGTCCAGGACCACCCGATTCGGGTGCGTCCCGGTCACCGTCAGGCCGTTCGCCTTGGCGAAATCAATGACCGCCTGATAATCCAGCTCCGTCGGACCGAATTGCGCCGTGAACTGTGCCGGGGTCAGGTATTGATGAAACCTCGGGCTGGCCGGGTCGTAGATTTGCCGCAGCAAATCGTCCAGCGCCGCCTCGTTGCGCAGCGGCAGGCCGATGGCCAGTTGCATACTCTTGGTCGCCGGTCGGCTGCAAATTAAAACGTGCCACCGCCGCCGGCACATGCCCGTGCAGGGCTTGTCTTTCTGCCGTAACACCATGATCGGTTGCTCCAAAAAACAGAGCCAGGCCGACGCATCTTACAACCAACCAGCACGGAAATCTCAAGGTAAAGCGCATGGATGAGCAGGAAAATAATCTGTAACGTCTAACCTCCGCCGGCCGCAGTCCTCATTGTGTTTTGCACAGTCAGTTCAGAGCAAACCGCGTTCCATATTTAAGCTAAACCTATACGAATTTGTAGCGTAATTTATGCTCGATTTATGCCGAAAGTCAAATGGCGGCGTGGAATAAATTTGCCCGCTACGGCGCGCGACACTAACGTTCACCCGTGGCCGTCAAGTTAACCATTCTCGGCAGCGGTTCGGGCGGGAATTGCGCCTATATCGAAACGGCTGAGGCCCGGATACTTGTGGACGCCGGGTTCAGCCCGCGCCAGATCCGCAAACGTCTCGAAGCCATCGGGCGCGTGCCGGAGAATCTGACCGCCATCCTCATCACCCACGAACACAGCGACCATATCCAGGGACTTCCCGGCATCGCCCAAAAGCTCAATATCCCCGTTTACTGCAATCGCGCCACCAAGGAGGAATTTGAACGCATCCTCGAAACCCATTTTGATTGCCGGCTCTTCGACAGCGGCGCCAGTTTTGAAATCGCCGATGTGCAAGTGGATACGTTCACCATTCCACACGACGCCCAGGACCCGGTCGGTTTTCTGTTGCGCACGGCCGACGGCAACATCGGATTCGTCACCGATCTCGGTCACATGACCAAGTTGGTGGTAGAACGCACGCGCGCGGCGAATGTCCTGGTGCTCGAATCCAATCACGACGTGAAAATGCTGAAGGAATGTCCGCATCGTTCGTGGCCGCTCAAGCAACGTATCCTCGGGCGTCACGGTCATCTCTCAAACGAAGCCGCCGCCGAGGCCGTCGCGCAAATCATGTCCGCCGATTTGCGGCATCTTTACCTCGCCCACTTAAGCCGC
>Ga0335080_10003204_pt1 | contig 16514 bp, 15 predicted proteins | sample Lox_Sample_34_FD_206720 | JGI IMG/M metagenome (GOLD analysis project Ga0335080, IMG submission 206720) | Soil microbial communities from Loxahatchee National Wildlife Refuge, Florida, United States - Lox_Sample_3.4 | ecosystem: Environmental > Terrestrial > Soil > Wetlands | place: USA...
GGCGGCAGGCCTCGCTCCGGCACGCCGCCGACCGCGCCGAGACCGCGATCGCGGGGCTCGAGCGGCCGCTCGAGCGCTACCTGCTCGAGCTCGAGCCGGAGCGGGGGCCCGAGGGGCGCTCGTGGTACGGGGGCCCCGGCCGCGCCGAGCTGATGGACTGGGCGCCCGTGCTCGAGCGAGCGGGCGTGCGGATCGAGCCGATTCGCGTCGCCCAGGCCTACCTCGAGCTGGCGGTGCTGATCCGGGCGCTCGAAGGGCTCACCGACATCGCGCGCGTCGAGCTCGAGCCGGACGTCTCCTCGCTGTGGGCGGGGCTCTTCGATCTGCGCGAGAACCTGCTCGGTCGCGCGCACGACGATCTCCGCGCCATTGCCGCCTAGCGTCACCGTCGTCGGCTCGGCGAACGTCGACCTCGTCGCCCGCTGCGAACGGCTGCCGCGCCCGGGCGAGACGGTCACCGACGCCGCGTTCGAGCGCATCCCGGGAGGCAAGGGCGCAAACCAGGCGGTCGCAGCCGCCCGCCTGGGGGCACGGACGCGCTTCGTCGGCCGGATCGGCGCCGACGACCTCGTCCTGCGCTCGCTCGAGGCGGAAGGGGTCGACGTCGGCGGCGTCCGCCGCGACGAGGGCGAGAGCGGCGTCGCGCTGATCCTCGTCGACGCGGCGGGCGAGAACGTGATCGTGGTCGCTCCCGGCGCCAACGCCCGGCTGACCCCGGCGGACGTGAGCGTCGTCGACGCCGATGCGGTGCTGTGCCAGCTCGAGATTCCCGCGGCGGCGGTTGCCGCGGCCGCGGCCCAGGCCAAGGGTCTCTTCTGTCTCAACGCGGCGCCCGCCGTCGAGGTGCCGCTCGAGGCGCTCCGCCGCGCCGACCTCGTCGTCGTGAACCGCTACGAGCTCGAGGCGCTGCCGGAGACGCCGCGCCTGGTCGCGCTCACGCTCGGCGCCGAGGGCGCGGTGCTGCTGGAGGACGGGAGCGAGATCGCCCGCGCGGCCCCGCCGAGGGTGACCGCCGTCGACGGCACCGCAGCCGGAGACGCCTTCTGCGCGGCGCTGCTCGTCTCGCTGCTGGAGGGACGGGACCGCCTCGAGGCCGTGCGACGCGCGTGCGCCGCGGGCGCGATCGCCGCGTCGCGCGCGGGGGCGCAGCCGTCGCTTCCCACCGCGGCCGAGCTGGACGAGATACTGCGATCGTGAGCACGCCGATCCTCCTCGACTGCGACCCCGGTCACGACGACGCGATCGCGCTGTTCCTCGCCCTCGCGAGCCCCGAGCTCGAGCTGCTCGGCGTCACCACCGTGGCCGGGAACCAGACGCTCGACAAGACGACGGCCAACGCGATCCGGCTGCTCGATGCGATCGGCCGTCCGGAGGTCGCCGTCGCCGCGGGGGCCGACCGGCCGCTCGTGCGGGAGCGGTACGTCGCCGCCTACGTCCACGGCGAGTCGGGCCTCGACGGCCCCGATCTCCCGCCCCCGAGCCGCGCGCCCGACGGCCGGCACGCCGTCGAGCTGCTCGCCGACACGCTGACCGCCTCGGAGCGGCCGGTCACCGTCGTCCCGACCGGGCCGCTCACGAACATCGCGCTCCTGCTCGCGCTCCATCCGGGGATCGAGGAGCGGATCGAGCGGGTGGTGCTGATGGGCGGCGCGATCGCGGAGGGAAACGTCACCCCGGCCGCCGAGTTCAACATCTGGGCCGATCCGGAGGCCGCGCGCCGCGTGTTCGAGAGCGGGCTCGACCTGACGATGGTCGGCCTCGACGTCACCCACCGGGCGCTCGTCGGCGAGCCGGAGGCCGCGCGGATGCGTGCCGCCGGGCGGGCCGGCGGGATCGTGGCCGACCTGCTGGGCTTCTACGGGCGGTTCCACCGCGAGCAGTACGGGTGGGCGGGCTCGCCGATCCACGACGCCGTCGCCGTCGCCTATGTCGCGCAGCCGGGCCTGCTCGAGACGAAGCGCCGCCACGTCGACGTCGACTGCACCTGGGAGCTCTGCCGCGGACGCACGCTGGTCGATCTCTGGGAGCGGACCGGGCAGCCAGCGAACTGTCACGTAGCGACGGGAATCGACGCGCCCGGCTTCGTCGAGCTCCTGATCGACCGGATCAGCACGCTCCCCTAGCGCCCCTTGTGATCCCTCACCCCGGCCGCCGCCGGAAGGCCAGTCCCGACAGGATGTCTCCGAGCGTCTCCTCGAGAGCCGCGTCCCGTGCGGCGATGCGCCGGCGCTCCTCCCGCATGATCCGACTCACGCGCTTGTAGCTCGGCCGCGGCACGTCCAGCCGGGAGGCGAGCGGCCGCAGGCGGCGGTAGGCCTCGGCATACGGGCAGTCGAGCGCGGCCAGAAGGTGAAGGGCCCTGACGAACTCGGGCTGGACGGGGTCCCAGCGTGGCACGAACCGAGAGTGCCGGGACGCGCTGCACGGATGTGTGCCGTGAGGGATCACAAGGTGTGACTTCGTGCGGGTCGCGCGGGGGAGGGCGAGGGAGCGGAGGATGGAGGGAGGAGGGGCGCGCCGGCCCGCGAACCTCCCCGTATGGCGCGCAGAAGGCGCACGACGAAGCTACGCCCGAAGTCTCCTGCCCGGATCCGGAAGCGGAAGCGGGCGAGGCCCGGGCGCGCCCACGCGCACCGCACCGAGCTCTGGGGCCTCGCACTCGTGGCGCTCGGGCTCTTTCTCGGGGCCCTGCTCTACCTCGGCTGGAACGGCGGGGTCGTCGGCGGAGCGATCACCGACGCGATCACGACGGTCGTCGGCGACGCCGGCTACGTGCTGCCGGTCGCGCTGGTTGCGGTCGGCGCGCTGATGGTCGCCCGCAGCGCCCTCGTCGACGTCCGCCCTTTTCGCACCGGCCTCGCCGTCGGCGCCTTCGGGCTGATGCTCACGCTCGGTGCCAACGGCGGCTGGGTCGGCCGGGAGCTCGAGCGCCTCTTCTCGGCCCTGCTCGGGACGACGGGCGCGACGATCGTCGGCGTGACGACCCTCGTCGTCGGCCTGCTGCTCCTCACCGGCGCCTCGCTCGGCGCGGCCCTCCGCCGCTCGGGCCACGCCGTGCGCCGGGCGCACGGTCACGCGCGAAGGCTCCGCACCCGTCCGGCGCACGCCGAGGCGCCGCCTGCCGCGCCCGTCCCGGCGCCCGCCCTGCACACCCTCGAGCCGCCGGTCGACGTCGAGCACGACTACCCGGATGTCGTCTCTGAGACAGGCCCGCCGCCGCTCCTCGCCTACGAGCCCGAGCACGAGGACGAGCCCGACCAGCCGAGCCTCTTCGACGCTCTCCCGGGCCATCCCGACTACGACCTCCCGGACCGCAACCTGCTCCGCCGCTCCGCGCCCGGCAGCGGCCCCTCGCCGGAAGCCGGCCGCCGCGTCGCCGAGGCGCTCGTGCAGACCCTCGCCAACTTCGGGATCGACGCGACGGTGGTCGGACAGATCTCCGGCCCGCGCGTGACCCGCTACGAGCTGCAGCTCGCGCCCGGGACGAAGGTCGCGAAGGTCGCGGCCCTGAAGGACGACCTCAGCTACGCGCTCGCGACCACCGAGATCCGCATCCTCGCGCCGATCCCCGGCAAGCAGGCGGTCGGCGTCGAGCTGCCGAACCTCTCGCCGAACATCGTCACCCTCGGCGACGTCTTCGACGACCTCCCTGCGACCGCGAGCCCGCTCTCGGTCTGGCTCGGCAAGGACATCTCGGGCAACGCCGTCTGGGCCGATCTCGCGCGGATGCCGCACGTGCTGATCGCGGGCACGACCGGCTCGGGCAAGTCCGGCTGCATCAACGCGATCATCACCTCGATCCTCCTGCGCGCGAACCCGGACGAGGCGCGGCTGATCCTGATCGACCCGAAGCACGTCGAGCTGAACCACTACGAGTCGATCCCGCACCTGCTGACGCCGGTCGTCTCGAGCCCGAAGGAGGCCTCTGCCGTGCTCGCCAATGTGGTGGGGGAGATGGACCGCCGCTACGAGCGCCTCTCCGAGCTTCGCGCGCGCAGCCTGCCCGAGGCGAACCGGGCCCTGCGACAGCGCGGCGAGCGCCAGCTGCCGTACCTGCTCGTCGTGATCGACGAGCTCGCCGACCTGATGATGACCGCGCCGCAGGCGGTCGAGGACGCGGTGATCCGGCTGGCGCAGAAGTCGCGCGCCGTCGGGATCCACCTCGTGCTCGCGACCCAGCGGCCCTCCGTCGACGTGATCACCGGGATGATCAAGGCGAACGTGCCCTCGCGGATCGCGTTCGCCGTCTCGAGCCAGACCGACTCGCGCGTGATCCTCGACCAGTCGGGCGCGGAGAGCCTGCTCGGGCAGGGCGACATGCTGTTCAAGCCGCTCGGCACGTCGCGGCTCCAGCGCGTCCAGGGCGCCTACGTGACCGAGGAGGAGATCGCGCTCGTCGTCGAGCAGTGCCGCCACCAGCGCGACCAGGAGCTCGACGAGTCGCTGCTGCAGCTGCCCGAGGCCTTCGCCGACGACGCCGTCGACGACGGCGACTTCGACCCCGACGAGGATCCGCTGCTCGACAAGGCGATCGAGATCGTCGTCCAGACGCAGACCGCCTCGGTCTCGCTGATCCAGCGGCGGCTGCGGGTCGGCTACACCCGTGCCGGCCGCCTGATCGACATGCTCGAGCGGCGCGGGATCATCTCGGGCTACGAGGGCTCGAAGCCCCGCCGCGTGCTCGTCGACGAGCACGAGCTGCAGCGGCTCCATGCGGGCACTGGCTAGCATCTCTTCGATGCGAGCCTTCCGCGGCGCTCCCCTCGTCCTCCTGCTCGCTCTGCTCGTCGCGGGCTGCGGCGGGGGCGGCGGCGGAAAGAGCAGCGCCGAGACCTCGACGGTGGGCAAGGGGCCGCTTCGGGTCGGCCTCGTCACCGACATCGGCCAGCTCAACGACCACGGCTTCAACCAGCTCGCCTACGGCGGGCTGCTCCGTGCCGAGAAGGTGCTCGGGGTGAAGGGCCGCGTGTACCAGTCCGCGAGCCCCGCCGACTACATTCCGAACCTCTCCGCGTTCGCCCGGCAGGGCTACGACCTCGTGATCTCGGTCGGCTTCGACCAGGCGGCCGCGATCGCGAAGGCGGCGGCCGCGTATCCGAAGACCCACTTCGCGATCGTCGACGTCAGCAACGCCGACCTCACCGGCAAGCCCGCGAACGTTCGCGGCCTGATCTTCAAGGAGCAGGAGGCCGGCTACCTCGCCGGGTACGCCGCGGCGCTCCAGCTCAAGGGAACGCCGGGACCGCACGTGATCGGCAGCGTCGGCGGCGAGAAGCAGCCGCCCGTCGACCGCTACATCGCGGGCTACCAGGCGGGCGCGAAGGCCGCCGACCCGACGATCAGGCTCCTGAACGGCTACTCGCAGGACTGGGTCGACCAGGCGAAGTGCAAGGAGCTCGCGCTCGACCAGATGCAGGCGGGCGCGAAGGTGGTGTTCGCCGTCGCGGGCGGCTGCGGGCTCGGCGTGCTCGACGCGGCCAAGGAGCAGAAGGTCTGGGCGATCGGCGTCGACGCCGACCAGGGCTACCTCGGCACGCAGGTGCTCACGAGCGCGCTGAAGAAGGTCGACCAGGCCGTCTTCCTGACGATCCAGGACGTCAAGGACGGCACCTTCAAGGGCGGCGAGGACTCCGTGTTCGGGCTCGACCGCGACGGCGTCGGGGTCGGCCGGTTCAGCCCGCGCTCGAAGCCCGGGCTCGCCGCGGCGGTCGCCAAGGTACGCCAGCAGATCGTCTCCGGGGTCGTGAAGAACATTCCGACCACCGTGCCGTAGCTCTCGCTGGAAGTGCCGCCAACTTCGGCGTAGAGTCGCCGTCTGTATTCACTGGGCTGCTGTGCCAACGGTGGCCGGAGGAACTCTTACGAGGAGGAAACGAGTGAGGATCAAACGGTTCCTGCCGCTTGCTCTGGTGGCGGTTGCGGCGGTCGCTCTCGCGATCGTGGCCGGGTCGGCCAGCGCTTCCAGCAAGGCGCACCGAGCGCCGGCGGCACAGCAGGCGGCACTGAAGGTCGGTCTCGTCACGGACATCGGCGGTCTCAACGATCGCGGCTTCAACCACCTGGCGTACGTCGGCCTCCAGGCGGCCCAGAAGAAGCTGAAGGTCCAGGGCCGCGTGCTGCAGTCGAAGTCGGCGGCGGACTACGTGCCGAACCTCTCGAGCCTCGCACAGCAGGGCTACGGCCTCGTGATCGCGGTCGGCTTCCTGATGACGGACGCCGTCGACGCGGTCGCGAAGCAGTTCCCGAACACCAAGTTCGCGATCATCGACGTCGACGCGACGTCGATCGCCGACAAGCCCAAGAACGTCCAGGGCATCCTGTTCAAGGAGCAGGAGTCCGGGTACATCGCCGGCTACCTCGCCGGCCTCGAGATGAAGGCCAAGGGCGGCAAGCAGGTCGCCGGGACGGTCGGCGGGCTGAAGATCCCGCCGGTCGACCGCTACATCGCCGGCTTCAAGGCCGGCCTGCTCGCGGCCGACCCGGGCGCGACCGAGCTCAACGGCTACTCCCAGGACTTCGTCGACCAGGCGAAGTGCAAGGAGGTCGCCCTCCAGCAGATCGCCCAGGGCTCGCAGGTCGAGTTCCAGGTCGCCGGCGGCTGCGGCCTCGGCGTCCTCGACGCGGCCAAGGAGGCCAACATCTGGGGGATCGGCGTCGACAGCGACCAGCTGTACCTCGGCCCGCAGATGCTCACGAGCGCGATCAAGAAGGTCGACCAGGGCGTCTACCAGACGGTCCAGCGCACCCTCGCGGGCAAGTACAAGGGCAACTGGAACCTCGTGCTCGGCGTCGCGCAGGGCGGCTCGGGCATCGGCACGATCAGCCCGAAGGTCCCGAAGGCGATCGTGGCGAAGGTGACGGCAGTCCAGGCGGCGATCAAGGCCGGGAAGATCAAGAACATCCCGACCACCGTCCCGTAGCAACCGCTTCATCCGGAGGGGCGGGCGCAGGCTCGCCCCTCCGGCTCTCTCTCGCCCGGGCTCCCGGCGTCATAGAATCCCGCGGATGCCCGACGCGACTCCGGTCCTCGAGCTCCGCCAGATCACGAAGCGCTTCCCCGGGGTGCTCGCGAACGACAGGATCGACTTCGACCTGAGGGCCGGCGAGGTGCACGCGCTCCTCGGCGAGAACGGCGCCGGGAAGTCGACGCTGATGAACGTCCTCTACGGGCTCTACCACCCGGACTCCGGCGAGATCCTCGTCAACGGCAAGCAGATCACGATCGACTCGCCGCGCGCCGCGATCGAGCACGGGATCGGGATGGTGCACCAGCACTTCATGCTGATCCCGGTGATGACGGTGGCCGAGAACATCGTCCTCGCGACCGAGCCGGTCCACAACGGCGTCTTCCTCGACGAGAAGTCGGCGGACCGGCGGGTGCACGAGCTCTCCGAGCGGTTCGGGCTCGCGGTCGACCCCGACGCGAAGGTGGAGAACATCACCGTCGGCCAGCAGCAGCGCGTCGAGATCCTGAAGGCGCTCTACCGCGGCGCCGAGATCCTGATCCTGGACGAGCCGACCGCCGTCCTGACCCCACAGGAGGCCGACGACCTGTTTGCGATCATCGAGAGCCTGACGGCGCAGGGGAAGTCGATCATCTTCATCAGCCACAAGCTGCACGAGGTGCTGACGATCGCAGACCGGATCACGACGCTGCGGCGAGGCAAGCTGATCGCCACCGTGCCCCGGGAGGGCGCGACCGAGGACTCCCTCGCGCGGATGATGGTCGGGCGCGACGTGCTCCTGCGGGTCGAGAAGGCGAAGGCGTCGCCGGGCGAGCCGCTGCTCGAGGTGAGCGGCCTCCAGGTGTTCGACGACCGCGGCCTCGAGGCGGTGAAGGGGGTCGGCTTCACCGTCCACGCGGGCGAGATCGTCGGCATCGCGGGCGTCGACGCGAACGGCCAGACCGAGCTGATCGACGCGATCACCGGCCTGCGCAGGGCGGCCGGCGGGACGGTGTCGGTCGGCGGCAAGTCCTTCCATCACGCGGGCGCGCGGACGATGCTCGAGGTCGGCGTCGGCCACATCCCCGAGGACCGGCAACGGCGCGGCCTCGTCCTCGACTTCACGCTCGCAGAGAACATCGCGCTGCACGACTTCCGCGCGGCGCCCGACTCGAAGTGGGGCTGGCTCTTCCCGGGCCGCCTGATCGCGCGCGCCCGCCGCCTCCTGAAGGAGTTCGACGTCCGCGGCGGCGGCCCGACCTCGCGCGCCGGCGCCCTCTCCGGCGGCAACCAGCAGAAGGTCGTGATCGCCCGCGAGGTCTCGCGTGACCCGCGCGTGCTCGTCGCCGCGCAGCCGACCAGGGGCCTCGACGTCGGCGCGATCGAGTTCGTGCACCGCCGGCTCGTCGAGGAGCGCGACAAGGGGCGCGGGATCCTGCTCGTCTCGCTCGAGCTGGACGAGATCCTCTCGCTCTCCGACCGGATCCTCGTGATGTACGAGGGGCAGATCGTCGGCGAGCACGGCCCCGACGTCACCGAGCAGCAGCTCGGGATCGAGATGACCGGCGGCGGGCGCAAGGAGACGGCGGCGTGACCGACGACGGCTTTCCGCAGGAGCCGCTCGAGAAGCAGGAGGAGGAGGCCGTCGAGATCGGCCCCGAGGGCACGATGCCGAGCCTCGCGGCCCGGATGGCCCTCGCGCAGCGGGCGGGCGGCCTCGTCGTCCCGATCGTCACCACGCTGCTGGCCTTCACGATCGGCGGCCTCGTCGTGCTCGCGACCGGGCACAACCCGCTGACCACCTACAAGGCGATCTTCAACGGCACGGGGCTGAACTGGTTCTTCCCGTGGGTGACGGGCCTCGAGCGCGCGAACGCGGCGATCAACCTCCAGCAGACGCTGATCATCACGACGCCGCTGATCCTCACCGGCCTCGCCGTCGCGTTCGCGTTCCGCTGCGGGATGTTCAACATCGGCGGCCAGGGCCAGTACCTGATCGGCGCCTACATGTCCGTGTGGGTCGGCTCGAGCTTCGTCGGGCTCAACGGCCCGCTGCACATCCTTCTCGTGATCGTGATCGCGACGCTCGCCGGCGGCGCGTGGGCGGGGATCGCCGGCTTCCTCAAGGCGACGACCGGGGCCCACGAGGTGATCTCGACGATCATGCTGAACTGGATCGCGTACTGGGGAGGCTCGTACCTGTTCGGGCTCGGAGGGCCGCTGCAGAGCTCGACGCAGACGTTCGTCCCGATCTCGAACGACGTCGTCCCGAGCGCGCGCCTCCCGGTGTTCTGGGGCAATCCCGCGCTCCAGGGGCTCCACGTCGGGCTCTTCATCGCGCTCGGTGCGCTCGTCGTCTTCTTCATCGTCCTGAACAGGACGACGCTCGGCTTCCAGGTGCGCGCCGTCGGCTACAACCCGGAGGCCGCCCACTACGGCGGCATCAACGTGCCCCGGAACTACTTCGTCGCGATGGCGATCTCCGGGATGTTCGCCGGCCTCGCCGGCGCACTCGACATGCTCGGCTGGGCGTTCCGCATCTCGACGACCGACCTGCAGGCCTCGCAGATCGGCTTCATCGGGATCGCCGTGGCGCTGCTCGGGCGCAACACCGCGGTGGGGACCTTCTTCGCCGCCCTGCTCTTCGGGGCGCTCTACACGGGCACCTCCACCCGCCATCTGGACCCGTCGATCTTCCGGCCTGACCTCGCCGGGAACCTCGCGCAGATCATCCAGGGACTCGTCGTCCTGTTCGTGGGCGCCGACGTGCTCGTGCTCTACATCTGGAACGCGCGGCGGAAGCTGAGGCCGAAGCGCGCGGCACCGGTCGCCGAGCCCGTCGCGGGGGCAGGGACATGACGGTCTCCGGCGTCCCCGTCAAGCGCATCGACCTCGGCGTGGCCGGCCGCCCGAAGACGATCGGGATCGTCGGAGCCGTGCTCGACGTCTTCGCCTTCCTCGTCGCCCTGCCGCCGATCAACGCACGCACGATCTACCTGCCGATCGCGATCGGCTTCCTCGGCCTCTTCTGCGGCGTGTGGGTGCTCGCCCGGGGCCACAAGCGCCTGGGGTGGTGCGTCGTCGGGGGAGCGTTCCTCGCGATCCCGGCGGGCGCGCTCGCCACGTTCTCGAGCCTCGGCCACCTCGAGACGGTGTTCGCGTGGTCCGCGCTGACGGCGGCGACGCTGCGGTACGCGACCCCGCTCATCTTCGCGGCGATCGGCGGCCTGTTCTCCGAGCGCAGCGGCGTCGTGAACATCGGCCTCGAGGGGATGATGCTGATGGGCGCGTTCTTCGGGATCTGGGGGGCCGACAAGACCGGCAGCTGGGAGGCCGGCCTCCTGATCGCGATGGTGGCGGGCGGCGTGACGGCTCTCCTGCACGCGTTCTTCGCGATCACCCTGCGGGCCGACCAGATCGTCGGCGGCACCGCGATCAACTTCCTCGCGGCCGGGGTCACGGGCTTCCTGTTCATCGACATCTACGGCTCGAACGGAACGCCCTCCGACATCCCCGGGGTCCCGGACGTCCACCTCCAGTTCCTCGGTCACATCCCGCTCGTGGGCAACTTCCTGGAGGGCGCGTTCGGGAGGACGAACCTGATGACCTGGCTCGCGCTCGCGCTCGTCGTGCTCTCGTCGCTGTTCGTGTTCAGGACGCCGCTCGGCCTGCGGCTGCGCTCCGTCGGCGAGCACCCGCGTGCGGCCGACACCGTCGGGATCTCCGTGTACCGCACGCGCTACCTCGCCGTGACGTTCTCCGGGATGCTCGCGGCGCTCGGGGGCGCGTACCTCTCGATCGGGTTCGTGCACTCGTTCAACCAGAACATGAGCGCGGGACGCGGGTTCATCGCGCTCGCGGCGCTGATCTTCGGCAAGTGGAACCCCTACGGCGCGCTCGGCGCGGCCTGCCTGTTCGGCTTCTCCAGCGCGCTCGCCGAACGGCTGCCCGTGTACTCGGGCTCGGCGGCGACGCTCTTCCAGGCGCTCCCGTACGTGCTCACCCTGATCGCGGTCGCCGGAGTGATCGGCCGCTCGATCCCGCCCAGAGCGGTTGGCCGCCCGTACATCAAGCAGTAACGCCCGGGCGCGCGGCTCGCTCGCGCTCGGCGTGCTCGCGGTCGTCTCGCTGCCGGTGGCGATCTCCTTCGCGCGGCGGTCCGACGAGCTCTCGCTGCTGCACGCCGTGTACCTGTTCCCGGTGCCGATCCTGCTCGGCCTGCTCGCGGTCCAGCAGGCGCGGCGCGCCCGTGAGCGGGTCGCGCGGACGCTCGGACGGGCCGGGGGAGTGCGGCAGGCGCGCTGGGGCCGGGCCTTCGGCGTGCTCGGGATCGCGATCGGCGTCACCGCCGGCCTCGCGCTCGGCTTCTACGCGCTGCTCGCGGGCTTCTCCGGCTGAGCAGCGTCCGTCCGCCGGCCCTCTACACTTCAGGCCGTGTTCGAGATCGGGAACAGCCTGCGCGAGGCGCGCCTGCGCCGCGAGATCGACTTCGTCGAGGCGGAGACGGCGACCAAGATCCGGGGCAAGTACCTGCGCGCGCTCGAGGACGAGCAGTTCGAGCTCCTGCCCGCGCAGACCTACGTCAAGGGCTTCCTGCGCACCTACGCGGAGTACCTCGGCCTCGACGGGCAGCTCTACGTCGACGAGTACAACTCGCGCTACGTGCCCGCCGAGGAGGACGCGCCGTTTCGGGCCCGCCGCACCGCGGAGGGGCGCCGGCGCGACCGCGCCCACCGGCGGGTCGAGTCCAACGTGGTGATCGTGACCCTCGTCGCGATCGGCGTGATCACGGCGCTCGTGATCGCGGCCTGGAAGTTCGGCGGCTCGTCCGGCAACCCGAGCATCCCCAACCTCGGCCCGCCCGCCAAGTCGACGACCGCCACCACGCCGTCGGGGGCTACGGTCGTCGTGCTGCAGGGCGTGCGCGGGAGCTCCGCCCTCCAGGTGCACGCGGGCTCCGCCAAGGGCCGCGTGCTCTTCGTCGGCACGCTGGAGAAGGGCCGCAAGCAGCGCTTCGTCGCCCGCTCGATGTGGATCCTCGCGGCGTCGCCCGAGAACCTCCGCCTGATCGTGAACGGCCATACACGGCTGCTGCGGAAGGGGCTCGGGCCGAGCAACATCACGGTCTCGAGCTCGGGCCACGTCGTCCAGACGCCCGCTTGAGCCGTCCGCGCGCGGTCTTCGTGATCACGGGCAGCGAGCTCGTGCGCGGAGAGAGAACCGACCGGAACGGCCCCTACCTGGCCGCGCAGGCGCTCGCGCTCGGCTTCGAGCCGTCGCGGATCATCGTCGTCGGCGACCGCGAGGAGGAGCTCGCGCCCGCGCTCGCCGAGGGGCTCGCGGCCGACCTCTGCGTCACCTCGGGCGGGCTCGGCCCCACCCACGACGATCGCACCGCCGAGCTCGTGGCGCGCGCCGCGGGACGGTCGCTCGTGCTCGACCGGGCGCTCCACGACGAGATCGAGCGGGTCTCCCGAACGATCGCTGAGCGGCTGCGGCGCCCGTACGCCGACTTCGAGACCGGCGTCAGCAAGCAGGCGAGCCTCCCCGAGGGCGCGATCTCGCTCGGCCTGGCCGGCACCGCTCCGGGCTTCGTGCTCGAGACCGGAGGCGCGGTCGCCGTCGTGCTGCCGGGCCCGCCCGGCGAGCTGCAGCGGCTGTGGCCGCGCGCGCTCGAGACCGGGCCCGTCCGGGCGCTGCTCGACCGGGCCCGTCCGCCGGGGCGGCGTGTGCTCCGCTTCTTCGGAGCGAGCGAGTCTGCGGTGGCGCGGGCGCTGGCCGAGGCCGGCGGCGAGCGCGAGGGCGTGGAGGCGACGATCTGCGCGCGCGACTTCGAGATCCACGTCGACCTCGTCGTCGACGAGGGCGCGGAAGCCGGGGCCGACGAGCTCGCTGCCGCCCTGCGCGAGCCGCTCGCCCGCTACCTCTTCGCCGAGGACGAGCGGCCGGTCGAGGAGCTCGTGCTCGCGCTTTGCCGCGCGCGCGGGCTGACGCTCGCGACCGCGGAGTCGTGCACCGGAGGCCTCGTGGCCGCGCGGCTGACCTCGGTGCCCGGCTCGAGCGACGTGTTCCTCGGCGGGATCGTGGCCTATGCGGACCGGATCAAGGAGGCCGAGCTCGGGGTGCCGGCCGGCGTGCTCGCTGCCCACGGCGCCGTCTCTGCCGAGACGGCCGCCGCGATGGCCGAAGGGGCGCGGGCACGGCTGGGAGCCGACGTCACCGTGTCCGTGACCGGCATCGCCGGCCCGGACGGCGGCACCGAGGAGAAGCCGGTCGGGCTCGTCTACTTCCATGCGGCGGGGCCCGGGGGCGAGCGAGCCGCGGAGTTCAACGTCCCGAGCGACCGCGAGACGATCCGGCGACGCTCGGCGGTCGCCGCGCTCCACCTCGTGCGGCGTCTTCTGACACAGACCCGGCACCAAGACGAGTGAGTTCGTCCGCTAGCGTGCCCGGTGATGCGAAGACCCGGGTTTTCCTCGCTCTCCGGCTCCCCGACGACACGGTCGAGCGGCTCGATGCCTGGCAGCGGACACTGCGCGCGGGGGCGTTCCGCCTCGTGCCGCGCGACAACCTCCACGTCACGCTCGCCTTCCTCGGCTCGCGGCCCGCTGGCGACGTCACCGCGGTCGCCGGTGCCCTGCGGGATGCTGCCGCCGGCGCGCCGCGGCCGTCGCTGCGCTTGGTCCGGTACCGGGAGACGCGAAGCGTGGGGATGCTGGTTCTCGACGACGAGGGCGGCCGGGGGGCCGCGCTCGCGGCGGATCTCCGCCGGCGGCTCGAGCAGCTCGGCCTGTACAGGGTCGAATCGCGGCCCTGGCTCGCGCACCTCACGGTCGTCCGCTTTCGCGTCCCGCCGAGGCTCGAGGTCACGCTGCCGGACCTCGGCGAGGTCAGTCCGTCCGATGCCGCTGTCTACTCTTCCGTGCTGCGGTCCGACGGAGCGCAGTACGCAGTCTTGGAATCGGTTGCGCTAGGAGGTTGAACGACGTGGATCGCCAGGAGGCACTCGACACCGCGCTCGGCCAGATCGAGCGGCAGTTCGGCAAGGGCTCTGTCATGCGGATGAGCGACCGGGCCGCCGTGTCCGTGGGCGCGGTCTCGACCGGCTCGCTCTCCCTCGACCTCGCGCTGGGGATCGGCGGCCTGCCCCGCGGCCGCATCGTCGAGATCTTCGGCCCCGAGTCGTCGGGGAAGACGACGCTCGTCTACCACGTGATCGCCGAGGCCCAGCGCCGCGGCGGCATCTGCGCCTTCATCGACGCCGAGCACGCGATGGACCCGACGTACGCAAAGCACATCGGGGTCAACATCGACGAGCTGCTCGTCTCCCAGCCCGACACCGGCGAGCAGGCGCTCGAGATCGCCGAGCTCCTGATCCGCTCGGGTGCGGTCGACATCGTCGCCGTCGACTCGGTCGCGGCGTTGACGCCGAAGGCCGAGATCGAGGGCGAGATGGGCGACAGCCACGTTGGCCTGCAGGCGCGCCTGATGAGCCAGGCCCTGCGCAAGCTCGCGGGCACGCTCAACCGCACCGACACGATCTGCATCTTCACGAACCAGCTGCGCGAGAAGATCGGCGTCATGTTCGGCAACCCGGAGACGACCCCGGGCGGCCGTGCGCTCAAGTTCTACGCCTCGGTGCGGCTCGACATCCGCCGGATCGAGACGCTCAAGGAAGGCGTCGAGGCGTTCGGCAACCGCGTGCGCGTGAAGGTGGTCAAGAACAAGGTCGCGCCGCCGTTCAAGCAGGCGGAGTTCGACATCATCTACGGCTCCGGGATCTCCTGGGAGGGCACCGTCCTCGACACGGGGCTCGAGCGGAAGGTCGTGCAGAAGTCGGGCTCGTACTTCAGCTTCGCCGACGAGCGGCTCGGCCAGGGCCGCCAGAACGCGACCGCGTTCCTGCGCGAGCATCCCGACGTCTGCCAGCAGATCCTCGCCCGGATCCAGGCGGAGGTCGGCGACGAGCAGGTCGTCTCGGCGCGCCTGCTCCCGTCGGTGGCGATCGAGCCCGACGGGGCGGCCGCTGGTGAGCCCGCCGCCGAGGACGAGACCGAGCCCGAGGTCGTGGAGGTCGAGACCACCGCCGCGTAGGCGCACATGGTCGAGGTCACTGCGCTCCGCTCGCGCCGGCCGGGCCGCGTCGCGGTCGAGCTCGACGGAGCGCCCTGGCGGGTGCTCCCCGTCGACGTCGTCGTGCAGGCCGGGCTCGGGGTGGGGGAGCGCCTCGACCGCGGCCGCCTCCGCGCCCTGCGGCGCGAGCTCCGCCGCCACGAGGCGCTCGTGGCCGCGACCCGGGCGCTGCGCCGCCGCGACCTTTCGAGCCGCGCGCTCGAAGCGGGGCTCGCACGGCGCGCGGTCGCACCGCAGGAGCGGGCCGAGGCGCTCCTCGTGCTCGAGCGCGCCGGGATCGTCGACGACGCCCGGTTCGGTGCGACGCGTGCGCGGACGCTCGCTGAGCGGGGCTGGGGCGACGCGGCGATCCGGGCCGACCTCGAGCGGCAGGCGCTCGCCGACGAGCTGATCGGCACCGCGCTCGAGGCCATCCCGCCCGAGGCGGAGCGCGCCCGGGCGCTCGTCCTGCGGCGAGGCGCCGGCCCCGCGACCGCGCGCTGGCTCGCGCGGAAGGGGTTCGGCGAGGACGCGATCGAGGCAGCCGCCGGGCCCGGGATTGCGGACGACCCCTGAGCCGGAGTAGGATGAAATGGTTCGTCCTGACATTTTGCCTGCATAGCGCAGTTTTCGAATCGACTACGACTCAATGACACGCCGTCCACCGGTCAGCTTCCGTCCAACAAGAGGTTTCTAGCGGCGTGCCGGCGACCGCCGGGCCTCCCGTGTGAGGCCCACCGATTCGAAGCAGCGCGTGCCGGCTCGATGACGGGTCGGGCGAGCCGCGGGCAACCGCGGCAGAACCCTTCGGCTCCCAACGACGGGAAGGCGGCGCGCCATGCTTCTCGCGATCGGCATCCTCATCGGCCTCGTGCTCGGGGCGGTCGCCGGCGCCCTCTTCGCGCAGCTCTTCCGCGCCGCGCGGCTCCGTGCCGCCCAGCAGACTCGCGCGCAGCTGCTCCACGACGCCCAGCGTGAGGCCGAGTCCCTGCGCCGCGAGGCCCAGGTCGACTCGCGCGAGCAGGCCGTGCGGCTGCGCGCCGAGATCGAGGCCGAGGTCCAGGAGCGCCGCTCGCAGATCATGAAGATCGAGGAGCGCGTGCTGGCCCGCGAGGAGGAGACCGAGCGCAAGCTCGTCGAGCTCGAGCGCAGGGAGCAGGGCCTCAGCGACCGCGAGGCGCATGCCCGACAGCTCCAGGAAGACCTGAAGACGGCGAAGGACTCGGAGCTGAGCGAGCTCGAGCGCATCTCGGGGATGACCGTGAGCCAGGCCAAGTCGCACCTGCTGGAGCGCTCCGAGGAGCTGATCCGGCACGAGCTCGCCCGACGCGTCCGCCAGGAGGAGGAAGAGGCGCGCACCGAGTCGAAGCGCCGCGCCAGGAGCCTCGTCGCGGACGCGCTGCAGCGGGTCGCGGCCAGCCACGCCGCCGAGACGACGGTCACGCTGATCGAGCTGCC
>Ga0335080_10003205_pt1 | contig 16512 bp, 15 predicted proteins | sample Lox_Sample_34_FD_206720 | JGI IMG/M metagenome (GOLD analysis project Ga0335080, IMG submission 206720) | Soil microbial communities from Loxahatchee National Wildlife Refuge, Florida, United States - Lox_Sample_3.4 | ecosystem: Environmental > Terrestrial > Soil > Wetlands | place: USA...
AGGCGGATGAGGCCTTCGCGCTGCGGCGGCGCCTTGGAAAGAAACTGCTCCGCCGCCGTCTCGACGGACTCGCGATCCGACTTGATCTTGATCTGCGCGACCGCCTCGACGAGCACCGCGACGCCCTGCTTCGTGTAGAGGTCCTGCTGCGGCGCCACGTCGAAGGACATGAGCTCGAGGGACAGCTCGCGACAGTTCTCGAGCATCGGAAACACGAGCGTGCCATGCCCCTTGACGACGCGCGTGCCCCGGAAACCGTAGACGATCAGCGCTTCGTTGGGCCCCGCCTTGCGGATCATCCGCGCGATCGCGGCGAAGATCAGCAGGGTCAGGACGACGAGCGATCCGACGACGACCCAGGTGCTCCACGCGATTCCGAACATGACGACCTCCTTGCGCGACGGAGGCTTCGGCCTTCCGGCGCGTTACTTGACGAAATAGCCCGAGACCCTCCAGACCCCGTCGGTGTCCTTCATCGGCGTGACAGTCTCGACGGCGGCCTTCTTGTTCTGGAAGGACGTGTCGTACTGGAGGACGACGTACTCGCCGTCCGGCGCGCCCGGCAGGCTCGTCCGATACTCGGCGTTCTTGAGCCTGCGCGAGACGAGCGCTCCGTAGGACCCGCGCGAGGCGTTCAGCGCCGCGCTCCACTGCTCCGGCGTGACCGCCTTGCGGAAAAGAGACGCGCCCTGCTTCCAGCTCTCGACGTAGTTTCCGCCGTCCACGAGCGCCAGCCACTTCTGCGCCGCGGAATCCGCGGCCTTCTCGTTCGCCTTGTCGTCCGCGCGCAACGCCGAGACGGCGAGCAGCGCCAGACCCATGGCCGCCAGGAACCACAGGATTCGCTTCATGATCGCGTCCTCTTTCATGACCTTCCTTCCTCCGTCGATCCGGCGGGACCGTCCGAGACTTCTCCGGCGAGCTCCTCCCAGAGGCGCACGTAGGCGATGCCCTTCTCGTACCGCGTGACGACGACCTCCGCCCCGCGCGGGACTGCCTCCCCGGACTCGCTCCGTGCCGCGGCCGAGCGCCGCGTGCCGCCCTGCGAATAGAGGAGCTCGCCGGTGCCGCCCGGGCGGATTCCGGCCGTGACGCGCCCGAGCACGCCTTCCATGTGGAAGTCGGCGGCGTCGAGCGGGCGCTCGCGCGCGATCAGGACCTTCGCGAGAAAGAAGAACACCAGCAGCGCGCCCGCGACACCGGCGGCCGCCGCGACGAACAGAACCACGAGATGCGGCCAGGTCCCGCCGCGCGAGAGGAGATACCCGACGCCTCCGAACCAGGCGAGAAACGCCATCAGGCTGCCCGCGTTGAGCGGCGAGGCGCCCGACGCGCCGTGCGCGCCGCTTCCGGCATGGCCGAAGACGTGCCCGAGGCCTCCGCCGTGCGCGAGTGGCCAGTGAAAGGCGCCCGAGAGGAACGCGAGCAGCGCGAGCGCGAAGCCGACGACGAAACAGACGAGATAGAAATCCTGCCAGCTCACGACTTCCTCCTTCCGTTCCGCCTCGCGCGCTTGCCGGGCGCGGCCCCTTTCCCCGGCGCGCCGAGCACCTCGAAGAGCCGCTCCGCCAGATCCGGCGTCTCGAGGATCTCGCGGAGCAGCAGGAGAGAGCGGCGCGAGTCGGGCTGCTTCGCGATCGCGAGCAGGGCCTCGTGGACTTCAGGATCGCGGCGGAAGCGCTCCGCCCCGTGCACGAGCCAGAGATCGAGCTTGTCCTCGAGCGTGCGGATCTCGGAAGTCAGCTCCTCGTGATAGCCCTCGGGATCTCCGACGAGATAGCCCGGATGCACGCGGAAGAAGCGCGCGAGCAGCATCCGCGTCGTGTTGGTCAGGTGCGGCCGGACGCCCTTTTCGATCTGCGAGAGGTAGGCCTGGCTGACGGACTTTCCGAGCTCCCGCTGCATCGCGCGGGAGACTTCGGCCTGCGTCAACGCGCGGTCGTGTCCGCGGAGCGTGCCCTCGACCAGGCGGAGGTAGCGGAGCTTCTCGCCGAGTGTCATAGCGAATTGCTATTTTGTAATAACAATTAGCTATTGTGTCAAGCTATTTTTCGTCCTTTTGTTCCAATGACTTGCGGGAGACACGCGCCAGATTCTGGGATGGACAGCCTCGATATCGCCCACCGCGCGCGCTTCTTCGGCGCAACGGGACCGGGCCGGATCTCCACAGGCGCCGACGGATTAAACTCGCACGCAGCACAATGGCGCGCCGTCGAACGCGCTCGTTCCGCGCCAGGGGCGAAATCGCGCCGAGCTTCGGGTCACGCCGGGGCCGCAGAGCGGTCCGGAAGGGAGCAGCCGGTGAAGATTTATCTCGTCGCGCCGAGGAATCCGGAGTCCTTCTGGACCTTCGACCGCATCCTGCCGAGCCTGAAGAAAAAGTGCGTCTTCCCCAACCTCTCGCTGCCGACCGTCGCCGGGATCACGCCGCCCGGGCACGAGCTGATTCTCTGCGACGAGAACGTCGAGCCCGTCGACTATGACACCGACGCTGACATCGTGGGCCTGACCGGATACGTGATCCACGCCCAGCGGATCTTCGAGATGGCCGAGGAATTCCGGCGGCGCGGCAAGTTCGTCGTCGCCGGCGGCCCCTTCGCCTCCCTCTGCCCCGAGCGTCTTCGCGACAAGGTCGACGTCCTTTTCGTCGACGAAGCGGAATACACGTGGCCCCAGTTCCTGCGGGAGTACGAGGCCGGGGACTGGAAGCCGGAGTACCGTCAGGTCGAGAAGCCGAGCATGCACGACTCTCCCCTTCCCCGCTTCGATCTGCTCAAGACGGACCGCTATCGGACCATGACAATCCAGTTCGCGCGCGGCTGCCCGTTCAACTGCGAGTTCTGCGACATCATCGTGATGTACGGCCGCAAGCCGCGCACGAAGACCGTCGCGCAGGTCATGGCCGAGGTTCTCGAGATCCACCGGCTTCGGATCCCCAATATCTTCGTCGTCGACGACAACTTCATCGGCAACAAGCCGGAGGCCAAGCAGCTCCTGCGGGCCCTGGCCGACTGGCAGAAGACCAACGGCTACCCGATCGAGTTCATGACCGAGGTCTCGCTCAACGTCGCCCAGGACGACGAGCTGCTGCAGCTGATGGCGCAGGCGCATTTCACGACCATCTTCATCGGGATCGAGTCGCCGCGTGCAGCGAGCCTCCAGGAGACCCACAAGACCCAGAACCTGCGCGAGAGCCTTCTCGACTCCGTGCACCGCATCCAGCGGGCGGGCATCGAGGTGATGGCCGGCATGATCGTCGGCTTCGACAACGACGATCCGTCGATCTTCGACGAGCAATTCCGCTTCATCCAGGAGGCCCGCATCCCCGTGTCGATGACCGGCATGCTCAACGCGATGCCGAAGACTCCCCTCCACCAGCGGCTCAAGGATGCGGGCCGCCTCATCGCCGAGTCCGTCGGCGATCAGTTCGTCTTCACCAACATCATTCCCCAGGGAATGTCGCGCGCCCAGCTCTACGACGGCTACAAGACCCTGCTTCAGCGCCTCTACAGCTACGGCAACTACCGGCGGCGAGTCATGCAGCTGATCCTGACGAAGGGGATGCACATGCAAACGAAGATCGTGGCGAGCGGCCAGGATCTTCGGATCTTCGCCCGGGTGCTCTGGACCTGCATCCTGCGCGCCTCGCCGCGCCGCGCCTGGATGACGCTGTCGCTCATTATCGAGACCGCGCTGCGCCGGCCCCGCGCGCTGCGTCAGGCCGTGACCCTGGCGCTGATGCACAAGCATCTCTACGAATACATGCGCGATACCTGCGATCTCCTCGAGGAGTTCGCGCAGCACCTCCCGCAAGCTCAGCAGGAGCCCCAACCGGCGGCGTAGCCGGAAACGACTATTCCGGCATCTTCGGCGACGCGATCGCAGGCCCCAGCCCCGCGGCCTGCGCCGCCTGATTGAACTCCGGCAGATCCTTCGTCTCGATCGCCCGGTATTCCGCCAGAACCGCGTCGAGCTGGCCCTTCAGCACGCCGTAGTACTTCACCGCGCCCGCCGTCGGCTTCGCGTCGGCCGTCGAGACGATCCCGGCGAGATTCGTGAAGTCGTGGTCGAGCCGCGGCTCGTAGTTCAGGTCGTCCTCGTCGGCCTGGATCTGAGGGTTCGTGAGCTTCTCCTCGACCGCCGTCAGCTTGGCCGCGAGCATTTTCGCCTTCGCCGAGAGGTCGGTCCCCTTCCCGAGGCGCTCCGCCCGATCACCGATGTCGCGGACCTGCATGCGGACGTCCCGGATCTTCAGGACCGTCGTGTGGGTCTCGGACAGGCGGTCCCGGATCGAGGAAAGGAGCTCGTACTGCGCCTTCAGATCCTCGGCGGACGCGTAGCCGGCTGGATGCGGCTTGACTTCGAACTTCTGCGTGACGGTCTGTCCCCCGGCGGTCAGTTTCGCCGTGTAGATTCCGGGGCCGACTTTCGGCGGCGCGTTCGTCCCCTCGTTGAAGACGGCCCGCGGCGCGAGCGTCGGGCGCAGGATCCGCAGGTCCCAGACGTAGCGGTTGAGGCCCGCGACCGGTGCGAGCGGCTTGTCCTTGTCCTTCGGCTCTTCCTCGCGGCGCGCGGCCTGTTCACGGAGCGACCCCTCGGGCTCCTTCTTCTCGCTCGAGACCGAGCGCAGCATCTTGTCGCCGTCGAAGATCTCGATCTTCACGATCTCGCCGTCCTTCGGCTTGTCCTTCAACCAGTAGTAGAGGAGCGCGCCCGCCGGCATGTTCTCTCCCGCAGGCACCGGTGTCGAATTTTCACCGCGCTTCTCGATCTGCGTGCGGACAGTCGGCCGCGGCGGGAAGAGATAGACGCTCGCCTGCGCCACGTCGTCCTTCCACTGCCGCAGCGGCGTGAGGTCGTCCAGGATCCAGAACGAGCGGCCCTGCGTCGCGACGACGAGGTCGCCGTCCTTGACGGTCAGGTCCGTGATCGGCGTTGCGGGCAGGTTCCGCTGGAAGGGCTGCCAGCTCGCCCCGTCGTCGAAGGAGATGTAGAGACCCGTCTCGGTGCCCGCGTACAGCAGCCCCTTCCGGACCGGATCGGCGCGCACGACGCGCGTGAAGGCGTTCTCGGGGATGCCGTTGACGATCTTCGTCCAGGTCTTCCCGAAGTCGCTCGTCTTGTAGAGGTACGGCCGGAAGTCGTCGAACTTGTACATCGTCGCCGCGACGTAGGCGCCGCCCGCCTCGTAGGGCGACGCGTCGATGGCGTTGATCTGGATCCAGTCGGGAATGCCCTTCGGCGTGACGTTCTGCCACGTCTTCGTATCGTCGCGGGTGACGTGCACGAGCCCGTCGTCCGAGCCCGCCCAGAGAATTCCCTTCTCGAGGGGCGACTCCGCGAGCGCGAAGATCGTGTCGTACACCTCGACACCCGTGACGTCGATCGTGATCGGGCCGCCCGACCGGCCCTGTTTCGACGGATCGTTGCGCGTCAGGTCCGGCGAGACCTCCTGCCAGGTCTCCCCTTCGTCCGTCGTGCGCAGCAGAATCTGCGAGGCGTGGTACAGCACCTTCGGATCGTGCCGCGAGAGGATGATCGGCGCGTTCCACTGGAAGCGATACTTGAGATCGCTCGTCGCATGCCCGTCCGCGAGCTGCGGCCACGCCATGATGTCGCGGGCCTGGCGCGTGCGGTGGTCGTAGCGCGTGATTTGCCCGCCATATTCGCCCGCATAGACGACGTCCGGGTCTTTCCAGTTGGGCGCCATCCAGCCGCTCTCGCCGCCGCCGGCTTCGTGCCACTCGCCGTTGTCGATGCCCGAGCCCGGCACGCTGGACGGGATGCAGACGTTCGAGTTGTCCTGCTGCGATCCGTAGACCCAGTACGGGAAGCGGTCGTCGGTCGCGACCCGGTAGAACTGCGCCGTCGGCTGGTTGTGTTGCGTCGACCAGGTGCGGCCGCCGTTGAACGTGACCGTCGCGCCGCCGTCGTCGCCGAGGATCATGCGCTTCGGATCGTCCGGATCGATCCAGAGGTCGTGGCAGTCCCCGTGCAGAACCGAGACGCCTTCGAACGTCTTCCCGCCATCGGTCGAACGGTGGAGCTCGACGTTCGGCAGGTAAACGCCGTCGGCGTTCTTCGTGTCCGGGACCACCCACGTGTAATACCAGGCGCGCTCGCGGATCTTGTGCTCGTCATTGACGTGCGTCCACTTCTCGCCCCAGTCGTCGGAGAGATAGAGCCCGCCCTTCTTCTTCGCCTCGACGATCGCCCAGACACGGCCGGGCTTGACGGGCGATGCGGCCACGCCGACGCGGCCCCACATCTCTTCGGGCAGTCCGGCGCTGAGCTTCTTCCAGGTCTCGCCGCCGTCCGTCGACTTGTAGAGCGCGCTCCCGGGGCCGCCGCTGACGAGCTCCCATGGCCGCCGGATGACCTGCCAGAACGCGGCGTAGAGGATCCTCGGGTTGTTCGGGTCCATCGACAGATCGCACGCGCCCGTCTTGTCGTCGACGCCGAGGACCTTCTTCCACGTCTTGCCGCCGTCCTCGGACCGGTAGACGCCGCGCTCGGCGTTCGGGCCCCACGCGTGTCCCTGCGCCGCGACGAACACGAGGTCCGGATTCTTGGGATCGATGCGGATCCGCGCGATTTGGCGCGAGTCCGTCAGGCCGACGTTCTTCCAGCTCCGGCCCCCGTCGGTCGATTTGTAGACGCCGTCGCCGTGCGAAAGGTTGCCGCGGATCGGCGACTCGCCCATCCCCACGTAGATCACGTTCGGATCAGATTCGGAGACGGCGATCGCGCCGACCGATCCGGTCTTGAAATCCTTGTCCGAGAGCGGCTCCCAGTTCGAGCCGCCGTCCGTCGTCTTCCAGACGCCGCCGCCCGCGGCGCCGAAGTAGAAGACGTTCGGCTGCCGCCGGACACCGGTCACCGCCGCCGAGCGTCCGCCGCGGAAGGGGCCGATGACGCGGAACTGCATGCCGTCGAAGCGATCGGACAGCTTCTTGGCGTCTGCGGCGGCGGGGCCGGAGTTGGCGGCCGTCGCCGCGGACGCGAGGGAGGCGCCGAGAATTGCGGCAACGCCGAGAAACATCCTCAGGGATTTCACGTGAGCTCTCCTCTTTCTTTCGTCTCTCGAGACCGATCTCGCGCGCCTAGGGCGCGAAGACGAGCTCGATCGTTTGCACCTGATTTCGATTCAGCTTCCCGCCGGCCTCGGCGCCGAGCGGAACGAGGTTCACCTTCGCTCCGGCGGAACCGTCGACCTCGACCGTGAATTTCAGATCGATCGCGACCTCGCTCATCACGAACGCCGGGCTTCCCGAAGACGCTTTCGCGGCGCCGACCTTGGCCGCGTGGATCGCGCGGGCAAGGGCCTCTTTCAGCTCGGCCCCCGGCAGAACTCCCTTCGGCGGGCGCTCGGGCGGGCGCATCTTGAGCTCCAGCGTCGAGGCCGTCTCGGCCGTGTAGTGCGAGCCGAGAGAAAAGACGTAGAGCGCGATCTCGCCGCCGACCGACCGGCTCGCTTGCGTCTGGAGCTTGACCGTCACGCTCTTGAGCGGCGGGAATCCCGCGACGTCCCGCGTCTCGGCCTCGGCGAGCGCCTCCTGAATCGCGCCCACCACCGCTTCCAGAGCGGCGCCCTCGGGAGTCGGCGCGGCCGGCGGCGCGCTCGAGGCGCAGGCGACGGAGGCTGCCGTGAGAATCGGGAGGGCGAATCGCGCAGCTCGACGCATCGGCTGAACGCGGAGACTAGCATGCCTCCCCGCTATACTGAGGCGTGACGACGTGCCCTCGCCTCGGCGTCCTGATCGGTCTCTTCCTCGGGGCCGCCGCCACCGCCCGTTCCCAGAACCCGCCGGCGCCGTCCGAGGACCCGCGGACCACCGGACAGATCCAGGATGCCCTGCGCCTGCTCGCGGCGCAGCATGTCGAGGAAGCGCGGGACGCGTTCCGCGCCGCCGACAGGGACGCCGGCGGGAAGTGCTTCCGCTGCCTCGAAGGCCTCGCCGCCGCGGAACTGCGCCTGGGCAACGCCGACAAGGCGGCCGTCGCCGCCAACGCCGCGGCGAAGATCGCGCACTCGGCCGACGAATCCGCGCGCGCGCAGAACCAGCTGGGGCTTGCACTCGCCGCGAAGGCCGGGAAGGACAAGGCGGGTCTCGCGGACTCGGAGGCCGCCTACAGGAAAGCGGTGCAGCTCTCCGGCGGCTCGCTCAACGCCGCGCGATACAACCTCGCGCTCGTCCTGCTCCGCGAAGGGAAGACGGCGGAAGGCCTGCGGACCCTCGACGAATTCCTCGCGAAAGAGCCGGAGGGGCCGCGCGCGGCGCAGGCGCGCACACTTCGCCGGATGCCGCATCGGGCCGGCGAGCTGCTCGCTCCGGACTTCACCGTCGCGACGCTCGCGGGCGGGAAGCTCTCGCTCAAGGACCTCGCGGGCAAGGTCGTCCTCATCGATTTCTGGGCCACGTGGTGCGGACCCTGCCGCCTCGCGCTGCCGGAGCTCAAGTCGCTCCGCAAGCAGATGGAGGGGCAGCCCTTCGAGATTCTCTCGGTCAGCGCGGATCGCGAGCTCTCGGCGCTCCAGGATTACGTCGCGAAGAACGAGATGAACTGGCCGCAGACGTGGGACTCCCGCGGCGAGCTCGCACATGCGTTCTCGATTCCTTCCTATCCGAGCTATTACCTGCTCGATCCCGAAGGCGCCGTCGTGTACACCGCCCACGGCTGGTCGCCGCGGTCCGGCGAGGAGATCGCGTCGGAGGCGCGCAAGGCCGTGCGCGCGGCGAAGTCGGGGAAGCGCAGCGCCAGCTGAAGGCGATTCCGAATCAGGAGCTCGCTTCGACCTCGAGTGAAGCGGCGAGCACGTCCCGACTCGGACGATCCCGCGGGATGACGAACACCGTTCGACCCGTCCTTCGAAGTCGAACGGCAAGAGCCCCGCTCAATACACCCGCCGGCGGCTCGGCGATCAGGTCCCGCGCGTCCCAGGTCGACCGGCGGCCGCCTGCGAAGTCCACGATCACGACTCCGTGAGCGACCTGGACGCTCCGGACGCGCTCCGTAACGGACAGCGCGGGGGCGACGACCACGCTTCCGATGACGAACATGCAAACGCGATCGAAGGTCCGGGTCGAAATCGAGCCGGCGAGGGCGAAATAGATGAGGAGTCCGCCGAGCGCCGCGCTCATGAGCAACTTGAGATTGACGTACCAGGACGGCAACTCGAACACCCCGTCTTCGCCGGCTTTGACGTCCCGGCCAAGGCTGCCGAGAACTTTCCGAAACAGCCAAAAGAGACCCCGCATCGGCGGTCAGTCTCTCGGCGCCGGGCTCGGCGTGCCGACGTCCACGACCCACTTCCAGCCGCCGTCCTTCTGCTTTTTCCAGACGGAGCAGTACTTCCCGTAGCGCGTCACGAACCGGCCGTCCGGGCCGGGGCCGCGCGTTTCGTACGTCCCGATCGTGTACCCGAGATCGCCCGACTGCGCGACCTCCGCCCTGACCGGCTTCCAAACGAGCGTCGCGCCTTTGGGATAGTCGGCGAACTGCTGCTTGATCGCGTCGAGCCCCGTCGCGGCGTCGTCGCCGGCCGGGAGCATTGTCGCGTTCTCGTCGGCGTAGCGCAGGAACGCCTCACCCACGCCGACCTTCTGCGCCGCATCCGAAAACTCCTTGTCGGTGCGGAGCAGCGCCGCCTTGTCGTCCTCCGCATCCTCCGAGCGCGCGGCCGTCGTCGCGGCCGCCGCGATCGACATCCCGAGGATCAGCACCGGAACGAGTCTCATGGGGTCAACCTCCGTTTCTTCCCGCCCACCGGCCGCCTTCGCACAACCATGGTAGCTTCGCGCCGGATCGGGAAGGGCCTGAACGCTTGAGAACCGTCGCTCTCTTCGGATTCGGCCGCATCGGCCGGAACCTCTTTCGAATCCTCCACGCGCGTCCCGACATCCGCATTGCGGCGATCGCGGATCCGGCGGAGCCGGCGGCGCTCGCGTACCTGTTGCGCTTCGACACGCTCCTCGGCCGTTTTCCGGACGAGATCGCGCTGCGCGACGGCGCGCTCCAGGTCGGCGGCCGCCGCATCGCTCTGATGACCGGAGATGCGGCAAACCGTCTCCCGTGGGGGGAGCTGGGCGTGCACACGGTCCTGGAGGCGACCTCGACGAGCCGGCCGCGCGCCGAACTCGCCCGCCATCTCGACGCCGGCGCCCGGCGCGTCATCTCGCTCGCCCCGCCGGCCGACGCGCCGGACCTTCTCGCCGTGCCGGGGCTCACCGAAGATCGCATCCACCCGGAACAACGCATCGTCTCCAACGCCTCTTCCACCGTGCACGCCGCCGCACCCGTCCTGCGGACCCTCCAGGACGCCTTCGGCATCCGGCGCGCCATGTTCACGACCGTGCACTCCTACACGAGTCAGCATCGGCTGGCCGACGTGCCCGCCGAGGACAAGCGCCGCGGCCGCGCAGCCGCCGAGAACATCATTCCTCAGGAATCACGGTCTCCGGGGATGCTCGCGGCGGTTCTGCCGGAGCTCGCCGGGAGGATCACCGGGAGCGCAATGAACGTGCCCGTCGCGAACGGATCGGTGGTGGATCTGGTGTGCTGGCTCGAGAACCCGGTCACACGGGAAGCCGTCAACGAGGCGCTCGGGAACGCCGCGGCGTCCGAGCGATGGCGGCGAATCCTCCAGTACGAACGGGAGCCGATCGTCTCCTCCGACGTCGCGCACTCGACATTTTCGAGCGTCTTCGACTCGCTCGCCACCCAGACGCTCGCCGGACGCGTCTCGAAGACTCTCTCCTGGTTCGACTCGGGGTACGGCTACGCGCACCGCGCCATCGACCTGCTCGACCTCTACGCGGCGCGCGAAGGGACCACCGAATGATCCGCGTCGGCATCAACGGCTTCGGACGGATCGGCCGCTCGGTTTTCCGGATCCTTTCCGACCGTCCCGACGTCGAAGTCGTCGCGATCAACGACCTCTACGACAACGACCAGCTCGCCTACCTGCTCCAGTACGACAGCGTCATGGGGCCGTTCGACAAGAAGGTCTCGACGGATGCGCATTCGATGACGGTGGACGGGCGGCGTGTCCGGATGACGGAGGAACGCGACCCGTCGAAGATCGGCTGGGGCGCGCTCGGCGCGGACATCGTCATCGAAGCGACGGGCGCCCTGCGAACCCGCGCCCGTCTCGAGGGCCATCTCGCGTCCGGAGCGAAGCGCGTCATCCTGACCGTGCCGCCCAAGGACGAGATCGACGCCATGATCGTCATCGGCGTCAACGAGGACACGCTCCGCGCCGAGCACCGCCTCGTATCGAACGCCTCCTGCACCACGAACTGCCTGGCTCCCATCGCGAAGATCCTCGACGAGAGATTCGGCATCGAGGAAGGCTTCATGACGACCGTCCACGCCTATACCAACGACCAGCGCCTGGCGGACGTTCCGCACAAGGACCTGCGGCGCAGCCGCGCCGCGGCCGCCAACATCATCCCGACGACGACCGGAGCGGCGCGCGCGGTCGGCCAGGTGCTGCCGCGCCTCGACGGGAAGCTCGACGGCATCGCGATGCGCGTCCCCGTGCCGGACGGCTCGGTCGTGGACCTCGCTTGCCGCGTCGCGCGGCCGGTGAGAGCCGCCGAGGTGAACGGCGCGGTGCGCGAGGCCGCCGCGGGCGCGATGCGCGGCATCGTCGAGTACAGCGAGGTGCCGCTCGTCTCGACCGACATCATCGGCAACTCCCGCTCCGCCGTCTTCGACGCGCTTTCGACCGCCGCCGAGGGAGACGGTTACGTGAGGGTCGTCGCCTGGTACGACAACGAGTGGGGCTACTCCAATCGCGTCGTCGATCTCGTGGACCGGCTGGCGCGGCTCTGACCGCGGCCGGCGCCCGGAGATAAGCTCCCCGCATGAAGCGAAATTCGGGGCTCGTTGCCGCCACGCTCGCGGCGGCGCTGGCGGGCGGCGCGGGCCAGACTCCGGCCGCCGCCGCCCCGACGCCCGTTTCCGATACTGTCCGCACGATGAACGAGGCCGCCGAGCGCTACGTCCGGCTGGTGCTCGCCCTCGGCCAGCACGACAAGGATTACGTGGACGCCTTCTACGGCCCGGAGGAGTGGAGGAAGGATGCCGAGGCGCAGAAGCGGCCGCTGGCGCAGATCCGCGCCGAGTCGGCGGCGCTCGCGGTGCGCGTCGGACGCCTCCCCGACGGCGGCGACGAGATGAATCACCTGCGCCGGCGGTTCCTCCGCAGGCAGCTCGAAGCACTGACCGCGCGGGCCGACATCGTCTCCGGCCGCAAGATGTCGTTCGACGAGGAGTCGCAGGCGCTCTACGACGCGACGGCTCCCGTGAACAGCGAAGATCATTTCCGGAAGCTGCGTGCCCGCCTCGAGGCGGAGCTTCCCGGCAAGGGCCCGCTCATCGAGCGCTACGACGCCTTCCGCAAGGACTTCGTCATCCCCCGCGACAAGCTCGACGCCGTCTTCCAGGCCGCGATCGCCGAGGCGCGCGCCCGCACGAAGAAGCACATGGCGCTGCCCGACGGCGAGACGTTCGTCGTCGAGTACGTGCACGACAAGACCTGGAGCGGCTACAACTGGTACCAGGGGAACTCCAAGAGCCTCATCCAGGTCAACACGGACCTTCCCGTCTACATCGATCGCGCCGTGGATCTCGCTTGCCACGAGGGCTACCCCGGCCACCACGTCTACAACGTCCTTCTCGAGAAGAACCTCGTCCGCGACCGCGGCTGGATCGAGTTCGAGATCTACCCGCTCTTCTCGCCGGAGTCGCTCATCGCGGAGGGCAGCGCGAACTACGGCATCGATGTCGCGTTCCCCGGAGCGGAGCGGCTCGCGTTCGAGAAGACGGCGCTCTATCCGCTGGCCGGGCTCGACGCCTCGCGCGCCGAAGCGTACGGCCGCGTGCGGACGCTCGCCGAGGCGCTCGCTTACGCCGGCAACGAGGCCGCACGCCGATACCTGAACGGCGAGATCGATGCGAAGGCCGCGGCGGCCTGGCTGACCGAGTACGCCCTCATGTCGCCGCCGCGCGCCGAGCAACGCGTGCGCTTCATCGATCAGTACCGCAGCTACGTCATCAACTACAACCTCGGCAAGGATCTCGTGGGGCGCTGGATCGAGGCGCAGGGCGGCACGGCCGACAAGCCCGAGAAACGCTGGGAGGCCTTCGAGCGGCTTCTCTCGACGCCGCGCCTGCCGTCGGAGCTCGCGCCGGCGTCGGCCCCACGCCACTGAGACGGCGTTGCCGGAAGCCTCGTCCCTCTCGACGATCGCCCTGCTCGGCCTCCTCGCGGGCTCGTCGCTCGCGTCGGGCCTGCGCCTCTACGCGACGATCGCCGTGCTGGGATTCCTGGGGCGCACGGGCGCGCTGAGCCTGCCCGGCGAGCTCTCGGTCCTCGCGAATACGTGGGTCATCGTGACCGCGGGCCTGCTCTACCTCGTCGAGTTCTTCGCCGACAAGATCCCGTATCTCGACTCGATGTGGGACGCGGTGCACACGTTCGTGCGCGTGCCGGCGTCGGCGCTCCTCGCCTGGGCAGCCACCGCGCACGCCCCGGAGTCTCTTCGCCTCGTGGCCGCGCTCCTCTGCAGCGGCGTCACGCTCTCGGCGCACGGCCTGAAATCGAGCGCGCGCATCGCGATCAACACGAGCCCGGAGCCCGCGAGCAACTGGACCGCTTCCTTCGCCGAGGACGGGACGGTCGCCGTGCTGCTCTGGCTCGCCGTGGCGCATCCGCTCGCGGCGCTCGCGCTCGCGGCGGCCGTCGTTCTGCTCGCCATCCTCGTTTTCTCCTGGATCCGGCGGCTGATCCGGCGCCTCGCCGGAGCCGAGCGGCCGCCGGCTGCGGCGGTCGAAGACGACCGGCAGCCGAGAATTTCGGCCCGGAGGGCTCAACCCTGATCCGAGCTAAAAACTCCCGGCTGCCGTTCGCGAAGCGCCTGCGGCCGACAGCCGGACACGAGGCCCGCATCCATCCGATCCGATGGCATCACCGCGTTCCTTCCGAGGCGCTTCCTCGGACGATTTGACCTCGCGGCACACCCTTTTTCAGCAACCGGCTAAGTCGCGCCCGCCGGCCGGATCGGCGCGAACTTCTCGCACGCCCGCACGGGCTGCCGCGGATAGCGCTTGAAAAGCGGGCAGTAGAGAAACGTCGAGCCGCGATCGCTCGTCACATAGCGCACGGGAGCGGCGCATTCATGGCAGAGGCTGTCCGGGAACGGGCGCTCGCGCAGCTTCGGATCCGGCGGCGGGCGCTCTTCCCTCCGGGGCACGCGGCGTATTATCCCCGCCGGCGGCGGCGCAAATGAACGAGCTCGAGACACGGGCAGCCCTCACGCACTTCTACGACGCGCTCGCCCGCCGCGACGGTGCCGCGATGGCGGCACGCTATGCACCCGAAGCGACGTTCGAGGATCCGGTCTTTCGCCTTCACGGAAAGCAGATCGGCCGCATGTGGACCGGCCTCCTCGGCCGCGCGCGCGAATTCGGCCTCTCCTACACGATTCTCGACGTCGCCCCCGGTTCGGGCGTCGTCGAGACGACGGCGCGCTACCTCTTCGGAGGCCGGCGCCCGGTCGTCAACGTGATCGTCTCGGAGATCGTCTTCGACGGCGACCGGATCGCGCGGCACGTGGATCGCTTCGACTTCGCGCACTGGGCGGCGCAGGCGCTCGGCCCGGCCGGACGGCTCTTCGGCCGCTTCGACTGGTTCCGCCGCTCCGTCTCCCGGCGCGCGCGGCGCTCGCTCGGAATCCCGCCGTCCGCTCCGACCGTATAATCCGCGCGCTTCGGATTCGATTCGTTCAGGAGGAGAAGTCATGAACAAGCGCCTCTTCGCCGCCCTCTTCCTGCTCGCGTTGGCCGCGCTTCCAACCGCCGCGCAGGACCGCCGCCCGACGACTCCCGCGCCGTCCGACGCCGCGGCGCCGGAGAAGGGCAAGGACAAAGACAAGGACAAGAAGGAAGAGGAGAAGCCGCCTTCCGTCACGCACCACACGATGACGCTCGCCGGCAAGCCCTTCGCCTACACGGCGACGGCCGGATACATGCCGATGAAGGACGAGAACGGCAAGCTCAAGGCGAACATCTTTTACGTCGCCTACACGAAGGACGGGGCGTCGAATCAGCGCCCGATCACCTACGCCTTCAACGGCGGGCCGGGATCTTCCTCCGTGTGGCTGCACCTCGGAGCGATCGGACCGAAGCGGGTCCTCCTGACCGAGGAGGGCTGGGCGCCGCCTCCGCCGTATCGCCTCGTCGACAACGAGCAGACGTGGCTCGCCTTCACCGACGTCGTGTTCATCGATCCCGTGACGACGGGGTTCTCGCGGCCGGCCGAAGGCGAGAAAGCGGAGCAATTCCACGGGCTCGAAGAGGACCTGCAGTCCGTCGGCGACTTCATTCGCCTCTGGACGAGCCGCTATGGCCGATGGGCTTCGCCGAAATTCCTGGCGGGCGAGAGCTACGGCACGACGCGGGCCGCCGGCCTTTCCGCATACCTGCAAAACCGGCACGGCATGTATCTGAACGGCATCGTCCTGATGTCGACGATCCTGAACTTCCAGACGGCGCGATTCGACGTCGGCAACGACCTGCCGTACGTCGTTTTCCTGCCGAGCTACACGGCGGCCGCCTGGTATCACAAGAAACTGGCACCCGATCTCGCGGCGAGCCTGCCCAAAGCGCTCGAGGAATCGGAGAAGTTCGCGGCGGGTCCGTACACGCTCGCGCTCGGGAAGGGCGCGAGCCTGTCGGCGGCGGAGCGTCAGCAGACGGTCCAGGAGCTGGCGCGCCTGACCGGCCTCTCGGCGGAGTACGTGGACGAGCACGACATGCGGCTGGCGCTGCAGGATTTCAATCGCGAGCTGCTCCGGAAGGAGCGGCGCGTCGTCGGGAGGCTGGACGGGCGGTTCTCCGCGCCGGAGCGCGGCGGCGACGGCATCTCATCCGACCCGAGCTATGCGGCGATCTACGGGCCCTTCACGGCGATGCTGAACGACTACGTCAAGAGCGAGCTGAAGTACGAGAACGACCTGCCGTACGAGATCCTGACCGACCGCGTGCGGCCTTGGAGCTACGCGACGTACGAGAATCGGTACGTCAACGTCGCCGAACGGCTGCGCGGCGCCATGACCCAGAATCCCGCGCTGAAGGTCTTCGTCGCCGCCGGTTACTACGATTTCGCGACGCCCTACTTCGCTGCCCAGTACACGTTCGACCACATGGGGCTCGATCCGTCGCTCCAGAAGAACATCCGCGTCGAGCACTTCGAGGCCGGGCACATGATGTACATCCACAAGCCGTCGCTCGAGAAGCTCACGAAGGATGTCGCAGGGTTCTACGCGGCGGCGGTGCCGGAGAAGTAGGAAGCCTCGACGCCCGGGAGCGAGCGAAATCGCCCGCAGGCGCGGCCTCGAAGTCGGCGATCAGCGAGAATCGCGCGTTCGAGATTCCCGAACGGAGCCGACTTCGAGGCCGATTTCACGAGCTCTAGCTGATCAGTTTCGCGATCGTGAACGCCGC
>Ga0335080_10003207_pt1 | contig 16495 bp, 15 predicted proteins | sample Lox_Sample_34_FD_206720 | JGI IMG/M metagenome (GOLD analysis project Ga0335080, IMG submission 206720) | Soil microbial communities from Loxahatchee National Wildlife Refuge, Florida, United States - Lox_Sample_3.4 | ecosystem: Environmental > Terrestrial > Soil > Wetlands | place: USA...
GCTGCGAATCGCTTGGCGATGGGAGCCGTGCGACGTTTTACGCTGCTGTTTCGAGAACGATGGTGGGCTGATGACAACAGAGTCAAGTTTGAGAAGATGAGCTTCCTGTTTGCGCGGGATGCAACGCCACCGGTATGGTGGACGGCGCATCCACAGGAGACTCCCACGCTGACAGGATGGATCGGTGGACCGCGGTCCATAGCATTCGAACAGTGCACACGGGAGCAGGTAGGCGACATGGGATGCCAAGAATTGGCGAGGATCTTCTCCCTTCCGGTTGCGTATTTACGTGGGCAACTGATCAGTTGCGCGACGCACGACTGGCAGAGCGACGAATGGAGCCGCGGAGCCTACAGTTACGTGCCCGCGGGCGCACTTGAGGCAGTACTGGAGATGGTGAAGCCGGTGGAGGAGACGTTGTATTTTGCAGGCGAGCACACCGACGTGACCGGACACTGGGGCACCGTGCATGCGGCAATGCGGTCGGGTCTGCGGGCGGCGCAGCAGGTGTTGAATGCGCGCGACTGGACGTTGCACGTTCAAAAGGCGAGTTGATCGCGCTCAGCCTCCTCGTTTGCAGGATGCGGCTGTCGCGCGGATTCCATCGGCATACTGCGTGCCTGCGAAACCAATGGCGCGGGCGTACTTGGTTGAGTCGAAGATGTACGGCGAGTCATTCTGGTAGAGCATCTCGTAAGTTTCGCCGACGATGGGATTAACCAGGCCAAGCAGCTTCACCATCGTGCGAGAGAGAATGCGGGACTTCGGAGGAACACCCAATGCATCCGCGGACAGCGCGATGAATTCTCTTCCCGTGAGCGGATTCGGTGCAGTAGGCACGTGCCAGGTTTGATTCCATGCTGAAGGGGTTTCGGCGAGGGTGAGCAGGGCCTGGGCGCAATCCGGCACGTATGTATAGGAGTGCGGGAGGGCGTCGGTTACGAGACACATCGCTTTCTGGCCCTTGTTGAGCGGGTCAAAGACAAGCACATTGGCCATGCCGTTCTTTGCGGCAGGGCCGTAGAAATCGGCGGCCCGGGCGATCATCGCGGTCAACTCACCGGACTTCCACTCGTTGATGAGGCTGGAGGCGATCTCAGCGCGGACTTCGCCCTTTTTGCTTGTGGGGTTGAAGGGCGTTTCCTCGGTCATGAGTCCGCTGACCTTGCCGTACATGTAGACATTGTCGAAGAAGATGAGCTTTGCTTTGGCCTGTTTGCAGGCGTCTACGGTGTTATCGATGATGCGGGGCCACTGTTGAGCCCAGAGTTTGTGATCGTACTTGAGGCCGACCAGCAGGAAAACGACGTCGGAACCCGCAACAGCATCGAGGGTCTGTTCGTGTCTGGTGAGATCGGCGACTCTCGATTCGGCCGCGCCAGGCGTAGCAGATGCATGACGACTTACGGTGCGAAAAGGAAGGTTGCGTGCGCAGAGGAGTTTGACCAGTTCGTTGCTGACGCTGCCGCCTGCTCCGAGGATGGTGTACATGGAACGCTCCTTTCGGCTGATAAGGATAGCGCCAACCCGGCGATGCGCGAGCAGAATTCCTTAGAGCAGTCAGCATGCGGTTCGGAAGGCCGGCTTCACTGTTTTCGATCGTTGCGATTGATTTCTTATTCGTCGGTTTTTGGTGGATCGATGCGGAAGGCTTTTTGGGCGTCCGAAGGGTGGTTCACCTTGGACGTTCGCCCGTAGCGCAGAAGGCGGCGATGCGCCTCGGTCCATGACGGCAGCTCGGCGCTTTCCTGCGTCCAGTGCGCCAGTGCGGCTTCGTCGCACCAGTTGAGTAGCTTGTGCATCGCCTCTCCATGAGGGCCGTCGAGCATGAAGGCTTTCATCGAGGCTTCGGAATCCCAGGATGTACACGTCCAGAACGTGCTGCGCCGGTCGCGGAGAACTTCGACTGCGAGGTTCCCTTCGGCCATACGTGCCTGCTTGGCGATTCGAAGTGAAGTGAACACAAATACCGGCAGGAAGAGGAGAGACCGCACGCGCAACCGGGTTACCGATACTACGGGCATGTTCACCTCTCCGGCGACGCCGGCGAGAATTGGCGACTTGATAGATATTAAGGCAGGGAACCATGGGAACCCGGGGAACTTTGAATCAACGCGGCCTCGATCTACACGCCACCTCCTCCCCCCGTCTTTGGGTGCAAATATATGAATTCATTTATTTAATGACGTGTCATCTTTCCAAATATTTCAAAACAAAAGACTTGCAAGCAAATATTTCTCCTCAAAGGACTTAGAGGCGAGGAAGTCACTCACGGAACCCCAGTCGTGCTCAGCGTAGATGGACGGTGACATGCGCGATCTTCCCGATGATGCGGGAAGGAGGGCAAATAACATGCAAAACTCTCGGGGAGTCTATTGGTTTTGCGATGTGAGGTTTACACCGGTTGACAGTTTCCAGGCGTCTTGACATCGCACATGGGCGAGTCTGAGCGGTCAGCGTCCGGAGCTGCCGAAGCCTTTGGCCAGGCGGGCGGACTCTTCCAGAGCCTCGACCTCCTGGACCGGACCAGTCAGCACAGGAACCGGGATCATCTGGGCAATCTTCTCGCCGGCCTTGAGTTCGATGGCCGTGGTGCCGAGGTTGGTCATGACGATCTGGATCTCGCCGCGATAGCCGGCATCGATGACGCCGGCGGTGGTTGCGATGCCGCGAGAGGCCATGGAGGATCGGTCGCGAACCAAAAGGCCGAGAGGCGCGCCCGTTTCGGGGTGGCGTGCTTCGATGGAGATCCCGGTGCGGACGCGGATTGTCTTGTGGGGCTCGAGGAGGACTGACTCGAGGGAAAAGAGATCGTAGCCGAGGTCTTCGCCGGGGTGGGCAACGACGGGGAGAAGTGCGGCGGGATCGAGGAGTTTTACGCGAAGCATGAGTTGATGTTATCGGGAGCGGGCATTGCAGGTTGTGGATTCGGGGTAAACTAGACGCTGGCAAAAGGACCGGGCGGTCGCTGCCGGTGGCCTGCATTGGTGGGCTGCCGGGGGAGGAAAGTCCGAACTCCGCGGGGCAGTGTGCCGGATAACGTCCGGGATGCGGGCGTGAAGGCCCGTAGACGGCCAGTGCCACAGAGAATATACCGCCGGCTGTTTGTGCTTCGGCACGGACATTTGGCCCGAAGGGCGTACGCCTGGACGGCCAGTCCGGTAAGGGTGAAAAGGTGCGGTAAGAGCGCACCGCTCCGACGGTAACGGCGGAGGCATGGTAAACCCCACACGGAGCAAGACCAAATAGGGAGGAAAGCTGCCGCTAAGAGCCAAGCGGCGCTGCGTATCGGCCCGATGCGCGAAGGCGGCTCGAGTGGAGTTCTCCGGGCGACAATTCATGTCGCTGGGTCTGCTCCATGCAATGGCCGGAACCTCCGGGTAGGTCGCTGATGAGCGCGAGCGGTAACGCTCGGCCTAGAGGAATGACCGCACACGACAGAATTCGGCTTACAGGTCCTTTTGCCAAAATTCTGGTTTTACCCGCTTAAATACTGGTGTCCGCGTGTGTGTCCAGCGGATAGTTGGACACAGCCGTATCCTGCACCGGGAACGTGCACGCTGCGGTGACACGCGAATATCAACAACGCAGCAGAATTGCCGGGCGCACCGGTACTAGAGCACAGAACGGTATGGAGTGGTTCCTCGCAAGAGCTGCGGAATCTACTGAGCCTGCTCGAGGTCTAAGTGACCGTTCAGGGTTTGCAGTTCCGCGATGAGGTCCTGCACGGAGTGTTGCAGGGCGGCCCGCGTGATTGGATTCGGCGGGTCCTGTGCCTCGCAGCACATCGCGAGAGAGAGTGCTTCCGACAGATGCTCGACGAATCGGGGTCGGGAGTCAGCCATGGACGTAATTCAGTGCTTTGATGTTCGGGGTTTGAAAAGGTTGTATCGCTACCAGCTGATTATTACGACGACCGGAAGAATTGACATAAAGAGTTGATAAAGCTGTTCCCAGAGATCGACGCCGTTGGAGGCGGATGTAAAGCACGCCGCGTGGCATGCCAATTGCGCGAGAAGAGCACTCGAAAACGTACCAGAGGGTGCGGGAATTGATTGCGAAATCGATTCCGTGGTGGTTATACTCAAGGCTCTCTGGCATGAAGACCCGCAATTTCCTCGTAAGAGCTTTGCTCCTCGCGCTGCTGCTGTCGCCGTCCGGGCTACGGGCGTTTGGCAGCCGGGTGAGCCTGTCTTCATGCCATGTTCGAAAGCCACACGCTCCGGCAAGACGAAACGAAGGGCGGGCGTCTGCGGTCGCTCACCAGCTTGTGGTGTCGCTGCCTGGCCATCGCAGTCCTGCGCAGCGGCAGCATCGGAATCGCGGCAAGCGCATCAGCGCTGGGACGACCTTCGTTCCCGCGACGGGACTTGTCGCTGTAATTCGGTTGCCCCTGTCGAACAAGGCGATCTGTCAGCAAGAACTTGACGGGCCGAATCCGTCGCGCGGCCCCCCCGCGCTACTCCCCCTCTAAGACAAGTTCAAGTTAAGTGTCCTCACAAAGGTGCGGTGTGTTGCTGCACCTTATTGAAAATCTCAGACTTTTCAGTTGAAGACGCGAGCACGTTTGCTGGTTATCCGGCAAAACTGCGAGTAGCGGGCACCTAACAGGCCCTTTATTACGAAGATCATGCGGGCTTGGGTCCTCTCACGTTCTTGCCTGAGGGACCCAATGGACTAGATGCCACACCTCCAATGGGAACTAGTCCAAGCGGGTTGGAACGCTCGGGGAAGGCGGGTCCAACCCAATCGTCGACCGATGCGGCGCTTGCTGCTGGCTGACGAAGCCGCCACGGCGTTCGCCCCCGGACGCCGTGGCAGCAACTTCGGGTTCGCAAACCCGATCTTCATGGAGAGCGGCATCCAATACAGAGTTGTGAATCGGTGCGCCCCGCGGGAGCATCCCTCCTGATAGGCGATTGCGGCGCGAGAATCCTGAGTTCGATCCCAACCCCAAGGAGATGACGATGAAGATAGCTGCGACGATAGCCCGTTTTCTGCTGGGACTCGCTTTCCTGGTCTTCGGTTCGAACCTGATGTTTCACTTCCTTCCGAATCCGCCGATGCCGCCGGGACCAATGGCGAACTTTTCGATCGCCATGGCTGAATCGCACTTTGGCGTTGCGGTGGGGTTCTTTCAGGCGGCACCCGCGATTCTGCTGCTTGTCAATCGCTATGTGCCGCTGGCGCTGACGGTGCTGGCAGCGGAGCTTGTGAACATCCTTGCTTTTCACATCACGATGCAGCCAGCTGGACTGCCGATGGCGGTGGTGGTGGCAATCCTGTGGGTGCTGGTGTTTCTGCGGGTGAAGCCGTCGTTTGCGGGCCTCTTTGAGCCCACGGCCCAGCGGTGAGACCTGCAGCCCACACTCCTCAGGCTGGAATCTGCCGGTGCGACATCCATAGAATGGGAACAATGATTGAGTATCTGTATCTTGGGCGCGTGGCCTACGACGAGGGCCTGCGGGTGCAGGCGGAGGTCGCAGAACTGCGGCTGAAGGGGCGAATCGAGAACACACTGTTGTTGCTGGAGCATCCACCTGTGCTGACACTGGGACGCAATGCGCGGCGGGAAAATGTGCTGGCGTCCGATGAACTGCTGGCGAGCCGGGGCGTAACGCTGCATGAGATCAATCGTGGTGGCGATGTGACGTATCACGGGCCGGGGCAGCTGGTGGGGTATCCAATTTTCGATCTGCGAAGCCTGCTTAACGCGAAGGGCGGCCGTCTGGGGCCGGTGGACTTTGTGCGGATGATGGAGGAGGCGCTGATCAGGCTGTGCGGCGTGTACGGCGTGCGGGCGGGACGGATCGCGGGACTGACGGGGGTGTGGTGTCCTCCGGACGGGGCACCCTTGGATGAGCGCGTCAACAAAACCGGAGAGCGGAAGATCGGGGCGATCGGGATTCATGTGTCGCGGGGAATTACGTCGCATGGGTTTGCCTTCAACGTGACGACGGATCTCAGGGATTTTCGGCTGATCAATCCATGCGGGATCACGGACAAGCCAGTGACCAGTCTGGAGCTGGAAGTTCCGGAGGGAGTTACTCTGCCTGAGCTTGAGGAGATTGCGCATCAGGCGGCACGACAATTCGGGCGGGTGTTCGAGCAGCAGGTACTGGCCGTGGAGAGCCTAGCCGCGTTGCGGGCGCAGGCTTGCGGACCGAAGCAGCGCATGGCGGAAGATATGCCGATGCGGGTTCCGGATGAGGTGCAGCGGTTACACGGCGATCCGGAGCGGCCAGCGAGGGCTTGATGCTGGAGCCACGTTGGGTTTGCGCCTTCCCACCCAGATTTCCATCCTACTTCAAATGAGAGATATGTGAGACGGAGCCAGAGGTTGCGGGGGGCAATTTATAATCCGGCAGGAGCCCGGCTCATGCTGAGTGCTCCGCATCGCGGAGTGAACGATTCATGCCAACCGACGTGATCATGCCCCAGATGGGGGAGTCGATCGTTGAGGGCACCATTACCAAGTGGCTCAAGAAGGTCGGCGAGCCGGTGGAGAAGGACGAGCCGCTCTTCGAGATTTCGACCGACAAGGTAGACGCGGAGATTCCCGCGCCCGTAGCAGGCGTGCTATCCGAGATCAAGTTTCCCGAAGGCGCGACGGTCGAAATCAACACTGTTGTGGCGGTATTGTCGGGCCCCTCCGGTACGGGTGACCGCGTCCCTGGCGCAGGGATTTCGGTTGTGGCTTCTGCTCCATCCGCTTCTAACACTGCTGACGATCAGGCGAAACAACCGGCTAAGCCCTCGAGCATGGACTCGGACGGGGCTTCGTCTGGGGCAGCCCATGGATCGCGAGAGGGCGTGGAGATTGTGATGCCGCAGATGGGCGAGTCGATCTTCGAGGGGACCATAACCAAGTGGCTCAAGAAGGTCGGCGATGCGGTCGAGAAGGACGAACCGCTGTTTGAGATCTCTACCGACAAGGTGGATGCGGAGATTCCTTCGCCGGTGGCGGGCGTGCTGACAGAGATCAAGGCGGGTGAGGGCGAGACGGTCCAGATCAATGGTGTGGTCGCTTTGATCGGCGGCAGCACCCCCGGTGTGGCCACCTCCGGTGGGGATGGCGGCGCCTTCGGCGCGACTGTGGCTGGACCAGCCTCACAACGTGCAGCGAATGTCGAGGCGAAGCAAATCGCGCCGGGCGCTTCAGTGGAAGATGGTCGGAAGATGAGGTCGTCGCCGCTGGTGCGGAGAATCGCGAAGGAACACAACATCGATCTGCGGCTGGTACGCGGGACTGGGTCGCGTGGGCGGATCAACAAAAACGACATTCTCGAATTCATAAGCTCGGGAGGCGTGAAGGCAACGGCTGCGCCGAAGGCGCCGATCGCCGCACAGCAGGTGCCCGCGCAGCCGAAGGCGCTGACCGCCGAGGTGGTGCCGCTGACGAAGATGCGCGCGATCATCGCGCAGCGCATGGTTGAGAGCAAACGCACGAGCCCGCATGTGCACTCGGTCTACAAGGTGGACATGACGCGGATCGTGCGGCTGCGGGAGCGGGAGAAGGCAGGATTCGAGCAGCGGCATGGCGTGAAGCTGACATATATGCCGTTTGTCGCGGTGGCGGCGATCGAGGCGCTGCGGCGGTTTCCGATTGTGAACGCCTCGCTGATCGAGAACCAGATTCACTACCACGCGAACATCAATCTTGGGATTGCGGTGGCGCTGGAGTGGGGCTTGATTGTGCCTACGGTGCGCGAAGCGGAGAAGCGCAGCTTTGCGGACCTCGCGAAGATGATTGCCGACCTTGCGGGTCGTGCGCGGGCGAAGAAGCTGTCATCGGACGAGGTGGGAGGCTCGACCTTCACGCTGACTAATCCGGGGATATTCGGCGATGAGTTCGGGATCCCGATCATCAACCAGCCGGAGGCAGCGATCCTGGCAATCGGCGCGCTGAAGAAGGAGCCAGTGGTGCTGACGGATGCAGAAGGGAACGACACGATTGCGATTCGGTCGATGGAGTACTTCTGCCTGGGCTTCGATCACCGGCTGATCGATGGCGCGGATGCAGGCAGGTTCATGAGCGAGTTCAAGCGGCAGCTGGAGACGTGGGATAAGGCGATCGGGTAATCCTAGAGGAGTTCTCTGAATCCTTCAATGCTCAAACCTGCATCACGAACAATACCGCCGACATCGCCAGAGCCAGAGTCTCTGCATCGAAACCCCGTCTTCTATCGCCCCGCCCACGCCAGCCCATCAGCATATTTGCCGGTGGGGATCGTGCGCGTAACCCTCCATGTGGCGAGGTCGATCTCGGCGACTGCGTTGGCTTTTTCGCAGGAGACGTAGGCGGATTTGCCGTCGGGGCGGACGAGGACTTCCTGCGGATAGTCGCCCACGGAAACCGTTCGCGCGACTTGCATCGTCTTGAGGTCGATCACCGCTACCTTGTTCGGATCGGGCAGAGCGACGAGGAGCCAGCGGCCATCGGGTGTGACGGCTGAGCCGTATCCAACTGCTTCCATGGAAATCCACTTGGCGACAGTGCTGGTGGCGGTGTCGATGACGGCCATTTGCGGCTTGGTCTGGTCGGCGGTGAACACCCACTTGTCGTCGGGCGAGATGGAGATGCGCTGCGTGTTGGATGAAATCGGAATGACCTTGAGCACTTTGCGTGCGGCGATGTCGATCACGGAGACAGTGCCGGGGCCGACGTTGGCGGTATAGGCGCGGCGGCCATCGTGGGAGAGGGCAAGCATGTGACTTTCAGGCTGGCCGGTGGGGAGCGTGCCGACGATCTTCAGCGTTTTGGGATCGATGATGGTGATGGTCTTGTCGAGTTCGGTTGTCACATAGAGACGGCTGTCCTTCGGTCCGATCATGGGGCAGTGCGGGCGGATGCCGTGATCAAATGCGATGTTGCCGGTGACTTTTTGCGAGGCGATGTCGATGACGGCGATGTTCTGGCCGTCGGTACCGGGCTTTCCTACTCCGGAGTTGCCATAGATGGGTACGAAGGCGAGTTTGCCGTCGGATGAGGCGATGACCTCGTGGCCGGTAATGCCGCCTTCGGGAACCGAGACAAGTACTTTGCCGGCCAAGGGATCAACGATGGCAAGGCTCTGGCCGCCCTTTTCGGCTACGAGGAGACGCGGGGCCTGCGCGAGAACAGATGCGCCGGTTGCAAGCATGAGCGAGGATAGCAGGATCGCGTTGGCGGCTTTCAAACGGAGACCTCCGGGGAACACACCGAATATATCCCACCGGTGCTCGAACCCGCTCAGGAGTGCGAAGCCCAGGGATTGTAAGTGCCGACGCTCCAGGAGTGGCCCTCGGGATCTTTCACACTGAATTCGCGGCTGCCGTAGTCAGTGTTCTGGATGTCGCGGACGATCTTTCCGCCCGCAGCTTTGGCGCGCGCGTAAACAGCGTCGGCATCCGACACGATGATATAGGTGCTGCGGGTCTCAATGTTGCCGAGGTCGGACGGGGATTTGAAACCGCGGCCGTATTCGTCATCTTTGCCTGAACCGAGCATGATCATGCCGCCGCCGAGGGTGAGTTCGGCATGGCCGACGGTGTTGTTGGGGCCGGGATAGACGGCGTGGCGCTCAAAACCGAAAACATTGCAAAGCCATTCGATGGCGGCGTTGGCATCTCGGTAGCGCATGGTGGGCATGATGGTGGAAGCGGTTGTGGCTGTGGCGACGGACATGGGAACCTCCGTTGGGATTCAGATTACGCCAACAGGATGGCAGCTGGTCTGGATTCTGATCTTGGAAAAATCGGAAATGATCAAGAGAAACCTGGGGTCTCGGTTTTTCCGGGTCTCAAAGGAGAGACACGGGGCACCGAAGGTGCCCAATCTGAAAAATCCGACTCAACTTAGTCGGCGCTGATGTGGTTGGCCCAGACGGTGCGGCGGGCAGAGTAGGTAGTGGCATCGACGCCGGAGAAGGCACGGAACTCGTTGGCGAAGTGGGACTGATCATAGTAGCCGCAGTCGAGAGCAAGCTCGGCCCAGCGGATGTCGACTCCCGCATGCAGCTGCCGGACGGCTCGCTGAAAGCGCTGGATCCGGCACCAGACCTTGGGCGTGAAGCCAACCTCTTCGCGAAAGACCTGGGAGAAGCGGCGCTCGCTCCAGCCGATTTCGCGGGCGGTTTCACGGACGGTCGCGATGCCGGGAAATTCATGGAAACGACGCAACGCGTAGTTGACTTCTTTGCGGCCTTGCGTTCGTCTTGCAAGCTGCGGAGCGAAATATTCCATGAGCGAGCGTTCGAGGCAGTCGAACCGGGCGGAAGGAGTGGGTAGTTCGCGCAGGCGGTCGCGAAGGCAGCGGGCCTTGAATCCCCACGCGTCTTCGAGTGGTACGCTGCGGTTGCTGAAGAGATCGGCGGCCTCCGACGCGAGCGGTGGGAAGCCTCCGGGGTGGAAGACAACTCCGATGAGATCGGTCATATCGGAGGTGTCGACGATTTCGAAGACGGACCGGGCACCAATGATCGCCGAGGGTGGCATGGGCCGAGCGCATTGACCTTCGGGGCAGTCGAGCAGGAAATCACGGGCGAGATTGAGGATGATCTGCGTGCGGCCGGTGGGCAGAATGCGCTCCCGTCCGTGCCCAACCTGCGGAGCATTCGCGTACCACAACGAACGGATGAAGCGGCTGAGCGGAGCGGCGGGGATACGCTCGAGATAGAGCAAGGCGACCTCGGAACGGTTATAGCACGGGGTGCGTTTAGCCTGGAATCCGGCGGTTTGGCGGGGTAGTACAGGTTTTCGATAGGCTGATCGTATGAAGCTGCCTGCGGGAAACGCGGAACTGGTGCAGATCATGGATCTGGCGCTGGCGGATGCGGCTCGTCGATCAGGCGAGTGGCTCGCATGCCGGCCGGGTTGTACACAGTGCTGCCATGGAGCATTTGCGATCAACGCCCTCGACGCGGCTCGCCTTGCGACGGGGATGGATGAACTGCGGGCGACAGACCCATCGAGAGCCCACGCCATCGAAGAACGCGCAAGATCCTGGATTGCGGAGTTTGGAGCGGAGCTCCCGGGAGATCCGGCCACCGGCGTGCTGGGGAGATCAGAAGAGGAGCAGGAGCGATTTGAGGAGTTCGCAAACGACGCGCCCTGTCCCGCGCTGAATCCCGCGAACGGGCTCTGCGATGTGTATGAGTGGCGGCCGATGACCTGCCGCGTCTTCGGGCCGCCGGTGCGAATGGGTGACGGCGAGGCGTTGGGGTGTTGCGAGCTTTGCTTTGTTGGCGCAAACGAAGATGAGATTGCCGTATGCGAAATGCAGGTTCCGCATGAACTGGAGGAGCGCCTGATCGCCGAGACTGGAGATGCGAGGGAGACGGTGGTGGCGTACGCGTTGCTGACAGCGAAGCAAGACTGAATCCGGTCCGAGGTGCATCTTTGACTTCGCACTATCGAACGGTCACAATTACTCGCTGATACCGGGTTAGGGGAGGCGTTCCGTCGTCTGTCGCTTCCAAAATGACGTGAATTGTTTGCCCGGGCCTCGCGTCATCAGGCACACGAAAGATCGTGATGAGTGATGCCGGGTCAGAGAAGACAATGTCGCCTGGATAGGTGCCGGCATCGTTGTACTGCCACCATCTTGTCGTCACCGCATCGTGATCCGGGTCGGAAACCTCTCCTTGTATTCGAACAGTGCTGCCTGGAGCCGCGGAAACGCGCAGAGGGCCGGCAATGGCGACCTTTGGCGGGTGATTCGCTCCGTTGAAGATTGGCGTCACGGACCACTGCAATCGAGCGGCAAAATCGTTCTGAGCGGCCGCAAAGAAACGCGCGGAGATCGCTGCTGTTCGCTGCGGCACAGGAGGCCCGTGAAAGTCTATTGAAATGACCGAACCGCCCTTCGGAGTGCGGGCTTCGTCTGACGTGCCACCTGCCGGTTTCAAACCTCTTGCGACGCCCGTTGTGTCGGCGGGCAAGATCGGCGGCGGGGTTGCCGAAAAGCCCGGAAAGGGCTTAGCTCCTGGAACCATCCGTCCGCCCCATCCGCCCCATTTGGGGTTCTCCCAGGCTCGCAATCCGACATCGATCAAGTTGAGGAATGTAGGCGTATCGCCTTCCCCCAGAAACGAACCCTTCGGATGCGGCGGCATCCAGACCATGTACCCCATCTCCGCGAGTTGGTTTGATGTATAGCCCGAGAGGCCAAAATAGTCCACGCGGTCTCCCTTCACCATTTGCTTGCCATCACCCCAGACGCGATAGAGAGAGCCCAACGGCTCGCGACTCACGATATTTTTCTGCGTCCATTCCCGACTGAAGTAGACTTCGTCTTCCGGCGCGGCATGATCCTGTGCGCCATAGCCATAGTTGATCCCGATGAACTGGTATTCCCTCACTCCCGGCCAGTTCGGCCGAATGTAGCTGGCGCCAGTGTCATCCTGATCGCCGGAGGGCAGGATGACAAGTTTGCGTGACACCTTGTCGCGAATGGCTTGCCAGCTTGGCGTACCTGCGTATTGATCGTGGATGGATTTCAACGCGCGCGCGATCGTGCTCTCCCCGCCTTGCGCCGTCACGTAGAGAGGGCCCGGCTGGTTGTCGAGCAACAGGGACTTGATCAGGTTCGACCCGTCGGTGTCTTTCGAGAAATCGCCGTCGAAATCGACATTGCCCCACTTGATGATTGACTTGAGATTCGCCGGAGAAGGGTAGCCGGCATCGTGGACCTTTAGATTCGGATAGACCCGCGTATAGGCGTCCACGATGTTATCGATAAAGCGCTCGTCCGGCGCAAAGCGCCACGAAGTACAGGGGCATAGGCCGAGGCGAGTGTATTCGCGACCCGCGATATATTGCGTCGTGCCTTTCCCGTCGCCTCTCCAGTGAAACTGGCTGCCGGCATAAACCAGTCCCTCGAGCTTCACGTCGGAGCTGTAGAGAATTGCGCGGATGATGGTGTTGTTGTCGTCGAGCTCGGGATCTGCCGTGATCACAACCCGCGGCTTGGCCGCTGAGGCGTCCGAACGTTGTGCGGGCAGCCCCGCGCATCCGAGAAGCACTCCTGCGATTGCAGCCCAGCTGCAACGCTGCCCGAGCGTCCTGTTCGAGATTCGAGGCCGCATGGAGGGCCAACCTGGTTCCTGTAGGAGAGGGTAACAGCAGAAACGTTCGGAGCCGACATCGAGCGAGTTCGTCGCCGAGAAACTCCTGTTCCGTGCGGCGTATCCCGGGGTTAGAATGAGGCACCTCGGAGAGTCAAACCGAAAAGGCCGCGTGACGCCATGCCCGTAGCCCAGTTGACACTTGAATTGCGTATTGAACATGCTCAATCGCTGAAAGACCGCCGGCAGGTGGTCCGTTCGATGAAAGACCAGCTTCGGCAGGGATTCAACATCTCAGTGGCCGAGATGGACGAAGCAGTGACATGGCAGTCGGCTACGCTGGGCGTGGTTGCGATTTCGAATTCGCGCAGCTATGTACACCAGCTCGTCGAAGAGGTGGAGCGAGCGGCACGGCGGATGGCCAACGAACTTGGAGCGGAACTCACTGACAGCTTCTGGGAGTACCTGGAGAGCTGAAGGACCGGGAATATCGAACAAAGGCTCCGACAATGAGCGATCAGGCGGGAGTTGCTGGAGAGCGCGACTATTGGTAGTGAAGCGTGCGTGCCAGATCGAGGCGCAGGGCGCGGCGTGCCGGCAAGAGCGCAGCGAGGGCAACAATTGCCGACATGACGACAAGGGCTGCGGCGTAGCCTACGGGGTCGAGATTGCCGACACCGTAGAGGGTGACACGCAGGACTCGCGAGCCGAAAGCGGCTGCGCCGATCCCGAGTGACAGACCAATTGCTACCGGCCATGCGAATTGGCGCAGGACTGCTGCGAGGACGGATGCCGGCCGCGCACCGAGAGCCATGCGAATGGCGATCTCCTTGGTTCGCTGCGAGACCGTAAACGCCACAAGGCCAAGGAGGCCGATGCCGGCGATGGCAATGGCGACGATTCCGATGACGCCGATGACGGAGGCAATCACTTCGAGACGGGAGAGATCTTCGCGGTAGAGAAGCTTGATCTGGCGGACTTCGGGTGGAGAATTGGGATCGAGACTCTCGCTGATGGACTTGATAGCTGGAGCCAGGGAGCCGGGCTCGCCGGAGACGCGGGCAATGACGACCATGCCAGGCATGTCGGCGGGCTGCGCGGGCCAATACTGTTCGGCGGCATCGTCGTCGTTGAGGGCATTAATGTGCGCGTCGCCAGCAACACCGACAACCGTGTCCTTCGTACTGCCGTCACCAATCTGCTTGCCAAGCGGATTCTGGCCAGGCCACTGCTGACGCGCGAAGGATTCGCTGACGATGACTGCGTGCTTTTCGCCGGGCATAAAGGTACGGCCCGTTTTCAGTGGAATTTCCATCGTAGCGAAGAAGCTGGGATCGACCCAATTGGGATATACGACAACAACCCGCCCATTGATTTCGGTGTGGCTGTTATCCACGATGTGGCCGAAGGGTGGCAGCTCTACCAAGGAAACAGATGTAACTCCTGGAACAGAACGGAGGCGAGTCTGCATCTGCTGGAGGTATGCGCGAGCCGCTTCAGGCGAGTAGCCGTGTTTGCCCAACTGGGAATCGATGGAGAGGAGCTGCTCATAGCCAAATCCGGGGTCGGCGTAGAGGACATGCTGAGTTGCGCGCACCAGAAGCGCGGCGACGATCAGCAGGACGCAGCTTGCGGCAACCTGCGCAGCGACGAGGATTTGGCGGACGATTGTCTTGTGTTGACGCTGACGGGCGATCTGAAGAGCCGGCGCGAGCCCGAAGAAGGTTGCCGCGAGGAACGTAACGGCAGCCGTGAAGAGCAGAACACGCCAGTCTGGAAGTGAGCTCGCCCATTGCGGTGTATTGGGGTACGAGAGAAGCACGCGCATGGCGACGCATCCCAGGGCGAGACCTGCGACAGATCCGAGAGAGGCGAGCATGAGGCTTTCCGTGAAGAGCTGGCGAAGGATTCGTCCGCGACCGGCACCGATGGCGATGCGAATACCTATTTCGTGTTCACGCGCAACGGCACGCGCCAGCATCAGTCCGCCGAGATTGGCGCAGGATACAGCAAGGATAAGAAGGGTAAGAACACCAACAATCCACGCGACTTGATACATCTCTGGTTGCATCACCTGGAGATGACCACCGGGAGAGATTTGAAGGAATTCATTCCCGTCCCAGACGGCTTCGGGGTGCTGCTTCTGGAGCTGGCGGGTGAGAGCGCGCATTTCCTGTTCTGCGGCTTTGGCTGTCGCCCCGGGGGCAAGACGGCCCCACATGCGGAGGGTGGAGTCCGTCCAGTCAGTGAGAACTTTGCTGCCCTGGATGAAATACGGCTGCTGGGCGATCGGCATCCACATCTCAGGGTGCTGTCCCCCGAGGCTGGCGAAGTCATAGGGCAGAATGCCGATGACCGTAGCGGGCCGGTGGCTGATGCGGATGGTACGGCCGATGATGGAGGGATCGCCGGAGAAGCGATTCTGCCAGAGTTCGTAATTCAGGACCACGGAGGGCTGTGACGCGGACGAGCCGTCGAGCGAGGGAGTGAAGAGACGCCCGTATGCCGCCGGCGTTCCGAGTTCAGCGAAGTAATTGGGGGAAACGAAGGAGGCGCTGGTGGGCTGCAGATCATCATCGATCTGCAGGCGAGGAACACCAAGCACAGCGATAGCGGCGGAGAGGGTTCGGGCGTTGTCGCGGTAGAAGGCGAAAGACGGGTAGGCCATTTCACTGGTGTAGGCATCGAGAGAGCGGCGTTCGAGGCGCACAAGCGATGCGGGATCGCGAACGGGAAGCGGCTTGAGGGCGATGAGATTGAAGAAGCTGAAGGCGGCGACGTTAACGCCTATGCCGATAGCAAGGACGAGTACGGCCATGATGGTGAATCCGGGAGAGCGGGCGAGGATGCGGGCACCGAAGTGGAGATCCTGAAAAAGGCGGTCAAGCCAAGTCCAGCCCCAGGCTTCGCGGGATTGTTCGCGCATGCGAAGCGTGTTGCCGAAGTTGTTGTGGCCGGCGCGCGCGGCCATCTCGCGGTGGAATTCCATGTCAGACGCGAGTTCAGCGTCGAGACGGCGACGATTGAGGAGGTAGTGAAGACGGCGCCAGATCTCGCCCATGGTGAGGCCTCCTACGCGGTGCGAAGAATGTCCTGAATGGCCTGGGTAACGCGATCGTAGCCGGCCATTTCAGCCCTCAGCTGGGCGCGACCGTCGGGCGTTAGCTTGTAAAAGCGAACTTTGCGATTGGTTTCAGAGATGCCCCACTCGGCGGTGACCCAGCCCTTCAAGAGCATCTTCTGGAGCGTCGGATAAAGCAGGCCCTCTTCAACGGCGAGAACTTCGCTGGAGAGCAAGTGGATGCGCTGGGCGATGGCATAACCGTGCAGTGAGCCCGAATGGAGGACGCGCAGAATGAGCATCGGGAGCGCGCCGGGAGGCATCCCTTCTTTAGGCCTAATCGACATAGGCATAATATTCTTATGCCTTAGATCAGTTGTCAAGCAGT
>Ga0335080_10003209_pt1 | contig 16493 bp, 16 predicted proteins | sample Lox_Sample_34_FD_206720 | JGI IMG/M metagenome (GOLD analysis project Ga0335080, IMG submission 206720) | Soil microbial communities from Loxahatchee National Wildlife Refuge, Florida, United States - Lox_Sample_3.4 | ecosystem: Environmental > Terrestrial > Soil > Wetlands | place: USA...
GGCCGGTGGACGAGCAGCACGCAGCCGTCGCGGAGCACCACCCCACCCGCGGCCCTGACCTCGGCTTCCCTCATCGACCCTCGTCGAGTCTACGGCTCATACCTCGATCAACAGGGCATCGCCCTGGCCGCCGCCGGAGCAGATCGCCGCGAGTCCGAGCCCGCCGCCCTCACGACGCAGCTCGTAGACGAGGGTGGCGAGAATCCGGGCGCCCGAGGCGCCGATCGGGTGTCCTAGCGCCACGGCACCGCCGTTGACGTTGACTGCCTCCTCGTCGACTCCGAGCAGGCGGGTCGAATGGGCGGCGACCGACGAGAACGCCTCGTTGATCTCGACCCGCTTGACGTCCGCGATCGTCTTGCCTGCGCGGGCCAGTGCAACCCCTGCCGCCTTCGCCGGCGTCCGTGCGAGATAGGCGAACTCGTCGGCAACGTAGCCCTGCGCCACCAGCGTCGCGAGCGGGTCGACTCCCCGCCGGCGGGCCCACTCCTCGCTCGCAACCACGACACAGGCAGCACCGTCGTTTACGCCCGGGGCGTTTCCCGCTGTGGTCGTGCCCTCGGGGTCGAACACCGGGGGGAGGGCAGCCAGCTTCTCGCGCGTCGTGTCCCGGCGCGGGCTCTCGTCGACCTCGAGCTCTCCCACGGCGACGATCTCGTCCACGAACCGGCCGGCGTCGGTCGCTTCGATCGCGCGCCGGTGCGACCGGTAGGCCCATTCGTCCTGCTCCTGGCGTGAGACGCCGAGCTCCCTGGAGACGAACGACGCCTGCTCGACCATGTGTCTGCCGTCGAAGCTCGAGACGAGGCCGTCGTGCGTCAGCAGATCGATCAGCGTCCCGTCGCCGAGGCGGTAGCCGAAGCGGGCCCGCTCGAGCGCGTAGGGGGCATTCGACATCGACTCCATCCCGCCCGTGACGACGAGCTCCGCGTCGCCGGCCCGGATCATCGCATCGGCGATCTCGACGGCCCGGACGCTCGAGGCACATACCTTGTTGATCGTGTCGGCCGGGGTCTCGATGGGGATCCCGGCTCCGATCGCCGCCTGCCGCGCGGGCGCCTGCCCGGCGCCGGCCTGAAGCACCTGGCCCATGATCACGTACTCGGGCTCGCCGGGCTCGATCCCGGCCCGCTCGAGCGCTGCGCGGATCGCGATCGCCCCCAGCTCGGTCGCCGGCCTGGAAGCCAGACCGCCGCCGATCCTCCCGAACGGCGTCCGCGCCGCACCGACGATCACGCTGCGGGCCACGGTTCGAGGCTAGCGCAGGAAGTCCGACTCGGGCGTGAGGCGAAGGGCGAACGCCGCGACCAGGCGGACCGTCGCCTCGAGGTCGTCGAGCGAGGCGAGCTCGGACGGAGAGTGCATGTACCGGACGGGGATCGAGACGATCCCCGTCGGGATGCCGCCGCGAGCGGCGTGCACGTCGTCCGCGTCGCTGTGGGTGTGGCCCGACCAGACCTCGATCTGGTAGGCGATCCCTTCCGACTCGGCCACCTCGACGAGAAGCTCGGTCACGCGCCGGTTGGCAACCGGGCCCCGTAGGACGACGGCGCCCGAGCCGAGATCGACCTTGCCGAGCTTCCTCGGGTCGCCGCCGGGGACGTCCGATGTGTACGTGACGTCGACGACCAGCGCAACGTCGGGTTCCAGCGCGAACGCTGCTGCGCGCGCACCGTCGTGACCGGTCTCCTCCTGGACCGAGGCGACCGCGACGACGTCGACTCGAGCGCCTCCCTGGCCGGCGATCCTCCGGGCGGCCTCGAGCGCCGCGTACGCACCGAGCCGATCGTCGAGCGCACGAGAGACGATCCTCGCGTTCGGCAATTCGATCGGGGCGCCCTGCCAGACCCCGGGGCTGCCGATCGAGACGAGTGCAAACGCCTCGTCGGCGTCGGCGGCGCCGATGTCGATATGCAAGTCGCCGTGGGAGACGGCGGTCCGGTCCCTGTCACGGCCCGAGCGCTGCCGTCCGGCGACCACGCCCTCGACCGGGCCCTCCCGCCCGGCGATCACCACGCGCTGCCCGGCGAGGATCTCGGCAGAGAACCCGCCCAGGGTGCTGTAGTCGAGCAGCCCGTCGGCGCGGATGTGCGTGATCGCGATCCCGACCTGGTCGATGTGGCCGATCACGGCGAGCGTGAAGCGCCCGCTCGACCCGACCCGCGCGTACGAGGTGCCGAGGGTGTCGCCGCCGACCTCGGCGAAAGCCGAGGCCGCCTCGCGCCAGACGCGCGCAGCGGGCTCCTCGTGGCCGGAAGGGCCGGCCGCGACCAGGAGATCGCGAAGAAGAACCGGGATCGGCACCGCTTGCGGATTCAACCAGGAGTCCCTATCGTGGTGACGTGACTCCTACCCCGCAGACGAGCTGGTGGTCCTGGCGCGCGAGCGGGGCGGGAGCGTGCGCGTAGGCGCGCACGACAGCCCTCCCCCGCTCGACCGAGAGACCCTGACCGGGTCTTTTTCTTGCGCTGATGACCGCCATGATCGACACCGACCTCCTCACCCCGCTCGGGGCATACCTCCGCCTGCGCACCGACGGAGCCGGGAGCTTCCTGCTCGAGTCGGTCGACCAGGGGCGCCTGGGTCGTTACTCGCTCGTCGGCTGTGGCTCCCGCCTCGTCGACATCCACGAGGCGGAACGCTGCGCCGAGCCGGTAGTCGGCCACGTGGGCTACGACTGGATCACCGAGCTCGAGCCGACGGTCCCGCTCCCCGAGACCGGCTCCGGCCTGCCGCCGAGCCGCTTCGTCGTCGCCGAGACACTGCTCCGCTTCGACCACGTGACCGGCCTCTCGGAGGTGCTCCGAGGCGACCCCGAGGCCGTAGCCGCCGTGCTCGGCGCCGCAGTAGCGGTGCCGTCCCCTCACTCCGGGTTTCCCGCCGGGCCGCTCACGCGCTTCCCCGACCAGGCAACACACGAGGCGGGCGTTCGCCGCTGCAAGGAATACATCCGGGCGGGCGATGCGTTCCAGATCGTGCTCTCCCAGCGAGCGGAGCGGCCGACGTCGGCAACCGCGCTCGAGATCTACCGCGCGCTGCGCCGGATCAACCCCTCGCCCTACCTCTTCCTGCTCGAGCTCGACGGATACGCGCTGATCGGATCGTCGCCGGAGACGCACGTGAAACTCGAAGGTACGCGCGCCAGCCTGAATCCGATCGCCGGCACCACTGCGGCGGGCGACGGCGACGCCGAGCGCCTGCTCGCCTCGGAAAAGGACCGCGCCGAGCACGTCATGCTCGTCGACCTCGGCCGGAACGACCTCTCGCGGGTCTGCCGTCCTGGCTCGGTGCACGTCGAGCGGTTCCTCCAGGTTGAGCGGTTCTCGCACGTGACCCACCTCGTCTCGGAGGTTGCCGGCGAGATCCGGGACGGCGTCGGGCCCTGGGACGTGCTGCGGGCCACCTTCCCGGCCGGTACCGTCTCCGGCGCGCCGAAGGTCCGCGCGATGCAGATCATCTCGGAGCTCGAGGGGTACCGGCGCGGTTTCTACGCCGGCGTCGTCGGCTACCACATCCCCGGCGGCCCGTTCGACACGTGCATCGCGCTGCGAACGGTGCTGCTGCACGAGGGTGTGGCCCGCCTCCAGGCAGGCGGCGGACTCGTGGCCGACTCGGACCCGGCCGCCGAGCATCAGGAGTGCCTGAACAAGCTCGCCGCCGTCGAGCACGCGATCCAGCTGGCGGAGGCGCGCTGATGTTGCTTCTGATCGACAACTACGACTCGTTCACGTACAACCTGGCGCACCTGTTCGGCGAGCTCGGCACGGAGGTGGTGGTGCGGCGAAACGACGAGATCACGGTCGAAGAGGCGGCAGCGCTCCGGCCCTCGCACGTCGTCATCTCGCCCGGACCGGGCCGGCCGGAGAACGCCGGTGTCTCCGAGGCGATCGTCCGGGCGTTCGCCGGCACGGTGCCGTTGCTCGGCGTCTGCCTCGGTCACCAGGCGATCGTGTCGGCATTCGGAGGCGAGGTCGGTCAGGCCCGCGACCTCGTTCACGGCAAGGCCACGGCGGTCGGCCACGACGGGCGCGGCATCTTCGCCGGACTTCCGCCGGAGTTCCCCGCAGGCCGGTACCACTCGCTTGCGGCGACGTCGGTGCCCGCTACGCTCGAGGTCTCGGCGACGGCAGCCGACGGTGAGGTGATGGCCGTTCGCCATCGCGAACTGCGCGTCGACGGTGTCCAGTTCCATCCGGAGTCCGTGCTGACCCCCTCCGGCCCGGCGCTCGCGAGGAATTTCCTGGAGAAGACGTGATCCAGGGAGGTCTCGCCCGGCTGCTCGACGGCCACGACCTCTCGCGGGACGAGGCCCGGGGCGTGATGGACACGATCATGGCCGGAGAGGCCACGCCGGCCCAGATCGGCGGGTTCCTCGTGGCGCTCCGCCTGAAGGGCGAGACCGCCGACGAGATCGCGGGCTGCGCCGAGGCGATGCGTGCGCACGTGTTGCGCGTTCATCCGAAACGGAGCGATCTCGTCGACACCGCCGGCACCGGAGGCGACGGCGCCAACACATGGAACATCTCGACCGCGGCGGCGCTCGTCGCCGCGGCTGCGGGGGCAGGCGTGGCCAAGCACGGGAACCGGGCAGCCTCGTCGGCGACCGGCGCCGCCGACGTGCTCGAGGCGCTGGGGTTCGAGCTGGTGCTGCCGCCCGAGCGGCTGGAGCAGTCGATCGACGAACTCGGCTTCGCGTTCCTGTTCGCGCAGGCCCACCATCCCGCAATGAAGCACGCTGCGCCTGTCCGGCGCGAGCTCGCGGCCAGGACGGTGTTCAACGTCCTCGGGCCCTTGACGAACCCGGCCGGAGCCCGGGCGCAGGTCGTCGGCGTGTATGCGCCCGAGGTCGCCCGCACGATCGCCGAGGCACTCGTCCGTCTCGATGCCCGCCGGGCCTACGTCGTGCACGGCGCCGGCGGCATCGACGAGCTGTCACCGGCGGGCCCCAACCTGGTGTGCGAGGTCGAGGAGGGCCGCGTGCGCTCCTACCAACTCGACCCCGAGGAGCTCGGGTTGCCTCGCTGCGATCCGGCCGACCTGCGCGGAGCCGGCCCCGAGACGAACGCCCGAGCGCTGCGTGACGTCGTCGACGGCGACGAGGTGGGGACCGGCCACCATTCGGCGGTGCTCCTCAATGCCGCCGGAGCGATCGCAGCCGCGGGACACGCAGCCGACCTCCGCGAGGGGCTCGAGCTGGCGCGGGTCGCGGTTGCCTCGGGCATCGCCGGAACGCGGCTCGACGAGCTGATCCGCTTCTCCCGGGCGGCCGTGGCGCCATGAGGTTCAGAGAGGCCCTCGAGGCGCCCGGTTTCGGGGCGATCGCCGAGTTCAAGCGGCGCTCTCCGTCCGCGGGCGACCTCCGCCCCGCCGGCGACGTGGTGGAGGTTGCTCGAGGCTACGAGCGCGAGGGCGCCCGTGCGATGTCGGTGCTCGTGGACGAGGCGTTCGCCGGCTCGTGGGACGACCTGCGGGCCGCACGCGCGGCTGTCACCCTCCCACTCCTCGCCAAGGGCTTCTTCTCGACCTCCGACCAGCTGCGCACGGCACGTGAGGCGGGCGCCGACGCCGCGCTCTTGATCCTGCGCGACCTCGACGACCGCCTGTGCCTGGAGCTGATGCGCGAGGCGGAGAAGCTCGGACTCGACACACTCGTCGAAGCCCACGATGCGGGTGAGCTGGATCGGGCCACTGTGCTCGGCGCCTCCGTGATCGGCGTCAACGCCCGCGACCTCTCGACCTTCACCATCGACCGCAGCGCCCAGCTCGAGCTGCTCGCCCGCTCCCCGCGCGACCGGATCGTCGTCGCCGAGTCGGCGATCGCGACCAGGGCCCAGGGCGCAGCCGCAGAGCTCGCCGGAGCGAAGGCGATGCTCGTAGGCTCCACGCTGATGCGCGCCGCCGATCCCGGCGAGAAGCTCCGGGAGCTGACCTCGCGCCCGCTCGTCAAGGTCTGCGGCCTCACGCGCCAGGAGGACGTCGACGTCGCGGTCGAGGCGGGCGCAGACCTCGTCGGCTTCATCCTGGCCGAGGAGAGCCCGCGTCGGACCGAAGCGCTGCTCGACGCGCCCGAGACGGTGCTCCGCGTGGCAGTGTTCGTCGGCGAAGAGCACGAAACTGACGCCGACCTGGTTCAGCTCTACGGACGCGAGGACGGCCACCGGTCGCGTGACGCCGTGCTGCGCCGCGGGAGCGAGCAGGTGGGAACCGTCGTCGACCTGCCCTGGCTCGAGGACGACCCGACGCATCTCGAGCGCGCCCACGCCCGGGCCGGGCGGGTGATGCTCGCGGGCGGGCTCGACGCCTCGAACGTTCGGGCGGCAGTCGAGGCGATCCGTCCCTGGGCGGTCGACTCGGCCCGTTCGACCGAGCTCGCGCCCGGGATCAAGGACCACGACGCCGTCCGGGCGTGGGTGAGCGCCTCGCGATGACGCAGACCTTCGGCATCTACGGCGGGCGCTACGTGCCCGAGACGCTGATCCCGGCGCTCGACGAGCTGACGGCAGGATGGGCCGCCGCCCGAGACGACGACGCCTACTGGCAGGAGCTGCAGGAGCTGCGCACGAGCTACGCCGGACGGCCGACGCCGCTGACGCGGGCAGACCGGTTCGATCCGTCGCGGCGGGTGTACCTCAAGCGCGAAGACCTCCTCCACACAGGCGCCCACAAGCTCAACAACGCCCTCGGCCAGGCCGTCCTCGCCCGACGGCTCGGCAAGCATCGCATCGTCGCCGAGACCGGAGCCGGCCAGCACGGTGTCGCCACCGCGACCGTCTGCGCGCGGTTCGGCCTCGAGTGCGTCGTCTACATGGGCTCCGAGGACATGCGCCGCCAGGCGCCCAACGTCGAGCGCATGCACCTGCTCGGCGCCGAGGTGCGGGCGGTCGAGTTCGGGACCCGCACCCTGAAGGAGGCGACGAGCGAGGCGATCCGGGACTGGATCACGAACGTCGAGACCACCCACTACCTGATCGGTTCGTGCGTCGGTCCCGCGCCCTACCCGGAGCTCGTCCGCGATCTCCAACGTGTGATCGGCGACGAGGCCCGCGAGCAGGTGCTCGCCGCCGAGGGCCGTCTTCCCGACGCCGTGATCGCATGCGTCGGCGGCGGCTCGAACGCGATCGGCATCTTCTACGGCTTCGTCGACGACGCCGGCGTCCGGCTGGTCGGAGTCGAGGCCGCCGGCGCGGCCAGCCTCGGCACCGGTCGCACCGCAGTCCTGCACGGTGCCCGCTCCTCGGTGCTCGCCGACGCCGACGGCCAGATCGCCGACGCTCACTCGATCTCGGCCGGCCTCGACTACCCCGGCGTCGGCCCCGAGCACGCAGCGCTGCGAGACTCCGGCCGGGCCGAGTATGTGCCCTGCACCGACGAGGAGGCTCTCGCCGCCTTCCACCGGCTGGCCGAGACCGAGGGCATCATCCCCGCGCTCGAGAGCTCGCACGCGCTCGCGCGCACGCTCGACCTCGACGCCGAGCTCGTCGTCGTCTGCCTCTCCGGTCGGGGCGACAAGGACCTCGCTGAGGTGCTCGCACACTCGTGACCGCTCTGGTCATCTACCTCGTCTGCGAGCCGGAGACGCCCGAGCTCGCCGAAGCTGCGGTCGAGGGCGGAGCCGACATCGTCGAGCTCGGCGTCCCGTTCTCGGACCCGCTGGCCGAGGGCCCGACCATCCAGCGGGCATCGGAGCGCGCCCTCGCCCGCGGGATGCGAACCGCCGAGTGCATCGAGTGCATCGCCGCGACCCGCTCCCGCGTCGAGGTGCCGCTCGTTCCGATGACCTACGCCGCCATCCTCGAGGCCTTCGGCTACGAGCGGTTCGTGGCCGAGACGAGAGCCGCCGGAGCGACGAGCGCGATCGTGGTCGACCTGCCCGTCGAGGAGCACCACGAGGTTCCCCGGATCCAGCTCGTCGCGCCGACCTCGACCGACCAGCGGATCGCCCTGTGCGCCGGACGCACCGACGGCTGGCTCTACCTCGTTTCCCTGACCGGGACGACAGGTGCCCGGGAAAAGATCTCCCCCGCCCTCGCGGGTCTGGTCGAACGGGCGCGGAAGGCAACCGACGTCCCCCTCTACGCAGGCTTCGGGATCTCGACGCCCGAGCACGCGGCCGCGGTTGCCCGGCTCGCCGACGGCGTCGTGGTGGGCTCGCGTGCAGTCCAGACCGCCGAGGAGGGCCCCGGCGCGCTCCGCGGCTATGTTCGGAGCCTGCGCGAGGCCATCGACGCGCGTTAGATTCGCGCCATGGAGGCACCCGTCAAGGTGGCGTGTATCCAGGCCGAGCCGGTCGTGTTCGATCGCGAAGCGACGATCGACAAGCTCGAGCGCGTCACGGCGGAGGCCGCGGCCGAGGGTGCGCAGCTCGTCGCCTTTCCGGAGACGTTCGTCTCGGCGTACCCGTCGTCGGTCTGGGCGAAAGCGCTCGCCGGCTGGGCCGAGCCGGGCGCCGCCGAGGCGTTCGCGCTGCTTGCCCACGAGGCGGTGGCGGTGCCCGGAGAGGCCGAGGCGAGAATCGGCGCGGCCGCGCGCGCGAACGGCGTCTGGATCGTCACCGGCGTCAACGAGCTCGACCCCGAGCGTCCCTCGACGATCTACAACACCCTTCTCTTCCACGCCCCCGACGGCACCCTCGCCGGGAAGCACAGAAAGCTCGTTCCGACCAACCACGAGCGGCTCGTCTGGGGGCAGGGCGACGGAAGCGGCCTTCGGGCGATCCCGACCGAGCTCGGGCGCCTCGGCGGGCTGATCTGCTGGGAGAACTACATGCCGCTTGCCCGGTTCGCGCTCTACGAGTCGGGCGTCGAGATCTACATCGCCTCGACGGCCGACGACGGTGATGCCTGGCAGGCGACGCTCGTCCACATCGCCCGCGAGTCGAGGGCGTTCGTCGTCGCACCGTCGCACTTCCAGCGCGAGTCCGCGTACCCCGCCGACTTCCCGCTCCGAAGGCTGGTCGAGGGCGCCGGCACGATCGGACGGGGCGGCTCCGCGATCCTCGCTCCCGGCGGGGCCTATCTCGCCGGCCCGCTGTACGACGAGGAAGGGATCCTCTACGCCGAGCTCGACCCGAGCGTCCTCTGGGCCGAGCGACAGCGGTTCGACCCGGCCGGCCACTACCACCGCCCGGACGTGCTCGCGCTGAGCGTCACCCCGATCGAACGGTGAACAGCGCTGCCGTCGTCGGCGCCGGTGTCTTCGGCGCTTCGACCGCGCGCGAGCTCGTCCGCCGCGGCTGGGACGTGACGGTCTACGAGCAGTTCACGCCGGGGAACGTCCGCTCGGGCTCGGGTGGGGACACGCGTCTGCTGCGCTTCTCACACGGCGAGCAGGCGTGGTACAGCCTCTCGGCACGACGCGCGCTCGAGCTCTGGCGCGACCTGGAACGGGAATCGGGTCAGAAGCTCTTCGAGCCGGTCGGGGTCGCCTGGTTCGATGCCGGGCAAGGCGAGTTCACTCAGCGGAGCGAGACCACCCTGTGCCGGCTCGGTATCTCCTGCGAGCGGTTGACGCCCGCGGAGGCGAGTCGGCTCTACCCCTCGCTCGGGGGCGACGACCTCCGCTCGGTTCTCTTCGAGCCCGAGGCCGGAGTGCTCTATGCCCGAGCGGCGACGAGAGCGCTCGCGGCGCCGTTGTCGATCGCACCCGCCCGTCCGACCCCGGCCGAGCCGCCACGTGCCGACGCCGTGATCTGGGCGTGCGGCTCGTGGCTGCCGACGCTCTTCCCGGGCCTCGTCGAGCAGCGGATCTCCCGACGGGACGTCTTCTTCTTCGGCACGACCGGCGAGTGGTCGCGAACCCCCGGCTTCTGCGACTACGACGGCCCCTACTACGGCCACGGCGAGCTCGGCGGCCTCGGGATGAAGATCGCCCCCGACGGACGAGGGGCGGACGTCGACCCCGACGAGCTCGAGCGCGTTCCCGATCCGGAGATGGCCGCGCTGGCGCGAGGGTACGCGGCCCGTCGGTTCCCGTCACTCGCGGAGGCGCCGATCGTCGGCGCGCGCGTCTGCCAGTACGACCTGACCCCGGATACGCACTTCCTGGTCGCCCGCCACCCGGAGGAGCACGGCTGGTGGCTCGTCGGCGGAGGCTCGGGCCACGGTTTCAAGCACGGGCCGGCGCTCGGCGAGTACATCGCCGACTGCGTCGAGGGCCGCCGCGAGCCCGAGCCGTTCCACGCGCTCGGCCCGCGCACCGGCCACGCCGGCCTACGCACCGCCGAGCGCTGAAGACGCCACAGTCAGTCGGGCCAGAAGTCCGCCTCGTACTCGGGTTCCGAGTCCTCGGCCCTCGTCGAGACGATCACGAGCTCCGCCTCCTCGGGCTCGTCGTTCCAGACCGACCTGAACACCTCGGGCGCTACGCGGATCGCCGTCCCGCGCCCGACCTCGACGATGTCGTCGCCGAGCTTGAACTGCAGCCTGCCCGAGATGACGAAGTAGATCTCCTCCTGCTTGGCGTGCCGATGGCCGTAGGAACCCTTGCCACCCGTGTGCTGGGGCATTCGACGGTAGGTGAGGGCCACCTGCTCGCTCTCCAGACCGCTCGCGAGCATCCGCATCTCGCCCGGATAGTCGCCGAGCACGTCGTCGACGTCTTCGAGCCTGGTCACCGTGTAGCCGGGCATGCGCGCCTCCTCAGTGACGTTCGATAGCGAGTCATGAGCACTAGTATCGACGCTCTGAGCGAGGGGATGCGGAAGCGCTTGACGCTCGCGGCCTGCATCCTGGGGTCGACGATCGTCTTCATCGACTCCACGGTCGTCACGGTCGCGTTGCCCGCGATCCAGCGCGACCTGGGGGGCGGGCTGGCGCTCCAGCAGTGGGTGGTCGACGCCTATCTGCTCACTCTGGGGTCGCTGATCCTCGTCGGCGGGTCCCTCGGCGACCTCTACGGCGAGAAGCGCGTTTTCGTCGTGGGGGTCGTGTCGTTCGCCGTCACCTCGATGCTGTGCGCGCTCGCCTGGAACGGCACCTCGCTGATCGTCGCCCGCGGCGCCCAGGGGATCGCCGGCGCGCTCCTGACCCCGGCCGCCCTCGCGACGATCACGGTGACCTTCAGCGGCGAGGACCGCGGCGCAGCGATCGGCACCTGGACGGCGTGGACCGGCATCGCGTTCTTGATCGGCCCCCTCGTCGGCGGCTGGCTCATCTCGGCGGCATCATGGCGGGCGATCTTTCTGGTCAACCCGCCGATCGCCCTCGTGACCGTCGGTCTGATCGCGTTCGCGGTCCCGGGCGCGGGAGACCGCGGCCGTCGGCAGCCGGTCGACGTCGTCGGGGCCGTGCTCTGCGTACTCGGGCTCGGCAGCGCGGTCTTCGCGCTGATCGAGGCGCCGCAGCGCGGCTTCTCCGATCCCCTGATCCTGACGACGCTGTTCGCGGGAATCGTGCTGTTCGGCGCCTTCCTCGCCTGGGAGCGGCGCACCGCGACCCCGATGCTGCCTCTGCGGCTCTTTCACAGGCGGAACTTCGCCTTCGCGAACCTCGAGACGTTCGCCGTCTACGCGGCCCTGGCGACGCAGAGCTTCTTCGTGACGCTCTTCACCCAGCAGCTAGGGGGCTTCTCGCCTCTCAAGAGCGGGCTCGCGACGCTGCCGGTGACCATCGTGATGTTCTTCGCCTCGAGCCGTGTCGGGCGCCTGTCAATGCGGCTCGGCCCGAGGCTCTTCATGGGCTCGGGCCCATTCGTGTGTGCCGCCGCGATGCTCTGGCTGCGGGAGCTCTCGCCCGGCTTCGACTACTGGACCGAGATGCTGCCGCCGCTGCTCCTGTTCGCAGCCGGACTGTCGCTGATCGTCGCGCCGCTCACGGCAACCGTCCTGGCCGACGCCGGGCCCGGCGACGCGGGGATCGCCTCCGGCGTCAACAACGCCGTCGCCCGTACCGCAAGCCTGCTCGGCATCGCAATCGTCGGAGCCGCCATCGCGGGGGCAGGGAACCAGCTCGACCTCCACGGGTACAGGACATCGATGACGATCACCGCCGCACTCTTCCTGGCGGGAGGCGTGATCGGCACTGCCGGCATCCGCAAGGTCGCGCTGCGAGCGCCCGCCGTGGCCGAGGTCGCCCGGTGAGTACCGCGGCAGAAATCGTCTTCGACCGCGTCACCAAACGCTATGCCGGACGCGACGGAGCGGCGCTCCACGAGCTCTCGCTGACGATCCCTGCAGGCACCTTCTGCGTCCTCGTCGGCCCGTCCGGAGGGGGCAAGACGACCGCTCTGAAGCTTGTGAACCGGCTGATCTCATTGGACGAGGGGGACATCCGGATCGACGGCCGCAGCATCCGCGAGCTGGAGCCCGTGGAGCTCCGGCGTGGCATCGGCTACGTGATCCAGAACGTCGGCCTGTTCCCGCACATGACGGTCGGGGACAACATCGCCACCGTGCCGCGCCTCCTGGGGTGGTCGAAGACACGGATCCAGGAGCGCACTGCCGAACTGCTCGACCTCGTCGGGCTCGAGCAGGGCGACGCGAAGCGCTACCCGTCTCAGCTCTCCGGCGGGCAGCGCCAGCGCGTCGGCCTCGCGCGCGCGCTCGCGGTCGATCCGCCGCTGCTGCTGATGGACGAGCCCTTCGGGGCGCTCGACCCGATCACCCGGGCGCGCCTCCAGGACGAGCTGAGGCGGCTGCACCATACGGTCGCGAAGACCGTGATCTTCGTCACCCACGACATCGACGAGGCGATCACCATGGGCGACAGGATCGCGATCCTCCGCGAAGGCGGCCTCCTCGCCCAGTACGACACGCCCGACGCGATCCTGGCCCACCCGGCCGACGAGTTCGTCACCGAGTTCATCGGCGAGGATCGCGCGCTGCGCCGGCTGGCGCTGCGAAGGCTCTCGGAGCTCGAGCTCGACCCGGTGCCGAACCCCGACCGTCCACGGGTCGAGGCATCGGGCGCGTCCACGGTGAGGAACGCCGTCTCGCTGATGGTCGAGAGCGGCGAGAGCCGCCTGCTCGTCCTGGGCGACGACGGCACGCCGATCGGGGTGCTCTCGCTCGCACATGCCGCGGAGCTCCTGCGATGACCGCCGCCGGCGGTCCCGTGATCCCGAACTTCGGATCGGGAAGCTCGTGCGTCACCGGCGACCATCTGTTCTGCTGGGACTGGGTGAAGCAGCACTGGGGCGACACGCTCGGGCCGGCCCTCGCCCAGCACGTCGAGCTGACAGCGATCGCGGTCTCCGTCGGCTTCGTCCTCGCGTTCTCGCTCGCGCTCCTCGCCCACCGGCGGCGACGCGCCGAACAGCCGATCTCGATCGTCGCTGCGCTCGTCTACACGTTCCCGAGCATCGCCCTCTTCCAGCTCCTCGTCCCGTTCACCGGGCTCACATACACCACGGTCGAGATCGCGCTCGTCTCCTACACACTGGTGATCCTGTTCCCGAATATCGTCGCCGGCCTCGAGGCGGCGCCGCCAGAGGTGATCGAGGCCGCGCGCGGGATGGGGCTCACCCCGCGACAGACCTTGTTCCGCGTCGAGGTGCCGCTCGCGCTGCCGGCGATCGTCGGGGGCCTCCGCATCGCCGTCGTCTCGACGATCGCGATCGCCACGATCGCGGCGACGATCCTCCCGAAGGGCCTCGGCTTCCCGATCTTCTACGCGATCGCGCTGCCGACGCCGTTCAAGACCGAGATCTACTCCGCGGGCATCCTCGCAATCGCACTCGCGCTCGTGTGCGACCGGGCGCTCGTCCTGCTCGGTCGCGCCGTCACACCGTGGACGAGGGTCGGCGGATGATCTACGACACCGCGAACACCCACACGTTCGTCCAAGCCTTGCGCTTCATCGCCGACAACCCCGGGCTGCTCGCCACCAAGGCGCTCGAGCAGATGGAGCTCTCCGGGGCCGCGATCGGCCTCGCGCTTCTGGTTGCGCTGCCGCTCGGGATCGTCCTCGGGCATCTCCACCGGGGCTCAGGCGTCGCGATCGGAGCCTCGCTCTTCGGGCGGTCGCTGCCGAGCATCTTCCTGATCGCAGTCTTCCTGACCGTGCTCGGACTCGGGTTCGAGAACAACATGGTCGCGCTCGCAGTCCTTGCGCTGGGCCCCATCCTCACCAACGCCTATCTCGGCGTCGAGGGCGTCGACGAGGACGCAGTCGAGGCGGCGAGAGGCATGGGCCTCTCGCGCAGCGGCATCCTCACTCGGATCGAGCTCCCGCTTGCTCTGCCGCTCATCTACATCGGGATCCGCGTGGCGGCGGTGACCGTGGTCGCAACCGCCCCGATCGCGGCGTACGCGGGCGGCGGCGGCCTCGGCGACATCATCGCCAACCAGGCGAGCTACCGGCTCTCGGGCGTGCTCGGGGCCTCGATCTGCGTGATGGCGCTCTCGGCGGGAGTATGGGCGCTGCTTCTGGCGTTGCAACGGGCGACCACCCCGAAAGGAGTCCGGGTGGCTAGGGTCCAGAATCCGGCAGGGGAACTCGGAAAGGAGGGGCTGTGATCAGGAAGCACACGCGGAGGGCCGCGAAGGCGGCCTTCGCCATCTCGTTCGGGGTTGCGATCGTCGTCGGCGGAGTGGTCGGAACGGCACGATCGGCCAATCGAGCCGCGCCGACGATCGTCATCGGGACGAAGAACTTCCCCGAGGAGTTCATCCTCGGGGAGCTTTACAAGCAGGCCCTCGAGGCGAAGGGCTTCAGCGTCTCGTACAAGGAGAACATCGGCTCGACGGAGGTGATCCAGACCGCTCTGACGAGCGGCAAGATCAACTTCTACCCCGAGTACACGGGCGTGATCGTCCAGGACGTCTTCCATCACGCGACGTCGCCCTCGACCGCGTCGGCGACCTACGCCCTCGCGAAGAAGCTGGAGGCGGCGAAGGGCTTTACGCTGCTCGACGCAACGCCGTTCTACGACACCGACGTGCTCGCGGTGACGAACGCGACGGCGAAGAAGTACGGGCTGAAGACGATCTCCGACCTCAAGAAGGTGGGGACCTTCGACCTAGGCGGGATGCCGGAGTGCCAGACGCGCACCACCTGCTTCCTCGGCTACACCAAGCAGTACGGGCTGACGAACGCGAAGTTCAAGTCCGACGGAAGCGTGTCGGCGTACGCGGCGCTCGACTCCGGCGCGGTGCTCGCGGCCGACGTCTTCTCGACCGACCCGCCGCTGCTCGCGCCCTCGAAGTACACGGTGCTGACCGATCCCAAGCACATCACCGGCTTCCAGAACGTGGCGCCGATCGTGACGACCTCGGTCGTCTCGGCTGCGGGGCCGAGCTTCGCAAGCACCGTCAACGCGGTCTCGTCGAAGCTGACGCTTCCCGCGATCATCGCGATGAACAAGGCGGTCGAGGTGGACAAGAAGTCCGCCGCCTCGGTCGCGCAGCAGTTCCTGAAGGCCAACGGTCTCACCTAGAGGTGCGCGTCGTCGTTCTCGGTGGGGGGTCTTCCGGCGAGCACTTCGTCGGAGCCCTCCGCCGGCTCGACGGCGTAGTGGAGATCATGCTGGTCGAGCGCCGTCTCGTCGGCGGCGAGTGCTCCTACTGGGCGTGCATGCCGACGAAGACCATGCTTCGCGGGCCCGAGCTCGTCGCGGCAACCCGCCGGGCGCCCGGGATCGAGCCTGCTCGGCTCGACCCGGTCGGGGTCTTCGGCTGGCGCGACAAGGTCGCCGAGCGAGACGACTCGTCTCAGGTCGAATGGCTCGCGGGGCAGCGCTGCGAGCTCGTTCGGGGCGACGCGACGGTGGTCGCCCCGGGTCTGATCTCGGTCGACGGCCGGGAGGTCGAGTACGACCGTCTAGTCGTGGCGACCGGCTCGTCTCCGGCGATCCCGCCGATCCCGGGCCTCGACACGGTCGACTACTGGACGAACGTCGAGGCGACCGAGACGCTCGAGGTGCCGGGCTCGCTACTGGTGCTCGGCGGAGGCCCGGTCGGCTGCGAGCTCGCGCAGTTCTTCGCCCGGGTCGGCTCGACAGTCACCCTGGCGCAGGGGGACGAGCGCCTGCTGCCGCGCGTCGACGCCGAGGCTGCGGCGCTCGTGGAGCAGGGCCTGCGCGAGGACGGCGTCGACGTCCGCCTCGGCGTCGAGGTAAACGCGATCGAAGGCGACGCGGCCGTTCTCGACGGGGGTGAGCGCTTGCCGTTCGACCGGTTGCTCCTCGCCACCGGGCGCAGGCCGAACGTGGACGGGCTCGACCCACTCGGACTGACGATCACCCGCGGCCGAGTGGAGGTCGACGAGCGGATGCGTGCGGCCGAGAACGTCTGGGCGATCGGCGACGTAACCGGGATCGCCCTCTTCACCCACCTCGGCAAGTACCACGCCCGCGTCGCCGCCTACGACATCGCCGGCCGGAAAGCCCGCGCCGATCACCGGGCGATCCCGGCGACGATCTTCACCGACCCACAGGTGGCCACCGTCGGCACGCTCCAGGGGAAGACCTCGAGCTGGCCGCTGACCTCGACCCCGCGCCTCTCGACCTACGAGCGGCCGAAGCGGCCGGGGTTCGTCAAGATCGCCGCCGATCCCGAC
>Ga0335080_10003210_pt1 | contig 16493 bp, 13 predicted proteins | sample Lox_Sample_34_FD_206720 | JGI IMG/M metagenome (GOLD analysis project Ga0335080, IMG submission 206720) | Soil microbial communities from Loxahatchee National Wildlife Refuge, Florida, United States - Lox_Sample_3.4 | ecosystem: Environmental > Terrestrial > Soil > Wetlands | place: USA...
TGCAAGGCGTGCAGCCGTCGAAAGTGGGTTGCCCCACTTCTGTATCCTTGAGAAAGAACCTTGCCAATGCGCTATCAAACACAGTTCCTGCTCTCCGCTGTCGATGCGTCACACTTCCCTGCACCCACTGCTCCTGAGATTGCCTTCCTAGGGCGCTCCAATGTGGGCAAATCCAGCCTCCTGAATGCGCTCGTTGGCGAGAAAGCCGCCAAAGTTTCGCAGACGCCCGGGCGCACGCGGGCCATCAATTTCTTCGCGCTTTTCGATCAGAAGCAGCAGCGCCGACTCGTCTTTGCGGATCTGCCCGGCTACGGCTACGCGAAAATCTCCAAATCGATTTCGGCTGAGTGGCCAAAGTTTATTGAGCCCTATCTGGCTAAACGCGAGACTCTGAAGCTGTGTATATGCCTCGTCGATTCCAACATCCCGCCGCAGCAGAGCGACGGCAAACTCCTCGACTGGCTGCATCACGCAGGCCGTGACTTCCTCGTCGTCGCAACCAAAATCGACCGCCTCAGCGGCAATGCCCGCACGCGAAATGTGGCGACGATCAGAAACGCCTTCGAATTAGATGAGGTGCTCTGCGTATCAGCCAAGACCGGCGCCGGCATCAGGGAGCTTTGGAACAGCATTGAAGCCGCTCGTCCCGAAGAGGAGAGTTAGCCGGCCGCAGGAGGAGACAAGAGCAGGGGCATGGTCTCGTCGCATTTGATCAGGCTCAAGGATATTTCAACTCCGATCGTGTTTTGGTTTATCGCTTCCCTAAACCTCCCCACAATCTCGTTTGCGGTTTCAAACTCGCAGTTGATCGCTCTCTCCGCCTGTGCTGCTCGCCCGCAAAACCGCGGGGAGAGACGCAGCCAGCGGCGCGCCCACCGGTCCGAGGCAAGGCAATCGAGCACAATTGCATCGAGCTTCGGCATCCAGTGCATGGGAGCCTGCGCAACCTGCCAAACGAGAGAGACGAGTCCGGCATCCAACTCGGCGTACAGAATCTCGCGCACCCCCTCGCCGAATCGCGGCGCCAGGCGCGGCTTATCCTGAGAGCCGCCAAAGACCAAGTCAGGAAGAACTCCTCGCTCCAGCATCTCCTGCTCGATGGCATCGCGGCCAGCAGTCACACACACGGCCACGGAGCTCTTCTTGCGGATTTCGTTTTTGAGGATTCTCAGTGCCTCGTCAAGCGATGTAACGAGAAAGTCAACAATCCCATCCCGCGCGGACTGTTCTTGTTTTTTCGGTTCCGACGTGACGGTAAGCGTTGCACAGCCCGCGATATTTCCGGCGATCACCATTGCCCGGCTGTGTGCATCGAGTTCACCGGCATACAGAAGCTTCCCGCCAAGGTCCGGATCAGAAGAATCGATCGAAATGGGGCCGGTGGCGCTGGAGATGAGGGCGCGGTAGCAGGAACACGCCTCAACCTGCAATGAAGCGGACATTTCGCGGGTGTGGCCGGCAACCAAAGGGAGTCTCTTCACATTGACGCGTCAGTTGCTACGCCAGCGCTCTTTCACATTCTTTTCGCGTACAAACAGGATAAGTTCGCCAGGGGCAGCTGTGGTCTTGTACTTCTCGTTCGTCTTCGATTTTCCGCATCCGTCGGCTGCGACAAAGCCATTCGAAAGGATCTGCGGAACTAGATACCAAACGTCACCAAACGCGTTTTTGTCGGCGTCGCAGGCGACATAGACCTCCATGGAGTTGTCGTACGCCAGATGGAGTGCTATTTCGTGTGTTCCCTCGGGAATCGTGAGTGCGGCGGTGCCGTCCTCGTTTGGCTTTGCCCAGTCAGGGTGCAGAGCCTGCTGGTGATCAATCCGGATCTCGTATCCGGTCGGAACTATGGGCTTTCCCGTCTTGCCGTCAAACACCTTGAGGATGATCGTTTTTGTAGATTCAGCGTGCAGCGCACCGCATACCACAACCAACCACACGAACAGCAAATTGCCAATCGTTCTTCGAGCCATTCTTTCCTCTCGCTATTACCACGTAGAGTACGGCTGTCCGTCGGATCCTGTCTCCTGCGAACCAGAGTGCACGTCATCGATACCAGGGTCGGTCTGATCCAGCGAATGCAGAGAGTCGCTCATGTCCGTTACCCATGTGTCGCGCGCCTTTGTCATCGGATCTTCCGGGATGGCCTTGAGATATCCCTCCTGCACCAGGTCATCGAGCGACTGGGGAGCCTTTTGTTTGTCCATGGTGTAGGAGTCAATAGCAGACCGCATCACGCGCAGGTCTTCTTTTAGAACCGCTTCCTGCGCGGATTTGATCGCGGCCTTGAAACTGGGAATCGCCAGCGTCGTCAGGATGCCGATGATCATCATCACGATCATCAACTCCATCAGCGTGAAGCCGCCTTCGCTTTTCCCTTTCCTGAACATCTGTCTCCATTCTCCTACAATAACGGGCTGATCAAACAGGCTCGCTCCTACCCAGGAGTTACTCCGGGTACTCAGGTTCCGGTTCTTCGGCGTTCCGAATCCAGGGAACAAATTCGCTGGCTACCAATCCGAGTACTTTGTCCCGTCCAGCGCTGTGCCGGTCGACTTTGAATAAACATCAAAAACGCTTTGGCCCCCGAATGAATCCGACTTGGGATCGTCCTGCATGGAGTGTAGGCCCCACTCCGACTTGCCCGTCATCGGATCTACCGGAATTCGGCGAAGGAACTTCACTTTTTTGCCCTGAATATCGACACCGTTCACCAGCGTCTCCAGATCGGGTGGATAGTTCTGGCTGTCAACCTTGGTTTGGATCGCGCCCCGATCGGCAGCGTCTTTGTAGTGGTCGATCGCATCCCGCATCTCCCACAGATCGCGCCGCAGTTCTCGCTCCTTATCCCGTTTGACTTTGAAGCGGGCAATGGGGATAGCTGCTGATGCGAGGATCGACAAGATTGCCACGGTCACAATCAGCTCGACTAGCGTCAGACCGCGCTCCGAATCCTTGCGGCCCACAACTCTCCGGCCAAAACTCCGGAATGTCCGGTTCGCCTTCATCCTTCCTGGATTCTCCTACTGCACGACGATCGTAGTTTGCGAGGTTTGAGCCTGCAGGGGTCGACCGGAGCTGTTCGTCGCCCCTGCGCGCGTAATGCTGATATCGCTCTTCCCCTGTGCTTTCGCCTGAAATGTAAGGACGCACACGACCCCCGCTCCGCTCACACCCGGTGCGCCGGGCGATCGCGAAACATTCAGGGTGATCTCACCAGGCCCCTCGTCGCGGTGGGCCATTGCCACAACCTGCCCGTCACGGTTCAACAGATCTCCATCACCCACGTTCACGAGAGTCATCTTCGACGGATCATATTGAATCTGCAGAGGAACCGAGGAAACATCAGTGCCCCCGGTCAACACCACCGGAACCTGGAATGTTGTTCCATTAATCACCGTTCCGGGTGAATTCAGCATCAGGTTGACCTTGCCCGCGGGCTCAGGATTGGGTGCGCCCGCCATTGGAGGAGCCGCAGCCACGCCCCGTCTGGCTTCCGCGGTGGCGCTATTGGCATTTGCAGCGGCACGCATTTGTTCCAGAGCGTCTGGTGCTGCCGCCTCAGCACTCGGGCCAGGCAGTGACCCCGGCGTTGGACGGGCGCTCGAAGGAGTCCCGGCTGGCCTGGCTGCTGGGGCACTGACCTGCTGAACATGACGCAACTCGACATTCAGGCCCGAACCAGTGTCGATGGGACGCAGGTTTAACGGTGAAAGATCCTGCGAACGAACCACGTGCGGCACCACGAGGAAGACAATCTCGTCGTCCTGGCGGATCTTGTCGCGCGAGCCGAACAGGTACCGCAGAATCGGAATCGAACTCAAACCAGGAATGCCGCTCCAGTTGTCCTGGATCTGCTGTTCCTGGATGCCACCGAGAATGTTCGCTTCGCCTTCGCGAAGTCGTATGGTCTGCTCTGCCACACGCTGGCTGAGAATCGGCTCGGTGACACCGCTGATGGTCACGGAGCCGCTCTGCGCGGTTACCTCAATCTTGATCTTGAGGGTGATATCGCGATCGTAGTGAACGGTTGGCGTCACCTCAATGTTCACGCCAACATCCTGGTACTGAAACTGGGTGTTAACCAACGAACTGACAAGCGCGGTTGCGGCGCCTGTCTGGTACGAACCCGTCGCAATCGGGATGCGGGATCCGATCTTCAGCGTAGCTTTCTGCTGGTCGGCTGCCCGGATACGAGGGTTTTGCAGAATTTTTGTATTGTTATCTGTCAGCAGCGCGTTTGCAGTGGCCGCCCCAACGGTAACGGCGAAGTCATTCGCGTTCAGATGTGCCAGATTGTAGAGCGTCGGGTTATTGGTAGTGCTTGTCGGCGTACAGTTTGTGCTGCCCGTTGGGCACGTAGTGCTTGAACTGCTGGTAGTCGGGGGCACAATCTGCACACTCGCGCTCCCGGGCCAGGTAATACCAAGATTGCGCTCCCAGTTCTTGCTCACCTCAAGAACAGCAATGTCGACCACCACCTCGGGCCGCGCCTTGTCGAGGTCGTTTACGAGCTTTTGTGCCAGTAACAGTTCATCCGGCGTTGCCCGCATCACAATCGCGTTCTGGCTGGCCACCCCGTATACCTTCGCATTCGGCAGCACGTTGCGCAGCGCAGTCTGCACGTCGTTCAGATCATTCTGTTGCCATGCGTTCGAAAGATAGAATGTCTGCACTGCCTGCTCGTCCAGCTCAGCGCGCTTCGAGCGCGTATTGGCCGCGACAAATATCGTGTTCTGTGTAATGGGGCGCCAGAATGTTCCGGATAGCGTTCCGACAATGCGCAATGCATCGAGAAGCGAGACATTATTCAGGTCCACCTGAATCCGCTTGGAGATGTAATCCGGATCGAAAAGGACATTGATGCCCGCAGACTTGCCGATGGCCTGGTAGACGATTTTTGAGTCCTCGGCCATGTGCAGCACAAGAGGCTCGTTCGACACAGGCTTGAGCTGCGGCGGAGATCCCATTGATTCCATTTCCGCCTGCGTCGTTGGGCTGATCGGTGCAATACTTTCGACCGGTTGCTGGTCCGAATGACGCGCACGAATCTTGGCAATCTCCTGCTGCGCGGCTTCATTGCTCGGATCGATCTCCGCAGCCCGCAAGAGTTCGACAAGTGCACCCTGTTCATCACCGCTGGCAAGAAGGTGCTCGCCCTTGGTCACATGCATCGAAGCATCGGTAAAGCGCACCCGGTAGTAGGCCGTCTTGTACGCCTCGTTCTTCGGAGCCATGGAAAAGGCTTTTTGATAGTTCTGGAAAGCGGCGTCGAAATCGTCGCGCGCCTCAGCACTCTGGCCATCTTTGTAATAAGTGCTCGCCGATTGCGCGAAGACGTTGCTCGAGCCGATTGCGAAAAGGGCAGAAACGCCCGCGATGAGAACCCAAAATCGGGTATTCGAGAAGACGGACGCAGAGTGCGCCGAAACAACAACGCGGCTTTTCATCGGACTCCCAACCGTATGCGATAACTTGGGTTCCGCCCCGGACTTTTTAGAGCGGACAGGGATCCCATTCTTTCTAACGCCTACACACTTCCCGAGACTGGTGCTACCTGCCAAAACGATGCCCCATTCTAGCAAAGCCCCACAGCTATATGGGGGTTAGCGTTCAAATGCTACGATGAAAGTTTAAGGGAACTTCCCCGATGCCGCGCCAAACCAGCCACACTATCGTACCTCGCGACACCTCGGCACCTCAGAAGCAGGCCAGGCCCCGTGATCCTGTGGCCTCTGGCGAGCGCGATGCGGCTCATAACCGCGCCGCCAGCCACAATTACTTTCTGCTCGAGAAATTCGAAGCAGGTGTCGCCCTGCGCGGTACAGAGGTCAAGTCGATCCGCGAAGGAAAAGCGAATCTGAAGGATTCCTACGGCCTGATCAAGGATGGAGAGGCCTTTCTCCTGAACATGCATATCGGACCTTATTCGCACGGTAATATATCCAACCACGACGAAACTCGCACAAGGAAACTCCTGCTTCACAAAGACGAGGTTCGGCGGCTCATGGCAAAGACGCAGATCAAAGGGCATACGCTCATCCCCACGCGCCTTTACTTTAGAAATGGCCGGGTCAAGTGCGAGTTGGCTGTAGCCAAGGGCAAACAGGACTGGGACAAGCGAGAAACCGAACGCCGCCGCGAAGCCGACCGCGAAGCCCGCTCTGCTATCAACGCCAACAAACACCGCATGGGACGATAACACCCGTCTCGCTCTGCGCTCGACCGCACGCCATTCCACCCACAATCGCGGCTTCCGACTCACCGCATTGTCATTCCAGGCGGGCGAGGCCTGATTCCCAGCCTCTTCGCAATGAAATAATGAACGTGTATGCTTACAGAACTTTCCTTCACTTCCCTTGCCCAGATCCAGACAGAACTCCTTGCCGTAACCGCCATCGACACCCAGACGGCGAAGGGCCCGAACGTCAAACCAGAGCCCGTCCTGCTTACCACTGATGAAGCGGTCCGTGCCGCCGCCGCCGCCGTGCTCTCGTCCGGCGAATACAAGGCTGCGCCCAACGAGACGGTCCTCTTGCATGCGCCCACAGGCCTCGCCGCAAAACGCCTGCTCATCGTCGGCTTGGGCAAGAAGCCGAAGGCCTCTGTGCATGCCATCCGCAATGCAGCCGGGACTGCCGTGCGCTACACCAAGCCCAGAGCAATCCGTGAACTGACCTTTGCACTCCCTGAGCCGTCCGTCGACCTCGGCCTGGAACTCTCCCCTGCCGCCTGTGCAAGATCAGCGGCCGAAGGCTCTTTCATCGGCAACTTCGATCCCGATACTTACCGTAGCGAGCGCAAGGACGTCAGCGTCCATTCCTTCGCTGTCGCCGCTCCTGCAGCCTCCGACCGGGCCGCCATCCAGACCGCATTCAACGAAGGCGTCATCATCGGCGAGAGCCAGAACTTCGCGCGTTCTCTCGTTAACGAGCCCGGCAACAAGCTCACCCCGACCGTCCTCGGCCAGCGCGCCGCCCAAATGGCCTCAGAGGTCGGCCTCAAATCCGAGATCTATTCCACCGACAAGCTGCACGAACTGAAAATGGGCGCCTTCTGGAGCGTCTCGCAGGGCTCTGCCGAGCCGCCCGCCCTCATCGTCCTCAAATACGATCCTGAAGGCCTGGCAGACGGCCCAGTCCTCGGCCTGGTCGGCAAGGGCATCACCTTCGACACCGGAGGCATCTCCATCAAGCCCGCCGACAATATGGAGAAGATGAAGTACGATATGGCCGGCGGCGCTGCCATGATCGGCGCCATGCGTGCGATCGCACTCCTCAAGCCCCGGGTCCGCGTCATCGGTATCGTTTGTGCCGCCGAAAATATGCCCGACGGCAAGGCTCAGAAGCCCGGCGATGTTCAGACTGCAATGTCGGGCAAGACCATCGAGATCATCAACACCGACGCAGAAGGACGTCTCGTCCTTGCCGATGGACTTACATACGCAAGAAACCTCGGCGCGACCCATCTCATCGACGCCGCCACTCTGACCGGCGCTTGTGTCGTTGCCCTCGGTATGATCAACGCCGGCGCATTCTCCAACGACGACGCCACCTTCGAGAAGTTTCAGTCAGCCCTGGCCACCTCCGGCGAGAAGTTCTGGCGCATGCCCCTCGCCGACGAGTACTACGACATGATCCGCAGCGACATCGGCGACATCAAGAATACCGGCGGTCGCTGGGGCGGTGCCATCACCGCAGCCGAGTTCCTCCACGCCTTCGCCGAAGATACCCCGTGGATCCACCTCGACATCGCCGGACTCGCCTGGATGGAAGAAAACAAGCCCTTCATCGCCAAAGGCCCCAGCGGCGTCGCCGTCCGCTCCATCCTCGAATGGGTAAGAAGTTACGAGTGATGATTCTTATGCCCTTGGCTTGCGGATGACCGCAAGGTCCTGCATTCGATCAATTACCCCAGGGGCGATCGCCTCAAGCTTCAACCCCGCGCTCTCCACAAACGTACGCATGTACTCTGGCGAAAAGAACATGTCGCCTGTCGGCCGTGTTGCTCCCGCCGTGTTTGATCCAAAAGACGAAACTGCCTCTTCAGCCTTTCGTTTGTACCACGCTGCCTCGTCCACGGAGTACCAGAACTCGTCCTTCTTCAAACGCTCTGCCGTGTACTCCACCACGTACCCCCTCTTGTGCGACCAGTCGAGGGATGTATAGCTATTGAAAGTCAGGCACAGCAATCCGTCCGGCGCCGTAATACGGCGGAGCTCCTTCAGCCAAAGTTTTGCGTCCTCGAACGAAAAATGGGAAAACGTTGAGACCGAGTACACCAGATCGAAGGTGTTGTCCGCATACTTTAACGGTGGATCGAAGCTGTTCGCATAGGAGTCAACGTTCGGAAACGCTCGCCTGATGTATCGGACGTTGTCGGGGTGTGCGTCACAGGCCCGGGCATGAACATTCGGATAGTTGCGCGTGAGTTGAAGCAGCTGGCGCGCGACACCACAACCAAAATCCAGGACATTCACCGGCTGATCCAGGTCCACCCCGTACATGCGCGCAGCAGTCATAATCGGCATCATCGTGGTGATGCCCGATTCGAAATAATGACGGATCGTCAGGCTCGATGTGCGGCGCAGGCAGTGATTTGGAGGAACTGGAAAATCAATAATACCGAACGCACGCAACAAAGAGCATTTGGCCGCAAAATAAACGTCGATGCCGCGCTTTGCTGTGCTTTTGGCGATGGCCCTCGATCGATCAAGCGCTCCCAGACTCGGAACCAGACTCTGGCTGGCCTGTAAAGCAGTTTGTTCGTTCGCCTTTTCCATCCTTCGTCTTCCTCCAATTCACAGCGAACGCCGCTTCATTGAAGCGAGCCAGTGTCCTTTGAGAACAGAAGAACACCTTAATAGCAGCAAGTGGCCCTTCGCTGAGAATCCGATCGATTTAGGCGCACAGGCGCCCGATTCTCCACCAGCGTCTGCGTTTACCTTTGCAGGTCGAATCTCTCTAGTGGTCCTCAAAGCAGCAATCCCAGGAACTGCCCGGCTTCGAAAACGCAGGGCACTACGCCACGTAACTAAACGCCGACAATGTTGCCGTTATCGTCCACGTCAATCGAGATCGCTCGAGGATGGCTGGGCAATCCGGGCATCAGCATCATGTTGCCTGCTACGGCAACCACAAAGCCCGCACCGGCGGAGAGCAAAACATCATTGACATTTAAGGTCCAGCCCGTCGGCGCGCCCATGCGCTTGGGATCATCCGTCAGGGAGAACTGGGTCTTTGCAACGCAGACAGGTAGTCCGTCGAAGCTCCACTTCACGTATCGTTTGATCTTCGATCGCGCAGTATCGCTGAACGTAACGCCGTCTGCGCCGTAGACCTGGATCGCAACCTTCAGGATTTTCGTCTCGAGACTGTCTTCCAGCGGATACACAGGCTGTATCGCAGGCGTGGGATTCGCCTCGATTGCCAACACAACCTTATGCGCGAGTTCTACTGCTCCCTCGCCCCCCTTTGTAAAGGCTTCGACTAGCGCGCACGGCACACCCTGCAACGAGCATTCCGTGGCAAGCATCTCGAGTTCCTCGGCTGAATCAGTTGGAAAGCGATTGATGGCAATAACCAGAGGCACTCCGTAGCCGCGAAGTGTCTTGACGTGGTGCGCCAGATTGGTAAAGCCATCTTCGAATTTCCCCTCCCCTTGCGCACGCAAACTCTGCACGCTGGCGACCAGCACAGCAGCCGCCGGTTTGATATCCGAAGCTCGCATCACGATGTCGAAGTATTTCTCCGCGCCAAGGTCAGCTCCGAACCCGCACTCGTTGACCACAAAATCCGCAAGTCGCACGCCCATCTTGTGCGCAAGCACGCTTGACGTCCCGTGCGCGATGTTCCCGAACGGCCCGGTGTGCACAAGCGCGGGAGTGCCCTCCGTGGTCTGCACCAGGTTCGGCTTGATCGCATCCTCAAGCAGCGCCATCATTGCGCCAGTTGCGCCGAGATCGGCGGCCGTGACCGGGCGGCCTGCCCGTGACGATCCAATGACGATGGAATCAAGCCGGCTACGCAGATCGGCCAGACTTGAGGCTAGTGCCATGATCGCCATGATCTCCGACGCAGCCGTAATGACAAACCCAGCCTCGCGATTCGCCCCCTCCCCCTTTGAACCGACACTCACCGTCACATTGCGAAGCGCGCGGTCATTCATATCCAGAGCGCGCGGCCAGTTGATCTGGGTCGGATCCAGATCGAGAGCGTTGCCGAAGAACACGTGCGAGTCAATCATCGAAGCCAGCAAGTTATGCGCCGAAGTGATCGCGTGAAAATCTCCATGAAAATGCAGGTTGATCTTTTGACTCGGTTCCACCTGCGAGAGTCCGCCGCCTGCTGCTCCGCCCTTCATCCCAAACACCGGCCCCAGCGAAGGCTCGCGCGAGGTGAGGATCGACTTACGCCCGATCCGCTCGAGCCCCTGTGCAAGTCCAATCGAAACTACCGTCTTGCCTTCTCCCCAGTTCGTCGGCGTCGTGGCCGTGACGATGATCAGCTTTCCTCTAACTGGAAAGGCAGGGTTGTTCAGCAGGCTCAGCTTCAGCTTCGCCCCGTAGGCGCCAATAGCCTCATATTCGGCCGGCACCAGCGACAATTTCCGGGCAATCTCTTCGATAGGCAGCAGCGCGCGTGTATGCAAGATTATGATTTCCATGAACCGGCCGTTTGCAGTGACCGGTAAACAATTTACTGAAGCCCAAGCACCTGTTCGTGATGCAAGCCAGAACAGGGATTACGCGAGTGCTACATAGCTTCGGGACTCTCGATGCCCAGCATGTCCAGGGCGGTGATCAGCTCACGCATTGCAATTGCAACCGTGGCCAGCAAAAACATCTTGCGCTCGGGGTCGAGTTCCGTGAGTACATGATGTTTATGAAAGAAGTTGTTGAACTCCTGTGCAAGCTGGAATGCGTGCTTGGCCAGGTAGGCGGGCTCCGACGTGGCGATGCACTGCTCCAACGCCGCCGAGCGGCGTCCCGCGCGAAGCCATAGCGACCAGATGTCGTCACCCACTTCGCCCATGAGAAATGCACCCGGATCTGATCCGGCAAACTCACGCATCACAGCGTCTGGCTTGAATGATCCCTTTCGGAAAATGCTCCGCGCACGCACGACCGCATATTGGATGTAGGGCCCGGTCTCACCCTCGAAGCTCAAAGCGTCCTTGAAATCGAAGGCAATCACGGAGTTTCGCGTGAACTTCAACATGAAGTAGCGGAGAGCACCGATCGCGATCTGCTCTGCGATAACCTGGCGCTCCTGTTCGTCACGTGATGTCTGCCGCGTGTCCACTTCAGCACGGGTGGCCGCAATGAGTTTGTCGATCAGGTCGTCGGCCTTCACGCCAAACCCCTTGCGCCCGCTCACCTCGATGTACGGCCGCGCGCGATCCTCTTCCGCCACCTCATACCCAAGTTCGCCCGCGCATCGCGGCGTCAGCGCGACCATTTCGTAGCTGAAGTGCGTGTAATGATCGGCCTGTTGGGTGTAGCCCATCCCACGCAATGCCTGGATAACGTTGGCCTGTGGATCCGATTGCCGCGAATCGATCACATTGTAGATCGCCTGCGCGTCACCGAAATGCGGATGATCCGCTTCGCCCTGCTCGGCAGAGATCCAGCACTCGTGACTCTTGTACTCAAAGAATTTGCGGTAACCGAAATCGCGCCCCAGCAGGCCGAATTTCCAAAGGTGGTACGCGATGTCTTTGCCGACGTAGGTAACCGTTCCATTGGAACGCACAATCACCTTCGCATCCTCGTCCGCTTCTCCATCGGTCACCGTGCTGCCCGAGCGCGACATGACCCAGCAGCCCTTATTCTTGCCTTCTGTCTCGAAGTACAGCACGCCCTTCTGCTTCAGTTGCTCGAAAGCCAGCGCCCAGAAGTTAAGGTGCAGAATCTCGCTCTCGCGCGGCAGGAAGTCGTATTCGATCCCCAGGCGCAGCATGGTTTCCAGGTGTCGCCGCAGCACCGCCGTCGAAATCAAATCGGCAACCGCGGCAGTTGCGTTCCCGCCCTGCTCAACTTCGTGCAGCGTTTGGTAGCGCAGCTTCTTCCGCTCTTCGTTCTCCGCGTCAGTGCCGCTTGTATACCAGTGCGACGTCCGTGCATAGAGATCCCAGCAGTAGAAGTCGACCCGCTGGAAATGAAGCTGGAGATCCTCAATGAACGCCCGAATCTCCGAGAGGGTTTTCTTCTCGACATGCAGAAATCCGACCACCACATCGGCCACCTGGACACCGGTGTTGTCGATGTAGTTTTGCACCGCAACCTGCCGCCCGGCCGCTCGCAACAGGCGCACAAATGTGTCCCCCAGGATCGCATTGCGCAGATGCCCAATGTGCGCGGCCTTGTTTGGGTTGATGCTGGTATGCTCCACCAGAGCGTGAATTTCCGTCTCCACCGGCCGAGAGTCCTCGCCGCTCGTCATCAAACGCACAGCGACGACACGATCGAGGTGGGCATTGATGTAACCGGCACCCGCGATGCTGAACGATGCGAACCCGCGTGGGGTACCAAGCTCGCCTACGATCTCCTGCGCAATCACCTTCGGCGCCTTGCGCAGTTTGCGCGCGAGTTCAAATGCGATGGGGGTGGCCAGTTCTCCGAACTTCAGGTCCGGCGGAGTTTCAATCGGAATGTTCTCGACCGTCAGATCGTACCTGGCTTTCAGCACATCGCGAAGATGCGATTCCAGCCGATTCTTCAGTTCCAGATACACGGGTGCGTGCCTCAAAATCCTTGATTTTCAAGGCGATTCTAACAGAGCCGCGCGCAGGCGCGCGTTTGACGCACCCTCTACGGCAACCTAAGATGAAAGAGGAACATAGACGCACAATGCCGCGCCCAAGAGGCGCAAATCGGAAGCTAACGCCCATCGATGACGACTCAGAACTCCAATCCAACCCGGTTTTATATCACCACGCCTATCTACTACGTGAATGCGCGCCCCCACCTCGGACACGCGTACTCCACGATCGTCTGCGACGCGATCGCGCGGCGAAAAAGGGCGATGGGCATCGAAACCTGGTTTCTGACCGGCACCGACGAGCACGGGCAAAAAATCGAGCGCTCGGCTAAGCTCGCAGGCCGCACGCCGCAGGACTTCGCGGACACAATTGCGGCAGAGTTCCGCGCGCAATGGGATCGCTTGGGGCTGACCTACGACGACTTCATCCGCACAACGGAACCCCGTCACAAGCGTGGCGTTCAGAAGCTTTTCGCCGCCTTGCGCGATCGTGGCTTTATCTACAAAGGCTCGTACACGGGTCAGTATTGCGTCTCTGACGAAGCCTGGGTCGATGTCCCTCCTGGCGCGCCTTGCCCCGATTGTGGCCGCATCACCGAGACTGTCAGTGAAGAGAATTACTTCTTCAAGCTCTCAGCTTTCGAACGCAAACTCCTCGAATTCTATGAAGAGAATCCCGGCTTCATGCAACCGGAGTCAACGCGCCGCGAGGTCATCTCGTTTGTCCGTAGCGGCCTCGCAGATGTTTCGATCAGCCGCAGTAGTTTTGCCTGGGGAATTCCGGTACCCGGCGATGAAAGCCAGGTCATCTATGTCTGGTTTGACGCACTAGCCAACTACATCACCGCTCTCGGATACGGCTCTGACGCTCCAAAGGATCAGGCAAAATTCGCAAAGTTCTGGCCAGCCGACATTCATCTCATCGGCAAAGAGATCAGCCGTTTCCACTGCGTATACTGGCCGGCGTTCCTGATGGCTGCGGGACTCCCGGTCCCCCGTTCAATCAAGGCCAACGGATGGCTCCTCTTCGACCAGGGCAAAATGTCCAAATCGCGCGGAAACATCGTCCGCGCAGACACCGTCCGCGAGGTGCTCGGTGCCGATGCGCTGCGCTACTTCCTGCTGCGCGAAATTCCCTTCGGGCAGGACGGAAACTTCAGCTTCGATGCGCTCGTGCAGCGTTACAACGCCGATCTGGCCAATGGCTATGGCAACCTCGTAAGCCGCGTCGTGAACATGGTCCATAAATATTTCGACGGTGTGGTTCCGGAATCGGGCGCAGAAACCGCGGCCGAGACAGCGCTGCGCAACAGCTCGGAGCGCGCTATCGCTGAATTCGGCCCAGGCTTCGACGCCTTGGACTTTGCCGAGTCGCTGAAGTCTCTCTGGAATCTCGTCGCAGAGACAGACGGCTATCTCACCGCAAACGCCCCTTGGAAGCGTCCCGTTGATCGCTCGGAGGCCGACCATGCTGTGCTGCAGGCACGCGTTCTCGCCGCTGCGGCCGAGGCAATCCGCATAATTACGGCCCTCGTCTATCCCATCCTGCCTGACGCGGCATCCAAAGTGTGGCAGCAACTTGGACAAGGCGATATCGCCGACGCTGCCCGTCGTGCCTTTCTAACCAACGTTGCGAGGGGAGGATTGAAGGCCGGTACTCGGCTGGGCGAACCAGCGCCCTTGTTCCCCCGCGCTGAAAAGGACGCCATCACCCGTATGCAGAACCTGGAAGATGAGAACAACCGCAGCGCCATTGACGCCGCCAGCCAAAACGAGTCAGCTGGCCAGCCTGCAGCTCCGGCGCCGCCTCCGGCATCGCCGTCTGTAAACATCGTGCAGGATCCCAGCATCACGCCAGGTGCAGGTATTCCGAAGCCGATCGAGACAACGCTGCAGGACAAGGAAACAGCACCTACGCAGGCGCCAGGCGTCGACAGGGCAGTCGCCACAGCACATGTCAGCAAGGTTCCGCCCGAGTTGACCAGCACCCGGCTCGCAACGACGCCCGAACAGGTCTCCTCCGAAAAACCGCTCAACTCGGCGGAGAATTACGAAAACCCTCCGACAGCGCCGACACAGCCGGCGCACATCACCATTGATGACTTCGCTAAGGTGGAGCTGCGTGTAGCGCAAGTGCTGGTGGCGGAAAGAATTCCCAAAGCCGACAAACTCCTGCGTCTCGAAGTCGATCTCGGCTACGAAAAGCGCCAAATCCTCGCCGGAATTGCGCAATACTACGAACCCGAAAAGCTGATCGGCCGAAAGATTGTGATCGTCGCCAACCTCGCGCCGCGCAAAATGCGCGGTTTGGAATCAAACGGCATGCTGCTGGCCGCTTCGCTTCCGCCGGACGGCGCCCCCGTTCTCGCTGGTTTCCTGGAAGATGTGCCGCTCGGAGCGCGGCTGAAGTAAAGACAAAACTGCAATCGAACATTCTCGAAACCAGATCCCTCGGGAGGGCCCTGTTTGCTGATCGACTCGCACGCACACCTCGATAGCACCCGTTACACCGATGACCGCGAAGCCATGCTTCATCGTGCCTCGGAAGCAGGTGTCGGCGCAGTGCTCTCAATCGGCATCGGAGAAGGACCCGCAGAGATGCGTCGGGCCCTCGACATCTGCCGCCAATTCAATGGTCTACCCGGCTTGCCCCGGCTATTCGCGAGCGCTGGCATCTATCCCCACAACACGCCCGAAGCAGATGACCACGCCCTGGACCAGTTGGATACTCTCCTCTCGGAACCCGAAGTGATCGCCTGCGGCGAGATCGGCCTCGACTACTACCACGAGGGGGCTGCTCATCCAGTTCAGAGGGAAGGGCTTATCGCACAGATGAAGATCGCTGCGGCCCGCAATCGGCCGATTCTGATCCATTGCCGGCCCACAGACGGCTCCGCCGATGCATGGGATGACCTCTTTGAAGTCCTGGAAGAGCATTGGAGCGGAACCGGGCTCCGCGGCGTAATGCATTGTTTCGGCGGAGGTTGGGAGCAGGCCCGACGTTCTCTCGATCTCGGATTCCTCGTTTCATTCGCCGGGAACCTCACCTACCCCAAGGCCCAGCCGCTCCGCGAAGTCGCCGCCAATGTGCCGATCGACTGCGTCCTCGTGGAAACGGATGCACCATGGCTTGCCCCTGCCTCCTTGCGTGGCAAACGCAATGAGCCGGCGTTTATGACACAAACCGTTCAGACTCTCGCCGATTTGCATCACGTGAGCTCTGAAGAAATCGCCGCCGCGACCACCAAAAATTTTGCCCGCTTGTTCAATCTTTCCTTCGGCATGGGAAACTAGTATTGTTGCACCGCTAACCAGAGCGAAGTCATCAGCAACCCAGGCATCTGAGGAACGGCATCATGGCCCAGGACAATTCGTTCGATATCGTCAGCAAAGTCGACATCCAGGAAGTGCGCAACGCCATTGACCAGGCGATGAAAGAAATTCGCCAGCGCTTCGACCTCAAGGACACTCACTCCGACATCCATCTTGAAGGCAATGACGCGATTCAAATGGCCTCTTCCAACGAGTACAAGCTCGAAGCCGTGAAGGACATCCTCAGCCAGAAACTGGTGAAGCGCGGCGTATCTCTGAAGAACCTGACCTACGACAAGGTTGAACCTGCCGCCGGTCAAAGCGTGCGCCAGAAAATCTCGCTGCAGCAGGGAATCCCGACCGAAAAGGCCAAGGAAATCGTCCGCATCGTCAAGGACTCAAAAAAGAAGGTGCAGGCAAGCA
>Ga0335080_10003211_pt1 | contig 16489 bp, 15 predicted proteins | sample Lox_Sample_34_FD_206720 | JGI IMG/M metagenome (GOLD analysis project Ga0335080, IMG submission 206720) | Soil microbial communities from Loxahatchee National Wildlife Refuge, Florida, United States - Lox_Sample_3.4 | ecosystem: Environmental > Terrestrial > Soil > Wetlands | place: USA...
GTGCCGCCGTCCGAGACGTCATGGCAGGCGGTGATCTTCCCCGCCTCGATCGCGCCCCGCACGAAGTCGCCGTTGCGACGTTCGGCGGCCAGCTCGACCGGCGGCGGCGCGCCCTCCTCCCGGCCTTCGATCTCGCGCAGGAAGATCGAGGCGCCGAGCCAGCCGGCGGTCTCGCCGACCAGGTAGATCGAATGGCCTGCGCCGGCGAAGGCGATCTTCGGCGACTTCGCGACGTCGGCGATCACGCCGACGCCGCCGATGGTCGGCGTCGGCAGGATGCCCTTGCCGTTGGTCTCGTTGTAGAGCGAGACGTTGCCGGAGACGACCGGATAGTCGAGGGCGATGCAGGCCTCGGCCATGCCTTCGATGGCGAGGGCGAACTGGCCCATGATCTCCGGACGCTGCGGGTTGCCGAAGTTCATGTTGTCGGTGACGGCGAGCGGCCGCGCGCCGACCGCGGTCAGGTTGCGCCAGCTCTCGGCCACCGCCTGCGCACCGCCGGCCTTGGGATCGGCCTGGCAATAGCGCGGCGTACAGTCCGAGGTCATGGCGAGGGCCTTCTTGCCGATCGCCTTCCCGTGTGCACCCGGGATCAGGACTACTGCCGCGTCGCCGCCGGGGCGCTGCACCGTGTGGCCCATGACCAGATGATCGTATTGCTCCCAGACCCAGCGCTTGGATGCGAGGTCGGGGCAGCCGACGAGCTGCTTCAGCACCGCCATCAAATCCTGTGGCGCCCTCACCTTGTTGGCGACGATCACCGGCTGCGCCGGGGTCGGTACCCAGGGCCGGTGATAGACCGGCGCCTTCTCCACCAGCGGCGCCACCGGCATGTCGGCCTCGACCTTGCCGTTCTTCTTCAGCACCAGATGGCCGGTGTCGGTCAGACGGCCGATTTCGGCGAAGTCCAATTCCCACTTCTCGAAGATCGCGCGGGCCTTGTCGCGGCCCTCGGGCTTCAGCACCATGAGCATGCGCTCCTGGCTCTCCGAGAGCATGATCTCGTAGGCGGTCATGCCGGTCTCGCGCACCGGCACCTTGTCGAGGTCGAGTTCCAGGCCAAGGCCGCCCTTCGAGGACATCTCGACCGAGGACGAGGTCAGGCCCGCGGCGCCCATGTCCTGGATCGCGACGATGGCGTCGGTCGCCATCAGCTCGAGACAGGCCTCCAGCAGCAGCTTCTCGGTGAAGGGATCGCCGACCTGCACGGTCGGGCGCTTCTCCTCGGAATCCTCGTTGAACTCGGCGCTCGCCATCGTCGCGCCGTGGATGCCGTCGCGCCCGGTCTTGGCGCCGACATAGATCACCGGATTGCCGACGCCGGCCGCCGCCGAATAGAAGATGTTGTCGGCATCGGCGAGCCCCACGGTCATGGCGTTGACCAGGATGTTGCCGTTGTAGCTGGGATGGAAGTTGACCTCGCCGCCGACCGTCGGCACGCCCATGCAATTGCCGTAGCCGCCGATGCCGGCGACGACGCCGGAGACGAGGTGCCTGGTCTTCGGATCGTCCGGCGCGCCGAAGCGGAGCGCGTTCAGGTTGGCGATCGGGCGCGCGCCCATGGTGAAGACGTCGCGCATGATGCCGCCGACGCCGGTCGCCGCACCCTGATAGGGTTCGATGAACGAGGGGTGGTTGTGGCTCTCCATCTTGAAGACGGCGGCCTGGCCGTCGCCGATGTCGATGACGCCGGCATTCTCGCCCGGACCCTGGATCACCCAGGGCGCCTTGGTGGGGAGCTTCTTCAGATGGACGCGGGAGGATTTGTAGGAGCAGTGCTCCGACCACATGACCGAGAAGATGCCGAGCTCGGTCATCGAGGGCGCCCGGCCCATGATATCGAGGATGAGGTCGTATTCTTCCTTGGTGAGGCCGTGCTCGGCGATCAGGTTGGGCGTGATCTCCGCCTTCAGCGCCGTCATGCCGCGAGAGCCTCCGCCATCGCCTGGAAGATCCCGCGGCCGTCGGTCGAGCCCAGCATCTCGCGGATCGCGTTCTCCGGATGCGGCATCAACCCCAGCACGTTCTTGGTGCGGTTGAAGACGCCGGCGATCGACCGCGCCGAGCCGTTCGGATTGTGTGCGGGATCGAGTGCTCCATCCGGCGTGCAATAGCGGAAGGCGATCTGGTCGCGCGCCTCCAGCTCATCGAGAGTCTTGTCGTCGGCCGTGTAGTTGCCGTCGTGATGCGCCACCGGCACCGACAGCACCTGGCCCTTCTCGTAGCGCGAAGTGAACAGCGACTGCGAGGTCTCGACGCGGAGGTTCACGTTGCGGCACACGAACTTGAGGCCGGCATTCGGCATCAGGATGCCGGGCAGCAGCCCCGCCTCGCAGATGATCTGGAAGCCGTTGCAGATACCGAGCACCGCCATGCCCTTCTGCGCCCGCGCCTTCACCTCGCGCAGGATCGGCGAATGGGCGGCGATGGCGCCGCAGCGGAGATAGTCGCCGTAGGAGAAGCCGCCGGGGACCAGCACGAGATCGACCTTCGGCAATTCGGTGTCGCGGTGCCAGACCAGCACCGGCGGCGTGCCGGAGATCTCGGTCAGCGCCGCCTCGGCGTCCTTCTCGCGGTTGGAACCCGGGAAGACGATGATCGCGGATTTCATGGGGTCTCCGTAGTGCACAACGGGGGACACGATACTGTGCCGTCATGCCCGCACTTGGTGCGGGCATCCACGCCTTCGTCACGGATGAAAGGCGTGGATCCCCGGACCAGGTCCGGGGATGACGCATGAGTATGAAGCGCGACCGAGCCCACTATTCGACCAAGTCCACCGAATAATTCTCGATCACCGTGTTCGCCAGCAGCTTGGAGCACATCTGGTCGACCGCCGACCTGGCCTTGGCCTTGTCGCTTTCCTTCAGGTCGATCTCGATGAACTTGCCCTGGCGGACGTCGCCGACCGATGCGAAGCCGAGCGAGTGGAGGGCGTTGGCGATGGCGCGTCCCTGGGGATCGAGGACGCCGTTCTTGAGGGTGATATGGACGCGGGCTTTCATGACACTCCGTTCTCAAACGCTCAGTGAACGCGGCACTGCATCGTGCCCTATTGCATCGTCGCGGGGCCCTTCATGTCGCGCGGGCCGCCTTCCGGCAGGATGCCGAGGCGGCGCGCGACTTCCTGATAGGCCTCCTCGACATTGCCGAGGTCGCGGCGGAAGCGGTCCTTATCCAGCTTCTCGCCGGTCTTGACGTCCCAGAGGCGGCAATTGTCCGGGCTGATCTCGTCGGCGAGGACGAGGCGCATTTCCTCGTTCTCATAAAGCCGGCCGAACTCGAGCTTGAAGTCGACGAGGCGCAATCCGACGCCGAGGAAGAGCCCGAGCAGGAAATCGTTGATCCGGAGCGACATCGCCAGGATCTCGTCGATGTCCTGGGGCGTCGCCCAGCCGAAGGCGGTGATGTGCTCTTCCGAGACCATCGGATCGCCGAGCTCGTCGGACTTGTAGTAATACTCGACGATCGAGCGCGGGAGCTGGGTCCCCTCGGGCATGCCGAAGCGCTTCGAAAGCGAGCCCGCGACCACGTTCCGGATCACGACCTCGAGCGGGATGATCTCCACCTCGCGCACCAGCTGCTCGCGCATGTTGAGGCGGCGCACGAAATGGGTCGGCACGCCGATCTCGCCGAGCCTGGTCATCAGGTACTCGGAGATGCGGTTGTTCAGCACCCCTTTCCCGGTGATGGTGCCCTTCTTCTGGTTGTTGAAGGCGGTGGCGTCGTCTTTGAAATATTGCACCAGGGTCCCCGGCTCCGGTCCCTCGAACAGGACCTTCGCCTTGCCCTCATAGATGCGACGACGGCGCGTCATCCGATTCTCCATCTGGCTCCGGACCCACCCTGGCGGCCCGACGGGTTGGCGGGAGTCGCGGTTTCGGCCCCGTTCTAGCAGGTCATACCGGCGGAAACAATGACGCCCGACCGCGCCGCACAATGCCAATGAGTCTGATTTTTCGTCGTAGCATCAATGTCTTATGGAGATACTTCGACGAAGTGCGGCAACGGCAGGTCAGGGTCCCGCAAGCCGCGCGACCGTCACGCCATTTGATTTGCGTTTGCCGGCCGGATCGCTACGGTCCGCTTGGGCGCGGCAGGCTGAAAAAACGAGCTGATCATGCGGAAGACTCTCTTCGGCTTTCTGGCGGGCGCCCTGCTCGCCGCCACCGCCGGCCCGGCCCTCGCCTGGTCCACCAGTTCCGCGCCCGACGACCCCTCGGTCTCCTCGCAGTTCAGCGATCCTGACGAGACGGTGGACAACCTCGCCAACGGCTCCTCCGGCGGCGGGACCGACCTTTCGGTCCAGAGCAACGGCGACGGCAGCGCCCGCATCCTTCCGGCGGCGCCGAAGCCCGGCGACGCTGAGCCGGTCAACCCGGGCTGGCCCGCCTGGATGGTCTGGCACCAGAACTGAGGCGCTCGCTACGGTCTTGCGAGAGCGCGGCCGTCACTTTTACGGCCGCAGCCCGATCAAGACCCGTCAAAGTGCCCTAAGCCTCTGGCGATGAAGGCCGCCATGCCTTCGGCAGGGGCCAAACCGATTTGGCTATCCGTCAAGGCCCGGTCAAGGTTGGCACGTGAGAGTATAGCGCACTTCAGGTTCCGCGACAACCTTTGCGCGAGAATTCGCATGGCGGGACCGCACGACGATTCGACTGCGTCGAATTCCCTCCCTCTACGACATCGACGGCAGCAACAGCGCGCCGCTCAAGAGAACGGCGCCGATCAGCGTCACCAGGATCGGGCCGGCCAGACTGAAGGCGCGGCTCGCCACGGTGCTCTCCGGCAGGCGGAGCACGATCTGGTGCCGGACAAGGATGCTGGCGACCCCCATCACCGAGAGCGTGATCGCCATGCCGACGGCGATCGCCAGGGTCATGGCGATTCCGCTGAAGACGATGCCGTTGGTCAGAGCGAAGACCAGGATCAGGATCGCACCGGAGCAGGGGATAAAACCCGCCGCAAAGCCCAACATCCCCTGCTCCTTCCGGCCGCCCGGCACATGTGCGCAATGCGCGCCGTGTTCATGATGGTGATCGTGACCGTGATCATGCGCGTGACCGCCGCGCCAGGCGGAGACCAGCATGCCGATCCCGATCAGCAGGATCGCCGCATAGCTGAACACCCGCAGGCCATCGACCTCGTCAACCGGTGACGCGAGACTCCGCGACAGGATGAAATGCACCACGGTGACGATCACGATCGCACCGATCACATGGCTCAAGGAGATCCAGCTCGCCATTGCGACTCCGCGCCATGGATGCGCGTGCCTGCCGAGGAAATAGCCGACGATCACAGTCTTGCCATGGCCCGGCCCCAAGGCATGGAACACGCCGTAAAGAAAGCCGATCAGCAACCCGCCCCAGAGCGCCCAAGGCTTGTCGCCGGATTTGATCTCGATGAGCTGCTCGTTGATGGCACGGTTGACCCGGGCCTGCAGCATGACGAGCGCACCGCCGACCCGGCGCAGCAGTGACGGCGGCGCGGCCGGTGTATCACCCTGATCGGACGTGCTCGGGGTCGACTCCGCCGAGGAATCGCCGCTACCGACGCCGAAGGGCGAGGCATTATCGGCCTGAACGCCATGGGCCGCGAAAGTGAGGAACAGCGCCGCCAGCAATGCGCGCAGAATTAATGACATGAGAGCGTGATCTCCTGGGGGTTCACGAAGCCGCCGTAATAGGCGTTCTCGGTGTCGTCTCGGACCTTGGGGTCGCAGGCGACACCCTGGTTGCCGTGAAAGAGGATCGGCTGGTTCTGGGCGAGATCGACCTCGACGAAGAATTCCCGGTCATTGATCTCGACCTTCAGCTTCTGGGTCTTGGGATCGACCGGCTTCGGAAGCTTCTCGGTGAAGATGAAAGTCACCTTCTTGTTCCTGGCACTGGCCGTGAATTCGATCGGGTCGATCGCGCCGAGATCCTTGCCGTCCACCCAGATATAGTTGAAGTACCGGAACTTCTTCAGGTTCGGCAGGGTGCCCTTGGCGACCGCCTTGCTCTCCGCCGCATCGAAGGCGCCGTCGCCGTTGGCATCGAAATCCTGCAGCAGCTGGTCGCTGAAGATCTCATCGAAGGTCCAGGACTCGGTCAGAGCGATGATCTTGTCCCCGGCGAAGATGAAGACGACGCGGTTCTCGATGAAGACATGGGGATGCGCCAGGGCGGCCCGAGGCAGCGCGGTGAGCAGGGTGAGCGAGGCCATGAGCGTCAGGACGGCGCGGACGAAGCGACGCACGGGCTAGAGGCTGGGCGTGGCGGAGACCACCATGCGGCAGCCGCAAATCGGGCAGATCACGATCTCCTGGGCACCGGGCGGCTTCAGGCCGCTGGCGATGTCGTGGCGGAGTGTCGTTTGCGCTGTCTGCATCAACTGGCCGTGGCCACCGGCGTTGCCGCAGCCCAACGCATAGGCTGCCGCCACGTCATGCGGCATGGGTTCGACGGAGAAGGCTCGCGCCGCGGTGGCGCCGGCCAGAAAGGCAGCACTCCCGGCAAGCGCCGTACTCAAGAGGTTTCGCCGGTTGAGGCTTCGTCTGGTCAGCATTGCGGGACTCCGATTCACCCCGCCTCCACGCGGTGCGGACCCTAACCTATTGAAGAACTTTCAGCAACTCTGCGAGATTGTATTTGAACATGTCCAGGTAGTGCGGCGCGACTCCGCCGGGCGCGGTCAGGGCATCGGCCACCAGCTCGCCGCCGACCGGCACGCCGGTCTCGCCGGCGATGGTATTGGCGAGGGCAGGGTTCGACATGTTCTCCAGGAAGATCGCCTTCACCTTGCCGTTCTTCGCCTGGCGCGCGAGTGCCGCGAGATCGGCAGCTGAAGGCTCGGTCTCCGTGCTGACGCCCTGGATCGAGAGGATGTCGAGACCATAGGCCTTGCCGAAACAGTGGAAGGCATCGTGGGATCCCGCACCGTAAGCGATATGTTATAACGTCTCTATCGACCTCGAACGAAAGGCGCAATCGCCTTTCGCGCCACGAAATCAGAGTTTGATCGCCTGCCAGGCCGTGCGGTCGGGGCGGCCGGCGGTGAAGCGCCAGACCGGCTTGCGGTCGGCCCATTGCACGCCGGGGAGCGCGATGATGGACGAGGACGAGGTGCCGAAACCGGTGTTGGAGACGATGTTCATGGCATCGAAGGCGTTGCCGTCGGGCGCAAAGTCGCGGGAAGCCAGCAGCTCCTGCCATTCCGACCATTCGTTCTCGGCGGGATCCGGCGCCTCCGCCGCCTGCCACAGCGGCAGGAAATGGCGGATGCGCTTGCTGCTGGGATCGTTGCAGTCGTGGGCGGTGATCATGGAGATGCCTTCGGCGAGCGGGAAGGATTCCACCTCCTCGCCCAGGTTGCGCAGCCAGAAGGCCTGGGTGTTGTCCGCGACCACCATGTTGAACGGCCGATAGGCATTGGTGTCGAGGCCGGTCAGCATCTCGACCGCATCGGCGGCATCGGCGAAATCCAGCGCGTCCAGCACCAGCTCGCCGCGGCTGCGCTTGCCCGGCATCGGCCCCAGGGATTCCCGCCGATTGAGGATGCCGGCGACCACGCCGAGATCGTTGATGCCGAGCCAGGTGCCGCCGGCGAGCTCGTCCCGGCCCGCGACCACTTCCGGACGGTCCGGCCAATGGCGCGCCGGCGGCAGCCAGGGCCGGTCGAGCATTTCGTCGCGGTTGCTGGCCCAGAGAATCGGCCAATCGTGACCGGGCCGGAACAGAACGATGACGCTGCACATGGATCCGGTGCATGTCCTTCAAATTTCGGCACGATCCCTGACAGCGAAGCGTGCGCGGAGGTGGATTCTTATAGACTTGACGCAGGGATAGCGTCCAACCATTTTACCCGCAGGTTCATGGAACAAGCGCCGAAATGGCGCGCCTTGGGAGACGTTTCTGATGACTGGTTTCGACGATCGCGAAGCTTCCTTCGAGAACAAATTCAAGCACGACAAGGAGCTGGAATTCAAAGCGACTTCGCGCCGGAACAAGATGCTGGGCCTCTGGGCCGCGAACCTGCTGGGCATCCATGGCGCCGAGGCCGAGGCCTACGCCAAGGCGGTGCTGAAGGCCGATATCGACGCCCCCGGCGACAAGGCGATGGTGGACAAGCTGCTCGCCGACTTCAAGCAGCACGGCGTTGATATGTCGGAGCACCGGCTGCGCAAGCACATGGTGGAGTTGATGCACGACGCCATCGCGCAGGTGAAGGCGGAGGCCTAACCGTCTCGGAGTCGCTTCGACATCACGTCCAGCTCGCGCACGATCTCGAAGCCATGCCGGCGGTAGAGTTCGAGCGCCGGACGATTGCTGCTGACCACGTCGAGATGGAGCGCGCGGCCGGGCAGCCGTCGTCGCGCCTCGTCCAGCATCAGGCGGCCTAGCCCCCTGCCCTTCGCGGCGGGATCGCGGACCAGCGAATATAGGAACGCGTCCTCCGCACGGTAGCGGAGCGCCGCCAGGATCCGTGTGCCGTCGCTGAGGATGCGGACCGCCACCTTCCCGGCCTCGAGCACACGACGCTGTTCCGCCGGCTCGGGCGCGTAGATGCCGTCAGTCCCGGCGAAGGCGGCCTTTTGCAGTCGCAGATAGTCGTCGATGCGATCGGGCGTGAGATCGTGCCAGGCGCATCGTTCCGGCAACTCGGTATCCGGACCCCAGGCGCCGTCGCTGGAGCGCATGCTGAGATCGCAATAGGCGAGGCGCATGCCCATCGCCTCCTGCAGCGGCCTATGCTGCGCCCAGAACGCATCGATGGCGAGGTCGAGCGCCGCAAGGCCGAGCTTTCGTCCGGCGGCGAGGGCCTGGTAGAGCACGGCCTCGGCGGTCGCGGCATCGATCGCCGAGGCAGCAGACCCCACGACATGGAACTGTGCCGCGCCACTCGGCGACCGGGCGCGGTCGAGGATCACGCCCACGACACCGGCATCGCGCCGATCGACGATCGCGGAAAGGCCGCTGCTCAGGTGGCGGAGGAAGCGCTCGAGGTCGACATCCGGCGCGGGGTGCTGCCGGCAATAGGCAATCAGCGGCTCAAGCGCCGAAGACCCGGCGGAAGATTTCATCGACATGCTTGAAGTGGTAGCCGAGGTCGAAGCTCTCGGCGAGCTTCGCTGCGGCGATCTTGCCGGCGACGGCGGGATCCTGCTGCAGCTCCGCGAGGAAGTCCTTGCCCTCGAGCCAGACCTTCATGGCGTTGCGCTGCACCGCTTGATAGGCGTCCTCGCGGGAGAGGCCGGCCTGGGTCAGCGCCAGCAGAACGCGCTGCGAATGCACGAGACCCGAGAACCGGTCGAGATTGGCCTGCATCGCCTCCGGATAGACCAGCAGCTTGTCGACGAGGCCGGTCAGACGCACCAGGGCGAAATCGAGGGCAATGGTGGCATCCGGCCCGAACACGCGCTCCACCGAGGAATGCGCGATGTCGCGCTCGTGCCAGAGCGTCACGTTCTCCAGCGCCGGATTGACCGCGGCGCGGACGATCCGCGCAAGACCGGTGAGATTCTCCGAGAGCACCGGGTTCCGCTTATGCGGCATGGCCGAGGAGCCCTTCTGCCCCGGCGAGAAATACTCCTCCGCCTCGCGCACCTCGGAACGCTGCAGGTGCCGGACCTCGGTCGCGAGGTTCTCGACCGAGCTCGCGATGACGCCGAGCACCGCGAAGAACATCGCGTGGCGATCGCGCGGGATGACCTGGGTCGAGACCGGCTCGATCGAGAGGCCGAGCTTCTTCGCCACGTGCGCCTCGACCCGGGGGTCGATGTTGGCGAAGGTGCCGACCGCGCCGGAGATGGCGCAGGTCGCGATCTCGTCCTTTGCTGCGAGGAGGCGCTGCTTCGCCCGGGCAAAAGCCGCGTAATGCCCGGCGAGCTTCACGCCGAAGGTGGTGGGCTCGGCATGGATGCCGTGGCTGCGGCCGATGGTCGGCGTCAGCTTGTGCTCGAAGGCGCGGCGCCTCAGCGCGGCCAGCAGCGCGTCGAGGTCGGCGAGCAGCAGCTCCGCCGCCTGCTTCATCTGCACGGCGAGGCAGGTGTCGAGCACGTCGGAGGAGGTCATGCCCTGGTGGACGAAGCGCGCCTCCGGGCCGACATGCTCGGCGAGATTGGTCAGGAAGGCGATGACGTCGTGCTTGGTCTCGCGCTCGATCTCGTCGATCCGCGCGATCTCCCATTTGCCCCGCGCCCAGACCGCCTTCGCGGCCTCCTTCGGGATCACGCCCAATTCGGCTTGTGCGTCGCAGGCATGGGCCTCGATCTCGAACCAGATGCGGAACCGGTTTTCCGGCTCCCAGATGCGCGCCATCTCGGGGCGCGAATAGCGGGGAATCATCAGGACCTCTGTGGATTTCCGCCGCAAGAAACGCGGCAAAACGCCCCGCTGTCAACCCTTGAGCGACGCCGAGCCCGCCTCCCCTTGCCTCTCCACAAGCTTCCATCGCAGAGTGCGGGCAAAATCGGTCCATCGGGGCAGGAAATGACTGGGAGTCCTTTGAAACACCTGTTTTCGCCGCTGACGATCCGCGGCAAGACCATCAAGAACCGCATCCTGTCGACCGGGCATGACACCACCATGCCGACGGATTCGCTGCCCAACGACCGGCTGGTCGCCTATCACCGGGCGCGGGCCGAGGGCGGGGTCGGGTTGATCATCGTCCAGGTGGCGGGGGTACACGATTCCGCCCGCTACACCACCCATGTGCTGATGGCGACCACCGACGACTGCATCCCCGGCTATCGCAAGATCGCCGACGCCTGCCACGCCCACGGCACCACGGTCTTCGGCCAGCTCTTCCATCCCGGCCGCGAGGTGATGGAGAGCCAGGACGGCACCGCGCCGGTCGCTTATGCCCCTTCCGCCGTGCCGAACGAGCGCTTCCACGTGATGCCGCGGCCGCTTTCCAAGCGCATGATCCGCGAGATCGTGGACGGCTACGGCAGCGCCGCGCGGCGGCTGGGAGCAGCCGGATTGGACGGCGTCGAGATCGTCGCCAGCCACGCTTATCTGCCGGCGCAGTTCCTCAACCCGCGGGTCAACCTCAGGGACGACGAATACGGCGGCGCGTTCGAGAACCGCCTCCGCTTCCTCCATGAGATCATTGCCGCGATCCGCCGCGAGGCAGCGGCCGATCTCATCGTCGGCATGCGGATCAGCGGCGACGAGAAGGACTATAACGGCCTGCAGGACAGCGAGGCCCTGCAGGTGATGGAGGCGCTGGACGGGGAGCTCGACTACTACAACATCGTCGCCGGCTCCTCGGCGAGCTTCGCCGGCGCGGTGCACATCGCCGCCCCGATGGCCTTCGAGCACGGCTATGTGGCGCCCTTCGCCGCCGCCGCCAAGGCACGGGTGAAGACGCCGATCTTCGTCGCCGGCCGCATCAACCAGCCGCAGGATGCCGAGCGCATTCTCGCCTCCGGCCAGACCGACATGGTCGGCATGACCCGCGCCCTGATCTGCGATCCCGAGATGCCGGGGAAGGCGCAAGCAGGACGCCTCGACGACGTCCGCGCCTGCATCGCCTGCAACCAGGCCTGCATCGGGCATTTTCACCTCGGCTATCCGATCTCCTGCATCCAGCATCCGGAGACCGGCCGCGAACTCGTCTACGGCAAGCGGAAGCCGATCGCGAAGAAGAAGCGCATTCTCATCGCCGGCGGCGGTCCGGGCGGGATGAAGGCCGCGGCCGTCGCGGCCGAGCGCGGACATGACGTGACGCTGTGCGAAGCGGCCGAGCGGCTCGGCGGCCAGACCCTGCTCGCACAGCTCCTGCCGACCCGGGCCGAGTTCGGCGGCATCGTCACCAACTTGACCCGGGAGATGGAGCTGGCCGGCGCCAAGGTGCTGACCCGGACCAAGGTCACCCGCGCGCTGATCGAGCGGGAGAGGCCGGACGCGGTGATCGTCGCCACCGGCGCGAAGCCGCGCGCCGGCGAGATCGAAGGCGTCGAGACCGGCCATGTGGTCAATGCCTGGCAGGTGATCCGGAACGAGGTCAATGTCGGCAGCTCGGTCGTCATCGCCGATTGGCGCTGCGACTGGATCGGCATGGGCCTCGCCGAGAAGCTCGCCCGCTCCGGCTGCCAGGTGCGGCTCGCAGTCGATGGCTACATGCCGGGCCAGCGCATCCACCAATACGTCCGCGACCATTGGCTGGGCGAATTGCAGAAGCTGAACGTAGAAGTCATCCCGTTGGCGCGCCTTTACGGCGTGGATGGCGAGACGGTCTATCTGCAGCACGCCACCAGCGGGGAGCCGATCGTGCTCGAGGGCGTGAACACCCTGGTCGCGTCGCTGGGGCACGAGCGGGTCCACGACCTCGAGGACGAGCTCGAAGGCTACGTCGGCGAAGTCCATCTAATCGGCGACTGCCTGACCCCGCGCACCGCGGAAGAGGCGGTATTCGAGGGATTGAAGGTGGCGGCCGAGATTTGATGCCCTAGGTCACTGGACTCTCAGTTTGAAGCGTCATGCCCGGGCTTGGCCCGGGCATCTCGCTCCACTGGGCACGAGATCGCCGGGTCACGCCCGGCGATGACGTTTCACAAGACTTCGGATCAGTTGGTCGGTTCCTGGGCGTACTTGCCGTCGTGCCAGATGAACCAGGCGTAGCGGATCTGCTTCAAGTCGCCCTTCTCGTCCCAGGCGAGATCGCCGATGACGGTCGGGATGGTGTTGGCGCGGAGCGTCTCCGCCACCTTCTCGCTGTCGGTGGAGCCGGCCTTGGCGACGGCCTCGGCCCAGGCCTGGATCGCGGCATAGGAGCTCAAGGTGTAGCCCTCCGGCTCATAGTTGTCGGCGCGGAACTTCGCGACCACGGCCTTGGCGGAATCGAGGTTGATCGCCGAGGAGGCGTCGGAGAAGCGCATGCCCTCGCCCGCCGGACCGGAAATCGACCAGAACTCCTGGGAGTTGGTGGCATCCGCCGAGATGAACTGCGCGCCGAAGCCCTGCTCCCGCGACTGGCGCATCATCAGCGCCGAATCCGGGTGATAGCCGCCGATGTAGACGACATCGATCTTGGCCGCCTTCATCTTCGAGATCAGCGCCGAGAAGTCCTTGTCACCGGCGGTGTAGTTCTCGCGCATCGCCGGCGTCATGCCGCTCGCAACCATGTTCTTCGCTGTCTCGTTGGCGAGGCCCTGGCCGTAGGCCGAGCGGTCGTCGAGCACGGCGACATTCTTGCCGGCGAAGGTCTTGGCGATCCAAGGACCGGCGAAGGAGCCCTGCTTGTCGTCGCGGCCGCAGGTGCGGAACAGGGTCTTGATGCCCTTGGTGAAGGCGTCCTCGGTGAAGGCGGGATTGGTCGAGGCCGGCGTGATCTCGAGGATGCCTTCCTCGGCATAGACCGCCGAAGCGGGGATCGAGGAGCCGGAGCAGAAGTGGCCGGCGACGAAGACGACGCCCTGCTGCACCAGGTCGTTCGCGACCTGCACGGCCTGCTTCGGATCGCATTGGTCGTCGCCGACGACCAGCGTCAGCTGCTTGCCCATCACGCCGCCGGCGGCGTTGATGTCCTTCACGGCCATCTCCGAGCCGCGGCGCAGCTGCTCGCCGAAGGCGGCGAGCTGGCCGGTCATCGGTCCGGCGACCGCGATCTTGATCTCGTCCGCGCGCGCAGGCGTCGTGCCCGTCATCGCGCCCAGCCCGATCGCGGCGCAGAGCCCGGCAGCGATCAGCAAACTCTTCTGCATAGCCAACCTCCCATGGGTTACGACCGCGCCCGGCCTTCTCGCGGGCCGTCGCGATCGCGAAAGCGATCCCTCGATACCGGTCGGAACGGCATGTGCCCCCCGTGCCGGCATCAAGGAATCGAAGTTGAACGGTTAAAAGGCATTTAGACCGTTAGACTATGGAACCGGCGGCGCGGCCCTGTCAAGCTGGCAGCGGCCGCGGCGTGCCGGGCGGCCGTTCGGGGGACTTGCGAGATCGAGACGTGACGAAGCCTATAGAGCCCGTACTGGCGCCCTTTCCCGGCATGAGGATCGAGGCCGGCCATGTCTGGGGTCCCCTGGACCTCGTCGGCGGCCTGCCTTGCCTCGACTTCGCCAACACCGCCGGCGGACATACCAAGGTCCGCGAGGTCGAGCGCATCCCGACCTATGCCGACGCCATCCGCTGGGCGCTCTATGCCGGGCTCATCACGGCGGAGGAAGGCCGCGCCCTCGGCGCTGCCGCGCGGGCGAAGCCCAAGGACGGGATCGCGCGGGTGCGGGAGATGCAGAATTTCCGCGAGGCGCTGCAGCGCCTGGTGGCGGCGACCGCCTCCGGCCGCGAACCGGAGCCGACGGACTTCGCCAAGGTGCGCGACACCATCGCGAAATCGGTCGCGCATGCGGAGATGCATCGCGGCGATGGAACCTTCGTCTGGTCGGCCGATGCGAAGGCGCTCGGCCTCGGCACGGTGATCGCGCGGGTGGCCCTTGCGACACATCGAATGCTGAGCCAGGAGAAGCCGTCGCAGCTCCGGATCTGCGAGCGCTGCACCTGGGTCTTCATCGACCGCACCAAGAACCAGATGCGGCGCTTCTGCCGCCAGGACGCCTGCGGCAACAAATCCCGCGCCGAGCGGTTCTACGCTCGGAAGCGGAAGGGCGCTTAGCTAGTCCGCCGCCGCGCGCAGCGAGCCGCCGATCAAGGCCTTGATCTCCGGCTCGGTCAGCGTCTCCTTCTCGAGCAGGGTGGTGGCCATCTTGTCGAGCAGCGCGCGCTTCTCGGTCAGGATCGCGGTGGCGCGGGTGAAGGCCTGGTCGACCTGGTCCTTGACCGCGAGATCGACCTCGCGTGCGGTCTGCTCGCTGTATTTCCGTTCAATCATCAACGGCTGCTGCGGCGCGCCGAGATAGTTCTGCGGCGATTCCTCCAGCGCCACCTGGCCGATCGCCTTCACCATGCCGAAGCGGGTCACGATGCTGCGGGCGATGTCGGTTGCCTTGGCGAGATCGTCGGCGGCGCCGGTGGATATCTCATTGAACACGATGACCTCTGAAGCACGGCCCGCCAGCAGGACCGCCATGCGGTTCTCCAGCTCGTCCTTGGTCATCAGGTAGCGGTCCTCGGTCGGGCGCTGGATCGTATAGCCGAGCGAGCCGATGCCCCGCGGGATGATGGAGATCTTCTGCACCGTGTCGGCGCCGGGCAAGGTCAGCGCCACCAAAGCGTGGCCGCTCTCGTGGAAGGCGACCACCTTGCGCTCGTGCGGATTGAGGAGCCGGTTGCGCTTCTCGAGGCCGGCGATGATGCGCTCGATCGCCGCGACGAAGTCGTCCTCGGTCACGGCATCGGCGTTGCGGCGGGTTGCGAGCAGTGCCGCCTCATTCACCAGATTGGCGAGATCGGCGCCGCTGAAGCCGGCGGTCAGCGCCGCGATGTTCTCGGGATTGATATCGGCGGCGAGCTTCGCCTTCTTCAGATGCACCGCAAGGATCTGCACCCGGCCGATCTTGTCCGGGCGGTCCACCAGCACCTGGCGGTCGAAGCGGCCGGCGCGCAGCAGCGCGGGATCGAGGATCTCCGGACGGTTGGTAGCGGCCAGCAGGACGAGTCCGGTCGAGGGATCGAAGCCATCGAGCTCGGCCAGGAGCTGGTTCAGCGTCTGCTCCTTCTCGTCATGGCCGCCGCCGAAGGGATAGGCGCCGCGCGCCCGCCCGAGGGCGTCGAGCTCATCGATGAAGATGATGGCCGGCGCCTTGCTGCGCGCCTGCTCGAAGAGGTCACGGACGCGGGCGGCGCCGACGCCGACGAACATCTCGACGAATTCCGAGCCGCTGATCGAGAAGAACGGCACGCCGGCCTCGCCGGCGACCGCGCGCGCCAACAGGGTCTTGCCGGTGCCGGGCGGGCCCACGAGCAGCACGCCTTTCGGCACCCGCGCACCCAGCCGGCCGTAGCGCTGCGGGTCCTTCAGGAAATTGACGATCTCCACCAGCTCGGCCTTGGCCTCGTCTACTCCGGCGACGTCGGCGAAGGTCACCTTGGTGTCCTTCTCGACATAGACCTTGGCCTTGCTTTGGCCGACGGTCATGAAGCCGCCCATGCCGCCGCCGAGGCCGCGCTCGGCGAAGCGACGGAACACGAAGGCCCAGAGGCCGAAGAAGACCGCGGCCGGCACGATCCAGGAAAGAAGAGTCCTAAACAGCGTGTTGTCGGTGGCACCGCTGTAGGTAACGCCCTGCCGGTCGAGCTCGGCCGCGATGGTGGGGTCCACCCGCGGTGTCACGAAGACCTTGTTCGAGCCGTCCTTCAATTCGCCACGGATCATCGTCTCGGTGACGACGATGTTGTCGACCTTGTGGTCCTTCAGCAGCGACTGGAACTTGCTGTAGGTGATGGGCTCGGTCTGGTTCCAGGCGGTCCACAGATCCTGCAGCAGCATGATCGCGAACAGCGCGACGATGAAGTACCAGATATGGAACTGCTGCTTCTTGTCCAAGGGCGGCGGCGCCTTTCCTGCGCGGTAACTCACCTCATGATAGCGGGCGGACGGCGCACTC
>Ga0335080_10003214_pt1 | contig 16479 bp, 14 predicted proteins | sample Lox_Sample_34_FD_206720 | JGI IMG/M metagenome (GOLD analysis project Ga0335080, IMG submission 206720) | Soil microbial communities from Loxahatchee National Wildlife Refuge, Florida, United States - Lox_Sample_3.4 | ecosystem: Environmental > Terrestrial > Soil > Wetlands | place: USA...
CTCGAGCTCTGCCCAGCGCTCGAGCTCTGCCCTGCGCTCGAAGCCTGGCCGGAGCTCGAAGTCTGGCCTGCGCTCGAGCTCTGCCCAGCGCTCGAAGCCTGGCCGGCGCTCGAGCTCGAGGCGGACGCCGAGCCGGAGCCGGCGGCCGTCGAGGCGCCGCTGCTTGCCCCGGACGAGCCCGAGGAGGAGCCTCCGCTCGCTGCTGACGAAGAACCCGTGCCGGAGCCCGAGCCGGACGAGCCGCTCGAGCCTCCGGCCGACGTCACGCTCGACGCGGGGCAGCCGAGGGCGCGATCCGCCGCCAGCTTCTGCTCCGCCTGTGTGAGCGTCGCCTTGTCGTCGCTCAGCTGCTGCTGGGCGTTCTGAAGCTGCGTTTCCGCCTGCTGCTTGCTCGACTCGTTCGAAAGCTGCTGCGAGGAAGTGGGTCCGGCCTTCGCGGTGGCGAGCGTGTTCTCGGCCTGGGCGAGGCTCGCCTCCGCCTGCGCGAGCGAGTTCTCCGCGGAGGTGGGATCGACCCTGGCCAGCTCCTGACCAGCCTTGACGTGGCTGCCGACCCCCACATGCACGGCAGTGAGCGTCCCGCTCGTCGTGAAGTTGGCCGATGCAGAGGTCGCGACGCCAACGTTGCCGGATGCGCTCACGCTCGACTGGACGGTGCCGTATGCGACGGTCGCCGTCCGCTGGGCTGCATTGCTCGAAGACGAAGACCCGAGGAAGCCGTAGATCGAGTCGAGACCGAACACGATCGCGACTGCCGCCGCCACCCCCAGGACCGCGTACAGCACGACTCGGCGGCGCGAGGCGCCGCTGCTCGAGCTCAGCTGCGCCACGACAGCCCGGACCTGGAACCGCCGAACCGCCCGGATCGGACTCGCACCGGCCCCGACGACATCGTCATAGGATCACCTCCGGGAGCTAATCAGTTCGCGCTAAGAGCAACGTGAGACTGCGCCAATGTCTTAGACACTTCTTAGTCGCTGTTCAGCCGCGACTTAGTCCTTCCGTGGAAGATGGGAGCAGTCGAGATGAAGAGATTCGGACGATGACCTCCAAGCGCGCGATCGCGCTCACCTCGGCGGGTGTACTCGCCATCCTTGCCGTCGGGGCAGGAGCGGGCGCCGGCCTCTACGCCGCCTTCGCTCCGGCTTCCACGACGACGATCGTCCGGGACGTCGACGCGACCGGTTCGGTCCAGAACGCCTCGTCCTCCGCCGGGGCGGGCTCGATCGGCGCGATCTACCAACGCGTCCACCTGGGCGTGGTCGACATCACGGTGGAGTCGACCGCGGCAAACACCTCCCCGCTCGGGGGGAGCCGGCAGACCCAGGCGGAAGGTTCCGGCTGGGTGTACGACGCAAAGGGCGACATCGTCACCAACGAGCATGTCGTGTCCGGCGCGAAGTCGATCACAGTCACGCTCTCGAACGGCAAGAGCTTCAACGCGCACCTGGTCGGGAGCGACAGCTCCACCGACCTTGCCGTCGTCCGGATCTCGGCTCCCTCGTCGCTGCTCGCACCGCTCACTGTCGGGAACTCCGACGCCGTGCAGATCGGAGATCCGGTGGTCGCGATCGGCAGCCCCTTCGGGCTGCCCGGAACGGTGACCAGCGGGATCGTCAGCGCGCTCCATCGCACGATCGACTCGCCGAACAACTTCACGATCTCGAACGCGATCCAGACCGACGCTCCGATCAACCACGGCAACTCCGGCGGGCCGCTCCTGAACACGGCCGGCGAGGTGATCGGTGTCAACTCGCAGATCGAGAGCGACTCGGGCGGAAGCGACGGCGTCGGGTTCGCGATCCCTTCCAACACCGTGCGGTCGGTGGTTGCCCAGATCGTCGCCGGCAAGACGGTGGCGCACGCATACTTCGGCGTTGAGGTCACCGACTCGAGCTCGCCGCTCGGCGCCGCCCTGACCCGCATCTTCCCCGGGACGCCCGCCGCCGGCGCCGGGCTGAAAGCCGGGGACGTCGTGACGAAGCTCGACGGCAAGACCGTCTCGGGCGAATCCGACCTCTCGGCGGTGATCGCTGCGAAGAAGCCGGGCGACAAGATGACCGTCACCTACCTCCGCGACGGCAAGACCGCCACCGTCACGATCACCCTCGCCACCCGCCCCTCCTGATCCGATGAGCGCGAGGACGAAGCTGATCATCGGAACCGTCGCGGTCGCGGCGCTCGCCGCCGGAGGCGCTGCCTTCGCTGCGGTCGAGCTGACGTCGTCGACGCATTCGACCTCGGCCCCGCCGGTCACCGCACCGTTCGGGGACGGGATCGGCTCCTACGGGCTCGGCGGAGGGCGGCTGGGAGGACGCGGCCTCGGCGGCGGCCTCGGCCCGGGTGACGGGGGCAACGACTTCGGCGGCGGCGGCGGGTTCGGCTTCCGGCGCGGCTTCCTGGGGGCCGGCCTCCCTGCGGCCGCGGGCTACCTGGGCGTCTCGACCTCGACTCTCGTCGCCGACATTCGGGACGGCAAGACGCTCGCACAGGTTGCGAAAGAGCAGGGCAAGTCCGTTGACGGGCTCGTGGCCGCGATCGTCGCCTCGCAGAAGAAGAACATCGACAACGCGGTGGCGAACGGCACGATCAGCCAGGCCCAGGCCCAGCAGATCGAGTCAGCGTTCGCTGCCCGCGCAAAGGACCTGGTGAACGGGGCCCGGCCGAGCGGCGGCTTCAGAGGCGGCGGCTTCGGCGGCGGGCTCGGAGGTCCCGGAAGCGGCGGGTCGGGAGGCGGAACCGGGTCGTTCGGCGGCTCGGCGACCGCCTAGCAGGAAGCGTCCCTAGACAGCCGCGACGGCGGCCTTGCCCCTGGTGAGACCGCCCGAGGTGACCGCGACGATCTCGGCCGCGATCGCGAGCGCCACCTGCGCCGGAGAACGGCCGCCGAGATCGATACCTGCCGGCCCGTGGATCCGGTCGAGATCCGCCTCCGAGAACCCCTGCTCGGAGAGCGCCGCCCGACGGCGCTCCTGCGTCCGCCTCGCGCCGATAGCGCCGACGTAGCGTGCATGCCGCTCGAGAGCGGCTGCGACCGCCGGGATGTCGAGCCGCTCCTCGTGGGACAGCGTCACCACCACGGTGCGCTCGTCGATCCGGTCGACGACCTGGTCGGGCCAGGCCTTGATGATCTCGCCGGCGCTCGGGACCCGCTCGGGGGTTGCGAGCGCGGGTCGCGCATCGACGACGGTCGTCCGCCAGCCGAGCTGCTTGCCGTAGGCGCACAGGTGCTCCGCCGCTTCGGCGGCGCCGAAGATGACGACGCGGAGCGGGCCCTCGACCACCTCGGCGAACACGCCGTCGTCCCGCAGCCCGGTGCTCCCGAGCACTTCCCGCTCCAGGCGCTTGTCGCCTGTGCGCGTGTTCGTGTAGAGCATCGCGTAGACGTCCTGGTCGAGCACCGAGCGGACCTCCCTCCACAGTGCCGGGTCGGCCTGCTCGAGCCAGACGTCGATCTGGCCGCCGCAGGAGAGACCGACCTCCCACGCCTCGCCGTCGGAGACGCCGTAGCGGACGACCCCTCCCCCAGCGCCTGCGAACATCGCCTTCGCCCGCTCGACCAGGTCGGCCTCGACGCAGCCGCCCGAGACCGAGCCGACGAAGCGGCCGTCCTCGCGCACGACCATCTTCGCGCCGGGCTGGCGGGGCGCCGACCGGATCGTGTCGATCACGGTGGCGACCGCAACCTTCTCGCCCGCCGCACTCGCCTCGTCGATGACGTCGAGGATCTCCCGCATCCCCTTCCTAGCGTAGCGCCGGTGCCTGGAGAGGCGGACCGATCCTGCCGCCGCGCTTCGATCGCCCGGCCGCCCGGATCGCGCGCGCGTAGGCCTCGGCAGGCGTGGCGCCGCCGGCCATCACCTCGCCGGTCGAGCGCATCTCGGGCCCTCTCGTCGCGGCGCCGGGGAAGCGCTCGGCGGGGAAGACGGCCTCCTTGGCCCAGGTGCGCGAGGGAACGGCGCGCTCGGGGAGGTCGAGCGCCGAGAGCGGCTCGCCCAGGAGCAGCCTGACCGCGTGCTCGACGAGCGGCACGCCGGTCGCCTTCGCGACGAACGGAACCGTGCGGGAGGCGCGGGGGTTCGCTTCCAGCACCCAGAGCCGCCCGCCGGCGAGCGCGAGCTGCAGGTTGATGAGGCCGCGGGCCCCGAGTCCGGCCGCAATTCGAGTCGCCACCTCGCGGATCTCGTCCTCGAGCCCGCGGGAGACCGACGGTCCCGGCAGGACGCAGGCCGAGTCGCCCGAGTGGACTCCGGTCGGCTCGACGTGCTCGAGTACCGCCGCCACCCAGGCGCGCTCGCCGTCGCAGAGCGCGTCGACGTCGAGCTCCAGCGCACCCTCGAGGTAGCGGTCGACGAGACACGGCCCCTCGACTCTGAGCTCCTCAGGGGCGTGAGCAACGTGCATCCCGCGGCCACCGAGCACGTAGTGCGGGCGCACGAGGACCGGAAAGCCGAGCCGGTGGGCGAGCTCGCGGGCCTCCGCGGCGTTCTCGGCTACGCCCCACTCCGGCGCCAGGTCGCCGGCTAGGGCGGCGAAGCGACCGCGGTCCTCGGCGGCGTCGATCGCGTCGAGCGGGTCGCCGAGCAGCGGCACCCCGGCGCGAACGAGCGCAGGGGCGAGTCGGAGCGGGGTCTGTCCCCCGAAGGAGACGGCGACCCCGAACGGCCGCTCGAGCTCGCATACGTCGAGCACGTTCTGCTCCATGAGCGGCTCGAGGTAGAGCCGGTCGCTCGTGTCGTAGTCGGTCGAGACGGTCTCCGGGTTGGAGTTGACGAGCACCGCCTCGTAGCCGAGCTTCTGCAGCGCCTGCGCCGCATGGACGCAGCAGTAGTCGAACTCGATCGCCTGCCCGATCCGGTTCGGGCCGCCGCCGAGCACGATCACGGCGCGGCCGGACGGCTCGGGCCCCTCGTCGTCCCCCTCGTGGGTGACGTAGTAGTACGGCGTGTGGGCCTCGAACTCCCCGGCGCACGAGTCAACGGCAAGCCTTGCAGGCGAGCCTGGCCGTGCGACCTCCGATCGCACGATCTCGTGAAGGCGATCAGCGAAGTAGGGGTGGATTCCCGGAAGCTGGAGGCCCCGGCGCGCACACTCGAGGAGCAGGTCCCAGCGGTCGGCAAGCGGCTCCGCGGCGAGCGCCACCAGCTCCTCGTCGTCGGCCGGAGCTGCCACCGGAGGCACTTCGCGTCCCTCCATCGCCTTGACGAATGCCTCACGGAACGTCCGTCCGATGCCGAGCGCTTCCCCGACAGCTCGCATCTCCGCTCCTAGCCGCCGCGAAGCGACGGCCGGGAACTTCTCGAAGTCGAAGCGGGGCGCCTTGATCGCCACATAGTCGAGTGCGGGCTCGAACGCGGCGGTCGTCTTCTGGGTGATGTCGTTGGGAAGCTCGTCGAGCGTGTAGCCGACAGCGAGCAGCGCCGCGAGCTTGGCGATGGGAAAGCCCGTGGCCTTGGAAGCGAGCGCCGAGGACCGCGAGACCCGCGGGTTCATCTCGATCACGCGGTACTCGCCGGACTCGGGATGAACGGCGAACTGCACGTTCGCGCCGCCCGTCGCGACGCCCACCGCCCGCGCGGTCGCGAACGCCGCCTCGCGCAGCTGCTGGTACAGCGGATCGGGGAGCGTCTGCTGAGGCGCGACCGTCCAGGAGTCCCCGGTGTGCACGCCCATCGGGTCGAGGTTCTCGATCGAGCAGACGACGACGGCGTTGCCGCGCGCATCGCACATCACCTCGAGCTCGTGCTCCTGCCAGCCCGAGAGGTACTCCTCGACGAGCACCTGGGAGACGGGGCTCGCGGCGAGGCCGTGGGCGACCGCGGCCCGGAGCTCCTCGGGCGACCACGCAACGCCGCCTCCGGTGCCGCCGAGCGTGAACGCGGGCCGGACGATGGCCGGCAGCGGGAAGTCGATCTCGGGCGTATGCGCGACGATGCTGCGCGGTGTCGGGATCCCGACCGCATGCACGGTCGACCTGAAGAGCTCGCGATCCTCGGCCCGGCGGATCGCCTCGAGGTCGGCGCCGATCAGCTCGAAGCCGAGCTCGTCCGAGAGCGGCGCGAGCTCGACCGCGAGGTTGAGCGCGGTCTGTCCCCCGAGCGTCGGCAGGATCGCGTCCGGCCGCTCCCGCTCGATCACCTCGGCCACCGTCCCGGGATCGAGCGGCTCGAGATAGGTCGCGTCGGCCCACTCGGGGTCGGTCATGATCGTCGCCGGGTTCGAGTTGACGAGCACGACGCGGTAGCCCTCGCGGCGCAGCACCCGGCACGCCTGGGCGCCGGAGTAGTCGAACTCGCAGGCCTGGCCGATGCGGATCGGCCCGGAGCCGAGGATCAGGATCGAGCGAAGGTCGGTGCGCTTCGGCACGCGTCGGCCAGCCGATCGAAGAAGGGAAGGGCGTCGAGCGGTCCGGGCGATGCCTCGGGATGGAACTGCACGCTCTCGAAGCCGTCGCCGACGAGGCCCTCGCAGGTGCCGTCGTTGAGCGAGACGTGGGAGATGTCGCCGTCGGCGATCACCGCAAAGCCGTGGTTCTGCACGGTGACGAGCACCCGCCCGGTCGCCACGTCGCGGACGGGATGGTTCGCGCCGCGATGGCCGAACGGGAGCTTGAAGGTCTGGTGCCCGAGTGCGAGCCCGAGCAGCTGGTGGCCGAGGCAGACGCCGAAGAGAGGCACCTGCCCGAGCAAGCGGCGGATCGTCTCGACCTGGTCGGTGAGGACGGCCGGATCGCCGGGGCCGTTCGCGATCAACACCACGCGCGGGTCGGCCTCGAGGATCGCGTCGGCATCCCAGGAGCCGGGGACGACATGGGCCTCGAGCCCCGCGGCGGCAAGCCGCCTGGGGATCGAGCGCTTCGAGCCGAGGTCGACGACCACCACTCGCGGGCCCGACCCGACCGTGTAAGGCTCGGTCGCACCGGGCTGCCGGTCGAGCGGACGGCCGTCGATGAAGGGCTCGGCAAGCGCACGGGCACGGAGCTCCTCGACCGGGCCCTCACCGAGCGCGCACCGCAGCACCCCGCCGTCGCGGATCCGCCTGACGAGGGTGCGGGTGTCGACGCCGGTGAGCGCCACCACGCCCTTGTCGCGCAGCCAGGCCGAGAACATCGGGCGCGCGTCTCGCATCACCACGCCTTCGCACTGCACCCGCTCGGACTCCATGCGCGACTCGTCGACACCGTAGGTGCCGATCAACGGGTAGGAGAAGCAGAGCACCTGGGCGACGTAGCTGGGATCGGTGACCGCCTCCTCGTAGCCCGTCATCGCGGTCGTGAAGCAGGCCTCCCCGGAGGCCACCCCGGACGCACCCGCCGGGAGCCCCGGGAAGACGGTGCCGTCCTCGAGGACGAGATTGTGCATAGATTCCATCAGATGTGCATAATACGCACATCGTGCGCACCGCTGCGATCCTAGGCTCCGCCGGCTATACCGGCCAGGAGACCCTGGACCGGGTGCTGGCCCATCCCGAGCTCGAGCTGGTCGCGCTCGGTTCCGACTCGCTCGCTGGCCGGCCGGCGAGCGCGCTCCACCCCGCCCTCAACGGCGACTTGCCGTCGTTCACACCGAATCTCGAGGCGGCCGGCTTCGGCGCGGACGTGATCTTCCTCTGCCTCGGAAATGACGAAGCGGCCGCCTTCACGCCCCCCGACCGCGCCGTCGTCGTCGATCTGACCGGGGTGCACCGGCTGACCGACGAGGCGGCGGCCGAGCGCTGGTACGGGGTCACACCGGGCGCCTGGAGCTACGGGCTCCCCGAGGTGCATCCGGCCGGGGGCCGACTGATCGCCAACCCCGGCTGCTACGCGACCGCGGCCTTGCTCGCGCTCGGACCGCTGCGGACGGCGACCGAGGGCGACGTGATCGTCGACGCGAAGTCAGGGATGACGGGCGCCGGGCGAACCCTCCGCGAGCGCTCGCACGCGGGCGCGGTGCTCGAGAACTTCTCGCCCTACGCGGTCGGCGCGCACCGCCACGGTCCCGAGATCGAGCAGGTGCTCGGCTTCCCGGTCTGCTTCGTGCCGCACCTCCTGCCCGTACGCCGGGGCCTACTCGCTACGTGCTACCTGCACACCGGCGCGGACGTCCGCGCGCTGCTCGAGGAGCACTACCACGACAGCGCCGTCGTCCGGGTGCTTCCCGACGGCGTGGAGCCCGAGATCCGGCGCGTGCAGGGAACGGACGGCGCCGAGATCGGCGTGTTCGCAGACACCGCCACCGGCACGTCGATCGTGATCTGTGCGCTCGATAACCTGGGCAAGGGAGCAGCCGGGCAGGCGGTGCAGAACGCGAACCTCGCGCTGGGCCTGCCCGAGACGGCCGGGCTCCGGTTGGGAGGAGTGCTGGTTTGAGGAGACTCGGGTGAGCGTCACGGCCGCGAAGGGCTTCGTCGCCTCGGGCGTCGCGGCCGGCATCCGGCGGCGCGATCGCAAGGATCTGGCGATCGTCCGCTCGCTGCCGCCTGCGACCGGAGCGGCGGTGTTCACGCGGAACCGGGTGCAGGCGGCGTGTCTGCAGGTCACGCGCGAGCACCTGGAGCTCACCGACCCGCAGGCCGTCGTGATCAACTCCGGCGTCGCCAACGCGGCGACCGGCGAGCGCGGGAAGCTCGACGCGCTCGCCACCGCCGCCGAAGCGGCGCGGCTGCTCGACCTCGACGCCGAGGAGGTGCTCGTCCTCTCGACCGGCGTGATCGGCGCACGGCTGCCGCTGCACAAGCTGCTCCCGGGGCTCGACCCGGCCGTCGCCGCACTGGCGGATGACGGCGGCGCCGCGGCAGCCGAGGCGATCATGACCACGGATACGAAGCCGAAGGAGGCCCTCGTCTCCCGTGACGGCTTCACGGTCGGTGGGATGGCGAAGGGCTCGGGGATGATCCACCCCGACCTCGCGACGATGCTCGCGGTGGTGACGACCGACTACGCGCTCGAGCCCGGTGGGGCGATCGACTTCCTCCGCGCGGCGGTCGACTCGTCGTTCAATGCGATCTCGGTCGACGGCGAGCCCTCGACGAACGACTGCGTGATCCTGCTCGCGAACGGAGCGAGCGGCGCGCCGCGCAACGACCGGGCGTTCTCGGAGGCGCTCGGCGAGGTGTGCGCCGAGCTCGCTCGGCAGGTCGTCGCCGACGGCGAAGGGATCACGGTACTCGCCAGGATCAACGTCTCGGGCGCCGTCGACGAGGGCCAGGCCAAGGCGATCGCGCGCCGGATCGCCACCTCCCCACTCGTCAAGACGGCGCTCTTCGGCCACGACGCCAACTGGGGCCGCGTGCTGATGGCGGCCGGAAGCGCCCCCTGGAACGGCGGCTACGCGGCGATCGAGGCCGAGCGGGTCACGCTCCGCTACAACGGCACCGTGGTGCTCGACTCCGGCGCGCCGACCGACGTCGAGCCCGACGTCTCGGGCCCCGAGTGCACGATCGACCTGGAGCTCGGCCTCGGCGACGGCAGCGCCGGCTACCTGACCACCGACCTCTCCTACGACTACGTCCGCATCAACGCGGACTACAGAACATGAGTCGCCTCGTCGTCAAGGTCGGCGGGGCGGTGGCCGCGCGCTCGGCCGAAGCGGTTCTCGAGCTGGCGGCGGCCGACGAGGTGTGCGTCGTCCACGGCGCGGGCCCGCAGATCTCGCTCGAGATGGAGCGTGCGGGCATCCCGGTCGAGTTCGTCGGGGGACGGCGGGTGACAACGGCCGAGGGGCTCGAGGTCGTCCGCAGATCGTTCGCAGCGGTGAACGAGGCGCTGTGCGCGGCGATCGGAAAGCGCTCGGTGGGCCTGTTCGGCGATGAGGCCGGCCTGCATGTCGAGGATGTTCCGGAGCTCGGGCTCGTCGCCGAGGCCAGTCCCGTGTCGCTTCCGAGGGTCGTCCGCCTGCTCGAGGAGCGGAAGATCCCGGTCGTCGCGACCGTGACCAGGGGGCGCAACGTGAACGCCGACAGTGCCGCCGCGGCAATCGCAGAGGGGATCGGCGCCGACCGGCTGCTCTTCCTCACGGACGTCGACGGGTTGATCGTGGGCGGCGAGGTCGTCGACTCGATCGACCTCGATTCAGCCGAGGCGTTGATGTCGAGCGGCACGCTCGAGGGCGGGATCATCCCCAAGCTCGGCGCGGCAATCGCCGCGGCTCGCGGCGGCGTCCCGGCTTTCATCGGCCGGACGGAGGTGCCGGCCGGATGAGCGTCCTCACCGGCACCCCGCTGCTGCCGACCTACGCCCGGTTCCCGGTCACGTTCGTTGACGGCGAGGGCTCGTGGCTGATCGCCGACGACGGGCAGCGCTATCTCGACCTGGTGGCGGGCATCGCCGTGGTCAGCCTCGGTCACTGCCATCCGGCGCCGCTTGCCGCCGCCCGCGAGCAGCTCGAGCGGCTCTGGCACGTCTCGAACCTCTACTCCACCGAACCGATGGAGAACCTCGCGAGGGCGCTCTCCGACCGGTTCGGGGGCGCCCACGCCTTCTTCTGCAACTCGGGTGCCGAGGCGGTCGAGGCGGCGATCAAGTGGGCGCGCAAGTCGACCGGGAAGGCCGGGCTCGTAGCGCTCGAAGGGTCATTCCACGGCCGCACGATGGGGGCGCTCTCGATCACGGGCCAGCCCCCTAAGCAGGCGCCGTTCGAGCCCCTCCTGCCCGGCGTGCGGTTCGCGACCCCCCAGACGCTCGCCGATGCGGTCGGCCCGGAGACGGCCGCGATCTTCCTCGAGCCGGTGCTCGGCGAGGGCGGCGTTCGTCCGCTCGCCGGCGAAACGCTCGCCGAGGCACGAGAGCTCGCAGACGACAACGACGCGCTGCTCGTCTTCGACGAGGTGCAGACGGGGATCGGCCGCACCGGGGAGTTCTTCGCCTGGCAGCGCCACGACGTCCGCCCCGACGCGGTCACCCTCGCCAAGGGACTCGCGAACGGCCTCCCGATCGGCGCCCTGCTCGTCTCGGACAGCGCTCCGACGGGTTTCGTCCCCGGCGATCACGCCTCGACGTTCGGCGGCAACCCGGTCTCCTGCGCCGCTGCGTGTGCCGTGGTCGAGGCGATCGACGACGACCTGCTCGCCCACGTGCGCGCGATCGGCGAGCGGCTCTCCTCGCAGCTGCCCGGTGTCCGTGGAGCAGGACTACTGCTCGCAGTCGAGCTCGGCCGGCCCGCCGGCCCGGTCGCCCACGCAGCGCTCGAGCAGAACCTGCTCGTCGGCACCGCCGGCGAGACGGCGCTCCGGATCACCCCCGCGCTGACGATCTCCGAGCAGGAGGCCGACCTCGGCGTCGATGTGCTCAGAGCGACCCTCGCATGACGACGAAGCTCGAACGGCAGGGCGCGATCCTCCGCCTCGTCGAGGGACGCCATCTCTCGACGCAGGCCGAGCTGGCCGAGGCCCTGCGGGCCGAGGGGATCGATGCCGTTCAGGCAACCGTCTCACGCGACGTCGCCCGACTCGGTCTCGTCAAGGTCCGGAACGGAGACGGCCGGCTGATCTACGCGCTTCCCGGCGCCGCCGATCTGCGTCGGCTCGAACAGTTGGCGGCGGCCCTGCGCAACTGGGCCGGAGCCATGATCCCGACCGGGAACCTCCTCGTCGTCCATACGCCTCGCGGTTTCGCAGCCGCACTCGCCGACGCGATCGACGAGGCGATGCTCCCGGACGTCGCGGGGACGGTCGCCGGCGACAACACCATCCTCGTCGCCATCCGCGAGGGTTCGAGCGCCGCCGAGCTCGCCGCCGACTTCACCCATCGCGTCGAAGGCGACACCGAGGCATGATCGAGAGCGGCGCGGGAGTGATCCTCGACTCGCTGCCAGCAGGCGAGAAGGTCGGGATCGCCTTCTCGGGCGGCCTCGACACGTGTTGCGCGCTCGCGTGGATGCAGGACCGGGGCGCGATCCCATACGCCTTCACCGCCGACCTCGGCCAGTACGACGAGCCCGACATCCGGGCTGTCCCCGAGCGCGCGGTGCTCTACGGGGCGAAGGAGGCGGTGCTCGTCGACTGCGGCGATGCGCTCGCCCGCGAGGGCCTCGCTGCGCTCCAGTGCGGCGCCTTCCACATCGAGACAGCCGGCCGCCGCTACTTCAACACCACGCCGCTGGGGCGCGCCGTCACCGGGACGCTGCTCGTCAAGGCGATGCAGGACTACGGCGTCGAGATCTGGGGCGACGGCTCGACCTACAAGGGAAACGACATCCAGCGTTTCTACCGCTACGGCCTGCTCGCCAACCCGCGGCTCCGCATCTACAAGCCCTGGCTCGACAGCACCTTCGTGTCCGAGCTAGGCGGCCGCAGGGAGATGAGCGAGTGGCTCGAGGCCCGTGGCCTGCCTCACGGCACCACGATCGAGAAGGCGTACTCGACTGACGCGAACCTGCTCGGGGCGACCCACGAGGCGAAGGATCTCGAGCTCCTCTCGACGAGCATGAAGATCGTCGAGCCGATCATGGGCGTCGCCTTCTGGGACACGGGAGTCGAGATCGTGCCGGAGACGGTGACCATCGCCTTCGAGCACGGACTCCCGGTCGCGATCGGTGCCCTCGAGAGCCGCGATCCGGTCGAGCTGATCCGGCAGGCGAACACGATCGGCGGTCGCCACGGCCTCGGCATGTCCGACCAGATCGAGAACCGCGTGATCGAGGCGAAGAGCCGCGGCATCTACGAGGCCCCGGGCATGGCCCTCCTGAGCATTGCCTACGAGCGCCTGCTGACGGCGATCCACAACGAGTCGACGCTCGAGCAGTACGCCGAGCAGGGCCGCCGTCTCGGGCGTCTCCTCTACGAGGGCCGCTGGTTCGACCCGCAGGCGCTGATGCTGCGTGAGTCGCTGCAGCACTGGGTCGCAGCTGTCGTCACCGGCGAGGTCACGCTCGAGCTCCGCCGCGGCGACGACTACACGATTCTCGACACCGAGGGCACCGCCGTCACCTACCACCCCGAGCGCCTGAGCATGGAGCGCAGCCCGACGGCCTTCACGGCCGCCGACCGCATCGGCCAGCTCGCGGTCCAGGTGAACGACATCGCCGACACGCAGCGCATGCTCGAGACCCAGCGCAGCCTCCGGCTCGCCCCGCCTCCAGCGCCGTCCGACCCGCTGGAGCTGGGAGGAGCGTAGCCTTGGCGGAGCTCCAATCAGCGGACGTGCCGGCTCCGCCGGCGCCGGAGCGGGCACCGTGACGCTCTGGGCAGGTCGCGTGGGCACGGCGCTCGCGCCGGAGGTGTGGGGGTTCCTCCGTGCCCAGGACGACGAGCTGCTCGCGTACGACCTCGAGGGAACCCGCATCCACGCCGGCCGCCTCGCGGCGGCAGGCCTGCTCACGTCTGCGGAGCTCGCCGAAGTCGAGGAGCGCCTCGCTGCGATCACTCTCGACGACCTCGACGGCTCGGACGAGGACGTCCACTCGGCGATCGAGCGGCTGCTGGGCGACGTCGGCCGGAAGATCCACGCCGGCCGCTCGCGCAACGACCAGGTCGCGACGGCATTCCGGCTCTATGTCGCGGATGCAGCGGGCGAGGGCGAAGCGGCGCTGCGAGACCTCGCGCTGACGGTGCTCGAGCGTGCCGCCGACGAGGCCGAGACGCCGATGCCCGGCTACACCCACCTGCAGCGCGCGGTCCCCGTGACGCTCGGCCATCACCTGCTCGCCTGGTCGGAGATGCTCGAGCGCGATCGCACACGGCTCCGCTTCGCGGCCGGCCAGGCCGCACCCTCGCCGCTGGGTGCCGGCGCGCTCGCCGGCTCGACGCTCGAGCTGCCGGCCCCTCCCGACCAGTTGCGCAACACGATCGACGCCGTCGCCGACCGCGACTTCGCCCTCGACTACCTCTACGCGGCGGCCGTCCTCTTCACGCATCTGTCGCGGATCGGCGAGGAGATCGTCCTCTGGACGAGCAGCGAGTTCGGGTTCGCCGGATTGCCGGAGGATGCGGCGACCGGCTCCTCGATGATGCCCCAGAAGCTCAACGCCGACGTCGCCGAGCTTGCCCGCGGCAAGGCCGGCACCACGATCGGCCGCCTCACGGGCCTGCTCGCCACGGTCAAGGGGCTGCCGCTCGCCTACAACCGCGACCTCCAGGAGGACAAACAGCCGGTGTTCGGGGCGCGCGCCGACGTCAAGGGTGCGCTCGGGGCGCTCGCCGTGCTCGTGCGCGGGCTCGCCTTCGACCGCGAGCGGCTCGCGGCGGCCTGCGCCGATCCCCTCCTGCGGGCCACCGACGCCGCCGAGGCGCTCGTGAGGGAGGGCATGCCGTTTCGGGACGCGCACGAGCAGGTTGCCGCTCGGGTGCGGGCCGGCACCTTTGCGCCACCGGCCACCGCAGCCGCCAGGTTCGGTGACGTAGGGGCCGCGGTCGGGGCGGCGAAAGAGCGCTGGACATGAAGTCGCCGCTTCCAGTCTCGCTCTCCGGTAGAGACCTGCTGAGGATCCGCGACCTCGTACCGGCCGAGGCGGAGGCGATCTTCGACCTGGCCGAGGAGCTCAGGCTCGACCGCTCACCGCGCCTGGCCGGAAGGACGCTCGGCCTGATCTTCGGCCAGCCCTCGACCCGGACGCGGATCTCGTTCGGCGTGGCGATCGTCCAGCTCGGCGGAGGGTTCGTGACGCTGACCCCGCAGGAGATGCAGCTCTCCCGCGGCGAGTCGCTGAGCGACACGGCACACGTTCTCTCCCGCTACCTCGATGCGCTGACGATCCGGGTCCTCTCCCACGAGGAGCTCGAGGCCTGGGCAGACGCAGCCGAGATCCCGGTGATCAACGCGCTCACCTCGGTGGAGCATCCCTGCCAGGCCCTCGCCGACGTGCTCACGATCCGCCAGCGTTTCGGCGCGCTCGAAGGCGTCAGGATCGCGTGGGTCGGCGACGGCACCAACGTGCTCGTCTCGCTCGCCGAGCTGGCGAAACTCACCGGCATGGAGGTGACGGCCGCCTGCCCGGCCGGATACGAGCCACCGGCGGGAACTCCGGTCACGCTCGTCCACGACCCGCGCGAGGCGGCGGCAGGTGCCGACGTCCTCGTCACCGACATCTGGGTCTCGCTCGGTCAGGAGGAGACCCAGAAGCAGCGGATGCTGGATCTCGAGCCGTATCGTCTCGATGAGGGGCTGGTCGCGCTGGCCGCACCCGAGGCGATCGTGCTCCATTGCCTCCCGGCTCATCCCGGCGAGGAGATCAGCCCCGAGGTGTTGTACGGCGAGCGCTCGGCCGTCTGGGACGAGGCCGAGAACCGCCTGCACGTGCAGAAAGCCTTGCTCGCGCTGCTGCTCGCCTGAGCGCCTACCCGAGCGAGCTCAGGATCTCGCGTTCTGTCTCACGGGACAGCGTCGACCGCTGCGAGCCCGCCTCGCGGGCCCAGGCCATCGTGTCGAGCGCCGTCTGCTCGAGCGGCCTCAGCTCGAGTCCGGCCGCGAGCGCCCGCCCGATGTCGGCGCGCATGAGCCCCGCAAGCTCCTTACCAGGCGCCCAGAGAGGAAGCTCGGTCCACGGCTCGACGTCTGCTGCGAGAACGTCCTCCTCGTCGACCCAGCGGAAACGACAGACCCCCCCGAGTGCGGTCGCGACCCGGGTGACGAACCTCTCCATGGAAAGCTCTGCTGCCGGTCCGGTCGCGTTCAACGGCCCACCGGGCCCCCGGGCTCCGAGCTCGACCATCCAGGCGGCGAGATCGCGGGCATCGACGAACTGCACGGGCCGGCCGGGGTCGCCGGGCACCAGGATGTCGCCACCTTCGGCGATCCGGACCGGCCAGTAGGTGAACCGGTCGGTCGGGTCGCGCGGACCGACGATCAGGCCGGCACGGACGCTCGTACCGCGGTCGCCGAACATCTCGTCGACGACGCCTTCACACGCCGCCTTGAGCGCACCGTAGCTCGTCCCCACATCCTCGGTCAGCGGATCGTCGAGCCGGGCGAGCGGCGCGCTCTCGTCGAACGGCGCGCTGTGGTCTGCGTAGGCGGAGACAGATGAGACGAACACGTAGCGCCCGACGGAGTCGCGCAGAAGCTCGGCCGACGCCCTGACGATGCGGGGCACGTAGCCCGACGTGTCGACAGCTGCGTCCCAGCTGCGACCTCGAAGCGCAGAGAGGTCGCCGTCGCGATCGCCGAGGAGAGCCTCGGCGCGCGGATGGAGGCCCGGGTTCGTCCGGCCGCGGGTGAACGTCGTCACTTCGTGGCCTTCCTCAATGGCCGCCTCGACCACATGCCGGCCGAGGAACACGTTGCCGCCGAGCACGAGGAGCTTCACTGCACGAGCAGGACGCCGGGCGCGCTCAGCCGGCTGCGATCGGCGCAGAAGCGGCGAGCCCGAAGCGCTCGCGGTAGTTGTCGACGAACAGGTGCTCGCCCTTCATGGCGGCGGTCTTCTCGGCGCCCGCGATCTCGTCCTGGCCCGAGAGCTGGGAGGCGCCGCCGCTCGGCCCGAGGGGGATCAGGATCGCCGGCGGTGACGGCTCGTAGGCCCGAAGCTCGCCGCCCTCGACGAGCGCTCTGATGTTGGCGGAGAC
>Ga0335080_10003216_pt1 | contig 16475 bp, 15 predicted proteins | sample Lox_Sample_34_FD_206720 | JGI IMG/M metagenome (GOLD analysis project Ga0335080, IMG submission 206720) | Soil microbial communities from Loxahatchee National Wildlife Refuge, Florida, United States - Lox_Sample_3.4 | ecosystem: Environmental > Terrestrial > Soil > Wetlands | place: USA...
GCCCGGGGAATCCAAGAGTCGCTGATTCCGGCCGGGGGGATCACGGGGGAAGGCGCGGAAGCCGCCGGGCTCACCGTGCCGGCGAGCGAGGTGGGAGGAGACTACTATGATTTCCTCCGGCTCCCCGACGGCCGCCTCGCGGTGTTCGCCGCCGATGTCGTCGGCCACGGTGTCGGCGCGGGAATCCTGGCGGCAATGACCAAGAGCGCGTTCCGGGCGCACATCGACCGCGATCCGTCGCCCGTGGCGATGCTGACGCACCTGAATGTGACGCTCGCGCAGCTCGTCGGCAAACACATGTTCATTACCGCCGCGTATTTCCTCCTCGAGGCCGACGGGAGAAGGGCGCGTGTCGCCACGGCGGGTCACCCGCCGGTGCTGCGCGTGTCACGGGGGGGGGTCGTGGAAGAGCTCCGCACACCGAGCCTCGCGCTCGGGATGGGAAAGACGTCGGCGTTCCAGGAGGTTGACGTTGCCTGCGCCGCGGGGGACCTCTTTGTCCTGTACACGGACGGGCTCGTGGAGTCGGTCGATGCCGCGGGGACACAGTTCGGCGCCGAACGGCTGAACGGGGCACTCCCCGCGCTGCGCGCGGAGGGGCCCCGCCGTGTGTGCGAAGCGCTGATAGAGGAAGCCGCCGCCTTCAGGGGATCACGCCCGGCGGCCGATGATGTGACGGTGGTGGCGGTGAAAATCGACTAGATCGCCACGGGCGCGGAAAGCGCGCGCTTCCGGGGACAGGCGCCAGGCGCCGGCAATTGGCGGCGCCTGTCTTCATCTATCGGGAGAGATACTCTTTCGCTTCCCGTAGCCCCTCTCGAGTCGAACCGGGATCTGCCATCGCGAGCAGAAGACGGAAATAGTGTTCGGCCGCTTCCCTGGTGTTTGCCCCGCGAGCGGCGCGGGCGGCTCCCAGGTAAGAGTTAAATCGCGCGGGGTAGGCTTTCAGCGAGCGCGCGTAAGCCATGAGCGCATCAGCGGCCTTTCCGCGCGCGAGAAGAAGATCACCAAGCAATTCGCCCGCAGGAATCGTCGGACCCGGCGTCACCGCGTGCTTCGGGGTCGAATTTTCGAGTGCCTCGGCTTCTCCCATCACGGCGACGGCCGAATCGCCGAGCCCTTCTGCCTCGCGCAACCAACACGTCAGATCGAATCGCAAAACGCGAATGTTCCGCTCGAACAGCACCTCATGCGACGCGGCAGATCTTGCTTCCAGCTGCAGGAGACGCGCAACCGCCGTCCGGCCAGTCGCCGTGTCCCCGGCGTGAACACTCCCGAGGCCGCGCGCAAACCATCCAATAGCCTCCGGCCAGGGAAATGCATCCCAGTTGATGCTCTCCGGTTCCCTCGGATCGATTGCCGCCGCCTCTGCCCAAGATTTCCTTTCCAGGGCATACCGTGCCCTGGTCGAAGCGACGTGAAATGCGGTCTTAAACGTCGGCTCAAGCCGGGGAGTCGAGCGCAATCGCGCAATCTGCGCCGCTGCCTCACTGTCGGCGCCCGTCTGCAGCCGGGCGTAGACGAGGTATTCGATCGCATGCGGGAACTCATCCCAGACGTACTGTCCGTGATCTCCGGCTGGAAATTCCAGCGCGGCCTCCGCCGCTTTGATATTGCCTTCGATGACCTTCTGCCAATCCCCGAGCCGCGTGTAGATGTGCGTGGGCATGTGAAGCGCGTGGGGATTGTGGGGAGCAATGGCAGCGTACTTGTTGAGGATGTCAAGCGATTCTCTCTCCCTGCCGGGAGTATCGTTGGCATGAATCAGGTAGTGCATCGCTCCCGGATGGAAGGGGTTGTGGTCCAGGATCTTCAACAGGATGTCTGCTGCCAGCGCATTATTTGGCGATGAGATGCGATCAGGTGGAACGGCCGCCACCAGCGCAAGCGCATACAGCGACGCGACTTCATCATCACCGGGGTACGCGCGATAGGCAAGCGCCATACCCGATTCCCACGCCTGAATGCGTTTCCAGTAATCGGACGAAGACGGATTACTGAAGAAGTCAGCCGTCGCATCGATCAGGAGGCTGTCTCGTCCGTTGTGTCCCCCGATCTCCCGGGCCTTCTGTATCAGCTCCCATCCAAGTTTCAACTCTGCGGGACCGGGTCTCGTCGGCCAAACAGGTTGGAACAATGTCATGGCCATCCCCCAGTATGCCATTGTGCAGCGGGGGTCAGCGTCCGCAATTTTCCGGAACGCCGCGCGGGCTTCGGGATATGTCATGTGGTGAAGGAGCGCCATCGCCCTGTTGAATTCCGCCTGAAGAGCCGGAGCGCAAGGCACCTGGAAAGAGACAACACCGATCGATTCGGCTCCGTGGTGATGCATCTGCGAAACTGCGTCATCCAGCGGGAGCGCCAGGAACAACAGTGCGAGAAAAAACAGCCGGAAGGATGGTATAGTGCCGCGGCCCACAGGTTCCTCCCTTCGGATTATACATGCGGGGTTGCAACGCCAAAAACCGTCGCCTGCGGAGCCGCAGGCGCCGCTTTCGGGCGTGGCAATCCGGACGAGATTGCTTCGTGGCGCCTTCGGTGGCGCCTGCGGCGCCACAGGCGCCACTCGCAATGACATCATAGCCTCATGACCCCGTCATTGCGAGCGTTTTCTGCGAAGCAATCAATCCCCCAGGCATGTCCCCACGGCTTTTGCGGCGAATATCAGCTGGGAGTCGGGCGGCACGAGGCGCTGGCGGCCCACGGCGTCCGCCAGGGGAACCGTGATCACCTGGTTCTGCCGCAGGCTCGTCATGACGTCGAACTCTCCGTTGGACATCGCCTGGAGCGCGACCGTGCCGAACCGCGTGGCGAGTATACGGTCGAACGGCGTCGGGCTCCCGCCCCGCTGCACGTGACCCAGGACCGTGACCCGCGTCTCGAGCCCGGTCTCGTCCTCGATCCGCTTGGCCACCAGCTCCCCGATCCCGCCCAGCCGGACGGGGTCCGTCCGCTTCTTGTCCATCTCGCGCACGGAGATGTCGCCGCCGCTCGGCTTGGCGCCCTCCGCGATGCAGACGATGCTGAACTTCGCCCCCTTGCTTCGCTTGAGCACGGCTTCGAATACCCTGTCCCACGAGAAGGGGATTTCCGGGATCAGGACGATATCCGCGCCGCCGGCGACGCCGGAGGCGAGGGCAATCCACCCCGCGTAGCGCCCCATCGTCTCCATCACCATCACCCTGTGATGGGCGGAGGCCGTGGTCTGGAGCCTGTCGATCGCCTCGGTGGCCACCGCGACGGCCGAGTCGTGGCCGAACGTCACCTCCGTGGCCTCGAGGTCGTTGTCGATCGTCTTCGGGATGCCGATGATGTTGAGCCCCATCGCCGCGAGCTTGTGGGCGATGATCTGCGTGCCGTCCCCGCCGATCGTCACCAGCGCGTCGAGCTTCAGGTTCCTGTAATGGTCCACCACCTGCTGCGACGCGTCGACGATCCTGATGTTGTTCCGCTCCCCCATCGGGAAATGAAACGGGTCCCCCTTGTTGGACGTCCCGAGTATCGTCCCCCCCTGGTTGATGATGCCCAGAACGTCGAGGGGGGTCAGCTCGCGGTGGCGGCCTTCCACCAGTCCCTCGTAGCCGTCCAGTATGCCGATCACCTTCGCGTTGTAGTAGCTCATGGCCGGCTTTGCGATGCTGCGAATGACGGCGTTCAGGCCGGGGCAGTCGCCTCCGCCCGTGAGAATCCCTATGCGCTGCAGTTTCATGGGAGGAATCGGACGCTCCTTCGTATCGTGTGGGTGTGGACGCTTTGCCTGTGCAATATACGGAACGCGGACGACATTCTAAAGGCGCTTGATTCCGGGGGGAATTGACGCTACAATGCCTCCCCGAACGACGGAGAGCGCAGCGGACGGTCATGACAGGGACAGCATATTCATACAGCCGATCGGTGAAGTCGGACGCCTCCGACGAGCTGATCAACACCTACCTCCTCCGCCCCGCGGCCGGACTCCTCGTGCGCGTCCTCTACCGCACGCCGGTCACGCCGAACCAGGTCACACTCGCCGCGACCGCGGCCGGGCTCGCCGCCGCCGTCCTCTACCTGCAGGGGACGCCGCGGCTCACGATCGCGGCGGGGCTCTGCATCACGCTCAAGGACCTGCTCGACTCGGCCGACGGCCAGCTTGCGAGGGCGAAAGGGATGTTCAGCCGGGCGGGACGGTTCCTCGATTCAATCGGCGACTTCGCGGTCAACGCCGCCGTCTTCGCGGCGATCGCCGGCGCGATGGTGATGCGCGGCGCCGGGCCGGAGGCGCCCCTTCTCTGCCTCCTGGCGTTCCTGGGGATCTCGCTCCGCGTCTCCTACCACGTGTTCTACCAGGCATCGTTCCTCCATCTCCGGAGCGCCTACGCCGGGAACAGGACGTCCGAGGAGATGCGCGATGAGGACCGGGACGAGGACCCCCGGACCGCCGCGCTCCACAGGGCCTTCCTCCGCCTCTACGGCTGGCAGGACCGCCTCGTTGCGCGGATCGATGCGTTCTCCGCGGGGACCTCCGCGCTTACCCCCGCGCAGGCGACGCAATGGTACGGCGACGTGACGGGCGTGCGCCTCTCGGGGTTCCTCGGGCTGGGGACGGAGCTGTTCCTGCTGACGGCGTGCTCCGTCGCCCGCGCGCTGGACGCGTACCTGCTCATCAATATCGCGGGAATGAACCTCTTCTGGGGCTGCTGCGTGGTGTACAGGAGAGCCGTGCTGCGCAGGAGGCTGGACGCGCGGGACGCCGCCTAAAATCAGGATCCGCGGCCGTCGTTGCCGAGCTCGGCCCTGAGCGCGGACTGGATCGAAGTATCCTCCTCCCGCGGGATAGAAAAGAGCTTGCGGAGCTGCTCGACGGTGTTGACGTCGTCGGCGGCCATGGCGCCCGATTTCCACGCGGCCCGGAGCGCCTCGGTGTACGTCTCGACCTGCACCTCGTGCTCGATCTTCCGGTGCTCGCTCTCCGCTATGCCGAGCGACAGCCGGACCACGTCGAGCATCGAGCGGTCCTCGGTGACCGGCTCCCCGCCGGCCCAGGCCTGGCGCAGCATCGCGCGGTACGTGTTCGCCGACTCCCGGCGCAGGACCTCGCGCCCCTCGTCCGACGCCTTGCGCCGCTCTTCCTCCTCTTTGCGCCAGGCGTCCCCCTGCTGCGATCGCTGCTCGGACACCGCGCGCGCCTCCTCGGCCTTCCGCTGGATCGTCAGCACGCTCTGTTCGTACTCCCGGGCCTCGGCGTTGCCGGGATCCATCGCGTACACGGTCTCGATTTCCGTGAGCGCCTTGTCGTACATGCCGTCGCGGATGTAGTCCCGCGTCTTCTGGAGGCAGCCGGCGATCTTCGCTTCGCGGATCGCGCGCTGCTGCTCGAGCTCCTCCTCCATGCGCGCCTGCTCGGCGAGCTTCCGCTGGAGCTCCTCCACCTTCCGCCGCTGTTCCTCCTGGACCGCCCGTGCTTCCTCTTCCCTGCGGGTGAATTCGTCGCGCGAGGCGTACACGGTCTGTTCGAATTCCCGCGCCTCCACGTTCGTCGGGTCGAGCCGGAAGACCTTCGTGACTTCCTTCAGCGCTTCCTCGAACTGCGCGAGCGCGACGAACTCCTTGCCCCGCTCAAGGTAGGCGCGGATCTTCTTGGCCTGCGCGAGGCGGCGCCCTTCCTCGATCGCCTGCCGGACGGCCTCCTCGTACTGCCGCGTCTCTTCCTCCTGGCGCTGCCGTTCGGCCTCTTCCTCCTCGCGGCGGCGGCGCTCCTCTTCCTGCGCTTCGCGGGCTTCGTCTTCCTGGCGGTGGCGCTCCTCCTCCTCGCGGCGGCGCTGGTCCTCCTCCACCTTCCGCCGCGCTTCCTCCTCGATCTTCTTCCGCTCCTCCTCGTACTGGCGCCGCTGTTCCTCCGCCAGGCGCTCCCGTTCTTCCGCCAGCCGCTTCTGGTACTCCTCTTCGACCTTCCGCTTGGCCTGCTCCTCGACGATGCGCCGGGCCTCCGCCTCCTGCTCGAGCTGCTTCCTGTGCGCCTCCTCGGCGCGTGCGCGTTCTTCCTCCAGCTGCCGCCGGAGCTGCTCTTCGACTTTCTTCTTTTCGTCCACCAGCCGGCGACGCTCTTCCTCCAGGCGCTTCTCCGCTTCCGCCGCGACTTTCCGGAGACGATCCTCTTCGGCTTTCCGCCGCTTCTCCGCCGCCTCTTCTTCCTTCTTGTGGAGCTCCTCGATGCGCCGGCGTTCCTCGGCGGCGCGCGCGGCCATTTCCTCCTCGATCTTCTTCCGCTCCTCCTCCAGGCGGCGGCGCGTTTCTTCCTCGATCGCCTTGAGCTTCGCCTCTTCCACGTGGCGCTTCGCCTCGGCCGCTTCCCGTTCCTGGCGCTGCATCTCCTCGAGCTTCTCCCGCTCCACCCGCAGGCGGCCCAGCATCTCCTCCTCGATCTTCTTCCGCTCGGTCTCGAGCTTCTTGAGCGTTTCCGCTTCGAGCCGGCGCCGCTCCTCGTCGAGGCTCCTGCGCGCCTCATCCTGGATGCGCTTCTTCTCCTCGTCTTCCAGCCGGTGGCGTTCCTCGTCTTCCCGCTTCTTGCGCGCTTCGTCATCCCGGCGGCGCGCCTGTTCCGCCTCCAGGCGGACGCGGTTTTCCTCCTCGAGGCGCCGGCGCTCTTCGTCGAGCTTGCGGTGGGCTTCGGCAATCTTGCGCGAGGCCTCTTCCTCCGCCTTCCGGTGCGCCTCCTCCTCCATCTTCTTCCGCTGTTCCTCTTCCGCCTTCCGCTTCGCCTCGGCTATGGCGTAGCGGCGGGCTTCGTCGTCGAGCTGCCTCCTCTGGAGCTCGGCGGGATCGATCCGCTGCTGGGCGGGAGTCCTGGGGGGAATCGTGTCGCGGCGGACCGGGGGGGGCGGCGTTGGAGGCGCCGCGGCCTTGCCGGGCGGCGCCGGGGGCGCGGCGGCCGACGGGGTGGGCCTCTGCGGGGGGGGCGCCTGACGCGGTCCGACGGATCCCGGGGGTGGAGCCTGCCGGGGACCGACGGATGACGGAGGGGGCGCCTGCCGGGGACCGACGGATGACCCGGGAGATGCCGGGGCAGCAGGCCGGGGCTGCACGCCTGAGGGAGCGGGACGCCCCGGGGCTGTTCCCGATTGCGGAGGAGCGGCGGGGGAAGTGCCCGAGGGGGGAGTCTGCGCCGGCGGCCCGGTCTTGCTGTCGCGCTGCTCGATCGCGAACTTGATCCGTTCCATGTACGCCACGGCGTACGGATTATGCGGATCCGTCTGCATGGCCAGCTGGACAAGGCGTACCGCTCCCTCGTAGTCAGACCCCTTGAAGAGTTTGTCCGCCATCTTCAGGAAGTCGCCCGCCTTCTTCCTTTGCTCCTGTCGTGTTGCGTCGTCGAGGTCAGGCACGGCCGTTACTTAGAAGAACCGTTGCAACCTATTACTCCAATGTAGCCAATATATCCATTGACCCCTTGATTGTCAACGCAAAGACATGGGGGCCTGACGACCGTCACACTCACACTCTGTCATGGAAAACCGGTGAGGAAGGCTGAAGATTGGACACCGCCTGACGAATCGACAGTGTTCCGGGGGCGTTCGGCGGGAGCGCGGGGAGAGAGATCGGTTACCGCCTCAGCGCGGCAAGGAAATCCGGGTCGGCGTGGAGCCCGAAATAATCCATGTCCAGCACCGCGCCGAGTGAGTACCGGCGCGTCAGCGCCTTCGCGAGGTACTCCAGCGCGTGCTTCTTATCCTTCTGGAGGGCATACATGCGCGACGTCAGATAGAGGACGTCGTTGTCCGCGGGCGCGGCGGCCTGCGCCCGGGCGCTTGCGGCCAGGGCGTCCTTGAACGTCCCGAGCCTCGTGTACACCAGGGCGAGGTACGCCTGTGCCACCGCGTCGTCGCCCTGCGCGGCGAGCCTGGCGGTCAGGATGTCCCGCGCGCGCACGAACGTCGCCTGCCACTCGCCGATCGGCTTCCCGGCGGACTGCTGCACGCGCCCCAGGTTGTAAAAATCGGCGTAGCTGTCCCTGATGCGCGCCGTCCGGTCGAGGAGTATGTCGGTCACCTTGTCGATCTGGTCGAGGTGCACCAGGACTTCCACGTACAGCCCGCTGCCGTATCCGCTCTTGTCGCGGGCCAGGCGCATCCCCTGGTCGTAGGCCTTCATCGCCGCCCGGTAGTCGTCCCGGTTATCCAGCTCGTGCAGCGCCTTGAACTGCTCCACCTCTCCCAGGAGCGTATGCGCGGCGATGTTCCCGGGATCGTCCGCCACGCTTCGCTGCGCCGCCTTGACCGCCTCGTCGATCCGTCCCTTCGCGGCGTAGGCCACCGCCAGCCGCCGCTGCGACTCCGCGTCGCTCGGGGAGACTCCCACCGCCTGCTCGAAGCGCGCCACGGCCTTGTCGAAATCGCCGCGGCACTGCTCGGCGAGCCCCCACGCGCGGAACATCTCGGAGGTCTTCACCCCGCCGGAGAGGGCCTTCTGGACTTCGGTGATCGCCCCGGACACCTGCGAGGTCTGGATCTCGGCGGAAGTCTCGTAGGAGAGGAGGTGCGCCCAGGCCGCGGCGGCATGCGCCTCGGCGAACTCCGGATCAAGCTTGAGCGCCTGCCCGAACAGCATCAGTGCGTCCTCCGGGGCGAAACTGTCGCCCGAGCGGAGGAGCGCTCGCCCCCGGAGGTACTCGTCGTACGCGGCCGCGTTGTTCGTCGCGATCGTGTTGACCACGTTTCCGTCGGCGGTGAGCGCCTTGATGCCCATCCCCGACGCCAGTCCGCGAACGATCTCCGGGCGTGTCGCGGAGAGCTCCCGCTCGGAGACATGGAACTGCGATCCCCAGAGTTTATTCCCCCCGAGCGTGTCGGCGAACGTGAGCTGGATGTCGAACGCGGTCGGCGCGCGCGCGATCGACCAGGAGAGAACATAGTTCGCACCCAGGGCCCGTGCGATCTGGCCGGCCGGCGCCGTGGAGGCGCCGAACGCGTTCGCCGTCGCGGGATTGATCACGCGGACATCGCCGATCCGGCTCACGTCCGCGATGAGATCCTCCATGAACCCGGTGGCGACGTACGCCATCGACGTGTCCCCTCCCGTGACGGGGGGAAGTATCAGGACGGAATACCGCGCGGGGGAGACGCTGTTGCGGATGTAATCCACCAGCATCCAGATCGCGAGCGCGAGCACCGCGACCGCGGCGACGCTCAGCACGGGCTTGAGCGGTATGTGCACCTGCGAGAGCCGGTTGGCCACCCGCTGCGACAGGGGGAGCGGCGGCGGCCCCACCGGGCCTTTTTCCTCAGGCACGAGATCGTAATCCGATTCGTGCTTCTGGCTCAGCGACGCACCCCAGAAATCCGTCGGACGCCCCGACGAGGGCGGGGGAGGCTCTTCGCGCGCACGGCGCTTGGAGCCGCCGGAGGCGTTTTCCATCGCGCGCCGCTCCTCGTCCTCCTGCCTCACGCGCTCCTCGAGGTCGCGCGCCTTCATGATCTGGGCGCGGAGCGAGCCGGCCTCGCCGTTGGAGGGATCAAGGTTCAGCACCTCGCCGACGTACGTGAGCGCCTTGTCGTATTTTTCCTGCTGGTAATAATTGTTCGCCGCCTCGATCATGTCGGCGATCTTCCTGCGCCGTTTCTCCCGCTCCGCCCTGTCTTCGGCCTGCGGGCGCTGCACGGAGCGCGGAGGGGGAGGCGGCTCCGGCGGCGGGGCCGCGGGCCGCTCCGGTGCGCGCTGCACGGGAGCCGGGGGCTCCGGGGGGGCAGAGAATACGACACGGGTCTGTTCCCGCTCGCGGGCTTTCGCCCGCTCTTCCTGGATGGCATCCAGCCGCGCGCGGAGGTCGGCGAGTCCCGGGTCGTCGGGGTTCAGCCTGGAAAGCTCCGCAAAGAGCTCCGCGGCCTTCTCCGCCTTCCCGCGCTCCAGTGCGCTGTGCAGCCGCTCGCGCAGGACGAGGATTTTCTGTTCGATCGCCGCCCTGTTGCCCGCCGCGGGTGTTTCGGCGGCGGGAGCGGGAAACGGTGCGGGGGACTTGCTCTTGAGGGGATCGGTGTCGCGGCGGCCCGTGCGGCTGCGGTCTTCCTCCTCGAGACGCTTCATCTCCGCTTCTTCAGCGCGCCTGCGAATCTCCTCGAGGAGCTGCTTGCGCGCGGAGTCGCTTGGATTATGTTGGTCGTCCGAGGGCATGGTCAGGTGCAATGGACAGGCAGGGGGATACGGCGAACTTCGTCCGCCAAATGCACGGGAATATATCCAAATCGGCTCCGAATGTCAACCAACCCGCCTTGACTTACAGCGCGCTTCTTTATACGTTGACGCTGTCACGTTCACAACCGACCGGAGCATACATGGGTCCGCTGCTTATACTCGTTATACTGGTCATCGTCGTCGTCCTCTGGGCGATCATGCGCTACAACGGCCTGGTCACGCTGCGCAACCAGGTGGCCAACGGCTGGAAACAGATCGACGTGCAGCTCAAGCGCCGCCACGATCTCATCCCGAACCTCGTCAACACGGTCAAGGGCTCGATGGAATTCGAGCAGGAGACGCTGCAGAAGGTGATCGCCGCCCGGGCCGCCGCGGTGAGCGCCACGGGCGTGGCCGACTCGGCGGCGAAAGAAAACGTCCTCACGGGGGCCCTCGGCCGGCTCTTCGCCCTGGCGGAGAGCTACCCCACGCTGAAATCGAACGAAAACGTGAAGCAGCTCCAGGAGGAGCTCGCCAGCACGGAAAACAAGATCGGCTTCGCCCGCCAGTTCTACAACGACATCGCGACGAAGTTCAACATCGCGCAGCAGGTGTTCCCCGGCAACATCATCGCGGGGATATTCTCCTTCAAGCCGGCCGAGCTGTTCGAGATCAAGGACGCGGCCGAGCGGGAAGTGCCGCAGGTCGATCTGTCACTGAAGAAATAGCCCCCGCCCCGTGAACGGCGCTTCCGCCAACATATACGAGGAGCAGGCGGCGAACCGGCGCAACACGGTCGTGGTGATGGCGGTCTTCGTGATGTTCGTCGCGTTCCTGGGCTTCGGGTTCGACGTCTTTTTCCTGGGGTATAATCCCGGGGGCCGCGGCCTTTTCGGCTTTCCGATCGCCACGCTCGCGGCGCTCCTCATCGGGGGATTCAGCGCATACCACGGACTGGAGAGCGGCGCCCGCTCGGTGCTCGCCTCATCCGGCGCGATCCCCGCCCCCGCAAGCGACCCGAAGTACACGCAGCTCAATAACATCGTGGAGGAAATGGCGATCGCCGCGGGCGTCCCCAAGCCCGCCGTGTACGTCATCCCCGACCCCGACCCGAACGCGTTCGCCACGGGCAAAGATCCCGCACACGCCTGCATCGCCGTCACGGAAGGTCTCCTGGAATCGCTCAACAGGGAAGAGCTGCAGGCCGTCGTGGCGCACGAGATGGGGCACGTGAGGAACTACGACATCCGGCTCATGACCGTGATCGCCGCGCTGATCGGCGCCGTGATGCTCCTGGCGCAGTTCGGCGCGCGGACGGGTCGGTTCGGCACGGGGGGAAGGCGGGACAGGAGCGGCGGGGGGGGCGGCGGCGGGCTGGTGCTGCTCGTCGTCTGGCTCGTCGCACTGGTCCTGGCGCCGCTCATTTCGAAGATTCTCGCGATGGCGGTCTCGCGCCAGCGGGAATACCTGGCGGACGCTTCAGGCGCGGAGCTGACGCGCAATCCCGCGGCGCTGGCCTCGGCACTGCAGAAGATCGACGCCGCGGTGGAGCCCACCCGCTCGATCAAGCAGGGGACAGCGCACCTCTGCATCGCCAATCCCCTCGGGAGCGATCTTGATCACAAGGAAGGCTTTTTCGCGGACCTCTTCTCCACGCACCCGCCGATCGCGAAGCGGATCATGCTGCTGAAGGCGATGGCCTACCAGCACGCCTGATCACCTGCGCAGCATCCCTTTCGCAAGTATCGTCAGGACATCCGCCTCGATCGTGGTCGACGGGAACTCGGTGATCCGTCCCAGCTCAGTGCCGTCCTTCAGGAATATGAACGTCGGCACGCGCGTGATGCCGAACTTCGCCGTCATCCCGTCGTCGCTCTTCTTCGTGCGGTCCAGCGCGTAGAGCCTGATGCGCGAGGAGGGAATGCCCGCCTCGTCGGCGAGCTTCAGGAACCGCGGCACCTCCCTCTTGCTGTCGGGGCACCACCCGCCGAAGAATATCGTGACGTCCACCCCCTCCCGCGCGGTGCGGACAAGCGGGATGAACCCCGGCTCAATCTTCGTGGTGTCGTACCCGGTCTTGAACGCCGCGTACGGGGGCGTGTCCAGGATTTCCCGGGGAACCCATCCCCTGTCGGCGGGTTCCTCCATGCGCGGCGACGTCCCGGCACAACCCCAGAGTATCGCGCAGGCGGCGGCAACTAGGAGGGGAAGCAGCCCGGCGAAAAGGGCAGCGGATTTCTTTTGCAGGACGTTTCTCATATATTGTCTCCCACACAATCACCCTGCACAGCACAACCGTATCACACGAACGCAATGACGCAGCCCCTCGACCGCCGTTACGACGCGGCGCCCCCCTCCTCCATCGACCCCTCGGCGCTGGAAACGTTCCCCTACGAGTACCCGGGGAAGGCGATCGTCGTCGACATCGACACCGACGAGTTCACCGCCGTGTGTCCCTGGTCGGGGCTCCCCGATTTCGGCACGATCCGGGTCGAATACATCCCAGGCCGCGCGCTGATCGAGCTCCGGTCGTTCAAGTACTACCTGCTCTCCTACCGGAACGTCGGCATTTACCAGGAACACGCGGTCAACCGGATACTGGAAGACCTCGTCCGCTGCTCATCGCCGCTCTGGATGAAGGTGACCGCCGATTACCGGATTCGCGGCGGCGTCCACACCGTCGTGAGCCGCGAGCACGGCGCACGTCCCTCAGCCGCCACGGCCCCGGCGCGCCGTCACGCGGCGCGTAAGCGCCGACGAGCGTAGGACGACCGCCTCTTCGAGCGTCCGGTGCAGACTGTGCGCCTCGGCGATCCGGTCAATGTTCAGCGTGAACGCGTGTGCCTCTTCCCCCGGGGCGTCGTGGCTGTCGAAAATCTTCACCCCCAGCGGATCGAACGCGTAGGACCATCCCCCCTCCTCACCGCGCGCGTTGCACCCCACCACGAACACCTGGTTCTCGATCGCCCGCGCCTTCAGGAGCGTCTGCCACACGTCATCGCGGATTGCCGGCCAGCGGGCGGGCACGAACAGGACGTCCAGTCCCATCCGCGTCATCGTCCGTGCAAGCTCGGGAAAACGGAGGTCGTAGCAGATGATGACGCCGCAGCGCACACGGGCGGCGCCCGCGCTCAGGCGGAACGTGCGGATGCGCGACCCGGGACGAAAGTAGCGGTGATCTCCGGCGGGGCGGAAGAGGTGGATCTTGTCGTACCTGTGGATGAGACGGCCCCGGCGGAACACCAGGCTCGTGTTGGAGGGAGATGGGGAGCCGTCCCCGAGGAAGACGCTCCCCGCGACGCAGGCGGGGGCAACGGTGCGGGAGGCCGCCGCAAACTGCCGCAGAAGCGGGTCTCCCGGGCGATGCGGCCCGCCGCCCGATTTCAGCCGCGCGTATCCGCCGTCCGCAAGTTCGGGAAACACAAGGACGTCGGGACCCCCGAGCCGCCCGGCGGGGTCTCCCCCGGTCAGCGGCCCGAGGCCGGTGCAGAGACCGACGCGGACCGAGGCCATACGGCTGTTACGTGCGGACGACGTTGATCGCCCGTTTTCCTTTCTGCTCCGTCTTGATTTCGAACGACACCAGGTCACCCTGCTTCAGCGTGTCGCGGAAGCCGGTCTGCTTCACGTTGCTCTGGTGAAAGAAAATTTCCTCTCCCCCGTCGGCCGTGATAAATCCGTACCCCTTTGCCCCGTTGAAAAACTTCACCGTACCAGTCATGCACTGTTCCTTCTGGTTACCTCAGAGTGAAATAAGAAAGCCCCGGCGGTTGCGCCGGGGCCGGTCCCGAAACACTGCGGCCGCGTCAGATTTTGCTGACGTTGGTCGCCTGCAGCCCCTTTGGCCCCTTTTCGACTTCGAACTGGACCTTGTCCCCCTCATTCAGCGTCTTGTAGCCTTCGCCGACGATCGCCTTGTAGTGGACGAACACGTCCTCGCCCGAGTCGCGCTTGATGAACCCGTACCCCTTGGCCCCGTTAAACCACTTAATGACGCCCTGTTCCATCGGGATCTCCTTTCCTGACACTGTTTCTGGAATCGTACGGCAGAGCCGCCCCCGGAGGGGCACCTGGTGTTTGCCTCTTAATAGCCTACAGGCCGGTTAGCGGGGGTCCTCCCTCAACCTTCACCGCTCGACGGGCACGTGCTGTCCGTACCAGAGGAGATCCTCGAAACCAACGGAACCATTAAAAGCGCAAAAACGGTGTACAGTACCTTGCCCAGCAAGATACGGCGAAAGGGGGAGATTTGCAAGCGCTTTTTTGGCCGGTGCGAGGGGGGAGGGGAAGAAATGGGACAGGGGATACGACCCACCAGCGTATCCCCTGTCACCCGAACGAGCGCGTCCACTCCCACCAATGGACGCCTCGCGAAGAGCGTATATGTCAGTTCACGAAATCGAAGACGTCGTACCGGCGCGGATCATCCGCATCCGCGGCGCGCGCCGGAAGGACCTGCGCGCGGTGCCTGCGGATGATGAACGGAATCGCCACCAGCGTCGCCATCAATGCCGTGATCGTGAACGTTCTCATTTTCGTAAAATCTCCGGCTTCAGTCAGTTGAGAGAGAGGAACAGCTCTTTCGCGAACGCCGCGCTGTACGTGATCGTAAACCAGCGCTGCATGTCCATCTCCTCCAGCAACACCATCTCCAGCAGCTCCCGCTCGTCTCTCGAGAGTTTCGCGAACCGATACTGGATTTTCATGGGTGCCTCCTCTCCGCGCATTGTGCGTACCTCTGATTTATATACGAATTTCATGCCAAAAAGGTTCTCCCCAAATTACCGCGGATATGGCCTAAGTCTGTACATACAAGGCGACAGGGTTGTCTTTTTTGGCACAAACCGTTACCGCAGGAGGGAATTTCTACCGTTGTATGTCCTCGCCGATTTGGGTATATTTTCATCCGGCAGCACACACCAACCAATCCGAAGGAGAACGCGGTAATGCAATTCAAAGAGATAGAGCAATTGCTTGGACCGGACGGAAAAACGCTCCTGGACCACACCTGCAAAACCATCCCGAAATCGTCACTGCATCTCCCGGGACCGGATTTCATTGACCGGGTCTGGCTCATCTCCGACAGGAAACCGGGCGTCCTGCGGGCACTGGGGCAGCTTTTCAATACCGGGAGGCTCGCCGGCACGGGCTACCTGTCGATACTCCCCGTGGACCAGGGGATCGAGCACTCGGCCGGCGCATCGTTCGCACCGAACCCGGCCTATTTCGACCCCGAAAACATCGTGAAGCTCGCGATCGAGGGGGGCTGCAACGCCGTCGCTTCCACGTTCGGCGTCCTGGGATCGGTCGCGCGGAGATACGCGCATAAGATCCCCTTCATCGCAAAGCTCAACCACAACGAATTCCTCTCCTACCCCAACACGTACGACCAGATCATGTTCGGCGACGTGGAAATGGCGTTCGACATGGGTGCCGTCGCCGTCGGCGCGACAATTTATTTCGGCTCCGAGGAATCGAAGAGGCAGATACAGGAAGTGTCCGCGGCGTTCAAGCACGCCCACCAGCTCGGGATGGCGACAATACTCTGGTGCTACACGCGCAACGCCGCGTTCAAGACGAAGGAGAAGGACTACCACGTCTCCGCGGACCTCACCGGCCAGGCCAACCACCTGGGGGTCACGATCGAGGCCGACATCATCAAGCAGAAGCTGCCGGAAAACAACGGCGGGTTCACGGCGCTCAACTTCGGCAAGACGAGCAAGAAGGTGTACACCGAACTCACGACGGACAACCCGATCGACCTCACCCGGTACCAGGTGGCCAACTGCTACATGGGCCGCGCGGGACTCATCAATTCCGGCGGGGCCTCCGGCGAGAACGATCTCGCTGAGGCGGTAAAGACCGCGGTGATCAACAAGCGGGCGGGGGGGACGGGACTGATTTCCGGGAGGAAGGCGTTCCAGAAGCCGATGAAGGACGGCGCGGCGCTTCTGGGCGCGATACAGGACGTCTACCTGGCGAAGGAAATCACTGTCGCCTGACGCGTGTCGCCCCGCGCCGGCGAGCACCGCCGGCGCGGGGTGCCTTTCAGGATTCGGCGAGCTCGTCGCGCACGATCATCAGCACGGCGGACTGGGGAACGATGAGGTATTTCTGTTCCTCGAACTCCACCTCCACCCCCTGCTCGCGCAGGAATATGGCGTAATCACCTTCTTTCGCCTGCAGCGGGATGTACCGCATCGGATCCTTCGGCGTCGACCAGGGCTCGTCTTCCGTGTAGTTGGGATTGGGAATCGGGTAGCCGGGGCCGACCCGGATGACGCGGCCCATCGCGACCTTTTCCTTCTCGCGCACTGAGGCGGGAAGGTAAA